>Ga0335079_10001212_pt1 | contig 29452 bp, 20 predicted proteins | sample Lox_Sample_33_FD_206719 | JGI IMG/M metagenome (GOLD analysis project Ga0335079, IMG submission 206719) | Soil microbial communities from Loxahatchee National Wildlife Refuge, Florida, United States - Lox_Sample_3.3 | ecosystem: Environmental > Terrestrial > Soil > Wetlands | place: USA...
AGGCCTGCCTGAGCGCGACTGTTACGTGAACGTTCTGCGCGACGCGATGTGTGTCGACAACCTCGACTCCTGCGGCATCTATTTCGGCACCACCGGCGGCCAGGTCTACGTCTCGCCCGACGGCGGCGACCACTGGTCCCCCATCGTTCACGATCTGCCGCCCGTGCTCTCGGTCGAAGTGCAGACTCTGCCGTGAAGATCCGCGTCGTGCTGCCGCCGCATCTCCGTACGCTCGCCCACGTCGGCAGCGAACTGCAACTCGAAATGAATACGACGCCGACGCAGCGGTCCGTTCTTGACGCGCTCGAAGCCGCCTATCCCATGCTCTGCGGCACCATTCGCGACCACGTCACCCAGCAGCGCCGTCCCTTTTTGCGTTTCTTCGCCTGCGGTGAAGACCTTTCTCACGAATCGCCGGACACGCCGCTTCCCGATGCCATCGCCAACGGAAGCGAACCGCTCCTCATCGTGGGCGCCATCGCCGGCGGCTAAACCTGCTCTGTAGTGGCGCAGCTCGCTGCGCCGCAACCTTACAAGATCATCCGCATCCTAACGGAATGCGCTATCGACTCACTGCAAGGAGCACACACATATGAAGCCCAAGAACACCATCTGCCTGTGGTTCAACAAGGACGCCGAGGAGGCCGCGAACTTCTACGCCAAGACCCTTCCGGACAGCAAAATAACCGCTGTTCACAAAGCTCCCAGCGATTATCCCAGCGGCAAAAAAGGTGATGTGCTCACGGTAGAGTTCACCGTCGCTGGCATTCCTTGTCTCGGTCTCAACGGCGGCCCCATGTTCAAACACACCGAGGCGTTTTCTTTTCAGATCGCCACGGACAATCAGGAAGAGACGGACCGTCTCTGGAATGCGATCGTCGGCAACGGCGGCGCGGAAAGCGCCTGCGGGTGGTGCAAAGACCGCTGGGGCCTCTCCTGGCAGATTACGCCGCGGGTACTGACCGACGCGCTCTCCGCTGGCGGCGCTGAAGCCAAGCGTGCCTTCGATGCCATGATGACCATGCGCAAGATCGACGTCGCCGCCATCGAAGCCGCCCGCCGCGGCTGATCGAACACGCGCTAAGACGCCTTAGCCCTGCATCGTGCTCGGCGAGTTACATCGCGCCTTGTATTTCTGGTTCTCGCCACTCGTCACTCACCACTCGCCACTTCTCTCGTTCGAAGTTAGAGAGTTTCTCTTCGAACTCCGGCAACACGAACTAGGCGAATGCTTAAGCATTCTTAAGCGCCACGCGAATGTCCTTCCACACCATCCAGTGCGGATTCAACTCCTCCGCGCCATGCCGGCTATAAAACCTCCGCGCCACCGCATTCTTCGGCTGCACGTCCACACAAATCCTTAACGCATTCTGCCCAACAAACCATTCCGCCAGTTTCCCTAGCAATTCGTCCGCGATACCCTGCCCGCGCCGCTCCGGAATCACATCGATCCACTGCAGCTCCCCGTCGCACGCATACCGCCGTGTCAGGTGACCCGCGATCAAGCCCACGATGGAGCCCGCCTCTTCCGCCACTAACACGATTCGCGATTTCAGCGCCTTCTGCGGATCAGCAGCGCACTCCATATACGCGAGAATCGACTTCTTCCACGACAGTTCCTCTCCCCAGGTCAAGGCTCGAATGCGCGCCATTCCTTCGACGTCAGTTTTGTTCGCCTGTCGAACAATCACATTCATTGTGCTGTGATGTTATCCCGCTGATTCGCTTCAGTGCTAGCAGGCCCTTGATCCTGTCCGGATTCATCTCTGACGCTGTCCGCTTTGCAACGCTCCGGTCCCATTCGGAGCTATCATGGAGCCACATCGCAGTGTCAGGTGCGGAATTCTTCGACTCAATGAACTCAAAACGAACTCTGTGGTTTGTTTTTGCCGGCCTTCTTGCCAGTTCCTGCTTCGCCAGCTTAAGCGCCGCTCAGGCAAAGCCCTCCGCCGAATTGCGCCGCAGAGTCTCCACAAATCAGTTCACCCTGCATTCGGCGGACAACGGCGAGTACTCGCTCTCCGTTCGCTCTTCCGCGGCCGTCCAACTCCTGCCCATCAAAACGGAATGGCTCGCGCCGCCGGACGAACTCGAAGAAGAGGAAGGCATGCCTTACTCTTCCGTCCTCTATGCCAAGCAAGTCACTTCTTTCCCCATCGGCAACGGCGAAATCGCCCTGCAATTCTCTTCCTACGACATCATGCCCGCAGGCTCGATGCTGGGTGCCGGCGGCCGCGATGTCTTTCTGATTTTCAATCCGAAAACACAAGCGCTTCGTCCCGGCCTCATTGATTTAGGCATGACCAAAAAGCGTTTTCGCGACGATGGATGTTTTAATGCGCTCATGACCCACTTCCTCGTGGCCGATGCCAACGGCGACGGAAAACTCGATATCGGCGTAATCCGGGAGGAGATAGGCTGCGCCAGCGGCGCAGATCGCTTCAATCGCGAGTCCTACGTCCAGCATTTCGTGTCCTGGTATCTCTTCACGCCGGAGGGTTGGAAGAAACCCAGCGATGACGACGACAGCGAGGGCTGGACGGATGAGTACGCCGAGTTGCCATTGATCGGTATGTCTCTTTCGCCCGTCGATTTTGTCGGCGCTTTTCTTTGGGACACCTACGATGCTTCTCGCTGGAAGTGGCCGCCAGCCTACACGCCGCTGTACCGCAAAAAGCTGCTCCGGGATGAAAAGCAAAAAGCCGCCGTTGCCGGCATGCCGCATCGCAGGCCGAAAGTCCGATTTGAGCAACCACTCAGCAAGCCGAAGGATTAGCACCTGAGCCCCGAACACCTTCGTCCAGCAGCTTAGCTTCACTCCGTGCGCGGTCTCGGGCATAATCCCTCCGCCTTCCGAGGAGATTCATCGCATGCAGAAATCAACAACTCGAGTTTTCGTATCCACAGCGATCGCCTGCGCTTTTCTGTTCACCACGCTCCACGCTCAGCAAGCTCCCATGACTCAACAGGAAAAAGACCAGCGCGTCCAAACCGAAAAGCAGCTCGAATCTCTTGCCATCATCGAGCGCAAAGTCATGGTCCCCATGCGCGACGGCGTCCGCCTCGCCACCGACATCTACCGCCCCAAAAACACCACCGGCAAAGTCCCCATCATCTTCGTCCGCACGCCCTACAACTTCAATTTTTGGGACGTGCGCAACGGCGTCCCCGCCAACATGGACACCATCCTCACCGCCATCAAGCGCGGCTACGCCTACGTCCTCCAGAACGAACGCGGCCATTTCTTCTCCGAAGGCAATTACGACATCCTCGGCCCGCCCCGCACCGACGGCTACGACATGATCGACTGGCTCTCCAAGCAGTCCTGGACCAACGGCAAAATCGGCACCACCGGCTGCTCCTCCACCGCCGAATACCAAATGGCCATCGCTGCTTACGGCCAACCGGCGTACGCCGCCATGAACATCCAAAGCTTCGGCGCCGGCGTCGGTCGCGTTAAACCCTACTACGAACAAGGCAACTGGTATCGGGGCGGTGCCGTGCAAATGCTTTTCATCACCTGGCTTTACGGCGAGCAAAATCAAATCCGCCCCATGTTCCCGCCGAACACTTCGCAGGAAGATTTGATTCGCGCCTCCAAAGCCTTTGACCTCGCACAACAACTTCCTCCTGTCGATTGGTCGAAAGCGCTCGCGCATCTACCTGAACAGGACATTCTCAAAGATGTGGACGCGCCGCACGGCATCTATGCCGACGCCATGCCCGTTCCCACCGGTGGTCGCATGATTCAGCGCGCTCCCAACGACCCCGCCTGGTACAAAGGCGGCCTCTATCACGACGACATGCCTCTCAATCTCCCCGGCCTCTGGTATATGACGTGGTACGACGTTTCCGTAGGCCCCAATCTCGCGCTCTACAATCACGTCCGTCAAACCGCCAGCCCCGAAGTTGCCAATCAACAGTGGGCCATCATCGCCCCCGTCACGCATTGCGCTTACACCCGTGCCACGGAAGACACCATCGTCGGCGAACGCAGCATGGGCGATGCGCGCCTCGACTATCAGGAAATCATGTACGGCTTTTTCGACCGATTCCTAAAAGGGGAAAAGAGCGCCCGCCTGGATCTGCTGCCAAAGGTCACGTATTTCACCATGGGGTTAAATAAGTGGCAGTCTGCCGACGCTTGGCCGCCGGTTGGCGCTCAGCAACTCACGTATTATCTGTCGAGTAGTGGCCACTCCAACTCGCTCTACGGCGACGGCGCTCTCTCCACCGCGCCTCCCGCTTCGGACAAGCCTGACTCCTTCACTTACGATCCGCTAAATCCCGTCCCTTCTTACGGCGGCAACGTTTGCTGCACGGGCACCGCCGTTCAAGCCGGCGCGTTCGATCAGCGCAAAATGGAAACCCGCAACGACATCCTCGTTTACACCTCGGAGCCCTTCAAACAGCCCACCGAAATTTCCGGTCCCATTGAGCCGACGCTCTACGTCTCCTCCGACGCCAAAGACACCGACTTCACCGTCAAAGTCATCGACGTTTATCCCGACGGCCGCGCCTTCAATCTCGACGAATCCATTCAGCGCTTGCGCTACCGCGACGGCTACGATAAGCCGCTCGTCTGGATGGAAAAAGACAAGGTCTACAAAGTCACGCTGCAGCCACTCAACACCAGCGACTACTTCGACGCCGGGCACTCTCTCCGCATCGAAGTTTCCAGCAGTAATTTCCCACGTTTCGACCGGAACCTAAATACCGGCGGCAACAACTACGACGAAGACAAGCCCGTCACCGCCCACAACGCCGTCCATCACTCGAAACAATACCCGTCCCAAATCACCATCACGGTCGTCAAACACTAGTGCACTGGGTTCGCGACCGCGAAAATGTCCGCGAAACATCTGCATCCTCACTCCGCTCAAACGGCTCTAACGCCAGTGTAGTGGCGGGTCTTTAGACCCGTGCTTTTCCTTTGACCTTGCGAGATTCTTCTCTCTAAGAGGTGAGGCTTCAGCCGCTAAAGAAAGTTTCCGATTCGCTCCACGGAAGATACTCACGAGCAGAGGCTAAACATGCATCGCGTGTCGCACAAAAGTTTATTCTCGATGTTTCTTCTTTTGTTGCTCTTCGTTTTCGCGAGCCCGCCGGCCCGCGCCCAGTCCTGTAGCGCGCAAGGCCTTGTCGTTCAGATCCTCGGCTCCGGTGGCCCTGAATTGCAGGACAAACGAGCCTCCAGCAGCTATCTCATTTGGCAAAACGGCAAGCCGCGCGTTCTCGTCGATGCTGGCGGCGGCAGCGCGCTCCGTTTTGGCGAAAGCGGGGCCCAAATGTCCGACCTCGACGTCATTCTCTTTTCTCACTTCCATGTGGATCATAGCGGCGACTTTGCTGCACTCGTCAAATCTTCCTGGTTCGAAGACCGCAACCGCCCTCTCCCTATTTTTGGCCCCGAAGGCAACGACTTCATGCCTTCCACGGTTCAATTTGTTTCGGACTTCTTCAGCGACAAAGGCGCCTACGGCTACCTCAGCGAACTCTTCGTCCTCGGCGAAAAAGGCAGCTACAAACTCCAGCCGCACAGCGTGACCGGCACTTCAGCTCCGGCGATCGAGTTCCACAGCTCCGATTTCACAGCTTCGTCGGTCCGGGTTATTCACGGCGGCGTTCCCGCCCTAGCTTGGCGCATCGAAATCAGCGGCAAACGCATCGTCTTCAGCGGCGACACCAACGGCAACGATCCCGCACTTCCCAAACTCGCCGCCGATGCCGACCTCTTCATCGCCCATAATGCCGTTCCCGAAGGCGTCATCGGCGTCGAACGCAACCTCCACATGCCGCCCTCCGTCATCGGCCAAATCGCCGCGGAAGCGCACGTCAAACATCTCGTCATTTCGCATCGCATGTTGCGCACGCTAGGCAAGGAAGCCGAAACCGAAGCCGAAATTCGCAAGCGCTATTCCGGCCCGCTCGACTTCGCCAACGACCTCGCCTGCTTCCCGCTGAAATGATCCGCGCTCGTGTAGGGCACGATTCCTTGGCCTGAGCAGCGAAGGCATCGTGCCCCGGTGTAAGCCCAGCCCGGATCTCAACGACAAGCAAGGCGCCTGCAATGCCAAGTTCTCGCTCGCGCTTCTACAGCGCGTTCAGAAACGCAATCAACCGCCGTCTTTCCGTGTCCGTCAAATTCATCTGGAAGCGCTGGTTATAAAAATTGAGCACCTCGTTCAAATCTTTCGCCGCGCCATTGTGAAAATACGGCGCCCGCGCTGCTAATCCGCGCAACACCGGCCCCTTCACGCGGTTCACATCGCTGCACTGCCCCGTCACCAATCCCTTTCCAGGATCGGTCGTGTAAATGACGTACGGCGCACTCGCGGTTCCCGCCGCCGCAAACGGATTCGGGCATCCCGTAATCGCATACACCGGCACGCCCGGAAAACTGAGTTGGGCCAGCGCATTTGCAATCGCCGCATCCGACTCCTGCGCTGCGTCATGGCCGGCTCCAATGTCTAGCGGCAGCGGCAAAGAATGATCGCCCACGTTCGGCGTGTCATGGCACGTCGTGCACGTCCCGGCAATCGCTGGAATCGGTAGCGTCACACCCAATGCTGCGGCCAGTGCCGCATTGTCATTCAGTCCCCGGACGTTCGTAATCGTTATCGGGCGCGAATTGAACAGCGTCTCGCCCGCTGCGATATCTCGCCGGGCCGCCGCCACTTCTCGCTCGCGATAGTCGTCTGCCTGCAAATTGTCCCAGGAAGCAAACAGTGTCATTCCATCCGGATTGAACTTAGCTCCCGTCGGATCGCCTCCCAACGTGTCGTTAATTCCGGGATGATAGTTCGCCCCTGACAGGTTCTCAGCGCCGCCGGCCGCTCCCCGGTGATTCAGCATCCCGCCGCGGTAGTCCAACATCTGCGCGCTGTACAACCCCAGCTCGAAATTTACGATTTCCTGTTGCTGTTCGCTCGTCAACGGCACCGCTGCCTGCGCGTGACCGTTCGTCGCATCCAGCGCCTGGTGCATCAGGTCCGTCATCAGATTCGTCTGGAACGACCCATCGTCTTTATTCAATGGCGCAATCGTCTCTCGCCCGTCGAACATCACCGTACTCAGAAATCTTAGATTTGTCGTCGGCAGCGGCCGCCGGTAAACCGAAACCGTCTGCGCGCCCGTCGCATCCGTGGTGATCGCGCAGCCATACGGATCCACAGCCGCCCGGATGCCAAACTGCGTTCCCGCGGGAAGCGTGATCCCCACGCGGATCAACCCATTCTTCAGCAGCAAACTGTGCGCGGAAGCCTGGCGCGAATTGCTTCCGGGGCAATTCGCGCCATCCACCGCTGCGAACAGCGGATCTTTCCCGCCGCTCAACAGAAATCGTTCCTGCGCGTTCTGGGCGCTCAGTCCCATCGCATTCGCCGCGACGTGGCACGTCGCGCAGCTTCTCCCATTCGTGCCCAAGCTCTGGAAAAACAGTCCCTTCTCCTCGATGGGCCCGTTTACGTGGTAGGTCGACACCAGCCCGGTCGCGTCTGGAAACGGAAACAAATTTGGAATTACCGCCGCCACCACGCCAGCCGCTAGCAGCAACATGGCTGTCGCCACCGCCCAAGTCCGCTTACCTGTTCGAAAAATCTCCAGCCCTCTGCCGTTCCGTTTCACTCGCATTTTTCTTCTCCCTTCTCCGGACTTGCTGAAATCACCTGAAATCCCGTAGCCCACTCGGTCCGCCAACATCACTGCTGGTCTGCTGCGTTTTTCCGCCCGGCCGCTTGAGTCTTTCTGGAAGTGAGGACCAAATCTCTGCGACCGGCCTGCGCAGTGCGCGCTTTACCTGCGGTTGCGATCTTTGCGGAACCTCTCCCTCTACCGGCGACGACCACTTGCGGTGTTGCTTGCCGGCTAGCCGCGTTCACCGGCGCTTGCGCTTGCTTTGTGTTTATTCCGTCGATTCCCGTCGCCATAAAATGATCCGGATTGACCTCCTGCGCCCGACAACTAGGCGCGCAACTTATCCACATCGCCGCCAATCCCACCAAACCGACCTGCCCCAACCTTCCGAACACCCTCCTGTAGCTTTGCATCGCCGTGCTCCTTACCTCTGGTCTCGCTTCCGGCCCGCCGCCGGCCCATCGCCAACCGCGCGCCGCCCCTTTCCTCGCACACCCGCCCGAAGGCCGACAATGCCGGCGCACTCTAAATCCCGTCAATTTAAGGTGAAGTTCTAACTCGCTGGTATTTCAGCTAGTTATTTGGTCTTGATTCGGACGTGATACGCAGCCTATAGTCTCTGCACTACTTACTTAACCTAAGGTCCTTGGCTGCTCCGATGCTAAGCGTGGCTCCGGTAACCCGTTTCGGTCCTTACGAACTTCGGCCCTCGTCGCGCGAACTCTTCAAGTTCGGTAAGCGACTCAAGCTCCGGCCCCAGCCCTTTCAGGTGCTTAGCGTTCTTTTGTCCAATGCCGGCGAGGTCGTCAGCCGCGAACAGCTCCACCAGCAACTCTGGCCTTCCGACACTTTCGTCGACTTCGAACACGGCCTCAACACTTCCATCAAAGAACTTCGCGCCGTCCTCGACGATTCCCCGTCCGCGCCCCGCTACATCGAAACTCTTCCCAAACTCGGCTATCGTTTCATTTTTCCCGTGGAACGCCCGGCTGCCGCTCCTGCCAGTTCCTCCGCCTCGAGCGATACCCCGCCGTCTATTCCCTTGCCGCCCGCTGTGGCGCCCATCGCCTCGCCTCAGCCAATTCGCCTTTTCTCCGGACGCCACCTTGCTTATGGCGCCGCAGCCGCCATTCTCTGCGCCGCTAGCGTCGGTGCCATTACCTATGTACGCGCTCATCGTCCGCCGAAAATGCTCGAACGTGATACGGTCGTCTTGTCCGACTTCAGCAACACCACCGGCGATGCTATCTTCGACGACACGCTGCGTCAGGCCCTCGCCGTCTCTCTCCGCCAATCCCCTTACGTGAATATCCTCTCCGACGGTCGGACCCGCAACACTCTCAAGCTCATGACCAGGCCGGCGGATAGCCCGCTCACGCCGGAGGTCACGCGCGAAATCTGCCAGCGCACTGCCAGCAAGGCCTACATCCAGGGCTCCATTGCCAGGCTCGGCGGCGAATATGTCGTTGGCCTTAAAGCCATCGCCTGCACCACCGGCGATACTCTGGCCCAGGAACAACGCACCGCCGCCACGAAAGAGAAAGTCCTCGATCAGCTTGGGCAGGCCACTGCCAAAATGCGCCGTGAGTTAGGCGAGTCTTTGGCTTCCGTCGAAAAGTTTGACTATCCTCTTGGCGAAATCACCACTTCGTCTCTGGAGGCGCTGAAAGCCTACAGCCTGGGCGCCAAAGAGCAGGCTGAAAAGGGGCCCGATGCCATCCGCCCCTACATGCAGCGCGCCGTCGAACTCGATCCCAATTTCGCCGAGGCCAACAACGCTCTCGGCGTCAGTTACGGCAATGAGGGCCAAGACGCTCTGGCCCACCAATATCTTTCCAAGGCCTTCGCCCTCAAGGACCACACCAGCGAACGCGAACGCCTGCACATCATTGCCGTCTACCACATGCTCGACACACGCGACATCGACAAAGCTGTCGCCGCCCTTCAGGAAGCCACTGAAAAATATCCCAACGACGCCATCGCTCTGGCTAACCTGGGCAACTCGCTGGGCTCCCAGGGCAATTACGAAAAAGCCGCCGAAGCTATCAGCCGCGCCATAACCTTGGGTGGCCCCAACGTTCTCTTTCAGACCAATCTCGGTATCTGCATGGAAAATCTCGGCCGCTTCCCGGACGCGCGCAAAATCTTTGAAGATCTGGTCGCCGCACAAAAAGGCAACGCCATCATTCACCGCAATCTCCACGATATCGATATGCTGGAAGGCAAAACCGCGCTCGCCGCGCAGGAGTTGGCTTGGTTCAGGTCCCAGCCCGATTTGCAAAACCTTTGGTTTGAAAAACAGGCGACAGATTTCGCTTACTACGGCCAACTCGCCAAAGCTCGCAGCGCGTGGCTCAGTGCCGCTACGATTCAGAAACAGAGCGGCAACACCGATGGCCTGGGCGGAATTCATTCGGCCTTGGCTGCGGAGGACGCCCTGGTCGGCAACTTCTCGATGGTTGAACACGATGCGCGCATCGCGTTGCAAGTTGCGCCGAAACAATACCAAGTCCAGATGTACGTCAGTTTTGCGTTCTCTGAAGCCGGCGATCGAAGCAAAACCGAGTCCGTGATGAAAGATCTGGATTCCCAAGGGCCTCAGGACACCCTCGTCCAGTTGTATTGGCTGCCCATGCTCCGCGCCCAGCTCGCGCTCCATGATAAGCATCCCGAACAATCCATTCAGGAGCTTCAGGTCGTTATCCCGCACGAGTTTAGCCCGGCCGAAGAGGGCGAATGCGGTTTTTTGGCTCCCTCGTACGTTCGCGGCAAAGCCTATCTCGCGCTCCATCAACCCGCCGCCGCGATTGCCGAATTTCAAAGAATCATCCAAAGGCGCGGGCGCGTGTTGCTCTGCCTCACCGGAGCCACGGCCCACGTCTGGCTCGCCCGCGCTTACACCATGGCCGGCGACTCCGCCAAGGCCCGCTCTGAATATCAGCTCTTCCTGAACCAGTGGAAAAGCGCCGACGCCGACATTCCCATCCTCAAACAGGCCAAAACCGAATACGCGTTACTCGCGGCCCGCCCGCTACTGCCAACTCATCAGTGATCCAAGGTCGTACTCTTTCGCGCCTTCCGCTCATGCCGCATCTTCGGCCGCCACCGGTACAACCGTCCTTTTCGCTGGCGCCGTCGTAATTACAATCACGCTCAGCAGCACACAGATTGTTCCCGCCATCGTCCGTAGTCCCAGCCCCTCCCCACCGAAGAAATATCCCAGCACTACGGCCACGAGCGGGTTCACGTACGCGTACGTTCCGACTTTCGTCGGCGATTCGTGATGAATCAGCCAAACGTAGGCCGTATATCCGACGATCGATCCCGCGACAATCAAATACGCCAAGGCCTCCCACGCTCCCCACGAAACGCGCGAGGGATCAAAGCCTCGCAACTCGCCGAACGCGCCCGCCGCAATGGTCAGCAACACTCCACCAACCAGCATTTGCGCTCCGGAACTCGTCGTCTTCGCCGCTGGCAACGGCAGCTTTCGCGTCAGCACCGATGCCACCGACCAGCTCATCGCCGCCACAATCAACGCTAGCGCTCCTACTCGGTCAATCGGTACTCCTCCCAAATCCAGGGAACGGCTCATCAGCACGCCCACACCAGCAATTCCAATCAGCAGCCCGATTCCCAATCGCGCTGTGAGTTTCTGTGTCCGCAGCACCAGAATCTCCGACAGCGTCATGAACACCGGAATCGTCGCCAGAATCACCGCCGCGATCCCCGATGCCACGCGCTGCTCCGCCCAGAACAACAATCCGTAATCCACGACAAAAATCATGAATGCCAGGATTGTTACCGCCAGCCATTCCCGCCCCTTTGGCGCTCGCTCGCCGCGTGCCCTCGTCCAGCCATACAGCACCGCTCCCGCCACAAAGAACCGTATCGCCGCGAGCAGCAGCGGCGGCACCTCGCGCACTCCGACGCGAATGAACAAAAACGTGGATCCCCACACGAAATAGATGATCCCGAACGCCAGCAGCGTTTTCCAGGTCGGCGGATGTAATCTCTCGTCCATCGCAGGTCCCCGTTCTCCCCACTCTACCAATTCGCCGCCGCCAGCTCGCCTTCCACTTTGGCTGCCTGAATTCGCTTCTTCCGTTGTGCTTTACTTGTATGGGGGCTTGCTCAGTTCTAATATAAGTACGGCGGCCAAGGAACTATCTGGTAGGGCCTCGCGTATTAACGTATTCCGCTGTCACCAACATTCGTAAAAAGCTTTGCTGCTTATATTTTGAAAGGACTCGTTCCCCGAGAGCCCATGAATCTTGCTGAATTTATTGAAAGTAAGCGCGACCAGCATTTGAACGAGTTGTACGAGTTTCTACGGATACCCAGTGTCAGTGCCAAAAGCGAGCACAAGCCCGACATCGAGCGCGCCGCCCACTGGGTTGCGGATCATCTTCGCACTGCCGGTTTCCCGAAGGTCGAAATCGTCCCCACCAATCTCCACCCTCTCGTCTACGCTGAATCTCTGAACGCGCCCGGCAAGCCTACCATCCTCTTCTACGGGCACTATGACGTGCAGCCGCCGGAGCCGCTCGATCTTTGGACCACTCCGGCGTTCGAACCTGCCGTCCGCAATGGCAATCTCTACGGCCGCGGCACCGCCGACGACAAAGGCCAGGTGCACATCCACCTGAAAGCGTTGGAGTCGATCTACAAACAGAGCGGGAGTCTGCCGATCAATGTGAAAGTTTTGATCGAAGGCGAGGAAGAAGTCGGCAGCGTCAGCCTTTGGGACTTCGTTCAGAAGAACAAGGAAAAGCTCAAAGCCGACGCGCTCGTCGTGTCGGACACGTCCATGCTTGCCAAGGGCGTTCCTTCCATTACCTATGGTCTGCGCGGTCTGAACTACTATCAGATCGAACTCACTGGCCCCGTTCGCGATTTGCACTCCGGCGTCTACGGCGGTGCTGTCCCCAACCCACTTACCATCCTGACGGAACTTTTTGCCAAGCTGCACGACAAGAATTTCCGTGTCGCCATTCCCGGCTTTTATGATCAGGTAGCCACCGCCTCCAAGTCCGAACGCAAGGCGCTGAACGCGCTGCCTTGGAAGAGAAAGGCTTTTCAGGAAGCCGTCGGCGCTCCTGGCTATGTCGGCGAGAAGGGTTTTACTACCGTCGAGCAGCTTTGGATTCGCCCGACTCTCGAACTCAACGGCATTTGGGGCGGTTACCAGGGGGAAGGCGCGAAAACGGTCATTCCTTCCAAAGCCTACGCGAAATTCTCCACGCGTCTCGTTCCCAACCAGGATCCAGAAAAAATTGCGCGCCTCGTGGAAAAGCACATACGCAAGCTCCTGCCTAAAACCGTCCATTGCAAATTCGACGTGCTCAGCAAGGGCAAACCCTGGGTCGCTCCCTTCTACGCGCCGATTTTCAAAACCGCCCAGGCTGCGCTGGAAAAAGGCTACGGCAAGAAAGCGGTATTCATCCGCGAAGGCGGCTCGATACCCTTCGTCACGCAAATGTATGAAACCTTTAAAGTCCCTTGCGTGCTCATCGGCTTCGGCCTCCCCGACGAAAACGCCCACGCTCCCGACGAGCACATCGCCCTAGAAAATTATTTCGGCGGTATCAAAGCCATCGCCAATTTCTACACCGCGCTAGCGACATTGTAGCGGCATCCTTCCGAGATGCCTGTCACGGCGTCCCAAACTGTAGGGACACGATTCCCTGGCCCGAGCCTCGAAGGCACCGCGTCCACAGTGTAAGCCCCGTCTCGATGCAGCCGCCTGCCCTCCGTCCGCGCTTCCCTAGCCTCGCGGGAAATTTTGCACAGCGAAGAACCGCAAGTTTCATCGCCGCTGGCCGTGCACTGGCTTCAATTTGGCCGGTCACTTGTGCCGCCGGTCACTCCAAGTCGCGCAACGCCTGTGTTTTAGCGGGTTTTTCACAGCCCCGCCCCAAAAACCCTTATTTTTACAGTGTTTTTTGCGATTTGCTCTTGCGTTCTCGTTGCTCGTTCGCTATAGTGCCCTCCGGCCTCGAGTTTTCACCCACAATAGAAGAGTTTTGGTCGGCTCGTGGCCTGCCTCGCGTGCAGCGAGGTGGAACGTAAATACAGGAGGATAAGCAGACTAGATGGCAGCCAAGCCAATGAGCAAGAGCAAGATCGTCGCGCATCTCGCCGAGAAGTGCGCCACCCCGAAGAAAACCGCAGCGCTCTTTTTTGAAGAGCTTTTCAAGCTGGCGGTGAAAGAATGCAAGGGCGGCGCGGGAAAATTCGTGATTCCGAATATCGGCCGCGCAGTGAAGGCGCACCGCAAGGCGCGCATGGGCCGCAACCCGCAAACGGGCGAAGCGATCAAGATCAAGGCCAAGACCGTGGTTCGCCTGCGCGCCGCGAAAGCATTCAAGGATGCAATTCTGAAGTAGCTTGCAGGTTCCAGAACAGGCCCGGACCGAGCGCGCGAACGCTGGCGAGTCGCTACCCTAGCCCTCACTCGCCGCACGTTCTGCTCGCGCTAAGTGTCTGGTCAGGTGTCTTAGGTAGGTTTGCCCCCGCTGCTCGCAGGAGCCGCGGGGGCTTTTTCTTTTAGGTCGCAAGCACCCACGCAACGTTGCCGCCGCAGCCCGCAGCGAATTCGAACCGCGCTCCGCCGGCCGCGCGGACCGGTGCTGGCAACTATTTTCGCGGCCTTTGTTTCTCCGAAACGGATCGTATGATCAACTTGCCGCCGCCTTTTTTGAGAAATGTGGGGTCCGCTTGCGCCTCGGCGGCGTTGATCAATTCTTCGACCTCGGGCCGACCCAGGACGGAAGCATCGCTGAGCCGCACGAATCGATTTTGTTTTCCGGATCCCACAAGGATCTTATCGGGATCGGGCAAGCTCGCGCCGTAGTAGAAACTCAGCCCGATCCCTTTCGAATTGGCCGCGAGTGACACCACGCAGTCCGAAGGGCGCCCCGTTGTGGAGTATCCGATCACAAAAAAGTTGTAGTTGTCGTAGACCAACTCGAAGGCCGTTGGGAATCGCTTACGCAGGATGGCGCGGCACTGTCGAATCAGCTTCCCCGTCGGGCGTGCAAACTTGGCGATGAAATTCCTGAGCTGCGCTTCGGGCGACGGAGTCATGCTTCCCATCCTATTCGCAGGACGCGGTTTGGCGATGGAGAACGAGACGATTTGCGATTGCCCGGCTCGAGTTAGAGCGCGATTCGCTCCTGCAGTTAGAGCGTCTTCACGTAGGCGATCACGTCCTTGATTTCTTGCTCGCTGAGGACATCCTTAAACGGCGGCATAAGCGAGTCGCCGTTTTCGATCCAGTTTTTCAGATTCTCATCCGTCACTTTCAAATCGGGTTTGACCGAAAAGGTGCCGCGCTTGGAAAGTCCTTTGAGGCCGGGGCCGATTTTCTTCGCATCTTGATCCGCAAAGTGGCACATCGAGCATTTCTGGTCGAACACATCTTTGCCTTTGGTGGCCGAGCCGGCCGACTTGCCGTTGGTTTTCTTCGCGGTAGTTTTTGCCGGCTGGTCCTGTGCAAGAACAATTCCTGCCGCAGCCAGTGCCGCTATCCCAAGAACCAGATATTGTCGCTTCACATCGCCTCCCTGAAGTTCGCGCGTCCCTGAAGTTCACGCGCACGTCATTTCTTTCCAGCGCAGAGCTATTGCCCAAGTTCTGAGTGCGCTTCCATCTTCTCTTTTTACGCCGCGAATTTCCACTCCGGTTGGCGTCGGGCGCGTACCGGAATGAAGGTCGCCGGGAAGAGGCTGCGAGAGCGAAAAACCGCAGCGAAAAGCCGCGCTTCGCTGCGGGTTGCGGATGCGGCAACGCCGTTGTACTTCAGTACCCGGCACAACGGACAGGTTCCTTTCGTGAACAGGCCGACCGCGCGTACTTTTGACCCCCTCACAAACGGTATGTTTAACTCGGGCCATGAGCCAGGAGTCCCTGACGCGCGCCTGGGAGATTCTGCAAGATGCTTATCAGGCCCAGATGGAAGGCGACTACGAGCGCGCCGTAGAGTTGTATCAGTCTTCCTTGGAGCAACACCCGACCGCCGAGGCGTACACGTTTCTCGGCTGGACCTACCATTTTCAAGGCCGCATTGAAGAAGCGATCCTGGAATGCAAACGAGCGATTGAGATCGATCCGGAATTCGGCAATCCCTACAACGACATTGGCGCGTACCTGATCGAGCTGGGCCGTTTCGATGAAGCGATCCCCTGGCTGGAGCGCGCGACGGAAGCGAAGCGCTACGAGCCGCGGCATTTTCCGCACTACAACCTGGGCCGCGCGTTTCTCGGCAAAGAGATGTACGGCAGCGCGATCAAATCCTTCGAGAAAGCCCTGGAAATTGAGCCGCGCTATTCGCTGGCGAAGCAGGCGCTGTCGTCCCTCCGGCGCATGGTAAATTGAAGAAAGCAGTGAGTAGTGAGCAGTGAGTGGTGAATAGTGCTTCGGAAAACCTGTAGTCGGTCGCCTCTGATTCGCAAGCCGACAGCTCACAGCTAACAGCCAACGGCAGGAACAATCCAGAAAGTACAACTTACGGCAGCATTGGTTGGCATTTTGCGAAGCCCTTGATGCGCGAATTCGGCGCAGCCGCGTACGGAGTAATTGGAAAGCTGTGATGCTAGGCGGAACGATTGCGCCGGTGCGAAAGAGGACATGATGAATCGTGTCCTTACAGTGGCGATTCATTTTGGCGGCTCCGGCGAGGAAGGTTTGACGATGCGGTCGTAGATGAGGAGGAGCGCTGCGGTGGCGAAGCCGACGGAGCTGATGGCCCACCAGGCGCGGGCGGGCTGGTGCTGGACTTCCGCGAAGTGATGCAGCATGCGGCCGCCGTACCAGCCGCCGAGGAGCGAGCCTATTCCCAAAGGAAAAAACGCGAAGCCCATGTAGGTGCCCTGTTGGCCGGGGGGGGCGAGGCGCGAGATGTACGCGTAATAAGGCGGCTGCTGGAGAATTTCGCCGAGAGCGAGTACGGCGATAGAAACCACCGCGCCAGTGACAGTGGGCCAATAGGCCAAGATTATCCAGGAGCAGGAGGAAACGACGGTGCCGAGAATCACGGCGTGGAATTGTGCGAGGCCGCGCGCGAGATAATTCACCACGAAGGTTAAGCAGACGACGACCGCAGCATCGGTGATCAAAATCAGTTCGACGCGCGCGTTCGGATCGATGTAAGTGTGGATGTATCCCGGCAGGTTCGTGAATTGCTGCCAGTAAACAATCCAGTAGCCGGTGAAAATCAGCAGAAAAATCAGAAACTGAGGCGGCCAGAGAATCTTGGCAAAGTTGCGAACCACCTGCGCGACGCTGGGCGGCGGCGTGTCGTCGTGTTTGCGCGGGTCACGGAAGAAAAAGAGCACAAAGAAAAACATCGCGAACACACTGAGCGACGAGATGTAGAAGACGCGCTGCAGGCCGAGGTGGCGGTGGCCCCAATCGGCGACGTACGGGCCGGCGGTGCCGCCGATGTTGACCATGGTGTAGTAGATGGAATAGCCGAGCGAGCGAACCTCTTCGCGAGAAGCGCGAGCAGTCGTGCCGACGACGGAAGGTTTCACCATCGAGATGCCGAGCGCGGGAAGCAAGAGGATTAATGCGACGAACCAGAAGAGCGGAACCGCGTTGCGAATGGGCGCGAGCCAGGACGCGCCGATGGAGCCAATTAGAAAGTAGGCGGTGGCGAGAATGAAGTAGGCGAGCGAAAGAGCACGGCGGAAGCCGAGCTTGTCGGCGACTGCGCCGCCGAAAATCGCGAGGAACCAAACCATGCCGCCAAAAATTCCCGTGAGCGTGCCGGTCTGCTCGGTGGAGAAGTTGAGTTTTTGCTGGAGATAGAGAGCGAGCGAGGCGAACGCGCCGTAATAGGAGAGGCGCTCGAAGATTTCGGAGATGTTGGCAACCCAGAATGGGCGCGAAAAGCCAGTGCGAATTTCGGCGAGGCGCTGGTCAAAGCTCATTCGTCCCCCTCGGAGAATGGTCGCTTCCGCCGAGTTGGTGCAGTTTCGGGAAGCGCCGGGATTGTACAGGTTGAAAGTCGAAGGTGGAAGTAATGTCCGCAAATGCGGTGCCACGGGGCTTTTGGAAGTGCGGACTCTACAGGAGTTAGGCGGCGTGGTTTTTATAAGTGCGGATTTAAAGGGTAGGAAAGCTACTTTGCCACGGTAGCGGACGCGCTGAAGCACGCCCCTACGTTTGCTTTGCTGCAGCGAAGGCGGCGGTCATCTCGGAAGATGACTTTGTTGCATCGGTGCTTGTTGAAAGCTGACGTTAGTCCGGGACCGGTGATGGTGTAACGAGAATCAAATGGCCGCAAGAGCCCAGGCTGAAGCCTGTGCTGCTGGGCTCACAGGTAGTCGCGAGAGGGGCCTTCGAGGAAGGCACGGAGTTTGCGCGAGCGCGACGGGTGGCGCAGCTTGCGCAGGGCTTTGGCCTCGATTTGGCGGATGCGTTCGCGCGTGACGGCGAAGGACTGGCCGACTTCTTCGAGCGTGTGCTCGCTGCCGTCGTCCAGGCCGAAACGCATCTTGATGACTTTTTCTTCGCGCGGCGTGAGCGTCTTCAGCACGGAAGAGGTCTGTTCCTTCAAATTCAAATTGATGACCGCATCGGACGGCGAGACCACGGCCTTGTCTTCGATGAAGTCGCCGAGATGCGAATCTTCTTCTTCGCCGATAGGCGTTTCGAGAGAGATCGGTTCCTGCGCGATTTTCAGAATTTTGCGCACTTTGGACACCGGAATGTCCATGCGCTTGGCGATTTCTTCGGAAGTTGGTTCGCGGCCGAGCTCCTGCACGAGCTGGCGGCTGGTGCGGACGAGCTTGTTGATGGTCTCGATCATGTGCACCGGGATGCGGATGGTGCGAGCCTGATCGGCGATGGCGCGTGTGATGGCCTGGCGAATCCACCAGGTAGCGTAGGTGGAGAACTTGTAGCCGCGGCGCCATTCGAACTTGTCGACGGCTTTCATCAAGCCGATGTTGCCTTCCTGAATTAAATCGAGGAATTGCAGGCCGCGATTGGTGTATTTCTTGGCAATAGAAACGACCAAGCGCAGGTTAGCTTCGATCAGTTCTTTTTTGGCTTGCTCGGCTTCCGCTTCGCCGCGATGGATCAGCGTGAGGGTGCGCTTGAGTTCCGTGAGGCCGACTTCGCTGGCTTCTTCAATGTCCTTAAGTTCGACGCGGCGCGTACGAAGTTCCTTGCGGGCTTCAGCGGCAACATCGCCTTTCGCGACATCCACTCGGCGCTCGAGGCGGCCAGCTTCGCGTTCGAGCGATTGCAGACGCTCGACGGTGCCCCGCATTTTGTCGATGAGGCGCTTTTTCTCGAAGGGGTTGAAATCGATGCCGCGAATCTCGAGAGAAATTTCGACGCGAGTGCGCGCGACGCCCCACTTGGCGCGGACCCAGTTGCGCTTCTTGGCTTTGGGCGTGGCTTCGAGTTTTTCCGCTTGCTTCAGCGCGAGGTCATAGAGCTTGGCGATTTTGTCGATGTACTTGAGGGTCTGCTTGGTCTTGTTGAGAATTTTTTCTTCGGTGAGCTCTTCGTCGTCGAACTGGACGATTTCCTTGATCGAGCGGGCGCCCTTTTTGAGATCTTCGCCGACCGCGATGAGTTCCTTGATGACGATAGGCGAGCGGGTGATGGACTTCATCACTACAAGCTGGCCGCGCTCAATGCGCTTGGCGATAGTCACTTCACCTTCGCGGGTGAGCAGCGGAACGGTGCCCATTTCGCGGAGATACATGCGCACGGGATCGTTGGTTTTTTCGAGCGAGCCGGGGGTCAGATCGAGATCGCTCTCGGCCTCGTGCGCATCTTCCTTGACGGAATCGTGATCGCCGCCCTCGGTGGAGACTTCGACGGCGCGAGCGGCCTTGGCAGAGGCCTGGTCCTCGTAAATCTCGATGCCGTTGCGCTCGAACGTGGTGAGCAGATCGTCGATTTCCTCGGACGAATGCACTTCCGCAGGAAGCGAATCGTTCACTTCGTCATAGAGCAGATAGCCGCGCTCCTTACCGATGGCAATGAGCGCTTTTACCGCTTCGTATTTTTCTTCCAGACCTACAGCCGCCACAATTCCTCCAGACATCTAAAACCAATCTCCAGATGACCCCTGCGGCCGGCGAGAGACGCGTACGCCGCGGGACCGCAGACACGACGTGGAAGACGCAGTCGCTCTCTGCGATCACTGGAAAAGACGTGGGGAGACCAGCCCCACAAACAGCTCATCTTAATTTTGAAATCCCTTTAGCCGCGCTGCGCCGCCAGCTTTAAATCGCCCTGTACTTCGCCCGCTTCCGCTCACAAGATACGGCCATCTGCCGCTAAGTACATACAATTAGATGCAGTTAGCAGCGAAACCGTTACTCGCCAAACCCTATTACGTTACACGGACAAATCCATGCCCGTCAACGTTTTAGTTGTGGAAAACTGTGGAAGATTTGTTGCGGAAGCCCGAAGCCTGCAGCGGTTTGCTCGCACCCTCCCGGAATATGATGTATGGAGGCTAGGAATGGTGATACCACAATTGGAGCGGCTTCCATTGGCCGGAAACCCGGCGCGTGGCCCTCGCCGGCGGTTAGGATGAACTCATGGGTGGACGCAGGGTGCGGCCGAAGGGTGTGCAAATAGCGGTCGAGTTCCAGCGACTGGAAAGCTGATGGCGGTTTGCAAAGGACGCGACGGCGCAGTAAAAAAGAGAAGCGTGGAGTGGAGCAACGAGAGGAGACGTCCATGGGTAATCGCGACAAGCGGGGAAGAGAAAAGAAAAAGCCAAAGAAGAGCCAGGACAAGCCGCTGATCAATCGGCCGTACCGGCCGATTGTGGATACACGGCCGACGACACCAGCGGCACCGCCGACAACAACGCCTGCTCCTGCACCAGGAACAGAGAATAAGAGCTGACATCGCGCCAACAGCTTGCGGCGAATCCTGAGTGGCGAGAGTCGCCTAGGTTCGGCGACTGAAGTCTATTTTCGCCGGTTTCGAAGGCGCAGTCTTTTCGAACTTCACGCTGCGGATGATGCCTTCGCCTTCTTTGACGACGATCATCTGATTGGGCGAGATATCTTTTAGCGCATCGACGGCGCCGCTGGGCCAGCGGATTTCGAGCAAGTCTACTTTCCCGGCCTTGCCGAGGCCGAAGTGCACGCGCAGATCGTTTTGCGAGATGTAGCTGCCGCCGCTGCGAACTTCGTCGATTTGCTGGTGGGGCTTACCTTCGCCGGGCGGATGGGTGACGCAGCGGACGCGCGCCCCGATACCGCTGCGATTCGACTTGGTACCGACCGTTTTTACTTTCAGCCAATGATTGCCGGTTTGCGAATCGCAGCGAAGCAACTGCGGGAAATCATTGACGGTGTTGACGACGACGTCGAGGTCGCCGTCGTTGTCGTAGTCGCCGAAAGCGGCACCGCGGGAAGCAACGGGAGCAGTGATGCCGGAGCCTGCTTGCGAAGTAACCTCTTCAAAGTGACCGTTGCGTGAATTGCGATACAGAACTTTTTGCTGGGCGTAGCCAGCTTCGGTGCGGAGTTGCTCGACTTCCGGGTAGACGTGGCCGTTGCAAATGAGAATGTCCGGCCAGCCATCGTTGTCCATATCGAAAAAGCCGCAGCCCCACCCGAGAAATTGAGTGTGTTTGCCGAGGCCGGCGACGAAAGTCGTGTCCTCAAAAGAGCCGCCGCCGAGATTGTGGTAAAGCGAAGGTGTGTCTCCGGCGAAATTGGTTTTGACGATGTCGAGGTTGCCGTCGAGGTCGTAATCGGCGGCGGAAACGCCCATACCAGCTTGCGGTTTGCCATCGGCGCTGAGGGCGCAGCCGGCTTCCATGGCGACGTCGGAGAAGGTGCCATTCTTTTTGTTCTCGTAGAGCGCGCTGGCCGTGGAGTCATTGGCGACGTAAATGTCGGGCCAGCCGTCGTTGTTGTAGTCGAGAGTGAGAACACCAAGGCCGTAAGTGCCGTTGGCCTGAAAGATGCCGGCACGCTGGGAAACATCGGAGAAGGTGCCGTCGCCATTGTTGTGGAAGAGGACGTTTTTGCCGCCATTTAGGCCGGGCGGGCCGCAGGCGACGAGCACGCCTTTGTAGCTACAGGGGCCAGATTCGGGCAGCGGCGCGGTGGCGAGATCCATTTCGATGTAGTTGGCGACGAAAAGATCGAGGTGTCCGTCGCGATCATAGTCAACGAAAGCGCAGCCGGTGTTCCAGCGCTTGCCGGATGTGGCGACACCGGCTTTTTCGGTGACATCGGTGAACGTGCCGTTGCCGTTGTTGTGGTAGAGGACGTTTTTGCCGAAGTAGGTGACGAAGAGATCGTCGAAGCCGTCGTTGTCGTAATCGCCTACGCAAACGCCCTGGCCCCAGCCGGAATGGGCGAGGCCGGCTTTGGCGGTGACGTCGGTGAAGGTGCCGTCGCGATTGTTTTTGAAAAGATGCGACGCAGGTTCCTGGCCTTTGGGAAAACCTTCGAGACGCCAACCGTTGACGAGGAAGATGTCGAGCCAGTCGTCGTGGTCGTAGTCGTAGAAAGCGACGCCGCAGCCGGTGGTTTCGAGGAGATATTTGTTTTTGTGTTCGCCGCCGAAAATAGTCTTGGCGTTGAGGCCAGATTCTTTGGCGACGTTAAGGAAACTTACGCCGAGTTCGACCGGAGGCGGCGGGTAGGGGTCCGGAGTTGTCGGGGGAGTGGCCGATTGCGCGGAGGGTGATGGGGCGAAGATACTCTGGAGCCGGAGCGGGTGGGCCAGCGCGAGGACACTTTCGAAGGGCAGAACGAGCGCCGTGCGGCTGAGCGATTTCAAAAACGTGCGACGCGAAGCCAAATGTGAACGATACCTTCCTGGCTGAAGCTCATGCTAAGATTTGCCGCGCTTCGTATTGTAAAGCCAAAGTGGCGGCACGATACGAAGCGCGTCGGGACAATGAGGGACTCCGGCGAAAGACCCTTCCCACCGTGATCCGATGAAAAGACAAAACAGCAGAAGGCGCGTGGCTGGCGGAAGCATTTGCGTGGCGCTGGTTCTTGCGATCCTTGCGAGCTTCAAGATAGGCCACGCCAACGCGGAGCCAGCCGTGGCGCAAAGCGCATTTTGGGACAAGGGTGCCGGGCCCACCAGAGGCGCGGACAAGGCGCAAGCACGAACGAGTATGCCGGCCGGAGCAGCGCAGCAGTCTGCACCGCTACAAGGGGTGCTCGCGGATGGCGCGAAGGGAGGAGGCGAGCGTTCGTTGGAACTATCGCGGGCGGTGCGACCGTGGGAGTTTTTGTCGGCGGTAGGCCAGCGCGCGGGATTGCTGGGGAATGAGGCAGGGTGGATGGAAGCGTGGGTCTACCCGCTGAAACTTTTCCGGGATTTCCGGCTGCTATTCCATGTGGACGGCAAAACTCTGAGAGCAGAAGACCTGGCACGAACGGTGATTGCGCGGCCGGAAAGCAGCACGATTGTGTATGCGGGTGACACATTTCGGGTGCGGGAGACGTTTTTCGTGCCGGTGAAAGAGCCGGGAGCAGTGATTCTGCTGGACGTAGAGACGGAAACGCCTCTGGAGGTAGAGGCGGTGTTCCATCGCGACTTCGCACTGGAATGGCCGGCCGGTTTGGGGGCGACGTTTGCCGGCTGGGACAACGTGCTGCGCGGCTTTTTGTTTGGAGAAGAGCAGCGAAAATTTGCGGCAGTCGTAGGCTCGCCGACGGGTGTGTACGCAAGCGAGGAGTTTGAAGATAACTTTTCGCAGTATCACGAGGATTCGTTTCGCTTGGGTGAGATCGCCAAGGGCAAAGCAACGCAGACGATTGTAATTGCGGGCTCGGTGACGGGCCGGACGGATGCGGAGAACACCTACAAGCGCCTGAGCAGCAGCTCGGCCGAGATGCTGCGGGATTCCGCGGACTATTACCGGAATTATCTGGCGCAGACGGTGAGTGTGGAGTTGCCGGACGCGGAGCTGCAGAGAGCGTACGACTGGGCGCGGGTGAGTGTGGTGCAGGGAGTAGTGACGAATCCTTATTTGGGGACCGGATTGGTGGCGGGTTACCGGACTTCAGGGGCAAGCCAGCGGCCGGGATTTGCGTGGTATTTCGGGCGGGATTCTTTCTGGACATCCTTGGCGCTGAATGCGGAAGGCGATTTCGCGAATACGAAGACTGCGCTGGAGTTCGTAAGCAAATTTCAGCGCGACGATGGAAAAATTCCGCACGAAATTTCGCAAGGCGCGAGTTTTGTGGATTGGTTCAAGGGGTATCCGTACGCGTACGCGTCGGCGGATGCGACGCCGCTGTACATCATTGCCGCGAACGATTACGTGACTTCGAGCGGCGATGCAGCATTTGCGCGAGAGAAATGGGAGAGTCTGTGGAAGGCGTACCAGTTCTTGAAGTCGACCTACGATGCGCAAGGGCTGCCGCAGAATTTTGGCATTGGGCACGGCTGGGTGGAAGGTGGCCCGCTCTTACCAGTGAAGACGGAGTTTTATCAGAGCGCGCTGGGCGCTGAGGCTCTGCGTGCGCTGGCAAATCTGGCGCATGCTGCGGGGCGCGCAGACGCGGCCGCAGATTTGGAGATGGAATTCGCCAAGCAAGGGCCGCTGGTGGATGAGAGTTTCTGGATAGCGGACAAGAAGCGTTATGCGTTTGCGATCGGACGAGACGATCGGCAGGTGAATCAATTGAACGTGCTGGCGGCGGCACCGATGTGGTGGGGCTCAACGAGGGACATGACAGCCGTACATCGGGTGGACCATCTGCAGCAGTTGGCGGATGCGGATATTCAGACCGACTGGGGCATGCGGATCATTTCGGATAAAGCGCCCATGTACAGCGGCGGCGGGTATCACTACGGATCGGTATGGCCGCTGTTCACGGGATGGGCGTCGGTCGCGGAGTATCGGTATCACCAGGAATTTGCGGCTTATCAGAATTTGCGAGCCAATGCGCTGCTGGCGCTGGATGGATCACTGGGACACGTAGCGGAAGTGCTGTCGGGAGATTACTACCAGCCACTTTCGACAAATTCGCCGCACCAGATCTGGTCGGCGGCGATGGTGGTGAGCCCAGTGCTGAAGGGAATGTTCGGACTGGAAAAGGATGCGGCGAAACGGACGCTAACCTTTGTGCCGCATGTCCCGGCAAATTGGACCGCTTTCAAGGTCAAGAATGTGCAAGTGGGCGACGCGAAGGTGGACTTGAGTTATCACAAGTCGTTGGGAGAGATCGTGCTGGAAGCGACGCGAAGTGGCGGCGAGTGCACGCTGAACCTGGAGTTGCCGCTGGCAAATTCCGTGTGGGATGCACGGGTGGAGGTGAACGGAAAGCCGGAGAGCTTTGATCAACAAATTTTTCCGGAGGATCACCACCTCAAGTTGCAGGTCCGCCTGAAGTTCGGGCTCAACGCGATTCGCGCGCGCATCCGGAATGACTTTGGGCTGGCTTACGACTTTTCGCTGCCGGAACTGGGCAGTAAGAACGCGGACCTGCGCATCCTCTCGCAGACGATGGCGGATATGTTCTCGCCACTACAGTTGGAAACCGAAGGCCGAGCGGGCGCGACGTACGAACTGGCGGTGTGGAATCCGGGGCTGATTGACTCGGTGCAGGGAGCGGAATTGACGAAGGATGCGGCAGGCGGCGCCAAACTGCGCATTCAGTTTCTCGGCGACGGCGATAAGGAGTATGTGCGGCAACGAGTGACGATCTATTTCCATCTGCCCAAACTGCCGAAGGGACAGAAGGTTAGAGAATGAAGTTGCGATTCGCAACTGGGTGAATGGGCTGCTACTTTACAAGCACGGCGCAACAGCGAGATTGGGGTCAGGAAAGGAAAGAGAACGTGAAGCGAAATACCGCAGTAGCAGTTTTTGCGATTCTGAGCGTTTGGCTGGCGGTGCCGCAGGCGTGGGCGCAGACGAAAAGTCCTTCCGGCGCGGCGGGCCAAAAGCATGCGTGGTGGCAGGACGCTGTGTTTTATGAAGTTTATCCCCGGAGTTTTGCGGACAGCGACAACAACGGAATCGGCGACCTGAAAGGGATCACCTCGAAACTGGATTACTTGCAGCAGTTGGGCGTAAACGCGATCTGGATTACGCCCTGCTTTCCTTCGCCGCAGGTGGACTTCGGGTACGACGTTTCGGATTACGAAGCGATCGACCCGATGTACGGGACGATGGCTGATTTCGACAAACTGGTGGCGGAAGGAAAAAAGCGAGGCATCCGCGTGATTCTGGATTTCGTGGTGAATCATACGTCGGATCAGCACAAGTGGTTTATCAATTCGAAGTCGTCGCGCACCGCGGAGAAGCGCGACTGGTATATCTGGCGCGACGGCAAAGGTCCGGGACAGCCGCCGAACAACTGGCTATCGACGTTCGGAACGATTGCGTGGACGCTCGATCCGAAGACGAATCAGTATTACTACCACTATTTCTATCCGCAGCAGCCGGATTTGAATTGGCGGAATCCGGCGGTGGAGAAGGCCATGCTGGACGTGACGCGTTTTTGGTACAAGCGCGGCGTAGCCGGGTTCCGGCTGGATGCGGTGGATACGCTGTATGAGGATCCGAATTTAACGGACGATCCGGTGGTGGCGGGGACCGACAGGTTCGGGCGGCCAAATCTTGACGAGAAGTACAACAAGAAATTGCCGGAAGTGCACGATGCGATGAAGAAGTTGCGCAGCGTCGCGGATGAGTATGGCGCCGTGTTGATCGGCGAAACGTGGACGACGGATGTCTCGGAGTTGAAGGACTACTACGGCGCGAAGAACGACGAACTGCAAATGCCCATGGACCTGATGATGACCGGATTCAAGGGCTTGTCGGCGCAGCAATACCGCGAGCATATCGGTGCAGTGAATGCAGCGGGGCACTGGCCAACTTGGGTAATCACGAATCACGACATCGTGCGTTCGTACACGCGCTATGGCGACGGAAAACACAACGACGATATCGCCAAAATGATGGCGGCGCTGTACCTGACGCTGCGTGGTTCCGTGATCATGTATTACGGCGAAGAAATTGGAATGGAGAACAACGATCCGAAGCGGAAAGAGGACGTTCAAGACCCGGAAGGCAAGATTGGCTGGCCGACTGAGATTGGGAGAGATGGCGAACGGACACCGATGCAGTGGACGGATGGCGTGAACGCAGGGTTCAGCACAAAGAAGCCGTGGCTGCCCGTGCCGACGAGCGCGAAGACGCATAACGTGGAGACCGAACTGACGGATTCGAATTCGGTGCTGAACTTTTATCGGCAGTTGCTGCACTTGCGACATGCCGAGCCAGCCTTGCGGAACGGGCAGTATGCTTCGTTGAATGATAGCGACCCGAATGTGCTGACTTACCTCAGGAAATCGGGTGACGAGGCAATCTTAGTGGTGCTGAATATGTCGGCGAGTGAGCAAAAGGTGCGTTTAGATCTGGCAAGCGCGGGCGTGGGACCGAAGCTCAGCGTTTTGCTGACGAGTTTTCATGACGCGCCGAAAGCAAGCGGTAGCGAATTGAGCATGGAGCCGTATTCGGCGTTTGTTGCTAAGGTGTCGAAGTAGCTGCTTTTTTTGCTGATGTCGAAAGGTAAAAGCAGATTCCTCGCTACGCTCGGAATGACGACCACTCTTTTGTCGCTTGTGGCGGTGTGGCGATTCGCGATGGCTTCGAGAGTGCCGGGCTAAAGCCGACCGAACCGGGCGAAAGCCGGATGAACGATGCGCGCTTCGGCGGCGCTACATCTAAATCTAGGCTTCGAGCTGGGGCTTCGCGGCCGGTGCGGGCGCGGGAAGATGCTCGACGCCCGATAGCGTTTCCCAGCCGCGGCGAGATAGGCTCCAATAAATGAAGTAGCCCGCGAGGGCGGCGCCGATGAGCAGGATGAAGCCCGGGAGCCATTCCTCCAGCACGAGTTCGCCGATGCCGAACATAGTGCAGTAGATTAGCGCGCAACCCATAATCCAATCGAAAAAGTTGGCGCGTAGGTCGCGGACCGGCACAATTTCCGGCGCGAGAGCGGCGATGTGTCGCCAGCCGTGAATCGTGGGGCGAACGCGGCGATAAAAATTGAGGAGCAGCGCTTGCGGCTCAGCGTGCGTTAGCAGCGTAACGATGATCCACACGAGCGTGGTGACGCCGGCCGTGATCATCGCGGTTTTGGCGAAAACGACGGAGTCGTTGCCGGAAAAATGCGCTTGTGTGAGCGAAATCGAAACCAGGAAGGCGGCGATCATCGAAGAAATTTCGCTCCAGGCGTTGATGCGCCACCAATACCAGCGGAGCAGAAGAACCCCGCCCGTGCCGGCGCCCATGCCGAGCAGAAGTTGCCAGGCAGACTGGATGGAAGCGATGTGCGCGGCGGTGTAGCCGCTGGCGATGACCAGCAGCACGATAAAAACCTTGCTGACGAAGACGTAGTGCTTTTCGGTGCCGTTTTTCACGAGGAAGCGGCGGTAAAAATCGTTGATGAGGTACGACGTGCCCCAGTTGAGCTGCGTCCCGACCGTGGACATGAACGCCGCAAGGAACGCCGCGATCATCAGGCCGCGCAGTGCGGGTGGTAGATAGTCGCGCATCACCATGACGTAGCCTTTTTCCGGCTCGGCAGCAAATTCCGCGTTCGGATGTAAACCACCGTGCGTGGAGTACACGGCAACAGCTACGAGGCCGGTAACAATCCACGGCCAGGAGCGCATGGCGTAGTGCGCAATGTTGAACCAGAGCGTTGCGCCAAGAGAATTTTTTTCATCTTTTGCACTGAACATGCGCTGCGCGACGTAGCCGCCGCCGCCGGGTTCAGCGCCCGGATACCAACTGGCCCACCACTGCACGGCTAGATAGAGAACGAAGGTAAGAACGGGAAGCGTCCAAAGCGCGTCGGAGGTCCAGCCGAGATGGAAGGAGGGGAAGAAGGAGAGCACGTTGCCAGTGGTTTGCCCAGACGCGTGGGTGGCGGCATCGACGTTCGAGAGCTGCAGTTTCAAGAGTGACATGCCGCCGAGTTTGGAAACGGCGACCCAGGCGAGAACGATGATCATCGCCATCTTCAGGGCGAACTGGAAAAGGTCGGTGACCAGCACTCCCCAGAGCCCGCCGATGAACGTATAAATGCCGGTGAACGGCACCAGAATAAGCACGCAAATCAGAAGCGCGGTGTGCTCAGGAGGGCCAAGCGTGTAGGTGGTAAGAAGGCGGTCGCCAAGGCCGATGGAGAGAACGCGGCCTTGCGCGATAACATCGCCGAGAAGAACCGTAGTAATGCTGATTATCGCTTTGATGACCCAGCCGAGGATCAGGCAGTTCATCAGCGCGCCAAGATAGAGCGCGCGAAAACCGCGGAGGAACGCGGCAGGTTTCCCGGAATAACGCAGCTCGACAAATTCGACGTCGGTGAGAATTTCGGCGCGGCGCCAGTACCGCGCAAAGAAAAAGACGGTCATCATGCCCGACAGGCAGAGCGACCACCACAGCCAGTTCCCCGCGATGCCGTTTTTGGCGACGAGGCCGGTGACGAGTAGCGGCGTATCGGCAGCAAAAGTGGTGGCAACCATCGAGGTGCCGGCGAGCCACCAGGAAACGTTGCGGCCGGAGACGAAAAATTCTTCGGTGCTGCCGGAAGAGCGGCGGCGATAGTAAAGCGAGATCAACAAATTGAGGAGCAGGTAGGTAACGACGACGATCCAGTCGGTAGCGGTCAGAGGCATGCGCTAATGGCTCTCCGAAATACGAAGTGTTCCCGCGCTAACGGACGTATATTCTGTAGCTATATAGCTGTTACGCATGCGGTAATTCGTAGGCCACAATTTAGCGAATCGGCGCCGTTTTGCTCTATAGCTCACTTGCGCACTACTCGCATCC
>Ga0335079_10001215_pt1 | contig 29432 bp, 26 predicted proteins | sample Lox_Sample_33_FD_206719 | JGI IMG/M metagenome (GOLD analysis project Ga0335079, IMG submission 206719) | Soil microbial communities from Loxahatchee National Wildlife Refuge, Florida, United States - Lox_Sample_3.3 | ecosystem: Environmental > Terrestrial > Soil > Wetlands | place: USA...
GACCCGGACGAAGAGCTTCGCCGTGGCGCCGGGTCCGGCCGTGACGGCGAGCGCGGCGGTGGCCGTGCGTCTCGGGACCGGGGCAGCGCGGATCGGAATCTCCGGCAGCCTCCGGCTCGAGGGAACGTCGACCGTCAGCGGGGATTTCGACGTGGCTCTGCCGGACTCGGCCGGCGCGCACCCCCGACTGACCGGGAGGCTGTCGCGGATTCCGATCCGGACCGGGCCGCGTGCGGGGTGCGGCGCGATATGAGCGCCGGCGGGGCGCTGCGCGTGGTGCACGTGGACACGGAACGGACCTGGGGCGGAGGGCAGCGGCAGCTGCACGCACTGGCCACCGGTCTCCAGCGGCTCGGGCATCGCAGCTGGGTGGTGGCGCGCCCGGGGACGCAACTGTCCGACGCGTTGTGCCGGGACGGAGTGCCGGTCGTCGCCCTGGCGCCCGCGTTCGAGTGGGATCCGGTGGCCGCGGCGCGACTGAGGGCGTTGCTGCGCCGGGTCCGACCGGATGTCCTGCACGCGCACGCGGCGCATGCCGTGGCGATTTCGGCGATGGCGATCGGCCGTACGCCTACCCGACTCGTCGTGAGCCGGCGCGTGGCGCTGCCGTTGCGGGGCAACCCTCTGTCCCGGCTCAAGTACCGCCGTCCGGCGCAGTTCGTCGCGGTCTCCCAGCGGGTCCGATCGGTCCTGTGCGCGTGCGGCATCCAGCCGGACCGGATCTCCGTGGTGCACAGCGGCGTGAACGTCGCCCGGCCCGCGCGCCGCGCGAGCGTGCTCACCCTGCGCAGCCTCGGCATCGAGCCGGGGCGTCCGCTGGTGGTCATGGTCTCCGCGCTGGTGCCACCCCACAAGGACCCGGCGACCTTTCTGGCGGCGATCGCGGCGGCCCGCGTGGAGGGGAGCGACGTCCAGGCGCTGCTGGTGGGCGATGGACCCTTGGCGGCGCCGGCCCGCCGGTCGCTGTCGCGGCTCGGGCTGGACGGGGTCGTGCGCTTGACCGGCTTTCGGCCGGACGCCGTGGAGTTGCTGGCTGCGGCGGACGTCGCGGTCCTCAGCTCTCGGGACGAAGGTCTCGGCACGACACTCCTCGACGCGATGCTCGCCGGAGTACCGGTCGTGGCGACCGCCGCCGGCGGCGTGACGGAGATCGTGCGCGACGGCATCGAGGGGCTGCTCGTCCCCGTGGGCGACGGCGCCGCACTCGGCGCGGCCATGCACCGCGTGCTGCACGACCGCGGGCTCCGCGAGGCGCTGACCGCAGCGGCGCGTGAGCGGGTCGAGCGTTTCTCGATCGAACGGACCATCGACGGGACGGTCGACGTGTACCGCTCGCTCGCGCCGGAGGGTCTGGCCGTCGGGAGGGGCGCTTGAGCCGGCGGGCGAACCTCGTCGGGTGGACCGTGGCCCTCGTCACGATGGCGGCGCTCGCGTCGTTGGGCGCGGAGGGCGACGCGAGATGGCCGTGGCTGGCCTTCGACCTCGCAGCGGCGGCGGCCTTCCTGCTCCTGCTGGTCCCGGCGGGCCGCGGCTGGGTCGGGGGACTGGTCGGCCGGCATCCCGGCCTGGCCGTGCACGTTCCGCTGGGGCTCGCTCTCTACGGCATGGTTGCGGCGTTGCTCGCGGGCAGTCACAACTGGATCAACCTGATGCTGTGGCCGATCGGTGCGGGCCTGGCGACCGTCGCCCTCGGCGTGGATCGTGCCGAGGAGCCATCGCCGGCCCGGCTGCTCATCGCGGCCGTGGCGGTGGCGGCGGTGTGGGGCATCTGGGAGCGCGGGATCCAAATCGCGGTGCCGGGCGGGACGCACCTGAGCCTCGGTCCCCTGGTTGCGTTGGCCCTCGCGCTGTTCCTGTTCGCCGTCGTGCATCCGCTGCGCACCTTCGACGTCGATCTGGATGTGGGGGCGCGCGACGTGGGCCTCGCCGTGGCAGCGGTCGCGGGCCTGGCCCTGATCGCGATCCCGCTCGGCTTCGCGATCGGGTTCCTGTCGTACCAGTCCCGGTGGCTGGGGCCGGTACACGGCCTGCTGCGGCTGTACGGTCTGGTGCTGTTCGTCGGCCTTCCGGAGGAGATGCTGTTTCGCGGCGTGATCCAGGAGGCGTTCACGCGCCTGTGGGGTCCGCGTCCAGGCTTGGTGCTGGGCGCCGTGGTCTTCGGCCTGCTGCACCTGCTCAAGCACCCGTCGCATCCCAACTGGGGCTACGGCCTGCTGGCCACGGCCGCCGGCCTGGCCTACGGCTGGGTCTATCAGCGGACCGGAAAGCTGGCCGCCGCCGCGATCACCCACGGGTGCGTGGATTGGATCTGGAGCATGTTCCTTGGGGCGTGAGGTACCGGTCTCGGGCTTCACCATCATCCGCAGCGCGCCCGGCTACGCGTATCCCATCGGGGAATCCCTGAGCTCGCTGATGCCGCTCGTGGAGGAGGTCGTCGTCGTCGCGCAGCGGAACGACCCCGCGCTCGCGGTCGTCCGCGGCTTGGCCGACGAGCGCATCACGGTCGTGGAGTCCGACTGGGACGATGGTCCGGACGTCGGTGGCCGGACGCTGGCGCGCGAGACCAACCGGGCGCTCGCACGGTGCCGCTGCCGATGGGCGCTGTACCTGCAGGCCGACGAGGTGCTGCACGAGGCCGACTACGACGCCATCCGAACGGCACTCGCGCGCCACGACGCCTCCGAGCGAGTGGACGCCTTGACGTTCCGGTTCTTGCACTTCGAGGGCTCGTACGGCTACGTGAACCCGCTCCGGTACCGGCGCCAGTGCAGGCTGGTGCGCAACGACGGCCGGCTGCAATCGGTGCGCGACGCGGCCGGCTTCGGCCGGCTCGACGGGCACCGGCTGCGTACTCGGCGGAGCGGCGCGCGCGTCTTCCACTACGGCTGGGCGGCGGCCCCGGCCGAGCTGAAGGCGAAGACGCTGGCCCTGGCGCGCCTGTATCACGACGAGGAGTACGTGAGCCGGCGGTGGGCCCCGGTGCCCGCGGACGCCATCGGCAGCGTGGAGCTGGCGTTCCGCTGGAGCGGGCGGCATCCGGCCGTGATGCGGGAGCGCGTCGCGCGGCAGGACTGGCAGGTGAGTTCCGCCCGGAGGCCGCGCTTCGGCACGCCGCTGGCGAGCGTCCGCTTCTACGCCGCCTGGCTGCGGAAATGGGGACTGTTGCGGCGGCGGCGGTGACTGCGAGGTGAGATGGCCGGGTTGCTGAAGCGCGCGCGCCAGGGTGTCAAACGGCCGCTCCAGACGCTGTTCGCCGCGGCGTTGACGCTGCCGCTGGACCGCCGCTCCCGGACGGTGCGCGATCTGGACGGGCTCGAGCCGGGGACGATTCTGCTGTCGCGTACCGACCGGATCGGCGATCTGCTGTGCTGCTCGCCGTTGCTCCTCGCGCTGCACCAGCGCTGGCCGCGCGCCCGAATCGTGCTCGTTCCGGGGCGGAAGAACCGCGCGGTTCTCGAGGGCCTGCCCTTCGTGGAGGAAGGGCCCGTCTTCCGACGGGACCCGCGCAGCTGGGCGGAGCTGGCCTGGCGTCTCGGCCACGTCAGGTGGGATCTGTACGTGAGCCTCCGCGCGGAGTCGATGGCCGGCACGTGGATCGGCGCCTGGAGCCGTGCCCCGGTCCGGATGGCGACGCACCGCACCTACGCTCACCCCGGGTGCAACCTGATCCTCGGGGTAGACGACTACCATCAGACGACGCGTTACTGTCGCGCAGCGGCGGCGATCGGCCAGCCGCCGGACGCGGTCCGACCCGTGTTCCAGGTCCCGGCGGACGCCGAGCGGCGAGTCGCGGAGATGCTGCCGGCGCTCCTGCCGTCCGACGGCCGGCCGATCGTCGGCGTGCAGATTCCTCATCGGAGCGCGAGGCGGTACACGGTGCGGGCGTGGCCGGAGGACAAGGTGGTGGCACTGGTGCAGGCGCTGACGGACGACGGCTGCCGGGTGGTGCTTTGCGGCATGGGGCCCGAGCGGGTGGAGGCGCAGTCCGTGCAGGCGCGGATACCGGAGGCGGTGGTGCCCCCGCCGGTGCCGCTGGCGGTGTTCGCTGCGCTGCAGCGTCGCTTCGCCGTCTTCGTGTCGCCGTTCACGGGGACCGTGCACCTGGCGGACGCCGTTGGCGTGACCGTCGTCGCCTACGGGCTGGAGGACCAGGTTCGCGGCTGGGGGGTCGTCGGACCGTCGCACCGCAACATCGGCGCGCCGCGCGTGAGCGACATCCCCGTCGCGACCGTGCTGGAGGCGGCGCGGGCGGCCCTGGCGGGCGCGGCCGTCCGGGCGGGGAAAGGACCGGGCACATGACCGTCTCCGCGAACGGACCGAGACTCAGCGTCATCCTCATCACGCTCGACGAGGAGGAGAGGCTTCCGGCGTGTCTGGGGAGCGTCGAGGGCCTGGCCGACGAGATCGTGGTCGTGGACACGGGCTCGCGGGACCGAACCGTCGAGATCGCTCGACAGGCCGGCGCCCGAGTGGAGCACATCGCGCGCAGTGAGTTCCGGGGTCACGGCAAATCGAAGCAACGGGCGCTGGACCTCGCGACCGGGGCGTGGGTCCTGCTGCTCGACGCGGACGAGCGTCTCACGCCGGCGCTGCGCGAGGAGATCCGTACCCTCCTGGCGGGACGGCCGGCGGTGGACGGCTACTGGATCCGCCGCGACGTGTACTACCTCGGCAAGCGGATGCGGTGGGGCGGGCTCGGCCACGACTGGGTGATCCGGCTGTTCCGGCGCGAGCGCGGGCGGTGCACGCCGGCACCGGTGCACACGGGGGTCGAGGTGGATGGCGTGACGGCCCGCCTGGCGGGCACGATCGAGCATCACACCGTGCGGACGGTGCCGGAGCACCTGGTGAAGGTCGAGCGCTACGGGTCCATTCGGACAGCGGACTTCGCGGCCCGGGGCCGTACCTACCGCGCCACGGACTGGCTCCGCATGCCGGTGGAATTCGTGCTGCGGGCGTTCGTGCGCCTCGGTGTGCTGGACGGCACGCGCGGGATCGTGTGGGCGACCATCTCCGCCTACGAGAAGTGGCTGCGCTACGCGATGTTGATCAACCGGCCGCCGGACCGGCGCGGCCCGGCCCGCTAGGGCGCCGCAGGGTGATCCCTTCCCACCTGCCGGAGGCGGCCCGCCGCGGCTAGATTCGCGCATTCCCGTGGAACAGACCTATTTCCGCAAGGGATTCGGCCTCAAGGGCGAGATCCAGGGCGCGCTGACGGACGACTACCACAGCGCCGTGGTGGACGAGGTCCGCTCCCGGGGGCACACGCTCACGCTGGGCGACCTCACGGTCCGGCTCGCGCAGGAGTTCGGTTTCTGTTACGGCGTCGACCGGGCCGTGGAGTACGCCTACGAGACGCGGGCGAAGTTCCCCGGGAAGCGGATCTTCCTCGTGGGCGAGATCATCCACAACCCGCACGTGAACGCGAAGCTGGCCGGCATGGGGATCGTCATCATCGCCCGGAGCGCCGCGGGCGAATTCGACTTCGCACCCGTGTCGGCGGACGACGTCGTGATCCTGCCGGCGTTCGGCGTGACGCGCGAGGACTTCGAGCGACTGCGCACCCTCGGCTCGATCTTGGTGGACACGACCTGCGGATCGGTGCTCAACGTCTGGAAGCGGGTCGAGAGCTATGCCCGGGACGGGTTCACCGCGATCATCCACGGCAAGTACCAGCACGAGGAGACGCGCGCGACGGCGTCGCAGGTCACCGACCAGCCGGGCGGGCGGTATCTCGTGGTGCGGGACATGGCGGAGGCGCGCCTGGTCTGCGACTTCATCGAGCGCGGCGACGCGTCCGGCGCGGAGACCCTGCGCGCGAGGTTCGGTGCGGCGGCCTCGCCGGGCTTCGACCCGGCGCACGACCTGGAGCGCATCGGCATCGCGAATCAAACCACGATGCTGTCCACGGAGTCGCTGGCGATTGCCGCGGAGCTGCGACGCGCCATGACCAGCCGCCACGGCGTCGGCAAGCTGGGCGAGCACTTCCGCAGCTTCGACACCATCTGTTCGGCGACCCAGGACCGGCAGGACGCGGTGCTGCGGCTGCTGCAGGACTCGGTGGACGTGATGGTGGTGATCGGCGGCTACAACTCGAGCAACACGAACCACCTGGCCGCGCTGTGCGCCGAGCGGCTGCCGACCTATCACATTGAGGACGCCTCGTGCATCGATGCGGCGTCCGGGACCATCCGCCACAAGCCGGTGGGTGGGCACCAGGAAGCGGAAATCGGCGGCTGGCTCGGCGCCGGGGGAGAGCGGCGGATCGTCGGCGTGACGGCCGGCGCCTCGACGCCGAACAACAAGGTGGGGGAGACGATCGAGCGGATCTTCGCCACGCGCGGGATCGCCCTGGGCGAGGCGCTGGCGTGAGGCGGCGGGCGGCCGGGCTCGCCCTTCAGTGAAAATCGTGTGACGTGACGAACGCGGCCCCCGCCTCGGGGCGCGGCGCCGCGAACTGCTTGCCACGGATGTTGAGCACTCCCTGCTCCTCCTGCAGCACGCCGCTCACCAGCAGGAGTGGAGACCGCCGCACCAGTCGCTTGTGCTCCTCGAACAGCTTCGGCGTGATGACGACGTTGGCGAGGCCGGTCTCGTCTTCCAGCGTCACGAAGCAGAATCCCTTGGCCGTGCCGGGCCGCTGGCGGCAGATCACGAGTCCGGCGACCGTGACCCAGTCGCCGTCGCGGCGGCGCTCGAGCTCGGCGGCGGGGATGGCGCCCAACCGAGCCACCGCGCGACGCAGGTGGCGCATCGGGTGTCCGGCCGGGGAGAGACCGGTCACCCGGTAGTCCGCCTCGGTGAGCTCGACCGGCGTCAGGGCCGGCACGGGCGCGGCGCGCCGGTCCTGGGCCACCGGGGCCAGGGGGCCGGCCGCACCGCGGGTGTGCTTCAGCACCTCCCACAGGGCCGAGCGGCGATTCGGCCACAGGCCGTCGAACGCGCCGGCCTCGGCGAGCGCGCGCAGCTGCGGCACGGCCAGCCCGCTTTCGTGCACCCACCCTTCGAGGGATGCAGGGCGGGCGTCGGCGAGCAGCGGCTCGAGCCGCTCGCGGGCCTTGCTGCCGAGGCCGGCCACCTGCCGGAAGCCGATGCGGAGTGCACCGTTCTCGATCGAGCAATCCCACGCGCTGCGCATCACGTCGACGCCGCGGACCTCGACGCCGTGCCGCTTCGCGTCCTCCACGATGGTGCCGGGGGCGTAGAACCCCATCGGCTGCGCGTTGAGGAGCGCGCAGGCGAATTCCGCCGGGTAGTAGAGCTTGAGCCAGGCGGAGGCGTACACGAGGAGCGCGAAGCTGGCGGCGTGGCTCTCGGGGAAGCCGTAGTCGGCGAAGGCGGAGATCTGGTTGAAGATGCGGCGTGCGACGTCGGGCTCGATGCCGTTCGCCGCCATGCCGTCCACCAGCTTGCCGCAGATCTTCGCCATCCGCTCGTGCGAGCGCTTGTGCCCCATCGCCCGCCGCAGCTCGTCGGCCTCGCCCGGGGTGAAGCCGGCGGCGGCGATCGCGACCTGCATCCCCTGCTCCTGGAAGAGCGGCACGCCGAGGGTGCGCTCGAGGATCGGCTCGAGTGAGGGGTGCGGATAGGTGACCGGCTCGAGCCCGGCGCGGCGTCTGAGGTAGGGGTGCACCATCTCGCCCTGGATGGGGCCGGGGCGGATCAGGGCGACCTCGACCACGAGATCGTAGAAGGCGCGCGGCGCGAGGCGCGGCAGGGTGTTCATCTGCGCGCGGGACTCGACCTGGAAGACGCCGATCGTATCGGCGTGGCAGAGCAGGTCGTACACGGCGGGATCGGTCATCGGCAGCCTGGCGAGATCCACCGAGACGCCGCGGTGCAGGCGAATGAGCTGGATCGCCTTCTGAATCATCGTGAGCATTCCGAGGCCCAGCAGGTCGATCTTGATGAGGCGCACGGGATCGAGGTCGTCCTTGTCCCACTGGATCACCGTGCGTTCGGGCATCGCCGCCGGCTCGATGGGCACGACGTCGGCCAGCGGCTCGGCGGTGAGGACGAAGCCGCCCACGTGGATGGAGCGGTGGCGCGGCAACTGGTGGAGGCCGCGCACCACCTCGGCCAGCATCCGCACCCGGTGGTCCGCGGGATCGAGGTCCGCGGCCGCCGCGCCGCCCGCGAGCAGCTTCTCCCCGGCCTCGCGCGCGCCGTCGCGGTCCGCCTCGTCGGCGAGCTTCTCCGCTTGCTGCACGGAAAAGCCGAGCACGCGGGCGGCGTCCCGCACCGCCGCGCGGCCGCGGTAGGTGATCGCCTCGCACACCATCGCGGCGTGGTCGCGCCCGTAACGCCGGTAGACGTACTGGAGCACCTGCTCGCGGTCGTTGTGGGCGAAGTCGATGTCGATGTCGGGCGCCTCGCGCCGGTCCTCGGAGAGGAAGCGCTCGAACAGCAGCTCCATCCCGATCGGATCGATGGCGGTGATGCCGAGACAGTAGCAGACCGCGGAGTTCGCGGCGGAGCCGCGGCCCTGGGCGAGGACGCCGAGCCGGTTGGCCTCGCGCACGATGTCCCAGACGATGAGGAAGTAGCCGGCCAGCTGGAGCCGCCGGATCACGTCCAGCTCGTGCCGGAGCTGCGCCTGGTGCCGCGCGGTGAGCCGCTCGCCGTAGCGCTCGCGCGCGCCCGACCCGACCAGCGCGGCGAGATGGTCGTCGGCCGAAACGCCGGGTGGCGTGGGAAAGACGGGCAGGGTCGGCGTGAGCGCCGCCATCCGGAACGCGCACCGCTCGGCCACCTCGCGCGTGGCGGCGACGCCCTCGGGGTAGTGCCGCCAGCGGTGGGCGATCCGGTCCGGGCGCTTGAGATGCCACTCGCCGTTGGGCCTGAGAAGCGTGCCGGCCAGATCGAGCGTGGTCCGGTGTCGCAGGCAGGTCAGGACGTCGTGCACCAGCCGGCCCCTGGGCGTGGCGTAATGGACGTCGTTGGTGACCAGCCAGGGCAGATCGAGCGAGCCCGCGAGCGCGACCAGCCGGGGGACGACGGCGCGCTCCGAGGCGAGCGCGTGATCCCAGCACTCGACGGCCACGCGTCCGCCGAACACCTCCGCGAGCCTGCCGAGCCGGTCGCGCGCGCCGGCCTCGTCGTCCCGGGCAAGGCGCTGCGGGACGTCGCCGAACGGACAACCGGTGAGACAGAACACGCCCGCGGCGTAGCGCTCGACCTCGTCCCACGGGGCGGCGGGCGTCCCGCGCTCGCCGCTCCGCGCCAGGGTGACGAGGCGGGAGAGATTGCGGTAGCCGGACTGGTCCATCGCGAGGAGGGTGAGGTGCGAGGTCGACGCGGGTGCACCTTCGATGCGCCCCGGCGTCCCCGGGGCCGCGCGACCGCCCGGCTCGCCGACGGTCAACTCCAGACCGACGATCGCCTCGACGCCGTGCTCCTTGCCGGCCTCGGCCCAGCGCACTGCGCCGCCGAGATCGTCATGGTCGGTGAGCGCGACGGCGGTCAGACCGACGGCGGAGGCTCGCGCGATCAGCGCCTCGGGATTCGACGCGCCGTCCAAGAGCGAGAAGCCGCTGTGGCAGTGCAGCTCGACGTAGTCGCTGCGGGGCGAAGCCGCGGACCGCGCGTCCGCGCGGCTGCGCCCGGCGAGTGCGGCCGCGCGTCCAGGCGCCGTCAATCCAACCATCCCTCGAGAAACCACTGGTCGGGATGGCCGCGGTAGAGCAGCCACAGCGCGCCGTCGGCGGTGCGAGCCGCGTAGTAGTCGCGCGGGCCGGATGGCTCGCCCGCCGGGCCGGGGCCGTCGTGCCGCCACCACCGGGGGGCGAGGCGCTCGGGACCGCACCACTCGGCGACGTCGTGCCAGTGGTCGCCGTGCTTGAAGGCAGCGAGCCCCGATCGTCCGAGCCGCACGTGGACGGGCGTGGGCACGGAGAGCGTCCGCAGTGCGGTGACGACCGTTTCCCCGTCTCCGGCGGGCAGACGCCGGCCGTGGCGCTGCCCGTCCGGCCGCGCGGGCGTCCAGGCGCCCTGGTCCGCTGGCAGGTGGCCGTCACGCACTTCCGGGACGGCGACGGCGTCGAGTCCCTCGCTGCCGCGGATCCGGTCGAAAGCGGCGGCCAGGGCAGAGGGGTCGGCCCAGCGCGGCGCCAGGAGATCGCCCTGCTCGCCGGAAGCGGGCACGGTGACGGCGGCGGAGAGACGAAGCGCGGTGGCGGGCTCGGGCAGCTGCCACCCTTCCAACGCCAGGCGGCAGTGGTCGAACAGGGCGTCGGGATGCGAGGTGGGCCGTGCGGGCCGCACCGCGCGCTCCGCCGCGGTGCCGTCGTCGAGCTGGAGCGCGAGCGCGATCTCGCGCGCGGCGAGCCCCCGGGCGTGGAGGGCCTCGCTCAACGACGCCAGCGCGCCCTTCAGCACGAAGAGCAACGGCTCCGCGGTGGCGACCGGCCCGCCCAGCTCGACTTCGACGACGGGAAGCGCATCGTCGCGGGGCGTGGAGGGTCCGCGCGAATCGCGGCCGCGCGCCAGCCGGTGGGCGGCCAGCCCCTCGGGACCGAAGCGGGCCTCGACCTCGTCGGCGTCGAGGGCGGCGAGCTGGCCGAGGTTCACGAGACCCAGGCTCCGCAGCGTCTCGGCGAGGTCGTCGTCCAGGTCGAGCAGGGTGACGGGGAAGGGCGCGAGGTACCGGGCGTCGGCGCCGGGCGGCACGATCCGCGGCCGCACCGCGGCGTCGGCGGGCCTTCGTGGGTCCGCGCGTCCCCCGTAGGTGGCGGCGTAGGCGGCGATGGCGGAGTCCGCGACGCCGGCGCGGGCGGGACCGAAGCCGAGGCCGCCCGCGATGGCGACGAGCTTGCCGGCAAGCCTGGCTTCGCTGCCCAACCCCGCGGCGTCGATCCACCACAACCCCGCGCCACCCCGCCCCGTTGCCAGACGGCCAGACGGCAAGGAGCTCATCCCCGCGCAGGAAACCCGCGGGCTCGCGGCCAGGAAGGCGGTGGTGACCTCGAGGGCGGCGCGCGCGATGCGCTCCTCGTCCCACGGCAGCGCGACCAGGCCGGCGGCGAGCGCCGTGGCCTCGGCGAGCGCCATGCCGGCGGTGACGCCGCGGGCCTGGGCCTCGCGGCTCGTGGCCACGACGCGGGGCTTGCCGCGCAGCTCGACGACGGCGACGACCGGCTCGCTGGGGCGGGGGTCGGGGCCGTCGGCCGCACTCGTCGCGCCGCTACTTTCGCGCCTTGCGCTCGGGCCGCCGGTCGGCGCGCTCCGGAGCGCGCCGATCGCGAACCGCCCAATGCGGACGCAGGCGATCCGGCAGGGGGACGCCAACGACCACCTCCGCGGCGCGCGGGGCGCCGCCCTTCAGCGTGGTGACGCGGAGCCGCCGCGCCGCCGGCCACGCGCCGCCCCAGCCGGGGAGCGCGGGGATGAAGCCGGGGCCGCGCACCGACGGCTCGACCGCCAACACCACCGCCGCTCCGTACCCCGGCAACTGGAAACCACTGGCAACTTGCCGTCGTGCCGTCTGCGCAACCCGTATCACCAGTGCACTGTCCTTGTCGTGCGCCAGTCGCTGCAGTCGCACGGCGACGCGGCGCACCGGCGCCGGCACGCGGTCCACGATCACCAGCCCGAAGGCGCCGGTCCGGAGCAGGACGTCGGCGCACCACCAGGCGCTCTCGTGCGCCCTGGGCCGGACGACCCAGAACGGGCCGAGGGCGGCGAGGTGGGCGGCGGCCTGGGGCGCGAGCGAGCGCTCCGCGTCCACGAGGGCCACGCCCTCATCGGAGCGGAGCGTCGCCTCGGCGAGGGCGAGGAGGAGCGTCGTGCCGCCGCTCCCCAGGGGCGCATCGAGGGCGGTGATCTGCCCGCGCGGCACGCCGGAGGGGAATGCGGCATCGAGCGCCGCGATCCCGAACCGGAGTCCCGGGCGGGTGACGGGGACGAGCCGCCGGAGCTGCTCGGGAAAGGCGAGCTGCAGGCGCGGCGAGGTCATGGCGCACTACAGCGGCAGGACCCACTGGCCGAGGTCGTCGAGGGCCTGGGACCGGCGGCGGTATCGCCCCGCGGCCGCCTCGTCCTCGGCCCACGTGGGGAACCCCGACTCCCGTTGCAGCCGCGCGACCCGTCGCTCGAGCGCAACGGCGTACGCTTCGCTGACGGCGCCGCGCGCGTCGAACGCCCGCTCGTAGCGCGCGAGCAGCGCCGGGAAGTGCCGCGCGACGACCGGCAGGAAGACCGGCCTCACGGCCGGATAGAGCCGCAACGGCGAGGCGTGGACGAACGCCGCGCCCACGTCCTTGGCCGCGCGCATCAGGGCACGCAGCTGGGCCACGCCATCGGTCACGCCCGGCAGGACCGGCGCGATCATCACGCCCGCCGAGACGCCGGCCGCCGCGAGCTTCTCCACCGCGCGCAGGCGCACTTGCGGCATCGGGGAGCGCGCTTCGAGCTTCTTGATGAGCGGCACGTCGGTCGTGATGAGCGAGAGGTACACGGTGAGCCGGCTCCGCTCCGCCAGGCGCGCGAGCACGTCCAGGTCCCGCGCCACCAGCGGTGACTTGGTGACGAGGCTGACGTTGAGACCGTGAAACTGCGCCAGCCGCTCCAGGATCCGCCGGGTGAGCCGGAACCGCCGCTCGGCGGGCTGGTAGGGATCGGTCGCCGTCCCGATCGCGATCGCCGCGTCCCCCAGGCGGGACGGCTTCAGGGTGAGCGCCAGCACGTCCGGCGCCTCGCTCTTGACGAAGACCTGATGCTCGAACGCTGCGTCGTCCCACGAAGCGGCGCCGAGCCCGCCGCCGTCGCGGCCGCGCTCGACCACGTAGCGGTGGGCGAAGCGGGCGAAGCAGTAGGTACACCCGAACTCGCAGCCGACGTAGGGATTCAGCGACCAGAATCCCATCCCCGTCTGCTGCGGCGAGTTGAGGATGGACTTGATCGGGAGGCGCACGAAGCTGGTGCCGCGCCGCCGCTGGTCCAGGAGTGCCCAGCTCACCCGCAACGTCCCCATCCGCAGACCGGGCAATACTGACACCCCGAAGCGCGCACGAGGGAATTTCCGCAGTCCGGGCACCCGCCGGACGGCAACTTGGCCTGCCCTTGCTTGTCGTCGGCAAGACGTTGATCTGCAGTGTCTTCCATACGGCAACCACCGATGGCTTTCGGGTTTTCTTCGGTTACATAACCGAATATATACCGATGTGCGTTGCGCGCAAGGCGGTGGATGCCGGCGCCCCCGAATCACCAGCAACGGTTCCACATTGGCCGCAATGCCGGCTCACGGCTATTTTCCGCCCGCCTTTTCCGGGGAGTGGTCGTGCCGTTCAGCTTGTTGCCGAGGGAAGAGGAGTTCTTCGACCTGTTCATCCAGGTCGCGCGCCGCAGCAAGGAGGCGGCCGAGCACCTGGTCGGGCTGTTCACCACGCCGGAGCGTGCGCCCTATCACGCCGAGCAGATCAAGCGGCTCGAGCACGAGTGCGACCAGATCACCCACGAGGTCGTGAACCGGCTCGACCGCACCTTCATCACGCCGATCGACCGCGAAGACATCTACCGCCTGGCGTCGGACCTGGACGAGGTGATCGACGTGATCGACGGGGTGGCGAGGCGGGCGCAGATCTTCCGGGTGGGCGCCGCCCCCGAGGGGGTCAAGCAGCTGACCGACGTGATCCATCGGGCGGTGGGCACGCTGGCGCTCGGGGTCGAGGAACTGCGCAAGAAGGACGGCGTGATGCAGCACTGCATCGAGGCGAAGCGGCTGGAGGAGGAGGCCGACTCGCTCTACCACGCCTCGCTGGGCCGGCTGTTCGAGACGGAGACGAATGCCATCGAGGTGATCAAGTGGAAGGAGATCTACGACAACCTCGAGCGGTGCGTCGATGAAGCCGAGGACGTGGCCAACGCCCTCGAGAGCATCACGCTGAAGCACGCCTAAGTGAACGGCGGCGTGGCTTTCGTCTTCGTGATCCTCGTGGTCGCCTTCGTCTTCGATTTCAGCAACGGCTTTCACGACTCGGCGAACTCCATCGCCACGGTCGTCTCGACGCGGGTGCTCTCGCCGACGGTGGCGGTCTTCTGGGCGGCGGCGTTCAACTTCATTGGTCTCTTCCTCTTCGGCACGGCCGTCGCGAGGACGATGGGGAAGGGGCTCATCCGCGTGGACCTGGTGGACCCGCAGGTGATCTTCGCCGGCTTGATCGGCGCGATCGCCTGGAACATCATCACCTGGTACTCGGGCATTCCCTCGTCGTCGTCGCACGCCCTGATGGGCGGGTACGCCGGTGCGGCGATCGCGAAAGCCGGCATCGGGGCGCTGATTCCCAGTGGCTGGGTCACGCCGATCCTGTTCATCGTGCTCTCCCCTCTCATCGGCTTCGCGTTCGGCTTGCTGTTGATGGTTGCCGTGGGATGGGGGTTCCGGCGGACACACCCAGCGCGAGTGGACACCCTCTTCCGGGCCTTCCAGTTGATGTCGGCCGCAGCCTTCAGCCTCAGCCATGGGACCAACGACTCGCAGAAGACCATGGGCATCGTGGTCGGGTTGCTCTACTCGGTGCAGGCGGCCTTCGCGCACCATCCTTGGCGGTTCCTGCACGTCACCACGATGGACCGCATCCCCTTTTGGGTAGAGGCTTGGGCCTACGGGGCCATCGCGCTGGGCACGCTGTTCGGCGGATGGCGGATCGTGAAGACGATGGGCCAGCGCATCACCAAGCTCAGGCCGTACGGGGGATTCTGCGCGGAGACGGGTGGTGCGAGCGCGATCTTCCTCGCTTCCGCCTTCGGCATCCCGGTGTCTACGACCCACACCATCACCGGGGCCATCAGCGGCGTGGGCGCCACTCAGCGGATCTCGTCGGTGCGCTGGGGGGTAGCCGGACGGATCGTGTGGGCCTGGATCTTGACCATTCCGGCGGCGGCGGTGATCGCGGCGGTCGCCTACTTGATCACGCACGCGCTCGCACTCTAAGCGCAGGGAGGTCGGCCATGGCGGTGAAGCTGAGCGACGACGAGGTCGGACAGCGCCTCAAGGCCCTGGCGGGCTGGGCGCGCGAGGGCAATGCGATCCGCAAGAGCTTCAGCTTCGGGAAGTTCGCCGAGGGGATCCGGTTCGTGGACCGGGTGGCGGTGGCGGCCGACGCGATGGACCACCACCCCGACGTGGACATCCGGTACACCACGATCACGATGACGCTCTCGACCCACAGCGCCGGCGGCCTGACCGGCAAGGACTTCGACCTGGCGGAGCGGATCGAGCAGGCGGCGCGCTAGGCGGTCCCGCCGCTCTTGGCCGGGCCGTCGGCCGCGTCGAGCTTCACCATCATCGTGTCTCCCACGTAGCTCGTCACCGGCGCCTCGTCGAGGGTGGACAGGCGCTTCAGGTCCGCCCCGATGCGGTTGGCCATCTCGAGGATGGTCTCCACGCCGGCGCGATCTTCCGGGGAGAGATGGCTGGCGCCGGCCCGGAGCAGGCCCGCCTCGCCGATGATCGCCGCCAGCGCGTTGTTCACTTCGTGGCGGATCGTCACCGCCACCTCGCCGATCGCCGCCAGCCGCTCCGCCTTGATCAGGCGCCGGTAGAAGTCGTGCAGCTGCTGCGACAGCCACCCCACCGCGATCGCGAGCGCGCCGTAGGAGATGTAAGTCGGCAGTATGATGTCGGGGTTGACGGGCATCAGGTTGAGCTGCAGCACCAGCTGCACGGTGATGTAGAGGAGCGTCCCCGCCACCAGGCCCGACAGCGCCCCGAGCATGCCGTAGTGGAGCGAGAGGATGAAGGCCGGCGCCAGGGTCGTGAGCCACGAGAGCTCGCGGTACAGTCCCTCGCCCGGCGGCAGCCATTCCGTCACCACGATGGGGATGATGTAGGCCAGGGCGCAGTACAGCGCCCACCGCCGCGGCAAGGGAGGCCGGTGCGCCATCTGCGGGAAGCCGATGACGAACACCGGCCGGAGATACCAGGGCGTATGACGCGGGGCGTCCATCATCGTCACTCCGCGTGAAGGGTGAGCAGTCGGAGTTCGGTCATGTCCTCGATCGCGTAACGGACACCCTCCCGGCCCTGCCCGCTGGCCTTGGTGCCGCCGTATGGCATGCGGTCGATCCTCCACGTGGGAACCTCGTTCGCCATCACGCCGCCCACGTCGAGCCGGTCCCACGCCCGCATCAGTCGCCCGACGTCCCGGCTGAAGACGCCGGCCTGCAGGCCGTACGGCGACGCGTTCACGATCTCGAGCGCCTCGTCGAACGACCGGTACGCCGTGACGGTGGTGACGGGGGCGAAGACCTCCTCGCAGTTGACGCGGTGCTCGGCCTTGGTGCCGGTGAGCACGGTCGGCTGCAGCACGGCTCCCCGCCGCTCCCCACCCGCGACCACCGAGGCGCCGTCGTGCGCGGCCTCGGCGATCCACGCCTCGGCACGGCAGGCAGCGGCCTCGTCGATCATCGGCCCCACTTCCGTCGCGGGGTCGAGCGGGTCGCCGACCACGAGCTGCCTGACCCGCGCCGTGAAGCCGTCGAGGAAGTCGGCGTACACCCGCTCGTGCACCAGGATGCGTTGCACCGAGATGCACGACTGCCCCGCGTAGCCGTAGCCGCCGGCGGCGCACGACCGCACGGCGCGGTCGAGGTCCGCGTCCGGCTCGACGATGACGGCCGCGTTCCCGCCCAGCTCCAGCGTCACCCGCTTGGTGCCCGCGTCGGCGCGGATCGCCCAGCCGGCTCGCGCGCTGCCGGTGAAGCTGATCATCCGTATCCGCGCGTCGGTCACCAGCCGGCGCGCGACCGCGAGCTCGCAGGGCACGACGTTGACGCCGCCGGCCGGATAGCCCGACCGGGCCACCAGGTCTCCGAGCGCCAGGGGCGAGAGCGGGTCCTGCGGCGGCGGCTTCAGCGTCAGGGCGGCGCCGCAGGCGATGGCCGGCGCGATCTTGTGGGCCGCCAGGAGGACCGGGAAGTTGAACGGAGTGATGGCCGCGACCGGCGACAGCGGCCAGCGCCGCGTGAAGCCGAGCCGGCCGCGGCCACCGGGCAGCGCGTCGAGCGGCAGCACCTCGCCGCCGATGCGGGTGGCCTCCTCGGCTCCATCGCGGAACACGAAGACGGCGCGGTCGATCTCCAGCCGGGCCTGGGTGACGGGCTTGCCCGCTTCGCGCGCGACCAGCGTCGCCAGCACGTCGCGCTGGCGTTCCAGCCCGTCCGCGATCGAGCGCAGGCAGGCCGCCCGGTCGTACGCGGGGAGGTGCCGACACTCGGACGCCGCGGCCAGGTTGGCCGCGATCGCGCAGTCCAGGTCGGCCGGTGAGGCGAGAGGATGGGTGCCGACGTCGCTGCCGTCGTACGGAGAGCGGACGGTCGCCGTCGCGGTGCCGGCGCGCCGCTCGTTCCCGATGATCACCCTGCTACCATAGGCTCGCCGCCGGGCCGCGTCAACGCGATCGCGCCGCCCGGCGCGCGCGCCGGCGACGGGAGAAGCCCTACTCCACCGTCACGCTCTTGGCCAGGTTGCGCGGGCGATCCACGTCGCAGCCCCGGAGGACGGCGATGTGGTACGCCAGGAGCTGAAGCGGGATCACGGTGATCACCGGCGACAGCAGCCGGTGCGTGGCTGGTACGCGCAGCTGGCGCTCCACCAGCTCGCCGAGGTCGGCCGCGCCATCGCAGGTCACCGCGAGGATGCGTCCACCGCGCGACCGGACCTCCTGCATGTTCGAGCGGACCTTCTGGAAGATCTCGTCGTCGGGCGCGACGAACACGACCGGCATCTTCTCGTCGATCAGCGCGATCGGCCCGTGCTTCATCTCGGCGGCCGGATAACCCTCCGCGTGGATGTAGCTGATCTCCTTGAGCTTCAGCGCGCCTTCGAGGGCGACGGGGAAGTTCACGCCCCGGCCCAGGTACAGGGCGTTGGGCGCCTGCGCGTACGACCGGGCCAGCTGCTTGATGCACGGCTCGAGCGCCAGGGCCGCGCGCACCTTGGTCGGGAGGTCGGCCAGCGCGTGCACCAGCGTCCGACCCTCCTCGAGCGGCAGGCCGCGGTGGCGGCCGATGTACAGCGCCAGCAGGAGGAAGGCGACCACCTGGGAGGTGAACGCCTTGGTGGACGCCACCCCGATCTCGGGCCCGGCGTGCAGGTAGATGCCCCCATCGGTTTCGCGCGCGATCGTGCTGCCGACCGTGTTCACGATGCCCACGACCCGAGAACCCGCCCCGCGCGCGGCGCGAATGGCCTCCAGCGTGTCGGCGGTCTCGCCCGACTGGGACACCGCGATCGTGAGGGTCCCGGGCACCTTGAGTTGACGCCGGTAGCGGTACTCGGAGGCGTACTCCACCTGCGTCGGGACCCCGGTCAGCTCCTCGAGCACGTGCCGGCCCACGAGCCCGGCGTGCCACGAGGTGCCGCACGCCACGATCACGATGCGCGAGACCGCCCGGCACTCCTCCGCCGGCAGGCCGAGGCCGTTGAGCCGCGCCGTGCCTTCCTCGAACAGCAGGCGGCCGCGCAGCGTGCTGTGGACCGTCTCGGGCTGCTCGCAGATCTCCTTGAGCATGAAGTGGGCGTAGCCGCCGAGCTCGATCGCCTCGAGGTCCCATTCGATGTCGTCGACCGAGCGTACCTGCTCCCGCTCCTCGTGGTCGAGCACCCGGTAACCCTCGGGCGTGAGGACCGCGACGTCGCCGTCGTCGAGGTAGACGACCGTCCGCGTCTGGCCGAGCACGGCCGAGGCGTCGGAAGCGACGAAGTACTCTCCATCGCCCACCCCGATCAGCAGCGGGGACCCCTTGCGGGCCACCACGACCTTGTGCGGCTCGCGCGACGACATGACCGCCAGCCCGTAGGTGCCCTCGACGTGGGCCAGCGCGGCGATCACGCGCTCTTCGAGCTTGGCGCCGGGGGCTTCCTCGATGAGGTGCGCGAGGGTCTCGGTGTCGGTCTCGGACGCGAATTCGTGGCCACTGCGCTCGAGCCGGGTCCGCAGCGCGTCCGCATTCTCGATGATCCCGTTGTGCACGACGGCCAGCTCGCCCGAGCAGTCCTGGTGCGGGTGGGCGTTGCGCTCCGTAGGCGCTCCGTGCGTGGCCCAGCGGGTGTGCGCAATGCCGTTGACGCCCCGCACCGGCTCGGCGTTCAGCCGCTCGCGCAGCTTGACGACGCGCCCCGCGAGCTTGGTGACGATCAACCCCTTCCCGTTCTGGATCGCGACTCCGGCCGAGTCGTAGCCTCGGTACTCGAGGCGCGCCAGGCCCTCCAGCAGCAGCGGGCCCGCCTCGCGCTTGCCCGTATAGCCGACGATGCCGCACATGGATCAGGCCTCCTCGGGAGAGGTTTCGAGAAGGAGGCGCGTGTCGGAGGCGAGACCGAACCGCGCGAGCATCCTGAGCTTGTCGCGATACAGCGCAGCCGTCTCGTCGGACGGGAGCGTGGCTCCGCATCGCTCGCACCGCGACGGCGTCCCGTGGTAGACGGCCCCGACGCTCGATGCGCCAGCCCGGCCGGTGGATGTCATCGCCTCGAATCCGCACCAGCTGCACGGCATGATCGGCCTCCGTCCAGACCCGGGGAGTGGTGCCGCGCCGCGCCTGGAGGGGCACGTCACCTTGGCGCCGAGGGCATATCAAGAACGGGGCCGGGGGTCGCGGCCGGCCCGGAACGGCGGTCGCGAGCTTGTGGCTGAGCAACGACTTACCTGTGGTTCATCACGATCGCGGCGGGGCCGCTTGCGGGTCCCCGCGCGTTGCACGGTCGCGTCAAGAGAGCGACGATGTGTTGTCCCAGCGCAGCGATCCACCGTCCGGCAGGACGGATGGTGACATGGCAAGATGTTGGGATTCAACGACTTCCAAACATCGTCAAGCCGGCGCACGCATTCTGCTCCGTAGACACCCAACGGCCGGCGCCTTGTGTGGAGGCGCCTGCCGCCCCATGTTCGGGGCCCGAAAGGCCAACTTGTGGGACAACCGATGCCTGAGCGCATGCCGCATAGTCATCCTCCCCTCGTGCTGATCGCGAGCAGCCAGGAATGGCACGCCCGTTCCCTGGAGAGCATTCTCGGGCCGCATGGCTACGCGGTCGTCCGGGCCTATACGGGGAAGCAGACGCTGGAGCGCGCGCGCAGCGCGCGTCCGGATCTGGTGATCGTGGACGCCGACCTGCCGGACCTGGACGGGATCGAGGTCTGCCGCATCCTGCGGGACGAGCCGGCGATGAGCGCGAGCACCCCCATCCTGGTGACGGGCTCGGGGCAGCCGACCCGGCAGCAGCGGCTGGCGGCGCTGCGCGCCGGCGCCTGGGATTACCTCACGCTTCCGTTCGACGGACAGGAGCTGCAGTTGCGGCTGGACGCGTTCGTGCAGGCCAAGTTCGAGGCCGATCGCGCCCGCGAAGAGAGCCTTCTGGACGAGCTCACGGGGCTGTACAACATCCGGGGCCTGGCGCGGCGCGCCCGGGAGCTGGGGTCGCAGGCGTTCCGACATCACGAGCCGTTTGCCTGCGTCGTGCTCGCGCCGCACGTCGAGGGGACGGACGCCGCTGCCTCCGAGCTGGCGGTGACCGCCGCGGTGAGTCACATCGCCAAGACGCTGCGCACCAACGGCCGGGTCGCGGACGCGATCGGCCGGCTCGGTCCGACGGAATTCGGCGTGGTGGCGCAGGGCGCGGACGCCGAGGGCGTGCTCAAGCTCGCCCAGCGGCTGGTGCAGTCGCTGGAGTCTGGTGCGCTCGAGTCCGGCGGGGCCATACCGCCGTTCAAGGTGCGGGCCGGCTACGATGCGGTGTCGAACTACCACGAGGCCCCGATCGAGCCGGAGGACATGCTCGTGCGCGCCACCATCGCGATGCGGATGTCGGAGGGTGACGCCGGCGGCAAGTGGATTCGGCCGTTCGAGGGGCGCTTCAACAACTAGCGATCACTTTCGGGGCTGACCGCCGGACCCGATCCCAACGGGTCCGGCGTTCGTTTCGTTGGAGATCCTGCCCGCGCCAGATCGGCGGCCCATCGTCGAGGCACGTGGCCGGCGCCCTAGCGAAATCCCGCAAAAACCCTTATGGTGACTGTTGCGATGGCGCCACAGCCGCGCCGATTGCTCGCCGTCTGTCGTACCGACACAACAGAGTGCTGAGCGAGCCAGCATCCGGAGGAGCGCAGAATGGCCGCTTCGCTCAGAGCGCCCCAGTCACCAGCTGAAGGCACGGGAGACACCAGCCCCCTCGTCTCCGCGGATCTCTCGATCGGTCCGGCGGACAAGGCGAGTGTCCGCATCCTCGTGGTGGATGACGAGCGGACGCTGCGGGAGAGCTGCAAGAGCGTGCTCGAGGTGGACGGCTACCGCGTCGAAGTCTGCGGTCGCGGTGGCGAGGCGCTGGAGCTGGTGCGGCGCCAGATGTTCGACGTGATTCTGGTGGACCTGTACATGACCGAGGTCTCGGGCATGGAGCTGCTCGAGGCTGCCCTCGCCGCCCGCCCCGAGACCATCGTCATCGTGATGACGGGCAATCCCAGCGTCGCGTCCAACGTCGACGCGCTGCGCGCCGGCGCGTGGGATTACCTGCCCAAGCCGTTCTCGGCGACGCACCTGCAGATCCTGGTCGGGCGGGCGACGCACACGATCCTGGTCGGGCGGGAGTCGGGCGTTCGGACCGGGGCGCAGGAGGTGGAGGACGAGGGCGGCTCTCGCGACAAGCCCGCCGTCATCGGCGTGTCGCCGGTGTTCCGGAAGGCCATGGACCTGGCCCGGCGCGTGGCCCCGACCGATGCGTCCGTGTTCATCACGGGGGAGAGCGGGACGGGCAAGGAGATGATGGCGCAGTTCATCCACCAGCACAGCCGCCGGCGGAGCCGGCCAATGGTCGCCGTGAACTGCGCGGCGTTGCCCGAAGGGCTGCTGGAGTCGGAGATGTTCGGCCACGTGAAAGGCGCGTTCACCGGAGCCGTCAAGGACAAGCCGGGCCTGCTCGAGGCGGCCAATGGAGGCACGCTGTTCCTGGACGAGCTGATCGACATGCCCAAGTCGATCCAGGCGAAGCTGCTGCGCGTCATCCAGGACGGTGTGGTGCGCCGCGTCGGCAGCTCCGCCACCAACACGGTCGTGAACGTGCGGTTCATCGCGGCGGCCAACCGCGACCCGGAGCAGGCCACCAAGGACGGCCTGCTGCGCGAGGACCTGTACTACCGGCTCCGCGTCGTGCCGGTGCATCTCCCGTCGTTGCGCGAGCGCCAGCAGGACATCGTGCTGCTCGCCAATCACTTCCTGCAGCTGTTCTGGCGGCGCCATCGCGAGCCGTTCGCGGCGGCGCCCCGGCTCACCGAGAGCGCGGTCAGGGCGCTGTGCGCCCATCCGTGGCAGGGCAACGTGCGCGAGCTGCAGAACGCGATCGAGCACGCGGTCGTACTGCTGGAGCCCGGGCAGGACATCCAGCCCGAGAACATCCCCTTCATCAGCAGCCAACAGGCCGCCGACGCCGCCGAGGGCGTGGTCCCGGTCATGGCCGAAGGCATCCTGGAGGAGAGCTATCACGCCGCGCGGGAGCGCGTCATCGCGTCGTTCGAGCGGCGCTACCTCACCTGGCTCGTCAACCACGTGGGGGGCAACATGTCGAAGGCGGCGCGCGTGGCGGGCGTCGACCGCACCACACTTTACCGCCTGATGGAGCGGCACGGCTTGCAGCGCGAGACCATCACGGTGCTGCCCGAATGACGGGAGTGCCTCACCTGCGGCGCTCCGAACGCCGCGACGGCGCCGGGCACGTGCTGCCGGCCCGCTCGACGGAAACCGAGACCGCGGGCGCGGACCTGCGCCCGGTGCTCGAGGCGGCGGCCGCGCGGGTGCTGGGCGGCTGGCGCGACGACCGGGCCGACGCGCTCGACGCGAAGGACGTATCCGAGACAATCCACTGGCTGGTCGATGCCACGGTGGCGGCGCTCGCGGGCGAGGCGATTCCATCGCAGGGGCCGGCAGCGACCGTGCTGGGTCGCCGGCTCCTCGAGCTGTTGCGCGCCGCAGTCCTGGCGGAGCCGCGCGAGCCGCAGGCTCAACTCGATCCCAAGGTGCTGGTCCTGGTCCTGCGCGCCGTCGAGCAGGTGCGCGAGGCCGTGGACCCCGATTGGTCGCAGGCTCTGTCGTCGCGCCTGTCGGCGCCGAGCGGGCTGGACCTGGTCGTCGAGGTGGCCCACGACCTCCGCTCGCCCATCACGTCGATCCTGTTCCTGGCCGAGACCCTGCAGCGCGGCCAGAGCGGGACGGTCAACGAGGTGCAGCATCGCCAGCTCGGCCTGATCTACGCCGCCGCCCTCGGGCTGAGCTCGATGGCGAGCGACGTCATCGAGCTGGCGCGCGGCGGCAAGCAGCTGGTCGAGAAGGAGCCGGCGCCGCTGTCGGTCACGGCCATTCTCGAGTCGGTGCGCGACATCGTGCACCCCATCGCCGAGGAGAAGGGGCTCTCCATCCTGCTGGTGCCGCCGGTCTCGGACCACCGCATGGGACGGCAGCTGGCCCTGAGCCGGGTGCTGCTCAACCTCACCACCAACGCGCTCAAGTTCACCGACGAGGGCTGCGTGGAGATCGCGGCCAGGCCGCGGGGGCTGACGCAGATGGAATTCTCGGTCCGGGACACCGGCCACGGGATCAGTCCCGAGGCCATGGACAACCTCTACCAGCCGTTCCGACGCTCGAGAGCCCGGGCCGGACGCAGCGGCTACTACTTCTCGGGAACGGGGCTCGGCCTGGCCATGTGCCGGCTCATCGTCGAGGCGATGGACTCGGAGCTCGAGTTCGAGACGGAGCAGGGCCGGGGAACCCGGTTCTTCTTCAAGCTGAACCTCCCGCCCGTCACCAACCTGTAGCGCGCTGTAGCGGCGATCCAACAGTAGCGGATTCCCCGCTACAACTTTAATCACAATCAAGAAACTCGTAAATTAGCTAAGCGTATTATTGACAAGTAGTTATAGCACTTTGGCGGGGTGCTCGGCAGCGCGCACGGTCCTTGCCAAACCAACGGCTACAGATGACCTCCCTCAGGATCAACGACCTACTTCTGCAGTGGCGCGAGCAGAGCGTCACGTACGGCATGTCCCGGGTGCGCCGCTACGAGGACAGCGCGCGTCGGGCGCTGAACGTGGTGGTGGCGAGCGTCGGGCTCGTCATCAGCGCCCCGCTGATGCTGGTGGTCGCAGCGCTGGTGAAGCTGACCTCCAAGGGGCCGGTCTTCTACCAGCAGACACGCGTGGGGCTCGACCGCCGTGCGCCGGACAGCGACCGCGGCAATCACCGCCGGGTGGCCGACCTCGGGGGCAAGCCGTTCACCATCTACAAGTTCCGGACGATGAAGGCGCGCGACGACGGGCGGCAGGTGTGGGCGGCCCCGGGTGACGCGCGGATCACGCGGATTGGCCGGGTGCTCCGGCAGTTCCGGCTGGACGAGCTGCCGCAGCTCGTGAACGTGCTGAAAGGCGACATGAACGTGGTCGGCCCGAGGCCCGAGCAGCCGCGCATCTTCGCGGACCTGCGGACCCAGGTCCACCGGTACACGGAGCGCCAGCGGGTTCGGCCCGGGATCACGGGGTGGGCGCAGATCAACCACCACTACGACGAGTCGATCGAGGACGTGCGGCGGAAGGTCGCCTACGACCTGGACTACATCTCGCGCCAGTCGCTGTCGCAGGACCTCAAGATCATGCTGCTCACCGCGCCGGCGATGGTACTGCGAAAGGGCGCCTGGTAGACTGAGAGCCGGGAAGCTCCCGGCTCATGAGGATGGAGTTCGTGGGGGAGAGCGCCGGCCCGAAGTGCATAGGGGCCGGCGCTCTTCGTTTCGGTATCCGGGGAGGTGGGCCCAGGCGGCGCTGCAGAGGGCCATCGTCGGGCCCGGTGGGCGATCCCGGCGGGCTCCCCTAGCCGATCGGGCCGGGCAGCGCCTCTCCCACGCGAGCCAGGGCGGCCTCGAGCTCCGTGGCGGGCGGACCGAAGCCGAACCGGATGAAGTGATCCATGCCGAACTGGTCCCCCGGCACCACCAGCACGCTTTTGGAGCGGCGCAGGCGCTCGGCCAGCGCGGAGGAGTTGACGTTGGACGTGTAGCGCGCGTAGCAGATCGCGCCCGCCTCCGGTGTGCGGTAGCGGAACTCGCCGCCGCGCGACGCGAGCCAGCGCTCGAGGGCCGGCCAGTTGGCGCGCAGGATGGAGCGGGTACGTTCGAGGATCCGGTCGCGCACGCCGGGTGCGAGGGCCCGGGTCGCCAGCCAGTCCGAGATCACGCTCGGTCCGATGGTCGTGTAGTCCTTGCGCGCCCACAGCTCGGCGACGAGCGGCGGGGGCGCGACGCACCAGCCGATCCTCAGGCCGGGCAGCCCGTACGCCTTCGAGAGGCCGTTCGTGACCAGGACCTTCTCGGTGCGTCCCCACGACGTCGGCGTGGCGGAGCGCTCCAGCTCGGCACCCTGGTAGACCTCGTCGGACAGGAGCCAGGCGCCGGCCTTGGCGGCCTGCCGGACGATCCGGCCGATCGCCTCCTCCGAAAGAACCGCCCCGGTGGGGTTGTTCGGGTTGGTGACCACGACCAGCCTCGTGCCCGGTGCGATCGCCAGGTCGATGTCGGCGGCTTGCGGCTGCCAGCCCAGCTCTTCCCGGAGCCAGATCGGCGCGATCTCGGCCCCGAACGTCCGCGCCAGCCCCCAGGTCTGCATGTACGTCGGCAAGACGATGGCGACGCGGTCGCCGGGTTGGATCAGGTGCCAGCAGGCACAGAAGTTCGCCTCGGCGCTGCCGTTGGTCACGAGGACGTGGTCGGCCGTGGCGCCGGGATAGAGGGCCGCGATGGCGGCGCGCAGCGGCTCACTGCCGTTGGACTGCGGGTAGCCGAGCCGGTGAGGGGCGAGGTCGTCGAGCGACAGGCCGGCGATCGCGAGCAGCTCGGCCACGGTCAACGGGTGGACGCCGCTCTCGGAGAGGTTGTACTCGACCCGGTTCTCCCAGGTGCTCTGCCAGCGCTCCATCGCGAACGGCTCGAACGACATCGCCCCTCCGACGTGGAGGGGCGATTGTAGTCGTGCCGGAGCGGCCGGGCAAGCCGCTAGAGCGAGCGAAGCCGGATGGAGCCGTTCACGGTCTCGATCTTGAGGTGGCGCCCCCCCTGGCCGATCCGCCCGTCGAGGTGCCGCCGGTTGATGCGCCCGGTCACCGTGATCGGGAAGTCCGTCTCGATCGAGCCGTTGACGGTCTCCGCCTCGAAATCGGCGCTGAGGTCCTTGGGCACCGACAAGGTGACCCCGCCGTTCACGGTCTCGAAGTGCAGCGGCGCGGTGCCCTGGCCGTGGACGACCGCGGTCACGCTGCCGTTGACGGTGTTGGCCGACGCGTCCCCGCTGGTGGTCTCCAGCCGCACGCTGCCGTTGACGGTGCTGGCGTCCACAGGGCCGGCGAGGCCGTTCGCCTCGACGTCGCCGTTCACGGTGCCACCGGAAAACGCGACGCCGGCCGGCAGCTGGGCGTGGAATTCCACCTCCACGTCGTTGTTGCGCGTGTTCATGCGGTAGTCGTCGCCGGCACCGCAGTGGTTCGAGGAGCCCGGATAGACCGCGCAGATGGTGACGCTGCCCTCGTGCTCGACGACCTCGATCCTGACGTCGTCCGCGTCGCCGTGGTTGTGAGCCCGCTTGGTCGCGGTGACCAGGACCTCGCCGCCGCTCGCGGCCTCGGCCGTGACGCCGCCGTTGACGCCCCGGATCGCGAGCGTCTTGCCGGAGGCGATGCGGCCATGCCAGCTCCACTGATCGCCCTGCGGCGGCGCGTGCCGCGGAGAGTGTCCCCAGCCGGGCGCCAGGGCCACGGCCGCCGCCGCCAGTCCGACCAATCCGTAGTTCATCGATCGCCTCCCCGCCGCGACGACGAGCCGCGGCGCAGGTAGATGGTGCCGCTGAACGAGGCCAGGATCAGCTTCGCGGCGCCGGTGCCGATGGTGAATTCCCATTCCCGGGGGTGCACGTACCCGCCGCCCGGGTTGATGGTCATGGGCCAGTCGGACTCGACGTCGCCGCTGAAGGTGCTGACGGAGACGCTGGCGCTGAGGTCGCCTTCCGGCTGCACGGTCACGTCGCCGGAGTGCGAGTGGAAGCCGTAGCGGCCGCCGTCGTGCACCGGCCCCGAAAAGCCGATGTCGCCGCTCACGGTCTCGGCCTGGACCTCCTGGCCGTCCACCCGCTCGAGGGTGACGTCGCCCGACACGCTGCGGGCGTTCACGTCGCCGCGCACGCCGCGTACCTCCACGTCGCCGCTGGTCGAGTTGATCTCGAGCCGCCCCCGTACGTCCGCCGCCTGCACGTCGCCGGAGACGCTCTCGACCTGCGACTCGCCGTTCGCGCAGCGCAGGGTCACCCCGCCCGAGATCGAGCCCACGGTCGCTTCCCCGCACACGCCGCTGACGTCGACGTCGGCGGAAATCGCGTGCACCTCGACGGCCGTGTTGATCGGGACGGTGATGGTGAAGTCCACGTCGCCTTCGCCGCGGCGCGGCTGGGTGCGCACGGAGACCCTGCTGCTCGAGGCCTCCACGTCGACCCGGGCGCCGTCGGCCTCGGCGACCACGTGGATCTGGGCGCGATTCCACGACTGGACCCGGACCGAGCCCGACACGCTGTTGAGCTCGAACCGCGCGCCGGATTGGACGGCGATCGTGGTATCCACGGACTGCGCGGCCAGTCCTCGCGCGGCGCCGGCGGCTGCGGCGATGGCCAGTACGGCAACGGTGCGTATCATGATCTCCCCTAGCTCGCCGCGGCCATGGTGGTGACCCGGCGGAGAACCTCGAGCTTGCGCCCCAGCGCCCGTTCGAGATGGCTGTTCAGGTACATGCTGTTCGGGTCCTGCGCGAGCGCGGCCTCCGCCTGGCGGACGGCGAGGTCGATGATGGCCAGGCTCTGCTGCACTGCGCGGACGGTCGCCGTGTCGAGCACCGACCGGCGCGCGTCGAGCGCGGCCTGCAGCTCGCGAATGGCGGCGTCGTAGGATTCGATTCCCTTGGCGGAGGCCAGGCCGGCGACCGGCTGCAGGGCCGCCGCGGGCGCGGCCGCGCCAACCGCCGCGGCGGTCCGGGCGCCCCGGGTGACGAGCAGCACCGAGCCGGCCGACACGGCCATCAGCACGACTGCCGCGGCCGCGAGCTGCGGGACCGAGAACGCCAGGCGGCGGCGCGGCGCGAGCGGCACGACCGTCGCCGATTCGCCCAGCCGCGCCGCGATACCGGGCCACAGGTCGCGCTCCGGCGGACGGTCGTCGAGCGCGCCAGCGTGCCGCTTGAGGCGCAGCAGGGCATCGTAGGCGTCGCGGCACTCGCCGCAGGCCACCAGGTGCGCCTGCGCCGCCGCGAGCGCCTCGCCCTCGACCTCGCCGTCCACCAGCGCCGACAGCTGCTCGCCCAGATGTGCGTCCATCGTCACCGCTCCAGTTGCGCGCGCAGCAGCATCCGCGCCCGGTGCAGCTGTGCCTTCGACGTACCTGCCGTGACCCCCATCATCGCAGCGATCTCCTCGTGCCTGAAGCCCTGCACGTCATGGAGCACGAACACCTCCCGCGCCCCCCGGGGCAGCTTCGCGATCGCCTTCTCGAGGTCCAGCGCCTCTCCGCCGCCGCCGGAGCGGGTCTGGTGCACCGACTCCACGTCCACCCAGTCCTCGGTGTAGCGCCGGCCGCTCGCCTCCGAGCGCCGCCAGTTGAGGATCGCGTTCACCGCCAGCCGGTGCAGCCAGGTGCTGAACGCCGCCTCGCCGCGGTACGTCCCCAGCCGCTCCCACGCCCGGACGAAGACGTCCTGCGTCAACTCGTCGGGGTCGCCGTCATCTCCCACCATCCGCCGCGCCAGCGAGTGGATGCGCGCGACGTGCAGGCGGTAGAGCCGCTCGAACGCCCTGTGGTCACCCGACGCGGCCAGTGCGACATCGGCCGCTTCGGACAGCCCTGGGCCAGCGGACCTATCGGGCGTCGGTGGACGGCTCACGCCATCCTCCGGGCGGCGCAACGCCCTTTCCATGTCACCCACTTGGACACACGGCCGGCGCCCGGGGTTGGAAACCCGCTCAGGGGTTGAACGCCGCAATCCCCTGCATCTGCTTGAGCTTGCGATGCAGGGTGGAGCGGTCGATCCCGAGTATCTCGGCCGCCCTCAGCTTGTTGCCGTGCGTGGTCTCGAGAACGCGCAGAATGTAGCGGCGCTCGACCTCGTGGAGCGGGAGCACCGGCTCCTGTTCCAGCAGGTCGGCGCCGGCGGCCGTCGGGGCCGTCCGGGTGACCTCGGGCGGCAGGTCCCGCAGGCCGATGCTCTGGCCGCTCCGCAACGCCAGCGCGCGGGCGAGCACGTTCTCCAGCTCGCGGATGTTGCCAGGCCAGGCGTACGCGGTGAGAGCGGCGACGGCCTCGGGGGCCAGCTCGGCCGAGGCCAGCTGGTAGCGGTCGGCGAGGCGCCCGACCAGCTGCTCGGCCAGCGCCGG
>Ga0335079_10001216_pt1 | contig 29426 bp, 23 predicted proteins | sample Lox_Sample_33_FD_206719 | JGI IMG/M metagenome (GOLD analysis project Ga0335079, IMG submission 206719) | Soil microbial communities from Loxahatchee National Wildlife Refuge, Florida, United States - Lox_Sample_3.3 | ecosystem: Environmental > Terrestrial > Soil > Wetlands | place: USA...
CGCTTCGTCCATCAACCTTCACACACAACGGGGCGGACAGTGCGACGTGACGGATGAAATTCGTCTCGGATTCAGGTTTTTGACCCGCCAGCCATCTCCAGTTGATTTCATATTTTCCCGCATACGGCACACAGAAATAGCAAACCTGAAAGCTGCTCAAATTGTGGAAAAAATGCGCCCCTTGGCTCAGTTCGATATCCATGCCGGGGCGGGTCGCTTCGACAATCACCCTGGCTCCGCATACCTGTCCCCATTGAACCGGTATGCCCAGCCACGGATCCGAACTTCCCCAGCGTCCGAAACCGATGAGGAGGTAGGGCCGGTTTTCTTCGAGGAGTTTTCGATTGACGACTTCCAGCTCGGACGCAATCTGCGGTGTATGCCGCGCTGCAAACGTTTCTGGTTTGATGTAGACAACATCCCTGATCGTTTCGGTGGCACCATTTCCCAGAACACTCATTGACGCAAGAAGGATTCCCGCTTTCTGCATGTCATCGTCTGTCACTTCAACACGGTCGCTGGAAACAACCATTGGCCTCACCTGGAGAAAACCGAGCCGGTGGGGATTGAATGTGACCGCGAATTCGATTTCAACAGCTGATTCCAGGGCATCCTGGGAGACGACGAGAAGAGATCGGATGATATCGTTCAGAGGTGAATCTTTCAGGGCGAGCGTTCCGGCGAAGTTCAGGACCTTCGGCCCTTCACGCATCGCTCCGATGGTCAGCCGGTCCGCCTGGGCATCATAGACCGAAGCAATATGGTCAAGTGTTCCATCAGCAGCCGCATCACCAATTCCGAGAAGCTCAAGGTACTCCGTTTCCTTTGTCGGATCATATGCCGGGGGTTTCCCCATATTCACCGCCCAGAATTCGGTCTGGGTTTGTTCCAGCAGTTCCGACGCGGAGGAAAAGGGCGGACTGATGCCGGGGTATGCCGGCGAGTATGTCCAGCATTTCCCTCCGTCAACGATGGTTTTTCCCAACCCGAGCGCCAGGCTTGCGACTCCGTCGTTCGGTTTCGAGCGGCCCATCGAATAAAAATTGTATGAGCGTGCCACCCCCGACACGTTCGGATAGAAACGATCCGCATGGCGAAGGCCAACGACTTCCTGGATGATCACTGCCATCTTTTCGTCATACGGTGACCTGCCAGTGCCTCGGATATAATCTTTGGCGGCCTTGGCAAATGCGGAAGCGTAGACCAGCTTGATCGCTTCCATCAGTTTATGGAAGCGGACGTCGGGGCTGGGCTGATTGTTCGGGATCATTTTGGTCGTGTAGACACCCGCAAACGGCTGGTAGAGCGCATCTTCAAGCAGGCTCGACGATCTGATGGCAAGCGGAGTGTGGACCTTCTCGATCAGGCCGCGCAGGTCGCCGAGAATTTCGGCGGGGAGGGGAGCGTGCAGAAAGCCGAGGGCGATGACATCGTCTCCCGCCTCAGAGTGCGCGAGCTCGGTCAAAGTATTTTGTTCGAGGAATGCATCGAAGACGTCCGTGCCGATAACTGCAAAAGTGGGGATGTTGATTTCGAAACCGGGGAAATCCCCGCTCTTGAATTTCGACACAAGAACATCATGGATAAATGCCAGCCCTGTCGCCTTTCCCCCGATTGATCCCGAACCGATGAGGGCCAGGGGGCGATCAGCATCGAAAAAATTCCTCCGGAATGCCTGTATATGTGCGTTGATCGATGGCACAGTCGTACTCCGTTTGAACGGATTATCCGTACCTCATCACTCCGTCACGCAACTCAGTGCGCTACGGTAACTTGCTGTTGAACTCCTTACACCCACCCGCGGTCTCTGCATGCCTGAGCAACCCGGTTAATGGAAATCATATATGCTGCATCGCGCATGTTGAGCTTCCTCTTTTTCGAGAGTTCCCGTACCTCGATGTATGCCGCGGTCATCTTGGTGTCGAGCTTGGCGAGCACTTCATCTTTTTCCCAATAGTAATTCATGTTGCTCTGCACCTGTTCGAAATAGCTGCACGTCACTCCACCGGCGTTTGCGAGAAAATCCGGAATCACAAAAATGTTCCTTTCATTCAGAACACAGTCGGCCTGGGGCGTCGTCGGCCCGTTCGCACCTTCGGCAATGATCTTCACGCGTTTGTTGATTTTGCCGACGGTATCGATGGTGATCTGGTTCTCGATGGCCGCGGGAATGAGGATGTCCACATCCTGCTCGATCCAGGCATCGCCCGGAAGTATTTCGTACCCGAGATCCTTCGCCTTCGCCTTGTCGATTCCGCCGAAGGAGTCGGTGATCTTCATGAGCTCATTGAGGTTAATACCCTGCGTCTTGCGGTAGCTGTACGATTTACGATCTTTCTGGTCCCAGCACGACACGCACGTTACGGTTCCGCCAAGGCGCTGATACAGGTCGATGGCATACTCGGCGACGTTGCCGAAACCCTGGATACTTGCACGCGTATTTTCCGCTTTCAGATTCAGGTCCTTGAGTGCTTCTCTCAGCGTGAACACGACGCCGTATCCGGTTGCTTCAGTTCTCCCCTGTGAACCGCCGATGCTCACGGGCTTTCCGGTAATGAAGCCAGGATATTTTCCGCCGTGAATTGTTTCAAATTCATCCAGCATCCAGAGCATGCTCTGAGGGCTTGTCATCACGTCGGGTGCGGGGACATCAAGATGGGGGCCGACATTTTTCGCGACCTGGCGTACCCAACCCCGGCAGAGCTGTTCATGCTCGCGCGGGCTCAGGTTGTGCGGGTCACAGACAACACCACCCTTGCTTCCGCCGAGCGGGATGTCGACGACCGCGCACTTCCACGTCATCCACATTGCCAAAGCCCGGACCGTGTCAATAGTCTCCATGGGGTGAAAACGAATACCTCCCTTGCCCGGACCTCGTGCGTCGTTATGCTGGACTCTGAAGCCTCTGAAGATCTGCATCTTGCCGTCGTCCATCCTTACCGGAATGCTGAAATGGTATTCTCGCAGTGGAAAACGGAGAAGGTCTCGGGCGGGTTTATCAAGATCGAGAAGGTCTGCGACCTTATCGAATTGGGATTGTGCCGTTTCGAAGGGATTATAGGATTTGTTGGTCATTACCGTACCTTTCTAATTCAGGAAGATTCTTTGAGAAAAGAACTGAAAAAGGGGCGTGATGGCAGAAAAACTACCCCAATTTACCAAATTTGCACCGCACAAACAATTTACAACATCTGTGCCAACATCACTACAAAGCTGGATCTGGACGATTATCGCAGAACGCCGGATGTCCGTTGAGGGAGTCGGATTTCACTTCGATCCCGCCGCTTGATTGATTTGTGATTCTTTGGTATCTTGGCACAGCATTGCTGAGGAGTGGGCTCTTTCGGGACTCGATCTGATTGAATACGGTCCTCAGCAGGATACATTCCTCCAAGAGTTTTTCCAGTCGCACGTATTTTCGTAGTGAGGCGTAACGAGAATCTAACCCTACAACATTCCAGTCATTTTGAGAAGGAACAGCATATGCCAATGATGAAGGAGTTCAGGGAATTTGCCATGCGGGGAAACGTGGTGGATATGGCGGTCGGTATTATCATCGGTGCCGCATTCGGGAGGATCGTCAGCTCTCTCGTTGCCGATGTCATCATGCCGCCAATCGGGTTGCTCCTGGGAGGCATTGATTTCAGTGGTCTCGCAGTCACGCTGAAGGAAGGCCCGCCGCAGGTCTTGCTGAAGTACGGTGTCTTCATCAACACGATCATCGATTTTGTGATTGTAGCGTTCGCCATCTTCCTGCTGATCAAGGGTATCAACACGATGAAGAAGAGGCAGGAGGCGCCGCCGCCAAGCACGAAGGACTGCCCCGAATGCGGGATGTCGATCCCGGTCAGCGCAAAACGCTGTGGTCATTGCACGGTTGTCTTACAGGGGCGATAAGCCCACACTCTGCGGTTACGGAGTGGATTAATCTTGATATCTATCAATCATTGAAAGAAGGATTATGCTATGAATAGGTTATGGTTCTTTGTACTGATGACCATCGTTCTTTCCATTCCTCTCGTCTCGCAAACAGAGAAGTGGAGCGGGGGGGCGGGCATCGGAGGGATCTTCGGAGCGACTTCCCTGATCGACAAGCAGGGGACATCACAGGGACGTGCATTTGTACGGTACGGCTTTAATGATTTCCTGCTGGGTGAGATCGGCGCGGGCGTGGGTGATATGAAGAGCGAACTCTACTCTACCCGGTTGTTCCCAATCGATTATCGGTTTGTTCTGATGCCGGTTTCGGTCGGTACGTTCGCACCGTTCGCCTATGGCGGCATCGGGGCGCTGAATTATAGCGTCCGCTATCCCAGCCCTGTTATCAGCGGCAATTCGAATACCGAGGGTTGGACCGGTTATGTCCCGGTCGGGGTCGGCATACAGGTACGTCTGAACGACGGGAACGCCCTTGAAGTAAGCGGCGGTTTCAATCAGTCCTTTACCGATAACCTCAAGGGCTATGTCAGCGATTCGAAGGATGCCTTCTGGGGGTTTCTCATCGGGTTGACTGTCCATGTTGGCGAGAACGAGAACGGCGATGCCGATCATGACGGGCTTACGAATAAGCAGGAAGCCGAGCTCGGGACGGATCCGCACAATCCTGACACCGATGGTGACGGGCTTTCCGACGGTGATGAGGTGCTCAAGTACCATACGGATCCTCTCAAGAAGGATTCTGATGGTGATGGCCTCAGCGACTACGATGAGGTTATGACCTATCATACCGATCCGAACAAGATGGATACGGATGGCGATGGATTGAGTGACGGCGATGAGGTGTTGAAGTACCACACAGATCCGTTGAAGGTTGATACGGATGGCGATGGATTGAGCGACGGCGACGAAGTGCTGAAGTATCACACGGATCCGTTGAAGGTTGACACGGACGGCGACGGCCTGAGCGACGGCGACGAGGTACTCAAGTATCATACCGATCCGCTGAAGAAGGATACCGATGGCGGCGGAATTGATGACGGTGCCGAGGTTGCGCGTGGTACGAACCCGCTCGATCCGAGCGACGACATGCCCAAAAAGGAAGAGCTGAAGGCCGAGGTCGGGAAGGCGATTGTGCTTGAAGGGATCGTCTTCAAGACGGGGAGCGCCGAGGTAAGTTCCGAGTCCGCGGCGATTCTGGAAAAGGCCTACAACACCATGAATCAGAATCCCGATATGATGGTGGAAATTCAGGGGCACACGGATAACGTCGGGAAGCACGCCGCGAATGTGAAGCTCTCGCAGAAACGCGCCGATGCCGTGAAGGCATACCTCGTCGATAAAGGTATAGCGGCAACACGCATTACGACGAAAGGATTCGGTCCGGACAAGCCCATCGCTCCGAATACGACGAAGGACGGCCGCCAGAAGAACCGTCGGATCGAGTTTCTCAGGACGAAGTAATGCTGATCCCGGATACGAAGAGAATCGATCCGGAAAGCATGATCCCCGAGGTGAGTTTGCATTTGTAGGAAGAGATCGCAGCTCTCTCATCGTGGAAAAATCTTGCAAAACCCCAATCCTCCACCTCCGAGGGTTGGGGTTTTGTCCTTGATGACTTGCGCCTGAATTAGCCGATCCCCCCGTCACCCCCCTTCACTCGAAGGGAGATCTCGGGGGATACTTGAAATTCGCCGGATCATCCCTTACCTTGTTCACTATCAAATTACCCGGAGTTCCTGATGATCATGTTACTGAAATCCCTCCTTGCAGCGTGCGCGTCATCGGCAAAGGCACAGCATTTTGGAATTCTCGTGACCATATTCCTTCTGTGCACGCTTACCGCCCGCGCACAACACACTGATACGCTCTCGTATAATGTGGTACGCGGAAAAGACATATCCGGATACCAGAAAATCTGGAATAGCGGCCCCCACGAATTTTATTCATGTTATTCGTATAACGACCGCGGTCGCGGGGATAGCGTCCTCACTCATGTGACAACCAACGATTCCGGCCTCACAGTTCATCTCGAGACGAACGGAGTAGATTATTATAAACGGCCCTACCGCGAGTTGTTCGCCATCAAACAGGATTCCGCGTTGATGGTCATAAATGAGGACAGAAAGGTGAAATATTTCAGGGGAGAGCTCTTCCAGAGTGCTGAGCCGACAGATGTGGAGCCGGTGCTTCACTATTTTATCGGGCACCCAAACGTAAAAATTCCCCTTGCCACTGGCGGAACAATCATGGCGGCACCGTTGCACGATAAGACCGTTTCGTTCGGGGGGAAGGTACTTCATCTGTTTCTGTGCGAATATTATTTCAACGAGAATAATCCACCGAACTTCGCGTGGCTCGATGCCGACAGACATTTCTTTGCCTATGCGTCTGACTTCCTCAGCACGATAAGGGTGGGATACGAGCCCCTTGTCGACACACTGGTAAATCTCCAGCTCGCCCAGGCGAAGGGATACTACGGACGCCAGATGAAAGCGCTGTCTGATTCAGTTCCCTCTCGCCTGGCAATTTGCCATGTACGCCTGTTTGATTCGGAAAATGCCCGCATGCTGCAGGATATGACCGTCACAATCGAGAATGGCAGGGTGAAGGAAGTCGGCAAGTCTTCGTCGGTAAGTATTCCGGACGGGTACACAATTATCGACGGCACGAACAAGACGCTTATGCCTGGTTTGTGGGACATGCACGATCACTTTCAGGAATCGGAGGGACTGAATTACCTCGCGGGTGGCGTTACGCATGTCCGCGATATGGGAAACGGCAATCGCCTTCCGGCAGTACGCGATGCGATTCGGAACAATGAGCTCCTCGCCCCCGATATCAGCTATATGTCCGGATTTATCGACCAGGAAGGGCCATACCAGGGGCCGACGGGGACGATGATCCATAATGTTGATGAGGGATTGCAGGCGGTGGATACGTATGCGCACCGCGGGTACCAGCAGATCAAGCTCTACAGTTCGATCGATCCGAAATGGGTTGCACCTCTGGCGGCTGAAGCGCACAAACTCGGACTTCACGTTGCAGGCCATGTTCCGTCGTTCTCCATTGCCGAGCAGGCGGTCCGATCCGGGTATGATGAAATCACGCACATGAACATGGTGATGCTGAATTTTCAGGGGGACACGATCGATACGCGGACAATGCTGCGGTTCAGCGTCGTCGGCGAACGCGGAAAAGATCTGGATCTGAACAGTGCACCGGTCAACGCGTTCATCCGTCTTCTGCAGGAAAGACATATCTCGCTCGACCCCACGATGAATGTCTTTGCCGGGATGCTGACCGTTTTTCCCGGCGATACCGATGCCAGTATCAAACCGATCGTCGGCTGGATGCCTGCCGATGAGCGGGACAATATTGTCACGAAAAGCAGTTTCGCCCCGGCAAGCGAGCGCGATACCTATGATGCATCGTTTGCCAGGATGATGGAGATGCTGAAGAAGCTGTACGACAGCGGCATCCTCATTGTTGCCGGCACGGATGGGGGAGCCGCGTTTGCCCTGGAGCATGAGCTCGAAATCTATGTGCAGGCGGGGATTCCTCCTCTCAAGGCGTTGCAATGCGCCACGTACAACGCCGCGAAAGATTGCAAGCTGCTGGATGATTATGGAATCATCCGGGCGGGCAAAGCCGCTGATCTCATACTCGTTGACGGTGATCCCGGATCGAATATTTCCGATATCCGGCGGGTTGAGTGGGCCATCAAAAATGGTCTGAGATTTGATCCGAAAAAGCTTCTTGCTTCAATCGGCTGGAGTTATTATCACTGATTTCAGGAACCGCAGGAATTTCGGATATGAGGGTTGAATGAGTAACACCAATCTGGTGTTGGAATTTATCGAACGCGTCTGGAACAAACACGAGATGGAACATTTGGCAGATTATCTCGACGAGGAATACACGATAGAACTCGATAACGGTGATCCATGGGAAGGAAAAATACTCGATCATGATGAGTTCAGGCGGCGGCTTCAATATTCGTTCTCTTCGTTTCCGGATATGCACTTTGCACTTCAGACGGTAATATCGGATGGCGACTCAGTGGCAATCGGCTGGATCCTGACAGGCACAAATCTTGGAAGTATTGGGACATACCCGCCAACAGGGAAAAAAATCCGTGCCTCGGGGATGACAATCTATCGATTGCAGAATGGAAAAATCTGCGGTCACATCCAGGTGCTCGACCGAACGACAGTGATGAAGCAGTTGGGATACATAACATGACATTTGAACCCCCAGTCACTCCCCTTCAGTTGAAGGGGGGATTGCAAATTACGCAGGAGGTAGGAATGAACTTCACCGTCGCCAAATCCGTTGAGATCCTCGAACGCACCCCGGAGGTTCTTACAGCGCTGCTGCAGAACCTCTCTTCCGATTGGATCTCAGTCAACGAGGGAGGAAATACCTGGACTGCCCATGGTGTCGTCGCTCATCTTATAAATGGTGAAAAGACAGATTGGATACCGCGGATGGAAATCATACTCTCCGACAAGAAGGATAAGAGATTTGTACCCTTTGACCAGCTCGGTCATGTGAGTGAGAGTAATGGGAAATCACTCAAGGAACTACTGGAGGAATTCAAATCGTTGCGGAAAAAGAATGTTGAGATTCTCCGTTCCAGAAAGCTCACGGCGAAGGATCTTGCGAAGACGGGAATCCATCCCGAATTGGGGAAAGTGAAACTCTCCCAGCATCTTGCCACATGGGTTGTGCACGATCTGGATCATCTTTCACAGATTGCACGTGTGATGGGGAAGCAATATCTGGAAGATGTTGGCCCTTGGGTGCAATACCTGAAGGTCCTCAGGCAGTAGAAAGCTCTTGACGTTAACCTCCTCTCCGCATCTCTTCTTGGGCCGGTCTTTCACCAATTTCCTGTCTTGAATCTTCCGGGTGAAGGTTGTATATTGAGAGAAGTCCGGGGGCAATCCAACATTGGATCCGCGGGGCGGTGCGAAATTGCTTTTCCTGAGTTTGTAATTTCTGTTAAGTGCTTCACGATACGTTGTAACGCGTCGCTTGCCATCACGCGCGCGCGTCGAATTGTCCATTGAATGTTGAACTGGAAGACTCTGCGATGAATTTCAAACCATATCATTTGAATGCTTGTTCTTGTCTCCCCTCGTCATGGAAAGGGACGCCGATGCAACGCACATTCCTTGTCGTAATCCTGACTCTTCAACTCTGGAGCGCTTCAGTTTCCCAGGTCCGGTATACAGTTGTCGATCTGTCTGCACTGGCATCGGTCACGGCAATCAATTCCAGAGGACACGTTCTGGGACAATCGAGCTCCCGCCGCGCGGTCATCTGGGAGGACGGTACGATTATCGATCTCGGAGACCTTGCGGGTTTTGGGAGCGACGGGACTGCCATAAACGACAATGATGAGGTCACGGGCAGCAGCCCCGTCACCTTACATGGATCTGGTCATGCGTTTCTTTGGAGCAATGGGATCATGACGGATCTCGGAGTCCTTCCGGGAGGAGAAGGCAGCATTGGAATTTCGATCAATGACAGTTCTCAAATTACAGGATATTCAGCCGATTCGGTTACTCACGATGCGACTGCATGCAGGTGGGTGAATGGAGTGATTAGCAGTCTTGGAATTCCGGCTATCAGGTCGGTGACGAATGGGATCAATAACGCCGGACAGATTACCGGAAGCTACAATAATACGGTTTTCAGCGATACAGCTGATGGAGATCACGCTTTTATCTGGCAGAATGGGAACCTCACTCTGCTAGGCGACCTGGGCTATGATGAGACGTTTCCCTCAGACATCAACAACTCCGGAACGGTGGTCGGAAGATCGAACGCGACGCCGGAGGATAATGCATTCCTCTGGAAGGACAGTGTGTTGACGGACATTTATCCTATCCAACCGACCGGGTACAGCCAGGCTTTGGCGATCAATGATTCGGGAGAGGTCATTGGATATGCACTCGCCACTGGATTTCATTCCTTTTATTATAAGGATGGGAAAATAGCATTTTTCGATACGCTTCTCGAAAAGAGCTCAGGGTGGAGTGTTACTACCGTGCACGATATCAACAATAGAGGTGAAGTCATTGCCAACGGTGTTCATAACGGGAATCCGGCACTGATGCTTCTCAAACCTGTTCCGTTGGCAATCCTCCGGCCGCAGGCTGCCGAACTCTGGATCGCCGGTGAAACCGATACCATCACGTGGATTGCCCGGCACTCCTCTTCCATTGATCTCCTGTTGAGTACGGACTACCAGAATGGCGCAGGAACATTCAATGAGATCGTCCACGGCTATCCTGCTGATTCCGGAAAATATGCCTGGCATTTGCCCGACTCGATCCTCTCGCGCAAATGTGCCATTCAGATCGAAGATACCGACCTCCCCGATTCGTTTGCAGTGAGCGACAGCTTCAAGATCAAACCGTACATGCTGACGCAAGTCGACGGCAACGGCGATTATGTGCCGTTCCAGCCGGGGTGGGACGGCTGGCGATTCACGAACGGCGATACCGCCAAACTCTGGCCTTATGCATGGTGGAATCAATTCGATTATTCCACAACCGGGATCGATCCGTACACGCATATGACGTATCCCGCCGATTTTCCCGCATATGCTTATGTTGCTTCGAGCCGTTTTTTCCCCGACTGGCCCGCATTCGTGGATGCCTTCGGAACCGCTGCATGCTACCGGAGCACAATCCTCGGAATCTACTCGGAAACAGCCGCACTGACGTGGGGGAGTAAGATCAGTTCCTATAACGGATCCTGCTACGGACTTGCATACACGAGTCTTCTTGCCTTTGACGACAGCGCAGCATTTCAACATCTCTTTCCGGGTATCGGGCCATCTCCCAATGTGAATTCCTATCTGATGAGTGATGCAATCCGGAGAGCGATTGACCGGACCTTCACTTATCAGTTCGGAAAGACTGCCCTTGATAACGATCTCTTAAGTTACTCTCTCCCGCCAAAGACCACACTGGAACAGATCAAGGCGATGTTTAACAGCGAATCCAATGTTCACCGGGGACTCTCGTTCTTCAATCCCGCGGGACAGGGGGCACATGAAGTTACACCCATCCGCATTGCACGCGATCCCGCCACACCCAACTGGATGCGAATCTATCTGTATAACAGCAACTCACCCGGATCCTCGAACGACTACATTATCGTAGATACAGTTGCAAACCAGTGGAAGGAGTCGACGGGCTTCGGGTGGGGTTGGGGAACGAAAGGGATGTATCTTGATATTCCGACCTCGACCCTGATGCTGCCTGCCATTCTCAAAACGGCCAGTTCGCCCTCGGGTGTGCCGCGGTCAAAGCAAGCGCTTCCCCCGTTTAGCATTTCTGTTCCGGTGAATCAGAACATCCACATTTACACGCCGGGCGGCGACAGCATCGGCGCGGTACACGGGGCGGCATTCAGCTCGATGACGAACGGAATTCCGATCGTCCCGAAGACGGGCTTCCTGAATCCGCCGATCGGTTATTATCTGGCCGCCGGACAGTATACGGCAGTGGCAGACAGCTTTTCCGATACCTCGACTTCCTTCTCGGTGATGGAGGGTGGGACGGCATATGAATACGCTCGTTCCGGTGTTCTCCCGAACCAGAGAGATCTGGTGGGGTTGGGCGATGGGCTGTCCTTGCAGAACAACGATGGTACATCGAAATCCGTAACGCTCATCGCCTCGGTAATTGCCGACAGCGCGGATGAGATTTACACTATTGGAGGTTGCGTGCTCGCAGGAACTGATTCGGTTTCGATTGCCGCCTTGAACGGATCCGATCTCAAGATTGTAAATGGGGTCTCACCGAAGGCGTATACGCTAAGTATCAGGAAGGAATCCTCATCCGGGGAAGACAAATTCCTGCACTCCGGCATAACTCTTCAGGCAAATTCATCCCACCACATTGTCCCGCAATGGTCATCTCTTGCGGAGTCGGTGAAGGTCTACATCGATCTGGGAAATGATGGTACGATCGACGACTCATTGCTGCTGGATAATGAGATTACCTCAGTGCTAGACCGCGGAAGGGGAGAGATTCCGAAAGAATTTGCATTATATCAGAACTATCCCAATCCGTTCAACCCGGTTGCGACGATCTCATATGATCTGCCGGCAAGAAGCCGTGTCGTTCTCCGTGTCTTCAACCTGCTTGGTCAGGAGGTTGCGACACTCACGAATGCAATTGTGGATGCCGGCCGCCGGTCGGTTGAGTGGAATGCTTCCGGCTTTGCCAGCGGCGTCTATCTCTATCGGCTGGAAGCGACGAGCATAACAGAGCCGGTGAAGTCATTCACAGAGGTGAGGAAAATGGTGTTGGTCAAGTAAACGGGGGAGAAATTTTGCCATTTGAACATTTTGTGATTCATTCATTGCTCAGAAATGGCCCTAATGATTCATTTGCATATTCATTCATTACTGCCTAATGATGTGCAATGAGGCAATCATCCATTCACTTAGCCCTTACCCAATAAAGAAATGACAAAACGAGTGAATGAACCAATGGCGTTGGTCAATCTCATGATCTTGTGATTCAGTCATTGTTTGGTTCTGCATTCCTTGGCCCTTCCTTCCTCTCTTTACGCTTCTGCGCGTTTGTGGCAAACACATGGTACGTGACGGCATCCCAGGCATTGTGTATGCCGATCAGGAGGAGCGCCAGGGCAGCCGCGCCGGTGCCGTACAACGCCTCGCGTAGATGAGAGACCGCAGCAATTGCCGATACCGCAAGCACCGCGTATGACGCCAGAGGAAGGAGTGAATGAAATAACCAGTCCTCAAATTCGGGCTTGTAGACGGTCTGCGTCTGCATGCGGCGTGTTACAATGAACACGTACACCATTCCGCAAAGCCCCAGCAGCCCCCAGAGAATTGCAATAACAGTGACATCACTCCAGGGAGCGCTCACCATTGCCGATAAGAGGAGTACCGCTCCGAAATGGACAACGCTCGGCGTGGCAAACGCTGCGCTTGCCTCTGCCATGCGAAACACCGGTCGCTCGGCGATGAGCGCCAGGACCACGAACTGCAAGCCGATCAGCGCGCCGGCCGATGAGCCGACAATCACATAGAAGTTTTGCCATCCGTTCAGATCCGTCATTCATTCCTCCGTGGTGTTCAGTTTCCCGGTATTGGTGATTTCATTCTCAGTACCGCTCGAAAGGGTATGCAAGTTCCGGGCCGCCTTTTCCCTCGTATGCGAGCTGGGCAACCAGCAATGCGAACGGCTCGGAGTAACGTGCCATGCGCAGGGGTCCGGCATCAACCGGATCGAAACCTACATCGCGAATCAGCCCCTTGGCAACTTTCTTGCTTCGTTCCTCATCGCCGCAGTAGACGAGCCCGGGTCTGGCCGGCTTTCCCCTGGACTCAAACACGTCGAACAGCACTTCGCTGGGGATCGTGTTGAATGCGGAAACAACACGCCCTTTCGGAACCATCTTTGCAAGCTCTTCGGCTCCCGAGGATGTGTGCGCGATGACGAGCCCGGTGTTGTCATCATTCATCGGAAGAGAGCATGTAATGATCACCTTTCCGGAAATATCACCTGACTGCTTCAGGACATCGGCCATTCGTGACCAGTGCACCGCGAGCAGGATCGCATCCGCATACTGCACGGCCTCACGTGGTGTACCCGATTTTGCGTTCGCTCCGGCATCACGCGCCAGCTTTTTCAGCTTTTGCTCGCTGTGTGAATAACTGAACACTACCTCATGACCGGCTCGGGCAAAGATCGTCCCGAGCTTGCTCCCCATCAACCCTGAACCGAGAATTCCAATGCGCATCGTTGTTCTCCTCTGGTCTAGAATTCCTGCCGCGTGGGCCGGAAAAGGATTTCGTTGATGTCGACTTCTTCCGGCTGGCTAATTGCAAATGCAACGCACCGCGCGAACGAGTCAGCGGGTATGGCAACATCGTCGTAGAACTTGTTGATGCTGTCTGCAATGTCGGTTTCGGTGATCGTGTTCGGAAGCTCCGATTCCACCGCACCCGGAGAAATAATGGTCGTCCGGATATTGTAGGGTTTCACTTCCTGCCGCAGCCCTTCGGAGAGTACACGAACCGCATGTTTGGTTGCCGAATAGACCGCTCCATTGGGTCTGACCTTGTGACCCGCAACGGAGGATACGTTGATGATGTGTCCTGACCTTTGCTTTATCATATGCGGCAGCGCTGAGGCAATACCATAGAGCACTCCTTTAATGTTCACATCAACCATCTGATTCCATTCATCCACTTTCGTGCGCTCAAGCGGCGACTGTGGCATGAGTCCGGCATTATTGATCATGACATCAATGCGGCCATAGGTCTTCACCGCGGTGTCTACGAGTCTTTTCACCTGCTCATATTTCGTTACGTCCGTGGTCATTGCAAGTGCCTTGCCGCCGGTCTTCGTGATCTCTGCCGTGAGGGCATTGAGCCGGTCGGTCCGGCGAGCGCCAAGCACGACAATTGCGCCTTCCGATGAGAGATGCCGTGCCGCTGCTTCACCGAGTCCGCTGCTGGCGCCGGTAATCACAACTACCTTTCCTTTGATATTTGTATCCATGATTAATCCTTTATTTGCGGTGGGGACAGTGTTCGGAAATCCTCAATACGAAATTCAAAGCCCCGTTTTCCGTTCCAGCTCTTCCGGGTATCTTTCGCCCTGAACGGTGATCTTCGAGGCGGCATTGTCGATTTCACGGAGATCGTCGGGGGCAAGATTGAGCGACGCTGCTCCGATGTTCTCCTTCAGCCGGCTCAGCTTTGTTGTGCCGGGGATCGGGACAATCCAGGGCTTCCGCGCGAGGAGCCAGGCAAGTGCAATCTGCGCAGGTGTTGCATGCCTTTGCGCTGCAAATTGGTTCAGCAAGTCTATCACGACCTGGTTCGCTTTCCGCGCTTCCGCGGTAAAGCGTGGGACGATATTCCGGAAATCTTTGGGGTCGAATTTCGTCTTCTCATCGATTGTTCCGGTAAGAAATCCTCTCCCGAGCGGACTGAACGGGACGAAGCCGATGCCAAGCTCTTGAAGCGCCGGTATTATTTCCTGTTCCGACTTTCTCCACCAAAGTGAGTATTCGCTTTGGAGCGCGGTGACGGGGTGAACAGCATGCGCCCGCCGGATGGTCTTCACTCCGGCTTCGGAAAGGCCGAAGTGTCTGACTTTTCCTTCCCGTATCAAGTCCCTCACCGCGCCCGTGACATCCTCGATTGGGACATTCGGGTCAACCCGGTGCTGATAGAATAAATCGATGACGTCGGTCTTCAGCCGTTTCAGCGAAGATTCGGCAACCTGTCGAATGTGCTCCGGCCGACTGTCCAAACCTACCTGTTCTCCCTTGGGTCCGAAGCGGAAACCGAATTTTGTGGCTATCACCACCCGAGCGCGTAAAGGTGCAAGCGCTTCTCCCAGGAGCTCTTCATTCGCGTAGGGACCGTACGCCTCCGCAGTGTCAAAAAAATTGACACCCAGTTCAACTGCCGACCGGATCAATGAAATCATTTCCTTCTTATCAGCGGCGGGGCCGTATGAGAAACTCATTCCCATGCATCCAAGTCCCAGGGCGGAGACTTTCAGGCCGCTAGTTCCAAGACTACGTTCTTGCATGATGTTCACTTTTTCGTTGTTGTAGTGAGATCTCCCTGAAACATAAGATACGAATATAATGGAAGCAATGGCTGATTGAAATATGCAAGAGAATTTTCTCATTTACTGATTTTGTCAATGAATCATTGCTCAGGGATGGCCGTAATGATTCATTTGCATATTTATTCATTACGGCCTAATGATGTGCAATGATTTAATCATTCATCCACTCAGCCAGTACCCAATGAGTTATTGGCAAAATGAATGAATGTCTAAATATCCAACGGACCCCCTCGGGGGCAAGATCACCAAATGTGTCAATGGGGCCACTCCTGCTCGCACAATTAGTCTGAAAACGTGATCTGTGTGAGGGGGTACTTGACATTCTTGATGACATCGAATACATTCTTCCATCAAATTTCCCGGCGTTCATCGGTACAACTCCAATTTCTGGATAGCTAACGTTGCTCATTTTTGTTGTTATCGAAATGTCTGTTTCGATCGGAGGTTTATATGGTGAGGTTTACTTTCTTGCCCTTCTTGCTGGTATCGCTCTGCTGTTTCAGCGATGGATACGCCTGGCATCTTTCACACCAATCTGCCGGAACTGGTCAGGCCGGGACCGGCTCGGTATCTCTTTCCATTCAGGGGAAACCCAAAGAGGTCAAGAGCGTGGTCGTGACGCTCTCTCGCAACGGATTCCGGAAGCGTTCGTTCAGGCTCAAGGTGTCTGATGCATCACTCTCGGCTACCGGCACCGTCGGTAACATCAGCGTCGGATCTTGGAATTTGCAGGTGGATGCTCTCGATGTAAATGGAGTCAGGCAGTACACCGGAGAGACGAAGGTGAATGTCCGTGCCGGAGAAATGACCCCGGCGGGAGTGGACCTGCTCCCTTTGACCGGCTCAGTGGAGGTACGGGCAACTTGGGGAAAGTCGTCGCTCGAGAGAGGTCTGATCCTTTACCTGCCGTTCGATGGAGATCTTCGTGATGCGAGCGGTTCCGGAAACGATGGAATGGCGACTGGTGCGGAGTTTACAAGAGATGCGTGGGGAAATCCCAACGGGGCATATCTCTTCAACGGCTCGTCGAATTATATCTCGGTACCTGACAACACCACACTCAACCCATCCCGGCAGCTCACCATGACTACCTGGGTGAGGATTGATTCCGTCCTGGGTAATTATACCTACCTCGTTTCCAAGGCGGGGCCAGTCCGGGGGTACTACAGCAATCGCGAGTATTATCTGGAAGCGAAGGAAGGCAGCTCCACGGCGTGGTATCCGAACTGGAAATCTGCCGGCAGCGACGCCGGTATGCGCGAGCTTGACGGCGGGAACTGCTGGTTCGGGACACACGAGTGGGTCTTTCTTGCTTTTGTCGTGGATAGAATCGACCACAAGATGAAGAGCTACAAGAATGGCCGGTTATGGAATGAAGTGAACGACCCCGATTCCTCATTCAATGTCAACACCTACCCGCTTGCCATTGGATGGTCTCCTGAAAATCAGGGCACCCATAGGCTTCTCAAGGGAGCAATGGACAACTTTCGCATCTACAACCGGGCTCTGACGGAGTGCGAGATAGAAAACCTCTTCGAGAATCACCTCTGAGGCGGCGTTCCTGAGTCATTCAACGAGAATCTGAGTAAATGAGCTGGTGTCGTCGGTTCATTTTCCGATTTTCCCCAAAGGACCCTTCGGAGACAAAACGGATCAATGATTAAATCTTTCATTTACTGCGTCCTTACCTATTGAAAAATGTCCGAAGGACTCCTTCGGGGACAAAATCTTTGAATGATTAAATAGCGCCATCACCAGACGATGAGTGAATTCGGCCGGACTTCTTGTGTTTGCTCGTGATATCTACTTCTTTCTCCTCTCCAAACGCGGTATACTTTTAGCAGCAGACTGACTCTGATGCCACCAAGGAATCCGAAAGGGCCTACCGTCCGTCGACCAGACCCGGATTCTATTCAGCACCAGGTAGACGGTGTTGTTCCACACTACACTCGGCGAATCTCCGAATCCCTTGCTTCATCCTATTGTCGGTTTTTCGAGGTCTTGACAAATGCAACCTTTTATCGTATATTTACGATATAAAATTAGGACAACCTTATGGCATTCAGCAAAAAGGATAGTTTCGAGGAAAGGCAATCGAGAATTGCGGATTTTGCAGACGCCCTTTCCCATCCCGCGCGCCTTGCAATTCTTGAAACCCTCGCCAAACGCAAGACGTGTGTCTGTGGAGAGATTGTGGAAGTCCTTCCGCTCGCCCAATCGACTGTTTCCCAGCACCTCAAGGAACTTCGGGATATTGGATTGATCAAAGGGGAAATCGACGGCCCCCGTTCCTGCTACTGCATCGATGCAGCACGGTGGGACAGGATGGCAAGAGAGTTCGGCAAATTCATCGAGGCTATCAATAAGAAGATGCCCGGAAGCACATGCTGTACTGATGAAAGGAAATGAACCATGAAACCATCTGACGATGTAAAAAGAATCGTAAAGGATCACTACGCTCAGATTGCAGGACAGTCGCGCGAAGATAATGCAAAATCCTGCTGCGGTGCCGGCGGCTGCTCAACGATCGACTATGCCGTCTTTGCAGAGGATTACACGAAACTGAACGGCTATGTCGCGGACGCCGATCTTGCACTGGGTTGCGGAATCCCCACGGAGTTTGCACAGATCCGTCCCGGAAATACCGTCGTCGACCTTGGGTCCGGTGCCGGAAACGACGCCTTTGTATCAAGAGCAATCGTCGGTGAGTCGGGAAAAGTGATCGGTGTGGATATGACCGATGAGATGATTGAAAAGGCGCGGAAAAACTGTGAAAAGCTGGGATTCAACAATGTCGAATTTCGCTTTGGCGATATCGAGAAGATGCCGATCTCGGCCGGCACTGCTGACGTCATCGTCAGCAACTGCGTTCTCAATCTCGTTCCCGACAAAGAGAGAGCCTTCAAAGAGATCTTCAGGGTGCTGAAGGTTGGGGGTCATTTCAGCATTTCCGATGTGGTTACGTCGACAACATTGCCGGAAAAAATCCTGCGTGCCGCTGAAATGTATGCCGGATGTATTTCCGGAGCGCTCAACAAGACCGACTATCTTGGCATCATTCAAAAAACGGGGTTCGCCAATATTCGTGTGGTGAAAGAGAAACCGATCATCATTCCCGATGAGACTCTCGGGCAGTACCTGAATGATGACGAGCTCAAACAATTTCGTGCTGCCGGGAATGTGCTTTCGAGTGTCACCGTCTACGCGGAGAAACCTTCCTGCTGTGCTCCCGGATGCTGTGACCCGAAGACGGCATAGGCGCTTGAGCAGGAACGGTGATATGGAAAAAAGAAAAGTTCTCTTCGTCTGCGTACACAACAGTGCCAGGAGTCAGATGGCCGAAGCATTCCTCAAAAAATACGGAAGTGAACGGTTTGAAGTTGAGAGCGCAGGCATCGAACCGGGGAAGCTGAACCCGATCGTTGTCGATGCAATGAAAGAGATCGGCATCGACATTTCCATGAACCGAACCAAGGGTGTGTTTGATTTCCTGAAGCAGGGTAAGCACTTCCATTATGTCATCACCGTGTGCGATGAAACCAGCGGCGAACGCTGTCCGATTTTTCCCGGAGTGTCGGAACGGCTCCATTGGAATTTTGACGATCCATCAGGATTCACGGGCTCATACGAAGAGAAGCTGAAGAGGACACGCGCCGTGCGGGATGAGATCGAAAAGAGAATTCTGGCATTCGTGAACAAGGGGTGATGTGATGCTGCACAGGACGCGACGGCTCTCCTTTCTCGACAGGTATCTCACCGTTTGGATATTCTCGGCCATGTTCGTCGGAGTGTTGTCCGGATATCTATTTCCCTCCATCGTCTCTTTCTGGAATGGTTTTCAGAGCGGGACAACGAACATCCCGATTGCCATCGGATTGATATTGATGATGTATCCTCCTTTGGCCAAGGTTAAGTATGAGGAGCTTGGAGACGTGTTTCGTAATGTGAGAGTTCTCCTGCTCTCACTCGTGCAGAACTGGATCATCGGCCCGCTGCTCATGTTCATTCTGGCGATATATTTCCTGGAGGGTTATCCCGAATATATGGCCGGAGTGATCATGATTGGCCTGGCTCGGTGTATTGCGATGGTCATCGTTTGGAATGAGCTGGCGATGGGGGACACCGAATATGCGGCCGGGCTGGTGGCGTTCAATTCAATCTTCCAGGTCATGTTCTTCTCCCTCTATGCGTACGTGTTCCTGACGGTATTTCCCTCCTGGCTTGGTTTGAAGACATTTGCCGTGAATGTTACCATCGGCCAGATTGCCAAGAGCGTATTCGTGTATCTGGGCATCCCCTTCTCCGCAGGAATAATAACCCGGTTGGTTTCCCTGAAGGTCAAGAACAGGGAGTGGTACGAGAATAAATTCATTCCGAGAATTTCACCAGTGACGTTGGTGGCGCTCCTCTTTACGATTCTGGTGATGTTTTCATTGAAGGGGGAATACATCGTGAAGATTCCGCTCGATGTTCTCCGTATAGCGTTACCCCTGGTGATATATTTCGTTGTGATGTTTGTTGTTTCCTTCTTCCTGGGGAAGAAGATCGGGGCCGATTATTCAAAGGCGGCAACACTTTCCTTCACGGCGGCAAGCAACAATTTCGAACTGGCCATTGCAGTCGCAATCGCGGTATTCGGTATCAACTCAGGCGAAGCATTTGCAGCGGTAATCGGTCCGCTTGTCGAAGTGCCCGTGCTCATCGGTTTGGTGAATGTCGCGCTATGGATTCAGAAGAAATATTTTATTGGTACAAACGCGGTTGCTCAGGAGGTCCGTGGCGTCTCTCCATAGATTGGCGATCGATGGTGGTTTCAGGGGAGGTGAGAGGTTTCGATAGGCTGACGCCCGGCCGGAGTCGAACTGGCAATGAGCGGCTGGCTATTGATGTCAGTGAAGCGTTCCGCCCTAGTTGCCATCCGCGGATATTTCCTGATTCCGGAGCCGATGACATTCAGATATGCCGAATCGGCAGATGCATCTGCGCGATGCTGAACTCAGCGCATTCAGTTCCTGCCTCCCGCCGTCCGGGTAACTCTTCCATTTGCCTCTGAATGTCCATATGGAGTTACAAAATGACCCTCAGTCACCGGTGCGCTCCTGCTGTCTCCGGGTTCGCGAACCGCGGGGAGGATATAATTGGGAATATATTCCTGCTGAATCTTCAAGCCGACTCTCGTCGCATAGTTGCCGGCATACGTTGCGATGACAAGACCGAGGTCCCGGATCACCGTCACGCTCTGACCTCCGTTTCCTCCGGCGAAAAAGGCCCGCACCGTTCGATTCCTGTACGGAAACTCGATGCTCCACCAAAGATATCCGTACTGAATATTGTTCATGTTATACAGGGGTGACGAGGCCTTGACGACAAAATCGTGGTCAAGTATGCGCTTACCTTTCCAGACTCCATCATCCAGCATGAGTTGTCCGAGCTTCATGAAGTCACGCGGCAGGAGCTGTACGCTTCCTCCGCCGTAGGGATGTCCCGCGGGATCCAGAACCCAGGCGTAGCGCAGGATTCCAAGGGGAGCTCCGATGAGCTGGTCAAAGATGTCCATTGGAGATTTTCCCATGACACGGCTTACCATCCCGAGCGCAAGGTTCGGATTGATACTGCAGTAGATCGCGTGCTCTCCCGGCGGATACGCCATCGGGAGGCGGAGTGTGAATTGATAATAGTCGGGTTCCGCAGTCTGATCGAGCATGGTATTTTCGTTCCCCGGAGCCGAGTCATTATTATCGTCGCAGAAGAATCCCGACGACATTGTCAGCAGGTTTTCCAGCGTCATCGCCCTTTTCAGTGAATCGATCCCCGGCGGGAATGTTCCGCCGTTCATGACTTGATAGACAGGTGATGTGAGCGTGAGACGGGCACCGCTGTGGATCGCAGCTCCCACGATGGTTGCAGTGAGACTCTTTGCCGCTGAGCGCGTGTCGTGTAATTTGTCGCGATGTTCGCCGTGGAAATATTCTTCCAATACCAGCTTCCCGTGGCGGGCAATGAGAATGCCATGCACCTGCGGCACATTGAGAGTATCCATCGGCATATCGAGAATCATCTGTATGAACTTTTCAATGCCTGCTTGGTTGATGTTCTCCTCGTCGAGTGATGCAGTAGGCCAGCCGTCGTTGCGTGAAAGCGGCTGCCGGTAGACATATCGTCCGGGATGCCTGCCTCTCGGATAAAAATTGCTTTCATCGCTGTCTCTGGTGAAATCGTAGGTCCCCCCGCGGTCGGGAAATGACAGCGTGAGAACATCATTGGCCGTATCATACACTCCGGCGGCCACCGGAGTTTCCTCCTTTTGTGATGATCTTCTGTCCAGGAGCGTCACTTTATTATCAGACATCGCAATACTCTGGACGCCGATCTGGGCTCCATAATTCCGGTCCGGATTGTTCAGGATGGCGGCGAAAGTTCCGTCGGGGCGTTTCTTCACGAGGAGGTAAAATGTAAACGCGTCTTCAAACGGCTCGACCGTTCCGATCCATTTATCGGGACCGGCCGGCTTCAGAGTAATCGGTGATGCAAACTTGAATCCAACCAGCAGCGCATGAGACGGAGGAGGATACCAGTGTCCCAGGATGATGTTTCCTCTCGCCATTCTTCCCCGGAATGAACCTTGTCCATCCGGGAGCTCAAATGAGAGTTCTTTTCTTTCAAGACGGACTTGAACTGAACGCCCCATCATGTCTGCTGTATATGCCGCTCCGGTTTTTTGGATGATGAGAGTTCCGCGGCTCACCGGCCCGAACCAGTGCTGTGCCTTCCACAGCCCCATCAAGGTATGGGCAGATGAAGCAGTGCGCGGCAATACCGTATTCGATGAGAAGATGAGGAGGAAGATGGGTACCCATGTGCGATTCATAAGACTTCGTCCATAGTGATAATAACGGTCGGTTGATGTCCAGACATAATTTATTAGACTGCCGGTGGGTCCAAAAAGTTGGCAAGATCTCTGGTCCGCCGACAGGCAGGCGGTTGGGTGATCACATACAAGCTGTCTGTTTAAACAGACCCTGCCGATTTGTTGGCGGGGAATACGACTCTTCTCGATCGAGGAGAGTATTTTGGTAAGAACATTGCCGGGAAAGAGGTTGTTGGAGAAAAAACTGCCCCAATCAAGTGAGCCGGTCGTAATCGACCGGGCAATGCACAGCCTGGAAGCGTGGGAGGAGCGGATTGAAAGAGGAATCCCAATCGTGATCAGATCACTCCTTCATAGAGTGTTCTCCCGGTTCATTTCAGGTAAGACGAATCGATCTCGTCGCTCGCTATCGCCCACGAAACGGAGGTCAGCATCCTATTTTGGCAATCCCTTCTTAGCGACCGTTTCCATGACATCGCAGAAGCGATCCAGCTCGTTCAATGTCGTATAGACATTTGGAGTGATGCGCAATCCTCTGAATTCGTCGTGGATGATCGGCGTAACGAAAATCTTGTGTTTGTCGAAAAGATAGGTTCCGAGGGCCCCCGGATCGATGTCGACGATCTCCACGTTTGCAATACCGCATGATTGATGCTCATCAAACGAAGTATGGAAGCGAACGTTCGGGAGATCCTTCAACTTATTCATCCAGTAGCGGGAGAGGTACCGGAGGCGGGTTCCTTTCCGCTTCGGTCCGATACCGTTGTGGAAGAGAATCGCTTCACCGATAGCGAGCTTGGGAGCGGCCGAATGTGTGCCGATTTCCTCAAACTTGCGAATGTCCTTCGCCTCAGATTTGTCCGCCGCCATAAGCGGCCAGAGTTTTTCGATCTTCTCGCGTTTTACATACAGCAGCCCCGTGCCCTTCGGCGCGTAGAGCCACTTGTGCAGACTCGTGCCAAAATAGTCGCATCCCAAGTCCTGTTGTTTGAAATCAAAATGTGCAAACGAATGTGCGCCGTCGACGATCACTTCGATCCCCTTCGATCGCGCAAGATCGCAGACAGACTTCACCGGCATGATCTGGCCGGTAATGTTGATGACATGGGAAATGAGAATCAGCCGCGTGCTGCCGGTAATACCCTGTGCAAATGCATCGGTGATATTGTCGATATTCGATGGAGCGATGGGAACTTTGATGAGCTTGAGCTTCAATCCTTCCCTCAGTTCCCGCTGTCGCAATGTTGTCAGCATGCGGGGATAATCCTGCGTTGTGGTAAGGATCTCGTCCCCGGATTTCAAGTCCATGCCATCCAGGAGGATCTCAAGGGATTCGGATGCATTGCGCGTGATGGCAATTTCCTCGGGATCGCATCCAAATACTCCGGCTAATCCCGTCCGGACGGTCTCGCACTGCGGTTCCAGGATCTGCCACATCGTGTAGGCCGTTATGTCTTCCTGTTCCCAAATGTAGCGTACGAGTGCTTCGGTGACGATCCGCGGGGAGGGTGAGACGCCTCCGTTATTGAGATTGGTGATTCCGCGTGTGACAGAGAACGAATTCTGAATTTCAATCCAGAAATCTTCATCCGCGGCTGCGTCCTCCGGCGGCAGATGCTCAATGCGTTTTACCGCGGCATGAACATTGTTAAAGAGTGAAGCAACAGACGCCGTGGTCAACGCGGCAAGGCCGACGCCTTTGCCGGCCATTGACAGAAATGCTCGGCGATCGAGATCTTTCTGCATTTGCGATTGCATTCGTGTACCTCTCATCATGTTGGACTGGATGGAATGCCGGGAATAATAGAAAAGAGCCGGACAAAATCAAGTACCGCCGGATCGGGGGAAATGGATCCCCGAAACGCTCTTTTTTCACGACATCGTCATCGGATCGATATCGTCAGAGGGATTTCGGCCACCGTATCTCCGTTAACCGCCCGATATGGGAGGTGTTCAGAAGGATGGATCTCAAAACTGAAGAGATGTGTCGAGCGGTTGAATTTCTTGTCGGTTACGCTTCCTCCGATTGCTTCGACGGCGAGATCCCGCGGAGCAGAGCCGCAAAGCGTGACGGTTCTCTCCCCGCTGGCAAGGCGGATGATCGCCCTGATCCCGCTTCCTGCGGCGTCGAGCCGTGCGATCCGCTGCTTCCCGCATGTTACGAATTTCCCCGGGTCTCCGATGAACGCGATGCCGTTTCCGGAAATCGGAACAAAGACATTGTACGACCACTCGTCAGCGGCGGTGAGAATTCTGCAGGGTTGATGAGGGTCGATCTCCCCGCCTGATCCGGAAAGGAAATCGTATCTGAACGTCTTACCCTTCAAACCCAGTTGAGACGTGCTGACGTTGAGATCACCGTGCGATGCTGAATCGGCGTATGCAAACACATATATCGTCCTGAGCGACGCACCGTGATCGGTGAATGTGGATCCGACCCGTACACCATCGTTCCGGGAATCACCGTGGTAGGAGATGTCGAGGGGCACAACCGGTGCGTCGGGTTTGACAATGACCCCGTCGGACCGGACCGACATGGAAATGTTCCGCAAATTTTCGCTGCCGATGGAATCACCGATGCCGACCATGCCGGCCGACAGCGTGGCAAGAAGAATGTTCGGAGTTTCGGAGCTCATGAAGACGTCGCACCAGGGCCATATGCCAAGGGCGCTCGCCATGCGCGAGCCGTAAAGGAATTCCTTCCATTTGCTCTTCTCAAATCGGTCACCGCTGACCCGGATCGATGTGAGGTTGGAATACTCAGCGCCGCCTTGTAAGTAATGGCGCGGCAACGCCATGCAATATTGCATCGTCAGGCCGCTGCTGCCGGTCGCCCTGGCCATATCATCCATAAATGACTCGGCGGTTCCCGGTGTCGTGGAAAATTCGGGAGAAAATTTGTAGATCCGGTCAAGCCAATCCTGTTCGTAGGTCGTTACTCCCCATCGGGAAATCGACGTCATAATCATGTTCCACCAGTTTGTGTCCACCGCACCGATTCCGGAAATTCTGTACCCGGTTCGATATGGGCTCTCGCGACTGATCCACCGGTTATGAGTTACCAGAGGTAAGCCGATCGAATCGTGGAATCCCTGGATGCCTTGCGCGAAGAGATCGGGCGGCGGCTCATACGTGAGAAGACCCCCAAACCGGTTCCACGGGCTGGCGGGAAGCTCATCGATCCTTTTCCCGGCTCGTTCGGTCGTACCGTCCGGATTGTCATATCCCTTCGCATACCACCAGCTGTCAAGCTGCATGTAACGGACGGGAACATGAATCTCGTCGTCATGCCGTTTCACGGCAAGGAGCGTCCCTTCATATCCAAATTCGGGATGGTAATGATAATAGTACGTGGCCCCGTTGTCCGTCCAATAACCGAGATATTTTAAACCGGCATCCGCATCGTTTGCCGGTCTCTTCTTTTGATGGATATTCGTCAATGCGCGCCCCCAGGCATCCCAGGTACGGTTGATACCTGTATCGGCGACAAGTATCATCTGATAGGAAAAGCCGGCAGGTATCTGCTTTACTCCCCGATTCAATCCGCATTTCAGGGAGGAATTTCCACTCACAATATCCGCGATCATAAAGTCGGACGCGGGAGAGAGTATGCAGGCGTTTCGGTTTCCATCGAACAACACAACCGGGCCGCTGTGATCTCCGGAGTCTCCCGGTCTGCCGAACAGAGGAGGGGATCCGAATTCGCGTTCGGAGTAGGTAAACATGACCAGACTATCGGGAATCCCGGTAAATGCCGGGAAGTATGGCGGAAGACTATCGCATAGATCGATGAATGTGAATGTGAAGAGGGCGAGAGGGGCTTTTTCGTAGACCCTGATCCCGCCTCTGGAGCGCCTGCCGTCAACGAGATCAAACTTCAGTTCACGATAAGATCCCATACTATCGTTCCCGGAATCCCGTCCCACGTTGGACACGACGCCCTGGACGCTACCGGTAAATACCCATGAAGGATGAACGAAGGCAATCCGGAATACTCCCGTGGAAGGATCAATGGATGCGGATGTGCCATTCCTTTGCGAAACGACATTCTGGGAGAATGCGATGCCGATCGAAACCCATGAAATGATAATGGCACAGAGGGCGAGTTTCAACATGCGGGTACCTTCGACGATGGATTGATAGCGTAAAGATACCTGCGCCGGAGCAGAAAATCAAGGCACGACTCGTTCCAATTCGACATCAGTTAGCGATTGTGGCCAAATGGATGCTGGAGCTAACTGATCAGTCGAATTCAGAATCCCGTCACATTCTGGTCGAATGGGACGGGACGGTGCTACACATCGCGCGAAATTCGTGAGCCCGGCGGGAATCGAACCCACAACCCTCAGCTTAGAAGTCGTGCGGCATATTGATTTCAATAGTGTTTTGGGCAATTTCGTATGTCTGAAACACCACTTTTGTTAGTCGTTTGGTAAGATTTTGGTAAGATTTATTATCGGCTCGTAACGGTCAGTAACGGCTTTGGTAAGATTTTGGTAAGACTGCGGCCTCGACAATTTATCGTCGGGGCTTTTTTTTATGCTGTCCCTGACTGTTGAATCTCCCCAATCGATACGTTATATTTGTTGGACAATCGGGGGATACATATCATGTGGTTCTAACACTCGGCATCGCCACATTTGCATACCTTTGAATAGAACATGAAAACTTCTGCTCCAGAGAAGCAACATATGGGAACACTTGAAAAGATCACTTCGTGGGCAACAATCATTTTGGCAGTTGCAACAATATGTCTGGCGATCTCAACACAAATCTTGGTGAACGAAAGCAAAGACTCGAATCACAAACAGCTTAGAGCCTATCTTGCGATATCAGCGCCCATACCGGACACATCGAACGGTAAACATTGGTTCGACGGTCAGTGCTGGCACTTCCTTCACGAGGAAGAAAATGTTGGAAATACTCCAGCGTGGGTCGTTGGTGCGAGCAAGCATCTTGAGGTGTTACCGAGAGATAGCGTTCCCGATCCGAGAACCCTTACAATTAAACCCGTACCAGTTCTATTCGCCTCGCAAATCCCAATTCCATATCATGACACGATCTGTTTTGATCCAAAACAGACAGACTTTTGCGTTCAACATCGTTTGTACTATTATGGCCTGATTCTTTATACCGATGTCTATCGAAAAGAGCAATGGATCACCTTCTGTTATGAGTACATGTGTGGCTCCCAGCGATTCGAAGCATACCGACAGTACAATGACCAGAGTAGAGAGTAGCCACAATTCCACCTCAGATCAACATTTAATCCAACCACTGAAAGATGGCCGATAGCATGGACCAGACATTTAAGATAACGCTCCGGAGTCAGTGGTTCATCGTGAGAGAGAACCTTAAGTTTATAATTGTTGGGACAGTGGGTTGCGAATTGATTATTACCTACTATGATCCTACTTTGAAACCCATTCTGCCAATTGTCTTAGTTGCTGGGTATACACTTATTTCTGTAATTCCTTGTATCATTGTTCATCTTCAGTATCTCAAGTATAACAATGGTATGCAGGTGACAATCGATAAAATTAACCGCACAATCACAATCTCAACGGCAGAACAGGAAATTTCAATTCCGTTTAACCGGATCAGAGTTGTACGTATTGCGCTGATGAGTTCCTATTATGGAGACAAGTTTAATCAGGGATTCACTCCATGGGAATGTTATCAATACGCATTAATCCAATTGCAGGATGGTAAACAGTTCATCATAACCTGTCTTCTTATTAATAACTTGAAAAACTTCTTCAAAGATCTTGGAATAGAGGTAACAAAGGACCGGGTGTTCTTTCCCACAGTTCGCATGGGAAGATATAAAGAGAAACCTCTTAAGAAGAAAAAAAGCGCTGATGGATGGTAAGAATTATGGATTTGTATTCCGCTCGCAGGGAATATTCGTGTTGAGGTTGTTGATCAAATGTAGGTAGGCTATTATTGAAAAAGCCCAGCCGACAACGAAGAATGGGCTTTTCTTGCACAGCGATCAGACCTTGCCAATCACTCAATGATTTCTAACTTGACCAGATCAAAAAATGTTTGACCTCCAATAATCTCGTTTGCACCGCCGCTCAGACTTACAACAATACTATCCCGAGTGATTGTCGTAAGCGTATCTAGAACAGAATAGAGCCTCCACGCAGTGTCAGCGACCGCTATGGAATTGAGGAGAGAAAGCGTGTCCGAATGTTTGAGCAATATAGATGCCCCGCCAATCCATGTCTCGCCATGTTTCCCCCAGAATGAGAATCTATATCGGTGGTTTCCCTCCACCGTGGGAACTGTTGTCTTCGCGTAGCTTGCAGGAAACCATGTCGCAGCAATTGTCAGTGACCAATTACCTCCGCCAGGTGCGGCGCTACGTGTAAGGCTGACGGTAAGACTATCCCTTTCAGTCCATCCTACGAGAGAAGGACTGCCATAGTTTTCAAACGATGAATTGCTAATAAGTTCTACTGGAACTGACGGACTCAATATTGTATTATTTGACTTGTTGCATGATAGGGCAAACATAACAACAAGCACAAGTGTAAATGCAACCACAATTCTCTGTGACATAACCCCTCCTTTCGCGAGAACCACATATCACAAATGCTGCAACGAGCATTCTTCCCTGATGCTGTTTCGGTGGGATAAATCTGAGAATGAACGACCACCAACTGCCTGAAACATGATCTCCCGATTTGTAATGGAACAGTAATAAGAAAAGTAACAAATGTCAATACCGTCTAAGTCGCATTGCGGCCTTTAGCAAGTGGTCGTAATATAAGCAGTTCGGATGGTTGATAGTAGATGCAGTACTCCATATATTACCATCATCTGTTTCCTTGTGATAACTCCCGGGGATGGTGAGCAAGGTCATTCTTTGAGATGGTTCGAGGAGGATTTAAATGGCCAAGATCATATTGCTGTCAATTGTTGCTTTCGCACTTACCACAACTGCGTTCTCTCAACAGGAAGAT
>Ga0335079_10001217_pt1 | contig 29418 bp, 23 predicted proteins | sample Lox_Sample_33_FD_206719 | JGI IMG/M metagenome (GOLD analysis project Ga0335079, IMG submission 206719) | Soil microbial communities from Loxahatchee National Wildlife Refuge, Florida, United States - Lox_Sample_3.3 | ecosystem: Environmental > Terrestrial > Soil > Wetlands | place: USA...
TCGTTTCTGATCGGCGCGAGCGCCCATTTGAGCACCCGCTCCCGAGAGATCATCTGGATGAGCTCTACCTCGACACCGACCAGGTCGATCTTCGCCGGGACCACGTCGAGCCACGGGAAATGCGTGGATTTTTTGATCTCCGGAAGGGGCTTTTTCCCCGTGAACAGGTCATAGGTGCTACCGGTTATTTCATTCCGGTCGATCCCCATGCCGCTCGTCGAGTTGCCCTGGGGGTCGGAGTCGACCAGTAGAACCTTTTTTTCCGCTGCGGCAAGGGACGCAGCGATATTCACCGTGGTCGTTGTCTTGCCCACGCCGCCCTTCTGATTGGCAATCGCGATGACCCTGCCCATACCCGCCTCCAGCGTCTGATCAAAAACCCTGTAACTTTACCATAGGATAGTAATAAAAGGAAGAAAAAACTTAGCTTATTGCAGGGAACAGACCGTCTCATGAAGCTCCGGGAATCTGTGTCGGGTCGATCTTCTACCCGCAGTTCGGTGAACTCGTCCAGAACCAGGTACCTGTCATTCTGAGCGCAATGAAGAATCGATCCCGTCCAACGACGTGAGATCCTTCACCTCGCTCTGGATGTCGGCTTTGCATTCGCTTATCAGCAGACTGCTCAGGGAAGGAAGCGCCTGTTCCGGGTGCCCGATGTTCCACGTGGAACAGTCCCCGGACGAGCTGCGACTCCGTTGCTCATTTGCCCTTCGGGGGCGCTTCTGAAGAGGCCGTGACGGATGGCTGGCTTCCCGGGGGGGGGGGTGGATCAGGGGTGTGATGCCAGGATCGCACTCGTGAAGACACACCTATAGAGAGCGACTCTGCCGCCTCGGCCCTCCTAGTCGATAGCAGCAACGAGGCTGCGGGGTGTAACGCGTCCAGGGCAGACAAGAAGACGCCCTTCGGGCTGGTGTTCCACGTGGAACATCTCTCTTACCATTGCCCCAACTCACCGCCGGCCGGGCTGACCCTGAGGGACCCGAGCGAGATCGAACGGACGGCTGCGATATCCCGGAGCGGCGTGATGACCCGCATGGTCAGCTCTTTCAGGTCAAGTTCCCGGATGATGCCGAGCGCCAGGCAGAGGTTCCGGTCATTATTCAGACCGATGAGCAGGTGGTCGATCTCCGAGCGCTTCAGGATCATGACCTCCCTCACATGATACTGCTCTTTCGCCGTGTAGAGCTCGTCGCCGGCATAGTCCCCTTCCATGATAAGAAAGAGCCGGTCGGCGGACAGCTCGGCATGTACCACGATCCCCTGGAGGATGTTCGACAGCCGGTTCACGTCCCGGAATCCGAGTCGCTCGCCGGTTCCGAGCCCGGGACCATGGATGCCGACATCAGGCAGTGTTATATCCTGGTAATCGGCCCCTCGGAAGTATTCCTTGAAGCGCTGCTCCCGCATGGCAAGCCGGGACTCCCGGGTGGATACCTTGGCCTCCGGCGAGACGGGGAGTCGCTGGATCAGGAGGCCCGCACGGTGCGCATGGGGGGCCAGCAGGTGTTCGACCTCGTTACTGTTCTGGAGAGCAACGACATAGTGAGGCGAAATCATCTCGATCTCGTGGAACTTGAGCTCCCGTGCAGCTCCGCCGTTCACCAGGCCGCAGGTGTTTATCAGGACAAGGCCGGGATGCACGGTCTGGGCGAGCGTGTGCAGTTTCTGGAGGCCGGAGATCATCTCGAGCAGATGGCCAATAGGCGAAGTGTTCCCTACGAAGCTCAGGTATTGGGGGCTCCTTCGCTTGACCAGATCAGCTGCCGCGGAAAAGGACGTCAGGGACAGGGCAGCCGGCGGTCCGACGTAAGGCTGGCCGGGATCCGCATCGATCCAGGACACGCTTTTGCTGCTGCGGCAGGAAAGACTCGCGAGGTACTGGCAGAAGGTCGTTTTACCGGAGCCGGGAGCCCCGATGACCATAACAGGTCCGCCCTGTGCGACGATCTCTTCTGCCGCCGCCCGCCATTCAATCGGTATCTTGGGTGAAGTCGTCAAAATCCAACCCTAATTAAGTAGCACCTGCAAGCGAATTATTCATAAAAAAAGAGAATGAACAGGGACAAGGAATCATAAACCGCATTCGCTTCTCCCGAAGAATTCTGGTGGTTTGTCTGACCGTGACGAAAGCTATGCCGATTTCTTAAACACCCAGATCGCGCGGTCATAATCCGAGTGCGGAAGCCTCAGGCTGATCCTGTTCTCCAGAAAGACACCGGCCCTGACCAGGTCCTGCTCGCCGATGGTCTCGCCGGGCCCCCTGCTCAGTACCATGAGGCCGCCGGTCTTCAGGAACCGGACGCCCGCAGCAAGGGCCGAGCCCATGTCCGCAAAGGCCCTGGCCGTGACCAGGTCACACGTATTTTCATAGTCCGCCGGCACTTCCCCTATCCTCACGTCCAGGACCTCCGCCCCGTCCAGGGGCAGCGTCCGCAGGATATGCCTGAGGAACGCGGCTTTTTTCTTCACCGACTCCACGAGCGTTATCGAGATCTCCGGGCAGGCGACCTTGATCGGAACCGCAGGGAACCCTGCGCCCGACCCCATGTCCAGAAGGTTTAGCCCCGATGCCGGCAAGAACCCCCTGAGGTAGGCCAGCGAATCAAGAAGATGCTTGATCACCACGCCCCGCTCCGAGGTGATGGAGGTGAGGTTGATCTTCCGGTTCCATTTTTTCAGCTCGGCAAGATACACGAAGAGGGTGTTCACCTGCTCAATGCTCAAGGGGATGCCGAGTTCTGCTGTCCCGCTGTTCAATAATTCCCGTGGTGTCACTCTGTCTCCAGGATTCAGGTACCGGCAGTAAGCCGTATCATGCCGGACGACGCGCGGTAGTTACACCCTTCCCCGTTTCCGTTTTTCAAGCGCAACCATGAGCAGCGAGATGGCAGCGGGCGTGACGCCGGAGATGCGCGAGGCCTGGCCGAGCGACACGGGCCGGACCTGCTTCAGCTTCTGCCTCACCTCGGCGCCGAGCCCGGTCACGGCATCGTATTCCAGGTCATCGGGAATGAACTTCTGTTCCAGCGAGGAGAAGCGTTCCACCTGCTGGAGCTGGCGCTGGATGTAGCCCTCGTACTTCACCTGGATCTCGACCTGCTCCGACGCGCCGGTTGGAAGAGGATCGGGAGCAGGGTTGATCGCTACGATGTCCCGATACGACAGCTCAGGCCGTTTCAAGAGCTGGTCGAGAGACGCCTCGCCTGCGATTTCCGGCGTCCCCTTTTTCCCCAGAATCGCGTTGATTCCAGGCGCTGCCTTGACCCAGGTCTTTTTGAGCCTCGAAATCTCGCGTTCAACGGCATCCCGCTTGTCCTGAAAAAGCCGGAGTTGCTCCTGCGAGACCAGGCCGAGATCATGCCCCTTCTGCCGGAGCCGCATGTCCGCGTTGTCCTCGCGGAGTATGAGCCGGTACTCGGCGCGGGAGGTGAACATCCGGTATGGCTCGAGGGTGCCGCGGGTCACCAGGTCATCGATCAGGACGCCGACGTATGCTTCCGAGCGCGCGAGCACGAGGGGCTTACGCTTCCCGAGCTTGAGTGCTGCGTTGATGCCCGCCATCAGGCCCTGGGCCGCCGCCTCTTCGTAGCCCGAGGTCCCGTTGATCTGGCCGGCAAAGTACAACCCCGCTATTCGCTTCGTCTCCAGAGTGTGCGTGATCTGAGTCGGCGGTGCAAAGTCGTATTCAATGGCATAGGCAGGCCGCATGATCTCCACTTCTTCGAGGCCCGGAATGGAGCGGTAAATCTGGATCTGCACATCATAGGGAAGGCTCGTGGATACTCCGTTGGCATAGTATTCTTCAGTATCCAACCCTTCCGGCTCGAGGAATACCTGGTGCCGCTCCCTATCGGAAAACCTCATGACCTTGTCCTCAATGGAAGGACAATATCTAGGCCCGGTGCCTTTTATGACGCCGGCATAAAGTGGGGAGCGATCAAGATTATTCTTGATGATTTCATGCGTTAAAGTGTTTGTATATGTTAGATAACAGGGCAATTGTGGGAGAGTATGCACATTTTCAGAAATGGAAAAGAAAGGCGCCGGATCATCCCCATATTGAGGTTTCATCCGCGAAAAATCGATGGTTCTCCCGTTCAGTCTCGCAGGCGTGCCCGTCTTGAGCCTGCCGATCTCAAAGCCGAGCTCCCTGAGGCTGTCCGACAGGCCCACAGAAGGAAACTCCCCTGCCCTGCCTGAGGGATAGTTCACGAGCCCGATATGGATGAGACCTTTCAGGAACGTACCGGTCGTGATGATCACGGCGGAGGACGCATATTGCATGCCGATGTTCGTTTCCACGCCGATTACCTTCTTTCCCTCGACAAGCACCCGTTCAACCAGTCCCTGCTTCACATCCAGAAGAGGCTGTTTCTCCACGACCTCCTTCAGAGCGAGGCGGTATCGCTGCTTGTCGGCCTGGGCGCGCGTCCCCCGCACCGCAGGACCTTTGCTCCGGTTCAGTATCCTGAACTGGATGCCGGTGCGGTCGATGACCTTCGCCATCTCGCCGCCGAGGGCATCGATCTCCTTTACGAGATGACCCTTGGCCAGACCGCCGATGGCCGGGTTGCAGGACATGAGCGCGATGCTGTCCAGGTTCATGGTGAGCATGAGCGTGGAACAGCCCATGCGCGCCGAAACGAGAGCGGCCTCGCATCCGGCATGGCCGGCGCCGACTACGATGACGTCGTATCTCTGGTTAAAGGACATTACGAGACCCCAAACGTATTCACCGCAGGGCGGTGGCGCGGAGGAGGGCCGAATGAATAAGAGAAACACCAACAGGAAAGGCCTTGCAGCGGTGTCTCGTGACTGCTTCTGATCCTGATATCTGCTCCTCGATCATGCTTTCACCGCTCTCCTTTCGTCCCCTGCGCCTTTACGGGAAACTATTCGTATTAACATTATTACTTCCCGATGCAGAAATCATTGAATATCCGCTGCAGAATGTCCTCGGTATAGACTGCGCCGATGACAATCTCCAGCTGGTCGAGCGCCGCGCGGAGGTCCAGGGCGAGGAATTCGGGCGAAAGACCGGCCGCAATCGACTCCTGAACCTTCTGCAGGCTCTCCCGCGATTGCTCAAGGGCCGTCTTGTGCCGCTGGTTCACTGCCCATGCGTGTTCACCCCGGATCGCTATGGTCCCGGAGCGAACGATCTGCGAGATGGCGTTTCGAAGCTCGTCAAGCCCTGCCCCGGTGTGGCACGATACCAGGACCTCATGGTCCGAACGCTCCAGCGGTTCGAGCTTCCTGGGCAGATCGGCCTTGTTGATCACTGCCAGGCCAGCCTTGCCCTGCACGCTTTTGAGCACCCGCCGATCCTCATCGGTCATAGCCTGAGAACCGTCGAGGACGACCAAAACCATGTCAGCGTACTCGATGGCCGCGAGGCTTCGGCGGACGCCCTCCTGTTCGACTACGTCCCGGGAATGCCGGATTCCCGCCGTGTCCAGGATCCTGAGCGGCACCCCTGCTATGTTCAGATACTCTTCGAGAATATCCCGCGTGGTCCCGGGAACTTCGGTCACGATGGCCCGGTCTTGCCTGAGCAGCGCGTTCAACAGAGATGACTTTCCGACATTCGGCCTGCCAACGATCGCCGTTGCGAAGCCTTCACGAAGAACCCTTCCGTTGGTAACGGTCGCCAGCATCCTGTCAATGTCCCCGATAACTCCTGCAACATCCTCGGCAATTGGCTGGCCGGCATCCGTTTCGATGTCCTCCTCGGGAAAGTCAACCGCCGCCTCGACGATCGCCGTTATCGAGATCAGCCTGTTCCGGATCGCGCTGATTTCTCTCGACAGGCCGCCCAGCAGCAGCTCCTTTGCCGCCCTATGGGCCAAGTCGGTCTTTGCCCTGATGACGTCCATCACCGCTTCAGCCTGGCTTAGGTCGATCCTGCCGTTCAGAAAGGCACGCTTCGTGAATTCGCCGGGCTCCGCCTGCCGCGCTCCAGCGGCGATCAGCAGAGTCAGCGTCCGCGAGAGCGGAACCATGCCGCCGTGGCAGTTGATTTCTACCACGTCCTCCCGGGTATAGGTTGCCGGGGCGTGCATGACGCTGACCAGCGCCTCATCGACCACCTCGCCGCCGGGGGCCGCGATCAGGCCGTAATGAATGGTGTGCGATAGCTCGCCGAATTGCCGGGCGCCGTTTCTCGGCCTGAACACGGCCGATGCGATCGGGATCGCATCAGTGCCGCTGATGCGGATGATGCCGATGCCTCCCTCTCCGGGAGCGGTCGAAACAGCGCAGATGGTATCTGTTTCCTGCATGGAGCGTATATTACCATAATGCAGAATGGCTAAGAAGCCCTTTTTAGTGGGAAGGGGCGCTCCGGCCTGAAACAGGGAGAGCTTTCCAGACCATATCTTCTATGATAAAATGGTTCCATTACCAACCGTTTATGGAAACCAAGGAATTAAAAAAACTGGCTGAACGATACACCGCTCAACAGATAGAGTCCTGCATCCTTCAACAGGTCTCAAAGGGAGCGAACGAATGCAACGTCGTTGACGAGGCCGACGAGGTGATCGCCGCGTTGAGCAAGGCAGAAGTGGTGCGTGAGCTGATGGATGAGGGGAGGACATTCTCCGAGGCGCTCAGAGAGCTTGGCCGCAGGATCAGGAAGGTGTATGGAACTGAAGAAACGCATGAATAGGGACAGGATCCATTGAAGACAGTTAGCGGGTGAACAGGCAGGTAAAGGACAAAACAAATGAATGATCCATCACGCTGGGAACGATATAAAAAAAATATTTGTGAGGCTCCTTCCATCGGCCTGACGCTGGATGTCAGCAGGATGAATTTTGCCGCTGATTTCTTTGACCGTATGGAGCCCGAGATGCAGAAGGCCTATGAGGCAATGGATGCGCTCGAAGCCGGAGCCATAGCCAATCCGGACGAGAACCGCATGGTCGGCCACTACTGGCTCCGCGCTCCCGGGCTTGCGCCAACAACGGACATTAAGCGGGAGATTGAAGATACGCGTAAGGCGATCAGAAATTTTGTTTCTTCCGTTCATTCAGGAAAGATCGCGCCCCGGGCGGGAGCCCGCTTCACAAAGATTCTCAGCATCGGCATCGGCGGCTCGGCCCTGGGGCCGCAGTTCATCGCGGATGCGCTCGGCTCGCAGGCCGACGCTATGAAGCCCTTTTTTCTCGACAACACGGACCCTGACGGCATGGACCGGGTGCTGGCCGAGATAGGGAAAGACCTGCAGGACACCCTGGTCATCGTCATATCGAAAAGCGGCGGGACCGTTGAAACAAGGAATGGGATGCTCGAGGTAGCTGCAGCGCATAGGAGAGCAGGGCTGCCATTTGAACGTCAAGCTGTTGCAGTCACTGGAGTGGGGAGTAAACTTTATAATACGGCAAAAAATGATGGCTGGTTATCAATATTCCCCATGTGGGACTGGGTGGGTGGGAGGACATCCGTAATGTCAGCAGTTGGATTGCTTCCGGCCGCTCTGCAGGGTATAAGCATAGAAGGCTTACTAGAAGGAGCTGCCTCGTGCGATGAGGCTACCCGCAGGAAAGAGACCGCCTCCAACCCGGCAGCAATGCTCGCCCTGTCCTGGCATCACGCAACAGGAGGCGTCGGGAAAAAGGATATGGTCATTCTTCCCTATAAGGACCGGCTGGCGCTCTTCTCGAAATATCTCCAGCAGCTGGTGATGGAATCGCTCGGCAAAGAAAAGAATGCGCGCGGCAAGGTCGTGAACCAGGGCATCGCCGTGTACGGGAACAAGGGATCCACCGACCAGCATGCCTATGTGCAGCAGCTCCGGGAGGGCGTGAACAACTTTTTTGCAACCTTCATTGAAGTGCTTCATGATCGCGGTCAGAAATCAGGAGAGGTGGAGCCCGGCGTCACGAGCGGGGACTACCTGAATGCCTATCTCCAGGGGACCAGGGACGCGTTGTACGAGAATGGCCGCGAATCCCTCACGATAACGATCGACAGGCTTGACGCCCGGTCGATCGGCGTGCTGATCGCACTCTACGAAAGGGCTGTCGGCTTCTATGCCTCGCTCGTGAACATCAATGCCTATCACCAGCCCGGAGTGGAGGCGGGGAAGAAGATGGCGAGTACGGTCATCACGCTTCAGAACGAAGTGCTGGCCTATCTGCGAAAGAACCGGAATAAGGACTTTCTTGCGGAAGAGATCGCCAAAGCCATTCATGCCGAGGATCGTGTTGAAGCGGTCTTTAAAATCCTGGAGCACGCGGCCGCAAATCCCGATCATCGAGTGAAAAAAACCCCTGCCCCCCGCAGCTTCGATGCCCGCTATCGGGCGGAATAGAGGCAAGAATATTCACGGTCTGCCTGCTGTATTCTGCGAGAGAAGGTCGACGAGGGAGCGGATCTGAGCCGCCGAGAGGGGGCCTCCGGACGGAACTGAAAAGGCCGGCATCGCGGTACCCGGAACGCCTAAGGAAATGGCTGATTCCATCGCTTGCCGCTTCCTGCTCACGAAGTTCTTACCGTCCTTGTGACACGAAAAACAGAGGGCATCATAGAGCGACTCGCCGCTCTTTGCCTGGACATTGCCGCCCACGTGGCAGGTGCTGCATGGCTGCCCGAAGAGGGCCTGCGGATTGGATCGATCATAGTCTGTATGAACTATGGTTCCCCGCAGAGTCAGGACGTGCGGCTGGGGAGAGGCGGTGGTCATGATCTCGATTGTTTTTGCGATCCTGCCGAGATTTCCCCTCGCATCAACGTGAATGGTCATTACCGTGCCTTCCTGCGGTGCGAGATCGACGCGGTCCGCCTCGGCATCGATATAAACACAGGTCGGATTCACCGAGAGTACTGAGAGAGGATTGGGGGTCGCGTTCTTCAGAACGAACCTGAACACGTGGATCTTCCCCTCCGGCATGCTTCCGATCTGATATTCGGTCCGGTCAAAGAGCGGCTGCTCGCTGTAGGCAGCGGTACTGCCGGCAGGGAAGGGGAGGAGCAGCAGCAAAATGAGCGGGATCAAGCGTGATATCATTGTGCAATACAAGGCCGGACGGGGATGAATACAACGAAGGAAGTACACACCCGACGAGCATCTCCAGTTGTGGCCTCAGCCAGGAATGGACTTATACTCGGTGTTCTGCTGTTGACTAATCAGACTGTCTTTCATGCCCACTTCAGGGCCGAACGACGTTAACTGAAGGACGTGCTACGCGTGCGCCAGGGACGCACCCAGGAGCGCCTGCTTCGTTCCCGAGAGAACGTCCTCCCCAGGCGCTGGCGCCTGTGTCTTGAACTGGCCTATCTGCTGCCTGGTCCGCTGAGCGACGTCCGAAAGGTCTTTTGAAGCCCTCTGGACGTTTTCCGAGAGACGGGCGATGTCCTTAACCACATCCGCAATGTGGACCATGCTCTGGCTGACTTCTTCGGCGGCCGATGACTGCTCTTCGGTCGCTGCGGCTATTCGCTGCACCGTATCCGAGACCCGCCCGCTGCTGCCCACGATTTTCCTGAGCGCGTCTTCCGCCTGTTTTGCCGACGAAACCGCCCCCTCTGCGACCGCCTTACCCGAACGCATGATCGATACGGAATTCTGTGTTTCCGCCTGGACCGATCTGATCCTTTCCGCGATCTGCTCCGTGGCGCTCGCGGTTTTCTCCGCGAGCTTTCTCACTTCATCGGCAACGACCGCAAACCCCCGTCCCTGCTCGCCGGCGCGCGCCGCCTCGATTGCCGCATTCAGCGCGAGCAGGTTCGTCTGGTCGGCGATCTCCCTGATCACCGTGAGAATGCTGCTTATCTGCTCCGTGCTCTTGTCCAGTGTCTCAATCGCCGTGGAGGCGTGCTCCACGTTCTGCGCCAGCTTCAGGATGCTCTCAACGGCCTGTTGGACGACGGCGGCACCCTCTCTGGCCTGGTCCAGCGACTCTTTTGTGCGGTCCGATGCCTCCGCAGCGTTCTTGGCCACATCCAGAACCGTCTGGGACATTTCGGTGGCCGCGGTGGATATCTGCTCCACCTGTGAAGTCTGCCGCGATGTCCCCCGGAGCAGGTCATTCGATGAGCGCGCGAGTCCGTCCGCATTCGACGACAGGGTTTCCACGTCGCGGCCGATCGTCCCGAAAGTCTCCCGGAGACGGCTCAACATCTGATTCAGGCCGACAGCCATGACGCCCATCTCATCGCGGCTGTTCAGCGCGATCGTGGAGCCGAGGTCGCCGCCGGCGACCTTTTCTGCCGCTTTCAGGACGATGGAAATGGGCTGATTGATGGACCGGTTCATGATGAACGCGAAGAGGGAAAAACCGATGAGTGTGAGAATTGAGACGGTAACGACGATGATGATGAGCCGGTGGGCGCTTTTCTGTTTCTCCAGATAATAGGATTGGACGGCCTTTTCCTGCGCTTCTGCCATGGCATCGAGCGGCTTGAAGAGGAGCCCTTTGATATCCAGATACCGATCTATCGTTGGCTGTATCTTTTTGGTGTCCTCATTGAAGTAGATCGCCTGCAGATCGGCGGTAAGCGGCTTCAAGGCGTCAAAGCCCTTCTTGAACTTCGCCTTCTGCTCCTGCAGGGCCTCGTCCTGGATGAGCGCGTCCGCCTCATTCCACACTTTCTCCATCGCGGCCATGGAGCTCTTCAGGTGCTCCCCCGACCCGATCGACGCAACCATGTTCGCCTTGACGCCGGCCATGCGGAATTCTATCTCCCGCAGAATGAGCTGAATGCTCCTCAGATCGTCCAGAGGGACGACCTTGGCATGGTAGATGTCTTCCAGCGTTCGCACCTCGTCCCTGGCAACCATGATCGTGATCGTCGAATAAACGATTCCCGCAATGATCCCGGCGAGGGCGAGCATCAGTATTTTATGTGCTATTTTGATCGAGGAAAATCGCATGAAAGGCACCCGTCAACGGAGAACAGGGGGCATGCAGCGCCGCGCCGCATGCCCCTGGGGGAACTTCTACTCGACCGGATAGCCCTTGGCTTTCCATCCGGGGAAGCCCTCATTGCGATACCAGTTGACCTGCTTGTGCCCGTTCTTGATGAGAAGAACAGCCGCCTTGTAGGACTTCCAGCAGCGCGGTCCGTTGCAGTACACGATGACGGGCTCGTTCTTGTCCGAGGGGAATTTGCTCAGATCCAGATGGTCTTTCGAGGCGTCAAAGTTCACTGCCAGCTCGCTCTTTTCCTCATAGGGAACCGAAATCGCGCCTGCGATGTGCGACTCCACGTATTCCGCCTTCATTCTTACGTCAAAGACCTTCATTTTGCCGTGATTCGCCTTGACAAAACCGTCATCGACGACGGTCGCACCCTTTAAGGAATCAGGGGTCAGCGGCTTTTCCGCCAGTGCGGGCGAGCCCGCGGCCACCACAAACAAAACTGCAGCGATTATCACAACCAGCTTCTTCATGACATCCTCCCTATAGAAACAAGATATTCTGAAGCATCCATCTCGTGATGGAAAAAGGAAACTTGCTTAATATACCTATCGGCTCTACGCGGTGGAACTTTAATTTAGAATTAAAATAATTTGCCGAACTATCCGTAACCCCCCGAGCTCAGATACCAGTGAAGGGTACGCCTTCGTTCAGAGGAAATCCGTTTTTTCATTCAACGGGTTGCCTGCAGGAACCTTTCCTTGTCCATGATCGAGCAAGAGAAGAGGCGGCTGAGTCCCCGGAGCATTTTCGGCCCCGGCAAAGGTTACCGCCGGCCGGCTAGCTGTCTTCTAAACCTTGAAAGACCCAACCTGCTTGTTCAAGGCATCACCCTGCGTCTCCAGGTTCCGGACGATCCCATCAAGCTCCACTGCATGACTCACATTTTTTCCCGATTGATCCATGATCGTCTGGACCGCGTTGACGATCTGCTCGATCGTCTTTCTCTGCTCCTGCATGGCGCCCGATATGGCCTTCATCCGCTGCGACGCCTCGGCAATTTCCTTGGAGAGCAGGGTAATTTCGCTGGACTGCTGCGAAACGGATTTTTTGATCAAATGCGTATATTCAAGCTCCCGTTCCGTTGACTGCAGGATGTGGTCCGATGCCTGGCTTTGTTCATCGGACGCTTTTTTTATCTCATGGACCATGGAGTTGACACGCTGGATGCTGTCCATCATCTGCCGCACGCCCGTTGTCTGTTCCTCGATCGCGCGTTCCACTTTCTGTGCCATGTCAAGAGACGCCGTCGAGCTTCCGATGATCTTGCTCAATGCCCCCTCGGCCTCCGCCGAGAGCTGAACACCCTCTTCCACGCGTTCCAGGCCGAGCTTCGTAGAACGCTCCGCGTCCACAACCTGCTGCTGCACCTGCTTGATGAGAGCCTCAATTTCCCTGGTCGAATGCGCGGTCCTGTCGGCAAGGCCCCTTACTTCGTCCGCCACGACGGCAAACCCCCTGCCGTGCTCCCCCGCCTGAGCGGCAAGGATCGACGCGTTCAGGGAGAGCAGAGCGGTCGTATCTGCGATTTCATTGATCACCTCGACGATCTTGCCGATTTCCTTTGACATGCCCCCGAGATTCGAGACTCCCTCGGAAATGGAAAAGACGTCCTCCCGTATCCTGGAGATGCCGTCCCTCGTTTTTTTCACCGCGGTCAAGCCCAGTTCCGAAGCGTGTACCTTCACCGTCTCGGACATGACCGCCTGCTCCCTGGAGTAGGAGGCGATTTCCTGGATTGTCCTGCTCATTTCCGTCATTGTCGCGGAAACGTCTTCCGTTTCCCGGAAAAGCGTTTCCACGCTGGATGCTACCTGCTTGATGGACGCTGCGATCTGGTCAATGGACGAACCCGTGCTGTCTGCGAGATTATTCAGTTCTCCGGCGTGGTCCGCGATCTCCATGACGGCAGCCGACATCTCCTGCGACGATGCCGATGCATCCTCGGTGAACTTCTGCAGCTCGACAAGGTCGGTTGCCACCGTCTTGATCGAAGACGACATTTCCTCGATGGACGACGACGTGGTCTCGACGGCCTGCATCTGGATCCTGGCCGAATCGTGGACCAGCCGCGAAGCCTCATTGATCTGAGAGGACGTGGTGGAAACGTTCTTCGTGACGGCGAGAACGTCTTTTACCATGGTGTGCAGACCTTCGATAAAAACATTGAACCATCCCGCCAGGCTCCCCATCTCGTCTTTCGATTCGACCGGGAGCCGTTTGGTCAGGTCGCCGTTCCCCCTCGCAATATCCTTGATCGTATCGACAGTGGTGTTCACGGGTCTCGAAATGGAGCGATTGATGATGATCCCGAAGAAGAGAAACACGGCGATCAGGACCGTAGAAAGCGCGATCACCACTTTGTTAATGATCGAGACAGTCTTCGTTCGCTCGACATTGTAGATCTTGACGGCTTCCTCCTGGGTCGCTGCGATCTTATCGATGGATTTGTACAGCAGGGGCTTATAATCGTAAAAATCGTTCGTCAGACTGGCAACCTTCTTGGTCTCGGCGTTGAAGTACGCCTCCTGCAGCTTGGGGACGATCTCTTTGAACCCGCGGTACCCCTTTTCGAAATCGGCTATTTCCTTCTTGAGAGAATCGTCGTCAATGCGACCTTTTACATCGGTCCACAGGCTGTCGATCTGCACCGCAGACGTTTTGAGGTGCTCGCCTGAGCCGATCGGGGCAACCATGTCAGCTACGACCGCGGCCATGCGGTACTCGATCTCCCTGAGCAGGAGCTGTATCTTTCTGAGATTGTCAAGGGGTACGACCTTCCCGGCGTAAATCTCATCGAGCGTCTTGAGCTGGCTGTTACCCATGGATATGGTCACCAGGGCAAACGTAATGAATGCGAGGAGCGCCAGTCCGACGACGAATTGCACTTTGTGCGATATTTTTATGCTTTGTAGGATCACGCAAGGCTCCCAAAGTATTGATTAATAGTTTTACACTTTACCCGACTTTTTAAAGAAATGCAAACCAAAGGATTCAAACGAAGGCTTAATATATTACTTATCTTATCGGGAAAAAACGCTGGTTCTTTACCCGCCGCGGAAAAAAGCAAGGACGAAACTCAATCCAGGTCCCCGGTTTCGGCAAAAACAGCGGCGACTTCGTCAGCGGTATTATAAAAATGCGGAGAAAAACGAAGGGCGCCGCCGCGCACATTCGCCATGATGCCTCGTTCCCGCAAGCGGGCTGTCGCGCGAACCGCATCGCCGCAGCGGAACGTAACGATGCCGCCGCGGGCCTGTTTTTGTTTCGGCGTTAGGACCGTGAAACCCTTCGCTTCAGCTTCGTTGATGATCAGATCACCGAGGCCGAGCACCCGTTCCTGGATATTCTCGATGCCGATCTCTAAAAGAAGCTCAACAGCAGCGCCGAGCCCGATGATGCCCATGACGTTCAGCGAGCCTTCCTCGAATTTTAATGCGTCCTTCTTGAGCTTGAAAACCGGCTCGTCAAAGGCGAACTCATTCTGGACCGATTTCCATCCCACAAGGGGCGGGCTGAGCTTCTCGGCCAGCTCCCGCCTGCAGTAAAAGATCCCGATCCCTTCAGGTCCAAGCAGCCACTTGTGGGCGTCCGCAGCAAGAAAATCGATGTTGCATTTGTTCACATCCATGGGAAGAACGCCCAGGCTCTGGATCGCGTCAACGCAGAGGAGAACGCCTTTCCGCCTGCAGAGCTCTCCCACCCGCTGCAGATCTATTCGGAACCCGCCAGCAAACTGTACCGAACTGATGGTCAGCAGCCGGGTGCGGGAGTCGATGAACCGTTCAATATCTTCAATTTGGACCCTGTTGTCGCGAGAGGGGATGACCCTTGCTTCAACTCCCTTACTCGCAAGGTTCAGCCAGGGATAGATATTGGAGGGAAATTCCATTTCCGGGAACAGGACATTGTCGCCCGGCTTCCAGTCCAGCCCCTGGGCGACGATCGAGAGGCCGTGGGAGGTGCTCTTTACAAAAGCTATTTCATCAGGCCCGGAGCCTATCAGCCCCGCGCACGCCCTGCGCACGTCCACGATCTGCGGCGCCCATTTCGGGTAGTGAAAAGCCCCTCCCTCGACAGACTCTGAGAGAAAGCTTTCGATCGCCTGCTTGACCCTGAGTGAAACCGGCGCGACACCGGCATGGTCCAGGTAAATGCAGTGTTTCGTAACCGGAAATTCCCTGCGATAGGACTCATAGAAGGCATGGTCCATAAAATTACCTCCCACAATTCATCCTGCACGCCGTCAACGGGAACGCTGCGCCCGCCCTTTCTTCCCTTTTATATACTCTTCCTTGTCCATCCGCGAAAGCGATTTCATCGCGAACTCCTTTTTCAGCGCACTCGATTTGCTCCGGCAGCCTTCCGCGTGGATGAGCGAGACCGGCAGGCGTGATCGCGTATACCGTGACGCCCTGCCGCAGCCATGCTGTTCCAGCCTCCGTTCGAGATCACAGGTTATGCCGGTATAGAACGTCCCGTCCCTGCACTTCAATATATAGAGCAGCCATTTACGGGAAGGTTTCTTCTTCATAACAGAGCTCATGCCTTGACCGCCTCGTCTGCGCAAGCGAGGAACGCCACTACGTTCTCCAGCGGCGTATCGGGTGGCAGGTCGCAGGAAGGCATAAGAATGAAATTTCGAAAGGGATCGGGAATTGCTGAAGTGCATTCCGTCACCGCCTGGCAGATCTCTGAAGGCTTCCCGCCGAACACGGTTTTGATCACGTCAATATTGCCGGCCAGGACGGCCCGCCCCTGATAGAGCTTATACACCTGCCCGAGATCCACTCCCGCATCAAGGGTGATGCAATCAGCCGCGCTCTCCGGATACAGAGCGACCTGAGGCTCTATTTTTCCGCATTGATGCAAGAAGCGGGCAATGCCCCTGTCCCTGTACCGCTCCAGTAACGCCCTTTCTGCAGGCAGGACCACGTCTTGATACAGGTCCAGCGGGATCAAGGTTGCCGCACCGTCGGAAATAGCGATCGCGTCGATGACGTCCTGTTCCACGAGCCTGTCGAAGAACGCGACGGAAAGCTGCGCGCCGAGTCCGCAGACCTCGCTCACGAACTCCTTGTCCGACGTGGTTTTGTCCTGGAGCAGATTCCAGTCGCACAGGATCATGGCCCAGGTGAAGGGTCCCCAGGATGTGGCAGCAAGATATCGGTCAGGAAGCAGTTTCCGCAGATGATCGATCATCTCTACCAGAGCAAGTGAGTGAGGTGAGTGAGTAATGTCAAGGTTCCGGAGAAAGCGTGCATCTTCAGTCGTTTGGATAAGGGGAGCCGCAAGCAGCGGTGTCTGCCCTCTCTTGAAAGACAGCTCGCCGCCGATCGCCTCTGCGGGAAAGGTGTTCAGGCCGGAGCCCGCGAAGATGATATCCGTATCGAGATTGTTATATAATCGGGCGAGCGACTCTGCAAAGGAGCGGGAATCTTTGTCCAGGCTCTCGATCTTGAGGCCTGTCTGGTAGTACGCCCAACGGCCGGACCCGAATAAGGACTTAGGTATACGGTCGGAGCGGCCGCCGGCAATAACCCGCTTTATGAATTCCCGTTTATTCATGATTGCTATCATGCCGTTTTGGTTCACAGGAAGAAGAATTGCTCAACCCTCAAAAGTATAGTAGAATTCGGGTGCAATAGAAAGGGCAAAAGAATGATGGAACGGGGACAGCTGGACCTTCTCTTCGGACACACCGAAAGCTCTCTCAAGGCGGATCTGGAAGAACGCCTGGGAAAGAGCGTCTCGCTGGTCCTGACCGGGAACAGGACGACCATGTTGTCCGTAAGAAGGCTTGAGGGAATGCTGCGGGTCCGGCTTCACCGGATGTTTCTGAACGCGGGCTCCTCGGTGATCGAGGAGATCGCCTCCTTCCTCAAGAACAAGAGAGGCGCGATGCCTCACTTCCGGAATTACGTCAAACAGAATAGAGAACAGCTCTGCACAAAGCCGCCTGAGAAGATCGGAGAGAGGACAGCGGGGAGATATTTCGACCTGCGATCCCTGTACGATGAGATCAACCAGGAGTATTTTGGGGGAACGATCAGAGCCGGGATCACCTGGGGATCGAAAAGTCCGCGTTCTGCCGCCAGAAAAAGAACTCTCGGGAGCTACAGTGAGCGATCAAATACGATCCGGATCAATCCCGTGCTCGACAAGAAGACGGTTCCCCGCTATTATCTCTCCTTCGTCGTGTACCATGAAATGCTGCATGCCGCCATGGGGACATCCAAAAAGGGAGAAAGACGAAGCGTCCATCCGAGAGAGTTTAGAAAACAGGAACAGCTATTCAAGGATTATGCACGTGCAAGCTCCTGGGAGCGGGGAAGCGCGTGAACGAGTCCTGCCTTCCCAGGAGCATCGGACAGACAACCCTCTTGCAGGCTACGCTGCTCCGATCAGTCAAAGTGTCTCGGAAGCAGCAGGTTTAATAAGTCTGCGCGGTGACCGGGAAGCGTAGGTGATATTGTCAGTGGTTCCTGAACTTCCGCATTCCACCACGGATGCGTCCTCCTCGTATTGAATTCACCCTGGTCCTGTGTTATAGTGCCCCGTCCATGAAAAGCCTGAGAGACATGGTCCTGCCTGTCGTCAACGACCTCCGGGCAGGGCGCAATACCATAGATGTGAGCGAACTCTGGGGGGCCTCAAAGGCCCTCTTTTTATTCGGCCTGAGACAGGAGGCCCGGAGGCCGATCATCGTTGTCACCGCGTCCGAGGACGCGGCGGAAACGCTTGCCGAGGATCTGCGGTTCTTCACGCAGAAGCTGCTCCATCCGGAGGGCGGGGAACCGGTTGAGATCCGAACCTTCCCGACGTGGGGACTGCTTCCCTTCGAAGCAGATTCTCCCGACAGCCGCACCGTGGGGGAGCGCATGCGCTTCCTGTATGGCCTCATCGCCGGGAATCCGGGCGTGTACATCGTCCCGATCCCGTCGCTCATGCAGAAGCTTCCCCCCTGGGAGCTCTTTGTTGATTCGGTCAGGACCATCACAATGACAACGGCCATCGACGCTGACCAGTTCATTGCCGGGCTGACCGCAGCCGGCTATGAATCCGCCTCGCTCGTCACTCGTGTTGGCGAGTTCAGCAGGCGGGGCGGGATCATCGATTTTTTCTCTCCCCTGCAGGAATATCCCATCCGCATGGAGCTCTTCGGCGACCGGATCGAATCGCTGCGACGTTTCGATCCCGAAACACAGCGCTCGACCGGAGAGATTGCGGAGGCCGTGCTGCTGCCGGTCCGGGAGCTGATCATCAACGAGCAGGGGATCGAACATCTGAACAACACAATGACGACGGATGAACGCGGCTTCAAGATGAAGGAGTTTCTTGACCAGGTCCGCGAAGGCATCCTTCCCCCGGGCGGCGAGTTCCTTGCTCCCTTCTTCTATCACATGGACAGCCTATTCCGGTACGCCCCCGGGGACAGTCTCTTCGCCCTCATGGAACCCGATGACCTCAAGAAGGAAATGGAGGCGTTCGGTCTCAAGGCCGACGAGGGGAGAGGGGAGGAGAGCGCAGAGGGAAGAACGCTGCCGGCGGTTTCGGACCTGTATCTTGATCAGAAGGACATCGAGGCTTCGCTCCTGAACGTTCCGACGGTCACCATCGGCCTGCTCGGCACGGGCAGGGGCCTTCGCATGGACACGAAGTCAGCCGCCTGGCTCGGGGTCCGCCTGACAAAACCGGTCAGCGTGGACGAAAGGGGGCCCGGGGGCGATGGAACCATGTCCAGCCTTGTGGAGAAGCTGAAGCGGCTGCGGGACTTCAACCGGGTGGCGATCGTGTGCGGAACCGAAGAGGCGGCGGGCAGGCTCAAGAAACTGTTCGTGGAGTACGGACTCGGGCTCGCGGCCGGTACACGGCTGGAGGAGCAGCAGTCGGGCCCCTTCCCGGTGACGGCGCTGGTCGGCCGGCTGTCGGAGGGGTTTGCGTGGCAGGAGCTCGGCCTCACCGTGATAACCGAGGAAGAGATCTTCGGCAGGAAGGTGCATCGTCCTTCAACCGCCCGAACGAAGACCACGCCCTTTCTCTCCACGTTCAAGGAGCTGAAGCCCGGGGATTTCGTGGTCCACACGGATTACGGTGTGGGCGAGTACCAAGGGCTGACGCGCATCACCGTCGACGGGTTCGAGACGGATTTCCTGGTGCTCCGCTACGAGCCTGACGCGAAGCTCTACGTGCCGCTCTACAGCCTCGACAAGGTGCAGAAGTACATCGGCGCGGACGGCGGCGCCCCGAAACTCGACCGGCTCGGGGCGCTCCAGTGGGCCCGGACCAAGGAGAAGGTCAGGAAGGACATCCTGGAGATGGCGCAGCAGCTCGTCGCCCTGTATGCCGCCCGGGAAGCCATGCAGCGCAGGTCCTTTACGCCGCCGGACAATCTTTACCGCGAGTTCGAAGCCGCGTTCCCCTACGAGGAGACGCCGGATCAGCAGAAGGCCATCGAGGAAGTGCTCACGGACATGCAGCGGCCGAGGCCCATGGACCGGCTCGTGTGCGGGGACGTGGGATACGGAAAGACCGAGGTCGCCCTTCGGGCCACCTTCAAGGCGGTCGAGGACGGGATGCAGGCCGCCGTGCTCGTGCCAACCACGCTGCTCGCCGACCAGCATTTTCGGACGTTCTCGGAGCGGCTGAAGCAGTTCTCGATCCGCGTTGACCTGCTCTCGCGCTTCAGGACCAGAGCCGAACAGCAAGAGACGCTCAAAGGCATGAAGAGCGGCGTCGTGGACGTCGTGATCGGCACGCACCGGCTCCTCCAGAAGGACATCTCCTTCAAGACCCTCGGCCTCCTGGTGGTGGACGAGGAGCACAAGTTCGGCGTGAAGCACAAGGAGCGCATCAAGGAGTTCAAGAAGCTCGTGGACGTACTGACGCTCACGGCAACGCCGATCCCTCGTACCCTCCACATGTCGCTCTCGGGAATTCGAGACCTCTCGATCATCCAGACGCCCCCGCTGGACCGCCAGGCGATCCAGGTCGTGCTCGCGCGCTACGGGAAGCGCGTGATCCGCGAGGCGATCATGCACGAGCTCGGGCGCGGGGGGCAGGTCTTTTTCGTGCACAACCGGGTCCAGGGCATCGAGCGCATGGCAGCCTTTATTCAGGGCCTCGTGCCGGAGGGCAGGGTCGGCGTCGCCCACGGGCAGCTGCACGAACGGGAGATCGAGGGCGTCATGTCCCAATTCCTTTCCGGGGCGTTGAACGTGCTCGTGACGACGACGATCATCGAGTCCGGCATCGACATCCCTACGGCGAACACGATCATCATCAACCGGGCTGACCGGTTCGGCCTGGCCGACCTGTACCAGATCAAGGGGCGCGTCGGAAGGAGCCGAGAGAAGGCCTATGCTTACCTGCTCGCACCCGCTGATGAGGCGCTCTCCGACGTGGCGCGCAAGCGGCTCCGGGCGATCCAGGAGCTGTCCGAACTCGGTGCAGGGTTCCGCATCGCGGCCCAGGACCTTGAGACCCGCGGTGCCGGCAACCTGCTCGGCAAACAGCAGTCGGGACACATTGCCGCCGTGGGAATCGACCTCTACACCCAGATGATGGAAGAGGCCATGGCCGAGCTGCGCGGCGAGGAGATCGCGCACGAGCCGGATACTCAGATCAACCTGCGGGCTTCCGCCTTCATTCCCGAAGAGTATATCTATGATGTTAGCCTGCGGCTCGCGGCGTACAAGGAGGTCTCCAGCGCCGGCGATGAGACGCAGCTCCGGGATTTGACCGACGAGCTCCGGGACCGCTACGGCGAGCTGCCCGAGCCGGCGGCGAACCTGATCGAGATCATGAGCATCAAGCTCATCGCGAAGAAGGCCGGGGTGGCCCGGATCGACGGGGGGAAGGACACGGTCAGCGTCACCTTTGCCGAGGGCGCGAACATCCCGCCGGACCGGGTCATGGCCCTGCTCAAGAAGAACAAGGGGAGGATCAGGCTGATCCCGGAATACACGCTGCAGGTCTCCCTGGCCGACGGGTCGCTCCGGACCGCGTCAGATGCGGTGAAAAAATGCTTGCAGGAACTACGGTAGTGTGTTATAAAATCACCACACGTATTCATCAATCATCCGCCTTTCCTTATCCTAATGACTAAATAAAACCTCGGAGGAAATCATTTCATGAACACGCGTAAAGGCATCATGGTCGTGACCCTGCTTGCATTCCTGCTGGCAGGCACGGGATGCAGCAAAGGGCCGGACAGCGCCGTGATCGCCCGGGTGAACCGGGCGAAGATCACGGCAGCTGACTTCAAACGGCAGATCGAGGGGCTCGATAACTTCCAGATGGAGCAGTCCGTTGCCAGCGATCCGAAGTCCCGGAAGGAGTTCCTGGACGACCTGATCGGCATCGAGGTCGTGCTGCAGGAGGCCAGGCGGCAGGGGCTGGACAAGGACCCCGACTTCAAGAAGCGGCAGGAGATGCTCAAGAAGGAGATGGAGCGCAGGGTCCAGGACGACTACCGGAACGAACTGTTCAACAGCCTTCTCAAGAAGGAGCTTTCGGACAAGCTGAACAAGGTGGCGCAGCCCACGGACGATGAGGTGAAGGACTACTACAACAAGAACGCCGATAAGATGCGGACGCCGGACGGCAAGAAGCTCGCCTTCAAGGACGTGGAGCCGCAGCTGAAGCGCAGGCTGCTCGCCGAGAAGCAGCGCGACCTGTATCTTGAATATGCCAAGGCGCTCAGGGCAAAGGCCACCATAACGGTGGACGAAAAGGCCCTGGACGAAGCGGCTGCCTCCCTGCAGCGCCCCGCGGCGACCGGTGGCCTGGAGCAGCAGAAGGCCGGCCCCGCAAAGGAAGAAAGCAAGCAAAAATAAACGCGCCCCCCGACGTCCCCATGAAGAGATCCCGATTCATACTCTATACGGCCCCGGCGTTCCTGCTGGGGCTTCTGTTTTTTTCGTGCACGAAAAAACAGGAGCCCCGCCCCGCGGCTCCTGCCCCCGCGGTCTCGGCAGAAGTGAGGATCGTGGCGACCGTGAACGGGGACCCGATCACGCTTGCCGAGTTCCTTGAGCGCTTTTCACGGGCGGGGTACAAGCCCGAGCACGATGTGGAGTTTCAGGTCAAGCAGGACTTTCTGAACCGCCTGATCGAGCGGAAGATGATGCTGCGCGAGGCGCAGCGGAAGCGGATCAAGATCAGCCTGCCGGAGATCACCAGGCGTATCGAGTCGCTGCGCACGGATAGCAACAAGGACATCAGGGAGACGCTCGCGGCCTTGGGCATCGATTTCGAGAAGTGGAAGTCCGATGTCTGGGAGGACATGATGATCGAGCGGCTGTTGGCCCGCGACGTGAACAAGCGCGTGGCAGTGTCCGGCGCTGAGGTGCGGCGCTACTACCAGGCGAATCCCTACGAGTTCGAGCGGCCGGAACAGGTGCGTGTTCGCCAGATCGTGGTGGCGACCGAGGCTGAGGCGCAAGGTGTGCTCGACCAGCTCCAGGGTGGGGCGGACTTCGCCGCGGTGGCGAGGCAAAGGTCCACGGCACCCGAGGCCGAAAAAGGCGGCGACCTCGGCTACTTTGCCATGGGGGACATGCCCGGCGAGTTCAACGTGGTCTTCGGCCTGCAGAAGGGGGCGCACAGCGGGATCGTAAAGAGCCCTTACGGATATCACATATTCAAGCTCGAGGACCGGCGCAAGGCGGGCCGGATCGGCCTGGACGAGGCATACCGGGATATCGCTGAACGGTTGCGCAAGGATAAAGAAGACCACCGCTACAAGGCGTGGATCACGGAGCTCCGGTCACGGACGAAATTCGAGGTCAATTACCAGGCGCTGGCCGGGGAAACTCCGGAACCGTCGGGGAAGTGACCGTGCCGGAGGCAATAGCGGACTGCCTATCCACGGGCCGTGTCGGATCAGGTGCGGTGGCAGATGCGCGGGGCGTGTCGTTCTTTTGCACTGACACCGGTCCGGACACGTTCAGGATTCCGCGGTCGTCAACGATGTCCAGCGAGGTCGTGAACCGTGCTGAAACGGCATTGATCCCTGCCAGGACGTCCCGGGCCAGTTTTCCCCGCAGGATGCGGGGCTGGTATTTCACCCGGTAGTTGTTCACGTCGATGGGCACGGCCTCGACGCGGGACAGGGTGTTGCCTCGGAAGGTCAAAAGGAGTATCATACTCCAGTTTGTGCGGTCGCTCTCCGAGCCGAACACGAAGTTGCCGAGGCTGTAGACGATCAGGCGCCCCTTGTAAAGTTCGATGTCCTGCAACACGTGCGGATGATGGCCGAGTACGAGATCGGCCCCCCAGTCGATCGCCTGGCGGCCAAGCTCGATCTGGTAATCCTTTGCTGCGGTCATCAGCTCGGCCCCCCAGTGAAAAGACACGACGACGATGTCTGCCGAGGGGCGCACTTTCTCGATATCCGCTTTGACGAAATCGGCATAGCCCGGGGCCGTACCCGGCCTGCCGGCGGAAGCGAAGAATTCGAGGGGGAACGTGAGGGAGTAGGAGAGGAAGGCGAGCGTCCTCCCTTTGATTTTAACGATAGCCGGCGCCCGCGCATCGTTCAGATCCATGCCGGCTCCCGTGAAGAGGATATTGCTCTCGTTCAATGCGGCCATCGTGTCCTGGAGGGCAAGCGGTCCGAAGTCCATTGAGTGGTTGTTGGCGAGCGATACGACGCGGATACCGGCGCTGGCGAGGGAGCGAGCGGCAAGGGGCCCGGCGCGAAGGGTGAACTTCTTGTTTTCCACGGCCGTGCCCCGGGCCGAGATGGGCGATTCAAGATTGCCGGCAATCAGGTCGGCCCGCCTCAAAGCAGGCAGCACATTGCGATAGGGATAGTCGGGTCCGAACTGTTCCAGAAACGGTTCGGCCCTGCCGCCGAGCATCAGGTCGCCGACGGCGGCAATCGTGATTTCCTCCACGGGCAGCAGCTGCTGTTCTGCGGCCGACGCCGAACATGCCGGGGCGAGGAAAAGGGAGAGCAGAATAACGATCGTTTTCATGGATTCACCGCAGGGACGGGTTGTCAGACCGTCCTTCCATCGATTTTTGTATTGGATAATAATAAACTCATTGCCAAAAGGCAATAAAAAAGGGTGCCTCATGAAGTGCAGGGAATCGGAACGATGAAAAAAAACCTCCTGGCATGCGCTGCCATGCTGTCCATACTCTTCTTCTCCGCGATGCCCTTGGGGGCCAGCGCATCCGTGGTCGTGGACCGCGTCGTTGCCGTCGTGAACGGCGAGATCATTACCATGAGCGATCTGCAGCGGGAGGAAGCGCTGAAGAAAACCGAGGGAAAGCAGAGCGAGCGCCTGCTGCTGGAGGACATGATCGACCGAAAGCTCCAGATGGCTGCCGCCAGGAAGGCAGGCATGGACGTCACGGACAAGGAGCTTGCCGACGCCGTGGCGGACATCATGAAGCGGAACTCGATGGACGCGAAGCAGTTCGATGCCGCGCTGGCGAAGGAGGGGATCACCCTGGAGCAGTACCGGAACGAGCTCCGGGAGCAAATGACCCTTTCCCGCATGTTCAACAAGTTCGTGCGGTCCGGCCTTGCCGTGGACGAGGCCGAGGTGCGCGCCTACTACGACCGCAATGTCAGTCAGTACTCCCTCCCGGAGGAAATACGTGTGCGTCAGATATTCTTCCGGCTGGCCGATGACGCCACTTCCGCCGAGGTTGCCGCAGTCCGCGAGAGGGCGGAAGCGGCGCTGGCGCGTGCTAAGAAGGGTGAGGATTTCCCCCGCCTGGCCAGGGAGCTTTCGGAAAGCGAGAGCGCCGCAATCGGCGGAGACCTTGGCTTTCTGCAGCGAGACCAGGCCATCCCCGAGATCGCGGAGGCCACGCGAGGGCTGAAGCCGGGCGAGATCCGCGGGCCCATCCGGTGCGCAGGCGGCCTGCATATCATCCGTCTCGAAGAGGTGCGCACGGCGATCACGCCCTACGAGAAGGTCAAGGACGAGATCACCAAGATGCTCTACGACCAGCGGCTGGAGAACACCTACCGAAGCTGGCTCCAGACCCTGCGGAGCGATTCGACCATCGAGAACCGCCTCTAAATGCAGAGGGCAGAAGACAGACGCCGGAAGACGGGCAATGCGAATTCCGCCAGGCCTGCTGACTGTCCCTGGCCGGCCTCTGTTTTTTGACCTCCCTCTGCATGAAAACTGTCAAACTCAAGAAAAAAGAGGCCCGCCGCATCCTTCGGGGTCATCCCTGGATCTTCAGCAACGAACTCGACCGGATGAAGGATGTCCCTTCGCCCGGCGATATCGTCGATGTCCTGGACAGTTCTGGCAGGTTCGTTGCCCGCGGCTATATCAACCCGCACTCGCTGATCGCGGTGAGGATCCTGACGAGAAGCCGCGAGGAGATAGACCAGGCCTTCTTTCGCGGGAAGATCGCCGCTGCGCACCGGCTCAGGTCTGCTCTGGGCTTCGGGGACTCCTTCCGCGCGGTCTTCAGTGAAGGAGATGGGATTCCTGGCCTGATCGTTGACAAATATGCAGATGCGCTCGTGGTCCAGTCCCTGACCGCGGGCATCGACCGGCAGCTCGACACCATTCTCGCCGCCTTGAGCGATGAATACCGGCCCCGAACCATCGTGCTGCGCAACGACACGACGACCCGCGAACTTGAAGGGTTGCCGCAGGAAAAACGTGTCGTCCTCGGTACCTGTACGGGCCCGGTCACTATCGAGGAATCGGGCCTCAAGTATCAGGTCGACGTGCTCGAAGGGCAGAAAACAGGCTTTTTCTTCGATCAACGCGAGAACCGGCAGGCGCTCAGCCGGATCGTAACAGGCAGACGGACATTGGACTGCTTCTGCTATGTCGGGGCCTGGTCGCTTTCGGCTGCAAGCTTCGGCGCGTCGGAGGTGACGGGAATCGATTCGTCCCGGAAGGCCGTGGATCTCGCCATCGGCAATGCGGAGCTCAATGGTCTGGCAGCTTCGTTCAGGACCGCCGATGTGTTCGAGGAGCTGCGGGAGCGTGAACGGCAGCGTGAACAGTTCGGCTGCATCATCCTGGACCCGCCCGCGTTCGTGAAGAGCAGGGCCAAGGTGCGGGAAGGGCTCAAGGGATACAAGGAACTCAATCTTCGCGGTATGCGGCTGCTCGAACCCGGCGGCATCCTGGTGACCTGCTCCTGTTCCCATCATGTCGACGAGGACCTGTTCAGGGAGATGCTGATCGATGCGGCGCATTCCGCGGGAAGACAGGCGCGCCTCCTGGAGATGCGCTCCCAGGCCCGAGACCATCCGATGCTGCTTGCGGCAAGGGAGACGCAGTACCTCAAATGCGCGATCGTGATCGTTGATTAGACGTCATGTACCGCGAGGTCACAACCTGCGCAAAGGAAACCATAACCTGTCCTGAGATTGTCTCACAACCCCACGCATTTCGCGCTTGGTCCAAACCTTTCACGCACAGCATGTCCACACCGGGCACAGTGTTTGAGATTTGTCTTGACGAACAAGCGTTTCCTGTGTTAAAAAGTATCCGTTCGGGCGCTTAGCTCAGCGGGAGAGCACTGCCTTCACACGGCAGGGGCCGCTGGTTCAATCCCAGCAGCGCCCACCATGTTAATCAAAGGGTTACAGCATTTTGCTGTAGCCCTTTTTCATTGGCTGTGCCCCTTTTTGTGCCCCCCAGCGTGTCTAGGACTTCGACACCGTGCCTCAGGGACTCGGGGTAATGATGAGCATACCTCATGGTCATGGTAATTGTCTTATGACCGAGAAGCTCTTTCACCACGTACAGATCAACACCAGACTGCACAAGCCTTGTAGCGAACGTGTGCCGGAGATCATGGAAGCGAACGTCTGCAAGGTTGGCTGTTTCACGTGCCGAGACAAAAGCCCTGTGAAGATGATGACCGTCCATCTTCGTGCTAGCCTTAGAGGGAAAAACAAAACCTGAGATGCTTCTAACCTTGTTTCTGGTCTTGAGAAGTTCCAATACGGTCTGATTCAGGGGAGCGGTCCTTTTTTCCTTGTTTTTGGTCTTTAAGATAGTTGCCGTGCGTCTAAAGAGATCGACCTCAGACCATCGGAGGGAAAGTATCTCATCCCGCCTCATGCCCGTGTTAAGGGCAAACGTGATGATTTCCCTTAACCATGCCGACGAAGCATCCAATAAATGCTTTTCTTCCTCGAAAGTAATCCATCGCTCGATTTTATTTTGCGCTTTGTCGATTTTTACTTTTTCGAACGGATTCCTTTCGAGCCATTCCCATTCTCTGACCGCAAGGTTTAAAGCGTGCCGCAAAAGTTCAAGCTCTTTTCCCAGGGTGGCTGTTTTCGCCTCATCGCTTCTTCGCAGAGACTTATACTCGGAAATTCTTGCAGGTGTCAGTTCCGCCAGCGTGAGCCCTTTAAAGAATGCGGACAAATGTTTAAAAGAGTACTCATCTCGAACAATGGACCCTACTGACTTGCGAACCTTCGAATACTCACGCATGTAGCGCTCTTGAAGTTCTTCGAAGGTTCTTTTCTTTGCTTCATTGTTCGGCCAGCGGTTATCCGCTAGTTCTAGCAGGACCTGAGCCTCAATCTTTTTTGCCCGTTCCTTGCTGCTTGTGCCCGTTGACCTCCTAATTGACTTTTTGTTCTTTTTGATCTTGATCCACCAGACCTTGCCCCTCTTGTACAGCATTAACCCACCCCCTTCTTGAGGTGGCCTGGTCTCCCATGAGAGGGAGTATATGCCGATCGAACAATTTTATCAACCGTGGCTTTGAAAGAAGCGGCCTTTTTGGATTTCATCCAGGCCTCGAGCTCTTCTTTGCTGAAGCGGACCATTTTACCGATCCGGTAATGGGGGATTAAGCCCTGCGTCACGAGGTAATAAAGGGTCTTTTCTTTGATGCTCAGAAACTCAGCTGCTTCTTTTACCGTAATCCACATATGTAAACGATCCTTCTTATCGGGTTCATTCTCTTTTAGCGGTTTGTGCCTTTTAGGACTTCAGCGACTTGCCTGTATGTAGAAGGATTCGCATGACCAAGGATAGAAAGGATCTGCAAGGCCCGGCTAGTGTCACTGTGAAGCTTTCCCACATCGAGCAGGAGCTTGTCGATCTTCTCGGTTGCACTCGATATGGCTATCTGTTCGTAGCCGTTGCGGATCAGGTCCCTTATGATCTCCGAGATGGTCATGCCCTTCTTCTCAGCCAGTGCATCCAGTTTCTTCCTATCCTCCGGCGTCAACCTGAAACTTGCCCAAGCCATTATTGCCTCCGATTATTGTGGTTATGTGTTACGAAAAAGTGATGTTATATCATGTCATATCATATGATGTTATATCACATCACTTTTTCCCGATTTTCTCTCGTGTGTTGTCGTGATACGCGATTTCATGGACAATTTTCGCCTTGCCATAGACCGTTGTAATACAGGTCGTGATACGTCGCGTTTCTGAAAAACTTATTCATCTCAAAGCAATGAGCCGGGCACCCAACGACAACTGTGCAACGACAGTTGCGTTGGGTGTGTGAGAAAGACGCGCGGTGCTGGTTCTTCGACTCTTGCGCCATCTGCTGTTACCTCTCCATCTGAATCTCCCGGCTGTGTGATACTGATATTTCGGGCTGCTTATGCTGCAGTCTCTGTATCGGGGGCCTTTCCAGGGTCGAGGTTTTCTCCTGCTCGATCTTTACCCGTGCGATCAGCTTCTCCCTGGAGTCGGTATAAACCTGCAGGTCGAATTTACCGCGAGTGGCCTGGACATACATGGCATTATAGGTCTGGAGAATGTCGGCAGGAGCATTTACGATGACGTTATGCTGTGACATTCCCTGGGCTTTATAGGTGGTGACAGCATCGCCGTGATTGACGTACGGGCAGGTAGCCGGATCTATATGGCGGGTGCTGTTGTCCTGCATGGCGATGATCAGACGGCCTATGTCGTCGATTTTCAGGATTTCGCCGGTTTGTCCGTTCCGGACCTTGAGCTTGCTGTCGTTTTTCGTAAAGAGGATCTTCTCCCGCTCGCTGAATCTGTCCTGCTGCTCCTCGTAGACGGAGATATCGCCGCCGTTCTTAATGAGGTCTATTGTCCTGTCTGCGCCTTCCGTATCCCTGACCCGAAGCCTTTGTTTTTCGGTATCGATCTCGAGTATCCTGCCCTCGGCTCCCGCCTTCATCCCTCCGGTCCCGGCTTTGCGCACAAAAATGAACTGCCCGGGCTTGTAGGAATGTGCAAAGTGCTGCTCTGCCGGCTGCATGGACACCGGCGTTCTGATGGTCACGTCGTGGTCCTGTTGGCCGATCTCCCCGCGTTGCTGTAGGATCGTGCGAATCAGGGTATTCAGTTCCCGGGTGTCGGCGTTCTTTGCCGATAGGACGACGCTTTTACGCCAATCCGGGCGGCCGGTATAGTCCCTGGCAATCGCTGCAATCCGTTCTTGCCGGTCCTTGATCTCATGGAACTGCCCGGCGCTGTCCAGTCTGTCGAAGGCCTCGTGAATCCGTTTTTCGATAATCGACTGGACAATCTCCTTGT
>Ga0335079_10001218_pt1 | contig 29414 bp, 20 predicted proteins | sample Lox_Sample_33_FD_206719 | JGI IMG/M metagenome (GOLD analysis project Ga0335079, IMG submission 206719) | Soil microbial communities from Loxahatchee National Wildlife Refuge, Florida, United States - Lox_Sample_3.3 | ecosystem: Environmental > Terrestrial > Soil > Wetlands | place: USA...
CCCAGGACAGTGTGAAGAGCTCCGCGACGATTCAGCCTGGCGATTCGACTAAGCCCCGGGGTAGTTCGGGCATTGACACCGTTGTGACCTACAGTGCATCGGACTCTATCATCTACTCCATGCGAACTCGCTTCATGGACCTTTATGGGAACACCGATTTGCAGTACCAAACGCTCGGGTTGAAGGCGGAAAGAACGAGCGTGAACTGGAACACCATGACACTCTCCTCGGTAGGCATTCCCGATACGTCCGATAAAAAGGGGAAAAAGAAAATCGGATCGCCCGTGATGAAAGACGGAGGCGAGACGTACAACGGCAGCCAGATCAGTTACAATTTCCAGACAAAGAAAGGAAAGATTAATGTCGGCGAAACGCAAATGGACAACGGATTCTACCAGGGTGAAGAGATCAAGAAAGACGAACCGGAGGTTCTCTATGTAGCGGATGGTCGGTACACGACGTGCAACGACGAGCATCCACACTTCTATTTCTACAGTCCAAAAATGAAGGTCATCGTCCACGACAAAGTGATAGCCGAGCCGGTCTATTTTTATGTCGAAGACGTTCCGTTGTTTGTTCTTCCGTTCGGAGTTTTTCCGAGTCACGGCGGAAGGAGCTCCGGCATTATTACCCCTGCGTACGGCGAGGACAACCGTCGCGGCAAGTACCTGAGTCATTTTGGATACTTCTGGGCGGCGAGCGACTACTGGGACGTTGCCACCGCTTTCGACTGGTACACACGCGGCGGCTGGCTGAACAGAACGAACATTCGTTATAACCTCCGGTACAATTTCAGCGGTGCGCTGACGACAAACTTTACCGATCTAACCATGGGCGAACCGAACGATCCCAATTATCAACGGCAAAGGGACCACAACATCGTTTGGACGCACCATCAGGACATCGATCCAACGACACAACTCGACGTGAATTTCACCTTCACCACGGGAAGCTTCTACAAGAACTTCAGCAATAATCTTGATGCGATCTTGACACAGAACATTGTCTCAACTGCCAATCTGACAAAATCGTGGGAAGAATCGAACAGCAGACTCACTGTCTATGCGTACCGTGATCAGAACCTGAGCACAGGGGCGTTGAGCGAGCAGCTTCCGACTGTATCATTCAGCCAGGGACAGATCTTTCCGTTCAAGTCGAAGACAAAAACCCGCGGGCTGTCGACCGAATCATCAAGTGAGACTCCGTGGTACCAGCTCATCAGTCTCAGTTACAGCGGGCAGGGTACCGACAATCACGTCCGATCGGTCATCACAAGTCTTGAGAACGCTGCTGTGGACAGCGCAACGCACGACGAATACCATTACGGAATCAACCACAATGTCACTGTCAACATGGCTCCTAAGCTGGGCTATTTTACGCTAACCCCCTCCATCAATTACAATGAAAAATGGTACACGAAGCATCTTGAATACGACAGTCTGGGCCTTTCTCACGAAGTAAGTGGATTTCGTGCGGTGAGAACGTATAACCTCGGTTTGTCCGCTTCGACCAAGTTCTTTGGATTGTTCCAGCCGGGAGTTTTCGGGATAACGGGATTTCGCCACACTGTCACGCCAAGCCTTGCATTCACCTATCAGCCGGATTTTTCGACCCCCGGATACGGTTACTACGGAACGTACAGAATATACAACGACACGACTCATCAAGTCCGCAAGTACAGCCTCTTTGATAACGAGGTCTATGGGGGTGCGTCTGCGGGCAAGTCGGAAAGCATTTCGTTGAATGTGGGGAATCTCTTCGAGATGAAGTATGCGACGTCGGACACAGCTCAAAAGGAGGAGAAGCTTCAACTCCTCAACCTCAATGCCTCCCTTTCCTACAATTTCGCTGCAGATAGTCTCCGGTTTTCACCCATCTTACTCACGTACTCCACCGAACTTGGAAAATTCCTGAACATCCATGCGTCCACAACGCACAATTTGTATGTGTTCGATGAAAAGGCCGGCACGCGTGTCAATCGCTTCCTCCTCTCAGACCGCGGGAAAATTGCTGACTTGACAGCCGTATCGATCGGCCTTACGACATCTCTCAGAGGCGAGAAGAAGCAGCGTCCGCAGGATCAGTCAACACCGTCCAGCGTGCGGGATGAACAGGAAAGGGTCTCGGACGGCAACCTGCCCACCGCGACAAACCCTCCGAACAGGATGAACCAGGGAATCTACGACCAGGAAGAGGCGGACTTCAGTATCCCGTGGAACATCAATTTGAGTTATTCCTTCTCGCAGTCTCAGGACGATCCCCACCGGATCTTCCGCACCTCGGCCATGAGTGCACAACTGTCATTCAACCTCACCGACAAATGGCAAATCTCGACGGGTGCATACTATGATTTTGTTCGGGATGTGTTTTCAGCTCCGTCAGTCAGTGTCACGCGGGACCTCCATTGTTGGACAATGCATCTGACGTGGCGACCGATGGGGATTGCTGAAGGTTTCTTGTTTGAGCTCCGTGTCAAAGCACCACAGCTCCAGGACTTGAAAATCACAAAAGCAGGGAGTGCTCGGTCGGTGTACGGCTTCGAATAGACTACGGGCGTGGCAACATTCTGAAGATTGTGGAAGGAAGTGGGGTGAAGCTCGAGGGACGCAGGTCAGGCAGACTTGCGTTCTTCGTAGAGGTAAATCGGCTCTTTCGATTTGAAGATAGAGTCTTTGGTAATGATGCACTTCGAAACGTTGCGGCGTGACGGCAGGTTGTACATCACATCGAGCATGACCGTCTCGATGATGGAACGAAGGGCGCGCGCACCTGTTCCACGCTCCATGGCCTTCTCGACGACCGATTTCAGCGCCTGCTCCTCGAACTCCAATTCCACCCCTTCAATCGCAAAAAGTTTTTGATACTGCTTGACGAGAGCATTCCGCGGCTCACTCAGAATATTCTGTAGCGCCGTCTCATCGAGAGGATCGAGCGTTGCGGTCACGGGAAGTCTGCCCACAAACTCGGGGATCAATCCGTACTTCAGCAAATCCTCCGGCTCGACCTGAGCGAGGAGTTGTTCTCGATGTTTGCTCTTCTTCCCGCGGACATCCGCACCAAAGCCGACGGGGTTCTGGCTGATGCGCCGTTCGATGATCTTCTCCAACCCCTCAAACGCGCCCCCGCAGATAAAGAGGATGTTCTTGGTGTTCAGATTGATGAGGCTTTGCTCGGGATGTTTGCGGCCGCCCTTGGGAGGGACTCCCGCAATGGTGCCTTCCAGAATTTTGAGCAGCGCCTGCTGCACACCTTCCCCCGATACATCGCGCGTAATGGAAGCGCTGTCGCTTTTGCGCGAAATCTTATCGATCTCGTCGATATAAACGATTCCACGTTCCGCCTTCTCAACATTATAGTCGGCGTTTTGCAGGAGATAAACGAGAATGGTTTCCACGTCGTCTCCCACATAGCCTGCCTCGGTGAGAGTTGTGGCGTCCGCTATGGCGAAGGGAACGTCGAGAATGCGGGCAAGCGTCTGGGCAAGGAGGGTCTTGCCTGTACCGGTGGGACCGATGAGAAGAATGTTACTCTTCTCTATTTCAACTTCGTCGAGATTGTGAAGCTGGTCGTTGGAATCGATGCGCTTATAGTGGTTATACACAGCGACCGAGAGGGTCTTCTTCGCATACTCCTGACCGATAACGTATTCGTCGAGTGCCTTCTTGATGTCGACCGGGGTGAGAGTCCGCTTGAACGTTCCTTTCCGGGCATTGATCGCCGCAATGTTATTACGGATAATGTCGACGGAGCTTGACACGCAGAGATCGCAGATGTAAACATCCGGACCCGCAATAATGCTATTGACCTCCTCCGGCGATCTGCCGCAGAATGAGCAGCTGATCTTGTCACCCTGTTTCGTCTTCTGAGTCATACTGTTGTGAACTGTCCTGAAGTTTGCTCGGCCCTCACTTCTCTTTCTTTACCTCGGCGATGCGCTTGACCAAAATATTGTCGATAAGCCCGTACTCTTTCGCTTCTTCCGCTGAAAGGTACTTGTCGCGGTCGGTGTCTTTTGAGACTTGATCGACCGCTCTTCCGGTATGACTGGAAAGAATCTCGTTGAGCCGTTTCTTCGTCTTCAGAATTTCTTCTGCCTGGATGCTAATGTCCGACGCCGTCCCCTGAACCCCTCCCCACGGCTGATGAATGAGGATCCGTGCATTCGGAAGCGACGTCCGTTTGTTCTTTGCGCCCCCAGCGAGAAGCACGGCACCCATACTTGCCGCCATGCCGATACAAATCGTTGCAACGTCCGGACGAATGTACTGCATCGTATCATAAATGGCAAGGCCAGCCGAGACACTTCCACCCGGACTATTGATGTAGACATTGATATCCTTGTCAGGGTCTTCCGACTCCAGAAACAACAGTTGAGCGATTATCAAACCTGCGACGGTGTCGTCGATGGGCGTTCCAAGAAAGATGATGCGTTCTTTCAAAAGCCGGGAAAATATGTCAAAAGCGCGCTCCCCCCTCCCGGTCTGTTCAACGACCATCGGGACGAGGTTTGCGTGGAATGGTTCGCGATTATCCATAAAATTTCCTGAAAGTTTGTTAAGCGGATTGTTAGTCAGGTAATTCCTTCACTTTGGCACTCTGCAACAGGAAATCCAGCAATTTCGTTCCGACGATCCGGTCCTTCACCTGGTCCGAAGTTTTGTAATATGAAATCAATCGCTCTTTGTCAATCCCAATCTTGCCGGCTTCCTGTTCTGCAAGCTTGACAAGATCGTTCTCGTCCGCCGCGATGTTCTCTTTTTTGATAATCTCTTCGCGAAGCAATGCCCACTTCGCTTGCGCTTCCGCGTATGCCCGGTTCTGTTCGTAGAACTTTTTCACATCGAAGTTCGACGGAAGCTTCTTGTCAGGATATTCGTTCTTCATCTCTTCCAGCAATCCTTCCAGCACCCCATTCACGAGAGATTCGGGAACCTGAAATTCGTGATTCTTCAGGATGTTTTCTGTTACCGCATTCAGGACCTGGCGTCGTTCGCGCTCTTTCCAGTAAGCGACAAGATCCACCTCGATCCCTTTCCTGAACTCAGCAACCGACTTCACTTTCTCCTTGGTAATCTTCGCGACGAACTGATCATCGAGCTGGGGCAACACGACTTTTTCAATTTTGGTGACCTTGAGCTGACCATTCACCTTGTGCGTGTGGTCGCCGTGCTGGTGTTCGAACTGGACCTGGTATTCTCCGTGGACTTCAGCCGTTTTCAGTGCCTCTTTGAATGGCTGTTCCAGCTGTTCGTCGGCCAGATAAAATCGGACATTCTCGCTTTTCTTCCCGATCAAAGGAGTCCCCGCATCATCAAATTCCTGCATCGTCACTGTGACGACGTGTTCGGGATCGGTGACGTTCGAGACTTCCTCCATCGAGCTGTTGACCCGCCGCAGGCGTAAAATCTCCTCTTCGACCTCCTTTTCCGTGACAGTATGCACAGGCTTCTCAACGCTGATGTTCTTGTACTGCTTTAACTCAATCTTCGGACGAATATCGTACTGAATCTTGCACTGCAAACTTTCCCCACGCTTGAAATTGAGGTCGACCAACCGGGGTTCCCCAATGGGCTTCAACTCTTTTTCTTTGACGGCCTGGCGATACAGTTCGCCCGCCACCGTCTCCAGCGAGTCGTTCTCAATCACTTCGCCATAAAGTTTCTTGACCAGGTCGAGCGGAGCTTTTCCCTTGCGAAAACCGCGAATTTCAATCTTCGGACGGTATTCTTTATATGCTTTTTCGAAGTGCGACGTCAGTTCCTTCGCTTCCGCAGTTATCTCAATTTCGCGCGATACATCCGTCAGTTCTTTGACTGTAACTTCCACAGAAATCCTTCTCTCATTGAATTTCGAATATCACCCAGACGTGTTATCGCCATCCGAAGGCAAATGATTTGCCGGGTACCGACGAGGTTACATCGTTATCATTGCACGACGATGGGTGGAAGGTAACTTGAATCCCATGGCTTGTTCCCTGCCGCAGACATCGTGGGCACGGCGGGAGTCGAACCCACATGGATTTCTCCACTAGCTCCTAAGGCTAGCGCGTCTGCCAGTTTCGCCACGTGCCCATTCGCCTTCAGTTTGCGAGACGCGCGTTAGTTCACGTTCTGCTCGTCAGGCAAACGCTTCCGAACACACTCAACGTCCTCGAAAATTGAAGATTTTGAGCAAAACGAATATAACACAGGATTGAGTGAAATGCAAAGAAGTGAATTTCGCATCCGACACCGGACATCTGGTCGCTTTAGCATCGATGGATAACACTGGCAATGACCTAACGAGCCCTTCGTTCTTGTTCGTTCAGGTCGTTCAACGCATCGACGGCCTCTTTTCTGAGTGCATCGATTTCAATCGCCCTGTTGAAAGATTCCCGCGCCCCCGGAAAATCATTGGTAGCCTGATATGCTTTCCCCAATGCGATGCACGTTTCGTAGCTCTGTGGATTCAACTGTAGAGCGTGTCCGAACCGATTCACCGCACGCTCGGGATCGCCGTTCAACATGAATGCCTGCCCCAGCAAAAAATTCGTCTCCCAAAAATCGTTTCCGCGTGCGAGCGACTGCACCATGACGTCTATCATCGACCCGTAATTCTTGCGTTGAAGATAAAACGCATAGCTGGCACCATACGCAGAGAGATAGAGCGTGTCAAGTTCATACGCTTTCTGGAAAAGGCTTATGCCAAGAGCAGAATCGCCCGACTGCAGATAGGCCTTTCCGAGCGTGAACGCCGCGTAGGCAAAGTCGGGGGCAATGATGACCGATTGACGAAACTTATCGATCGCCCCTACGAAATCGTCCTTGGCCTGGAGATCAACTCCTTCCCCAATCAGCCTCAAAACGTTAGGTGGGACGCCCTTGAGCCGCCAATTGACTATCACCCTCAGATTGTCAAACCGTGAAAGGAGGTCGCTTGCATAGCAAGTGCGGAAAACCCTGAGAATCTCTTCCTTGCACGCTGCCAGGTTGGCCGCGTAGTAATCTCCAACGGCCTTCAACATTGAATAGAACGGGAGCGGAAAGGCAGCGGTATCCTTGCGAAGGTTTGGCAGAAATTCGACCGGGAACAATGTTAGGTGCATTTGGAATCGTTCGCCACACACCCGGACGAACGTGTTGTAAGATTCGACAAGGTCATTTTTCTCCAGACGTGCCTGCAACCGTGCAGGAATTGTGGTTTTTATTTCCGTTGCGTTCGTGTCAGCGAAATCGAGGGAGGAGAACGCGTAGGCGAGGGATTCTATTATGTCCTGATACTGCGTCCCGGTCTTTCCGGTCACCGAGCCATCGAGAATCCACTGCACCGTCCGTTCATCCAGTGCGTTTTGCAGGGAATCCGTGACAGACCCGATTTGAAGAACCAATCTGCGTGCCTGATCGAGCAGGGGTGTGACGTTTGAATCTGACGGCGCGAGCTCATAACGCAGTTGGGGGAGCGAATCGATCACGTACATGAAGGCAGGCCGATATTCTGCGATCCTGGTGATCTTCTCTTTGGGATCCAGTTGAGTAGAATCCCTCAGAGCGCGCAACGCTGAACTGTTGGCGTCCAGATAGGCCTGGAAGGTCTGGATCATTCGGACTTTGCTTTCCTCGTGTTGAGGAAAGATCTGCAGCGTATTACTTGTTAAAATAGCATTGTACAGGGAGACCGCCTCTTTGTATCGCCCGGCAGCAAATGCTTTTTCGGCCTTCAGTGATAGATCGGTTATGGTCTCATACCCGGGCCAGAAATCGATGGGTACGTTAAACTGAACCTGATTCTGGACTTCATCTACTTGAAGCTTGAAAACAAATGGATCCTGGATTCTCAACGATTTTGAAAACCCAAAAAGAACTATAGATGTATCGCCTTCGGAGATGATATCGCTCTCCGAGCTTATCGGCAGCTGTTCGCTCGACTGTTCGATCATCAGCTTCGATAGGGCTTCTTTCACGAAATCCGGGTCGAATTTCCAGTCTGCGGCAGGTCTACACTCAAAGTAATACAGTTCGCCGCCGTTCACATTCGTACTGTTGAGTGGTTGTTGCCGTAATCCGTTCGAAAGTCGCAGTTCAACGAAGCGGGGCCCACCCAATCCAAGAAATCCGGAACTCTGCTTCACCTTGAGCCGCACAGAAGGGGCTTGGCTGAATCCGAACTGAAGAATAAGCAATTGAATCAAAATGACCAGGCGGAGGCGGCTTTTCATCAAGAATTTGGAGCGAGGCTATAACGCAAGATCAACATTGAAAAATATAGAAAAACAGTGTCAGAGAATCAACCAAACGCGAGATTGACAGCTACCGTCAAGCATACAAACAAGCAGCAGACGATCTCGCATCTTGAGCTTTAACGGTCCGCTCGTTCACCGTTGTTGGACAATACGTGTATTAGAGAATCATGATACAGCCACGACAGTTCGTGCTTGCCAACAGAGAGCCCCCCGACACCCTTCGAGTGGATTCCGTCAACATTAACATTCAGGCGGATTGCGAATGACGAAGGAAGCAACAACACGATGTGACGTGTCGGCCCCTTATCAAGATCACTCACGGCGAATGGAAATCTCTTAGCATCCCGATGAGAGATTTCGAATCCTTGATTTTCCCTCCTCGTTTCAGCATATTGGAAGGAAGTATAGTCCGATCTCTAACGTCCGCTCAATGCTTTTTCGCAGGAAGAAAGTGTCGTGCAGACACATAACCTGACTCTCGAAAACAGACCCTGGACACCGGGGGACAGTTTCGAATATTGTGAGAAGATAGCGTACGGCCATTACGAGAATTTTCCGGTTGCATCGCGATTCATTCCCGCGGACAAACGGAGGTACCTCGCTGCCATTTATGCCTTCGCTCGAACTGCCGACGATTTTGCTGACGAACCTGGCTACACACAGGCGGAACGTATCGAAAGCATCAATCGGTGGGACCAACGACTGAGTGACTGCTACAACGGCGAAGCTTCACACCCGATCTTCATTGCACTGTGCGAGACCGTGGACCGGTTCCAAATCCCGATTGATTTGTTTCAAAATCTGCTCACGGCGTTTCGCTCGGACGTGACGACCAAACGCTACGAGACATTCGAGCAAGTGTTGGATTACTGTTCCTGTTCTGCGAACCCCGTAGGAAGGCTCGTCCTGTTACTGTTCAATTATCGGAGCGAGCTCATGATGATGCACTCGGACAATATCTGCACCGCTCTCCAGCTGACAAATTTCTGGCAGGACGTCTCCATCGACATCCAAAAAGATCGCCTGTACCTTCCAAGAGAAGACCTGGATCAATTCCACGTCAAGGAAGACGAGATCTTGACACGACTCCCTTCCACACGCTTTCGCAAGTTGATTTCGTTTGAAGTCGCGCGAACGGAAAGGCTTTTCCGGGAAGGCAAACCCCTGTTACAGGAAGTAGGGCGGGACTTGCGTTTCGAGCTGAGACTCACCTGGAACGGGGGCATGAACATTCTCAGCAAGATAAAATCGCAGGGATTCGATGTTTTTCAAAAACGACCCCACCTCTCGGGACTGGACAAAGTCAGGCTTTTTTTGCGTACATTGGTGGTATAACCGAGCGCCATGACGGGAACCCAGGCTTACATACCGACTCTGGAACAAAACAGGCAAAGTAATTTCTATTTTTCGTTCCTGATACTCCCAAAGCCAAAGCGTGAAGCGATCGAAACCATCTACGCATTCTGCAAGACGACAGACGATATCGTCGACGAGGCCGGAGATGAGGGCGAAAAATACGCACGCCTTCTCACCTGGACCGACGAACTAAAACGCTCGCTGTACGGCGTGTCCAACTACGGTCTGCTCAACAAACTCGCGACCATTATCAGCCGGTTCAAGATTCCCGTCGAGCATTTCTACGAGCTCATCAAGGGAATGGAAATGGATCTGACGAAGAAACGGTACGAGACGTTCGAGGAACTCCAACAGTATTGTTACCGCGCAGCTTCGACGGTGGGTCTGATTTGTGCCGAGGTCTTTGGCTACAAGAATGAGCAAACACGTCATTATGCCATCAATTTGGGGATAGCCCTGCAGCTCACCAATATTCTCCGGGATATCAAGGCTGATGCAAAACGGGGTCGCATCTATATCCCCCAGGAAGACTTGCGGAATTTCAAATACACGGAGGACGACCTCCTGCAGAATGTCTACGACCATCGATTTGTGGAGTTGATGAAGTTCGAATGCGATCGTGCCCATCGGTATTTCAAGAAGGCCAAGGCCTATCTGGCTGAGGAAGACAAACCGTTGTTTTCCGCAGCGAGGATCATGGGGAACATTTACTACCTCCTGTTGCGCCGCATCGAGAGTATTCACTACGACGTTTTCTCGAAACGCGTTCGACTTTCCTCGTCGATCAAATTTCTGGTGGCCATGGCGCTTCGTCTCAGGAATAAATTCCCGAAGAACTTCCATCGCTACGTCCATACCGAACTACCAGCGTAACTGACCCCGGACGATCACGCTCGAATCGATCACCGTTCGGACGATGACCGGTCTTCCTTCCTCACAGCGGGCTTCCCGTTCCTTCACGATTTCAGTCTTTTCCTTATATTGGATCTGTGACAAAACGAAATACGTACGACGTTATCGTTATTGGTGGCGGCTTGAGCGGATTAAGCGCTGCCGTCGATCTCACCTCCAGCGGCAAAAAGGTTTTGCTTCTCGAACAGAAACATTACCTGGGGGGTAGAACACATTCCTTCATTGACGAGACCACCGGTGATGTCGTGGACAACGGTCAGCACCTCATGATGGGATGTTATAAGGAGACGCGCCGCTATCTGCGGACCATCGGGACCGAACATCTGGCATTCCTGCAACCGACCCTTCACATCGATTTTGTAGACCCGCTGAAGGGACATTCGACGCTTGTTTCCTCATTCTTCCCGACGCCGCTCCATATCCTCGCAGGTCTTCTTCGGCTGGGGACTGTCTCTTATCGTGACCGATTTCGACTCATGCGCGTTGGTAAGGAACTTCTTTGGACTTCGACGGCCAAGGAGCATGTTCTTGAGTCACTGACGGTGGATGAGTGGTTGTCTTCACTCGGACAATCAAATGAAAACAAAACGTATTTGTGGGATACCATAGCGATCGGTACGTTGAACGATCACCCGAAGAAAGTCTCCGCGCTACTCTTCTTCCGCGTCCTGCGTGCTGCGTTTACGGGAACACGCGAGAATTCGTGCCTGCTCATACCGAACGTTGGCCTTAGCACATTACTCATCGATCCTGCAATGGAATTCATCAGAAGGCACGGCGGAGAAATCCGAACCGGTGTGAGAGTACAAGCGGTGAAAACAACGGACATTCGTGTTGACGGCGTTCTGACTTCCAGAGGGGAAACTTTTGAATCCGATGCGTATATCCAGGCCATCCCATACTTCGACCTTTCATCCATACCTTCGATCGATCGCACCGTCCCTGGTCTCTCGCTGTTCACTTCCACGCCAATCGTCAGCATAAACCTCTGGTTTGACCGTGAGGTCTTTGCGGGTGACTTTACCGCTGTCCTGAATTCGAACATCCAGTGGGTTTTCAACAGATCGCAACTCTGTAATTCTCCCGTACGACAGGCAACAAAAGTCCAGCATCTTTCTCTGGTCATTAGTGGGGCAGAAGACTACGTCGAATTGGACAAGGAGAGCATTGTTCAAATTGCTCTGAATGATCTTCGCCGCGTGTTCCCGGCAGTCAGCACTGCAACGCTCATTCATTCACTCGTGATCAAGGAAAAGCGCGCGACGTTTTCACCGAGACCTGGCATGGAGTCGCTCCGGCCCAACACCAGAACGAAGCTTGACAATATGTTCCTCGCCGGGGACTGGACAAACACTGGTTTGCCGGCCACGATTGAAGGCGCGGTAGTGAGTGGAAGAAAGGCGGCGAGCGCAGCTCTCAGCTTTCTGCGTTCAGGGAACACTCGTTAGGGCAACATCCGGTCGTGTCGGGAAAACGGCGGAATTCGATGCCGCAATTTCTGTAAACCTGCGCTCCGTGCAAATATTGTCGTGCGGTTTTAGACGCATAGCTTCCATAGATCCGGCGGATCGACCCGGGTACGTTTTTTACTTTCAATCTTTTCCTTCGTACTTTGTCAATTGGATGATGAAGGATCAGCCATGAAAAGACTCTTTTCCCCCTGGCGCTCTCAATATATAGCGACGTTTAAGGACGAGAAGAACAAGAAAGAACAATGCCTGTTTTGCCGGCTTGCCAGGGAGCAAGACGACTCAGCGAATCTCGTCGTCGTAAGAAAAGAACACTGTTTCGTCGTCATGAACCGTTACCCTTACAATAGCGGACACCTGATGATCGTGCCGTATACGCACGCGCCAAACTTCGAGGACCTCTCGAGAGAGGAGTACGCCGACATCATGGCAACCACGTCCGAAATGATAAGCGCACTGGGAACGGTAAGTCATCCACAAGGATTCAACTTCGGGGCGAACCTGGGAAGAGTGGCCGGCGCAGGAATCGATCAACACGTTCATTTTCACCTTGTTCCGCGGTGGAATGGAGACACGAATTTCATGCCCACCATTGGAGAAGTCAAGCTCGTTTCCGAGGACACAAGGGCGACATTTCGGCAATTGAAAAAGGCTTTGAAGAAGTAACGGTAGTCCGGCAGCACTGCTGTATACGACGGTTACTGCCGAAACGGTGGCGCCTGCAACAAAAAGCCCCGGGGAATCCCGGGGCAATCGTTGTGAATCCATCTCCATTAGCGGCAACCGGCTTCACTTCCAGATCTTCACTTCAAAGGTCCCCGAGGAGGTTGCGACACCGCGAAACATTCCCGATGAGTTGAAGGGCATGGTATAATTGCCCGTGGCATCAACGGCGATGAGTCCCCCGTCGTCCGGTTGTAATCGTTTGTAGATCATCTCATCTGCCGCATCCTTGAGCGACATTCCTTTGTATTCCATCAGCGCAGACACGTTATACGCAACAGTGTTCTTGATGAACTTTTCACCCCATCCTGTGCACGAAACCGCGCAGGTTTTGTTGTTCGCATAGGTCCCGTCGCCGATCAGCGGAGAATCTCCGATTCGGCCCGGCATTTTGCCGGTCATTCCCCCCGTGGAAGTTCCCGCCGCGAGGTTTCCATATTCATCCAGCACAACGCATCCCACGGTACCGTGCTTTCCTTCTTCCAGCTTCTTCTTGAACTCTTCCAGTTGTTTATATCGGTTTGGTGTATCGAAGTACGAATCCGGCACGACTTTGATCCCCATCGCTTCGGCAAATTTCTCCGCGCCGTCGTAGGCGAGCAGCACGTGTGGAGTTTTCTCCATCACAAGCCTGGCCAGCGATATGGGATGAGCGATATGCTTGACCCCTGCCACGGCGCCACACGAAAGATCGCGCCCATCCATAATTGACGCATCCATTTCGTGTTTTCCTTCCAACGTATAGACTGCGCCTATGCCCGCATTGAACTTTGGGTCGATCTCGAAGTAATTGAGAACTTTTTCGACAGCATCCAGGCCCGTTCCTCCTTTGGCGAGAATGTCTTTTCCGATCTGAAGCGCCTTCGTCAGGCCGTCAATATATGCTTGCTTCACAGAATCCGGCATTGATTGGCTGATCGTGCCGGCGCCTCCGTGAATAACGATGGTGTATGTCCCGCTCGGCTGTGCTTTGAGAACAGGGACCAATAAAAGAACCAGCAGCAACGCAACTGCACTCCGAAGAACTTTCATATCATCCTCCTGTAGAAATATTTATGGATTGCACGAAATTCATCCCAACGTAACATGAAAAACGTCGATCGTTTCCTGTTCCCTTTTGCGTTCGTTCACTTCCAATTTATTGAGTTCTTCATTGTTCCCTACATCATTCCCTGCGGGTCAACGTCAATGGTCACGGTGATCTGTCTGTCTCTGCTTAGTCCGGCGGCTTCGTATTGTTCCTTTGCCTTATGCAATGCCGATCGAAGGCTGGTTCCGGCGGGATCCCTGTCCCGCAAGTCTTTCACGACAACGTGTTTTCTGAACCGGTTCTTGATTTTTGGGATGGCGGCATCCGCCGGACCGAGAACGCGAAATTGCTCCTTTGCGCTTTGCAGCAAGAACTCGGCGAACTTCCTGGCGTGATGCTGGACCTCATTTTCCCTGCCTCCTGCAAACTCGATCAGAACGATCCTCGAAAAGGGAGGATAGTCGAGCTCGCGCCGATACTCCAACTCTTCTTTGTAGAAATTTTTGAAGTCGTGCAGGAGGACGTGTTTGAGACTGTAATGGTTCGGCTGAAGGGTCTGGATCACCACTTCCCCGGCGAGGTTGCTGCGGCCGGCTCTGCCGGCGACTTGTGTGAGCAACTGGAACGTCTGCTCCGAAGCACGGAAATCCGGAAGAAGCATTTGTGTGTCCGCAGAGATAACGCCGACAAGCGTCACGTGCGGGAAGTCGAGTCCTTTGGCAACCATTTGTGTGCCGAGTAAAATGTCCGCTTTCCTGTTCCCAAATTGTTGCAGGATCCGGTCGTGTGCGCCTTTCCGTTTCGTCGTGTCCTTGTCCATCCGCAGGATTGTCGCGCGAGGGAATATAGACTCGAGCTCTTCCTGTACCTGCTGAGTTCCAAAGGAAAAATGACGGATCTCGGTTCCTTTGCATTGCGGACATACCGATGGCGCATTTTTCACGAACCCGCAGTAATGACAGCGCAAATCTTTTTTGACGAGATGATACGTCAGGGAGACATCGCAATTGTGACACCGTTCGACGTGCCCGCAATCAAAGCACTCGACAACGTGCGAAAACCCGCGCCTGTTCTGAAGCAGGATCACCCCTTCGTTCTTTGCCAGCCGCTTCTCGATCTCATTCCTGAGCAACCCGGAAACTGACACGGATGGAAGATGTTTTGGGAATTCCTTGCCCGATTTCTGTACTTCGGCTTTCACTTCCTCGTACCGACGCTTCCGCTCTTTCGTCATGTCGACAATCTCAATCGCAGGGAGACGTGCCTCGTCGATCCTCTCCGGCAGTTCGATGAGTTGATACTTGCCGCTGATGGCATTGAAATAGCTTTCGGATGACGGCGTGGCCGATCCGAGGATAACGACCGCGTTGTTCTGAGATGCCCGGATGATCGCTACATCCCGCCCGTGATACCTCGGCGATGCATCAAATTGCTTATAGGAAGCGTCGTGCTCCTCATCGACAACGATCAACCCGATGTTCTTCAACGGCGCGAAGATCGCCGACCGCGGTCCGATGACGATCTTTACTTTTCCCGTGTGCGCCATTCGCCACGCGTCGTACCGTTCTCCCGCCGAAAGCTGGCTATGCATGACCGCCACATCCCCACCAAAATGCGCTTTGAATCGCCGCACGGTCTGAGGAGTCAGTGCAATTTCTGGAACCAGGACGATCGCTGTTTTGCCAAGAGCCAAGACCTTCCGAATGGACTCGATGTAGACTTGCGTTTTCCCGCTGCCGGTGATGCCCAGAAGGAGATACGTCGCATACTTCCCTCCGATAAGCGACTGTTCAATTGCGGCGAGGGAGGCTGATTGGTGCCGGTTAAGTGTGAGCGTCGGCGCGGGTTCGATCGCATCGTACTCACTCGTCCGAAACACTTCACGCACGGAGCTCTCAAGAACGCCCTTCCGAACCAGTGTCTTGATGTTGGAAGCCGAAACTCCCGTCACCCGGATGAGTTCCTTCAGCGATGCAAAGCCCGTCTTTTCTCTGATGTGCTCCGAAACCTCGTAGAGAAGCCGGCTCTGCCTTTTGGTCATTCGTGGCGTATCGCTACTGCCCGGCTCGTGATGGTCATCGAGAAATCTGTTCCCCACTTCACTCATTCTAATCACAGTCTCGGTCTTGGGCAGGACTTTCGGTTTCCCAACCGAGTCGACGGTCTCCACCCATCCCCGCGCTTCAAGCTGGTGCAAAACGGCGTTCAGCGATCGGATACCTGTCTTCTTCTGCAATCCAGCAACACTCATCGCGTGTTCCTTTTGAAGTGTTGACAGGATTGCCTTCTGACTCGCAGCTGAGGATCTCAGCGAAGATATGACGGATTCGACGTCTTCCGCTCTGAGAATGGCAGTACGGTTCGTTTGAATTGTCAGTCCCTGTGGCGTTGCGGCTCGGAGCACTTCGCCCCAAGGTGTAAGATAATATTCTGCGATCCAGCGTGTGAGGGCAAGCATATTGTCCGAGAACGTCGGGATGGAATCGAGTACATCGGTGACAGGCTTGATGTTCGCGACTTTCGATTCCGTCGAATGTCCCACCACGAATCCGCTCAGCAATTTTTTGCCGAACGGCACAATGACCCTGCTGCCTATCTTTGCCTGTTCCTGAAATTCCGAGGGTACGGAATACGTGAAGGTGTGGTCAATCGGGACTGGAAGAGCAATATCGACAAACAAAGGGTTCATGCTGACCGGCAAGGGAACGGGACTCGAATCCGGAGGAAAGAGAATTCAAATAACAACGTTAGACACTACTGCTGAGACAGAGCGTCGAAGCATCCTGCGAAGCTTCCGGAAATTCCGTAGAGTGCTCACAGCGTAAGAATCACAACGATCGACTGGCAAGGTCCCCCAATTCCTTCTCCAACGCGCGGTAGACATCTTTCAGTGCGAGACCTTTCTCAACGGCAATGCGTCTGCACTCTTCAAACTCGGGTATGAGCATCTCCCTGCCGTCGTTGATAACTGCCTTGACACGCACATTGCCAAACGACGTTTGAACATCTTTGACTCTGCGGACAAGCTTCTTTCTCTCCATCGGATGCATGCGCACGCCGATGCTGGACGTTTCGGCAAAGATCACTTTCAACACTGTATCGAGACCGATCCGCTCTGTCAGAACGGTCAACAGCGTCCCGGGTCTCCCCTTCTTCATGATGATCGGTGTAAGAAAAGCATCCCGTGCGCCCGCGGCAAGCAGACGCTCAAGGATGTACGGATAGAGTTCCGGATTCATGTCATCGATGTTCGTTTCCACACCCACGATCTGGTCGGTGTCGTACTGCGGCTCCAGATCGCCGATGACAACCCTCAGGAGGTTTGGAAGTTTGCCCATATCGCGCGAACCGGCTCCGTAGCCGATCGACGAGACCTTTACTTGTTCGACATCGAGCATCCCCCGCGAGTTCGCCTTGATGATCGCAGCCCCGGTCGGGGTCGTGAGTTCGAACGGGATATCCGTGAGGACTGTTGGATACCCCTTGAGAATTTCCATCGTCGCCGGAGTCGGCACCGGGAGCATCCCGTGTTGAGAGTCGACGGTTCCACCATTGCCCACTTTTACCGGTGAGGAGTATACGGAATCGATACCGAAGGAGTCGATGCAAATGGAGACTCCCACGATATCGACGAGAGAATCGATCGCACCGACTTCGTGAAAATGGACCTTCTCGAGGGTGGCACTGTGAACTTTCGCCTCGGCAACGGCAATCTCATAGAACATTTTTTTCGCGGTCTCCTTGACGACCATCGACAACCCGCTTCTCTCGATCAACGCGACAATGTCCGTATAATGACGGTGATATTTTGGCTGTTCCGTGATTACTACATCAATCTTTGTCGCGACAATGCCATTCCGCTCGACGTGGTTTGCTTCGAGTTCAAACCCCCCGAGACCAAGTTTGCCGAGCTCCGCCACGAGCGTGTCAAACCTGAGACCGGCGCTGACAAAAGCGCCGAGCGTCATGTCGCCGGAAATTCCACCGATCGTATCGAAATAACAGAACTTCACGAAAATTGATTCATCGAAGATTGATGTTTGCTACAGGACTTTTTCCAGGTGTTCAATAATTCGCTCCGTTGCGCCGATGTTCTCTTTGACGAGACTCAACGCAATCGCTCCAGCCTTTGCGGATGCCTTCTTGTTATTCAGCAACATTCTGAGCGACTTGTAACAATCCTGTTGATCGTGAACAACGATTCCGCCGCCACGTCGGGCTAGCTCAACAGCTTCCTGCGAATTGTGGTGTTTGGGACCGAAGAGAACCGGTATGCCGTAGACCGCCGGTTCAAGAACGCTGTGAATACCTTGTTTGAAGCTGCCGCCGATGTAGGCTACGTGAGCATACTGATACAATGCTGTCAGGATCCCTATGCTGTCTACGAGGATGATCCGTTCCCCCGAATAATCATTGAGATCGGAAAAGCGGATCGATCCAGGCGACGAATTGAGCTGGATTTCAATTCGTTCGAGGGTTTGAATGTTCGGCTCGTGTGGAACAAGAATCATAAGTGCGTTTGCGTCGTACTGGATGATTTTTTTGAACGTTGGGATCAGAACCTCTTCATCCTCTTCCCAACTGCTCCCCACGACGAATACCTTCCTGCGCCGGAGGATGGGTTCCGGTATGAGGTGTTTCTTTCGTGCTTCAAGACTTCGTGACCACACCTGGTCATACCGGGTGTCTCCGATCGCCTGAATCTGAGGTGGGCGGACGCCAATTCCCTCAAAGGCCTGCACGTCTGCCGACGAGACGGCAAGGATCGAAGACAACTGCCCGTACAGTTTCCTGTGAAAACTCCTTAACGGAAACTTCAGTCTCGAGGAATTCTTCCGCATCGTCGCGTTCGCAATGATTGCCGGAATGTTCCTCCGTCGAAGCTCCCACACGTGGTTAGGCCAAATATCATACCGGACCATAACTGCAACGGTCGGCCGGATGAGATCCAAAAAGCGACGCGCGTTCCGCACGGTATCGAAGGGTATATACGTTATCAGGTCTGCTAATTTGTAGTTCTTCGAGTGGTCATACCCGGACGGGGAGAAGAAACTCACAATAATGTCAAGGTCCGTGTACTTCTGGCGCAATGCAGCAATAATCGGTCTTGCCTGCTCGAACTCTCCCATGGAAGACGAGTGGAACCAGATACGCCGAGGTGTTTTGAGTTGCTTCGCCTGTTGCTCAAGATGCTCGAAGAGGCGGGTGCGGCCTTGTATGCCTCTCCGGATTTTCGGATTAACGAGTCCGCCGAAACGGAGCAGTAGCCAGAAGGCCGGGATGACAATGCCGTTGTAGAAAAGGAACCAGGTGCGCTGCATGATGTCAGTGGAGTCGATCGATTCGCCGCATCCCCCCCACTTTCAGACCTTCCGCTTGAGCCCGGCACAAGCCTGCGTTACCGGCTGACGTAGAAGTACGAATTATAGAATGGTGCAAGGGCATTTGTCAACGCAGCCTCGAAGGAGGCCTGGCGCGTCGTAACATCCCCTGAAAGGATGCCCCACGTTCCCTGCCTGCTTCGTATGTCCTTCTGGAGCGCCGTCCGATCAATGACCTCCGCAAGACTCTCTTGGCCCTTGACCACTGGATCCGCAATCGACCTTGGAACAAGGATTGCGCTGCTGGCGCCAAACGACTCCTGCCCATTGGAGGTTACAAAAGCCCAACTTTGGAGGAACGTCAGCAACCCGTTCGGTTGATCTTCCACAGAGAAGAGTCCTCCTTCCAGCCCTACCGCAAATGCGATCTCCGTATGCTGCTGCCGGCAAATCGCGCGCAGGTTGATGCTTCGCAGCTTTGCCCCGTGCATGATGCGTTCGAGAGATTTCGGCGTCTCCTCTACCCCCGATTCCACCTCGAACTCAAGAAAGAGCAAGTCATCAACGGCTGTCCCGAGCAGTGGCGCGAGTTTTCGGAAAACAGCTTTGACGGCATCCACTTTTGGTTTGCGGATGCTGGCGATCCCAACAGTCATAGCACCTGTTCTGCCCGATTTTTTCCGGGTTATGGTAGACAAACTTTGGAGGAAAAGCAAGGAATCGTGCCGCACGCAGAGCTCAGCCGATTAATGCTGTTGTCATTCCTTCCTTCACAGGGGCCTTTGTTGATTCTGCTGATGGCGTTATGTATCTTTCGGCGTCACGGAACTCTGTGAAGATTTTTATTTGATTTTGAACGATGGCTGATCCAACGACAACCGGGTTAAGACTCGAGGAAGAAAACAGACGTCTGAAACGAGCAATCGAAGAACTCTCGATTCTCAACGACCTCGGGCGTGCGATCAGCGCTTCGCTGGATTCGCAGGAAATCATGCAGACAATTATTCGCAGGTCCTTGCGAGCGGTGAATGCCGAGCAAGGGGTCATTACGCTTGTCGATGAACGTGCAAGCCAGCCGATGAAGACGCTCGTTCGCACGATGGTATCCTCGAGTGATCACGAGCAATTCCAGGTGAACCAGGCGCTGCTCGGGTGGATGCATCTGAACAAGAAACCCCTCCTCCTCAATAACCCGAGTTCGGATGAGCGGTTTCGCGGAGTCCGGTGGGACGAGTCCGTTCACACGCTCTTATGCGTCCCCCTTGTCGTCAAATCCGAGCTCAAAGGTGTCCTCACGATCTTCAACAAGCGAGGAGCCGCCGGTTTTTCCGACGAGGACCAGCGCCTTCTTGCTATCATTGCCGTGCAGTCTTCACAAGTCATCGAAACTGCGCGCCTCTACGAAGAAGAAAAGGCGTTCGTAAAAATGCAGGAGGAAGTGCGTCTTGCATCCAAGATACAGACCGAGCTCCTGCCGAAAACCACCCCAACGATCGAAGGGTACGAGATCGCCGGTACAAGCATCCCGGCCCAGGTCGTTGGCGGCGATTACTTCGACTTCATCCCAATAGACGACCAGCGCACCGCAATTTGTCTTGGGGATGTCACCGGCAAAGGACTTCCCGCATCTCTCCTGATGGCAAATCTTCAAGCAACGCTCCGTGGCCAGTCATTTCTCAGTTCGTCGCCGAAAGACTGCCTCCTTCGATCCAACAAGCTTTTGTATCACAGCACCAGCCCCGAAAAATTCGCGACCCTTTTTTACGCGTCGCTTGACAGCAGAAATCACCTTCTTTCGTATTCCAACGCCGGTCACGATTTTCCCTTCCACTTCTCCGGCAGCGAAACACCCAATCGCCTCAAGTCCGGAGGCCTCATGCTCGGTGCCTTCGAAGACTTTGCTTTTGAAGAGGATACGGTTTCCATGAAACCCGGAGACCTTGTCGTGATTTCCTCCGATGGCATATCTGAAGCCATGAATTCGAACCTCGAACAATTCGGCGAAGGACGACTCCAGACGGTCATTCGGGAAAATCGCTCGGCGTCGCCTCAAGCGCTCATCGACACCATCGTCGCTGCAGTCCGCACCCACGCCGGCGATCAGCCGCAAAGCGACGATATGACGCTGATCGTCCTGAAGCGGGTGTGAGGGGTGTCGCGGCCTGACCGATGAGTTCCTCACGGCTGTCGAGTAGACCGGCGTGTTCCGTCAGATTCGACGTGCCAGCGTGAGCAGAGAGCGAGAGCCTGTTGTTCGCGGAACCGTGCCCCGTGCGATGTTCAAAATTGAATCACTTGACACATCCATTCAATCCTTATGCAACGTTCTGATAAAAATGCTCTAGACAAGTTCCGAATTGAAAAGGATTCGCTTGGCGAGGTACAGGTGCCGCAGGTGGCTTACTGGGGGGCCCAGACACAGAGAGCGATAGAGAATTTTCCAGTCAGCGGAATTCGATTTACTGCCGCTTTCATTCGTTCGCTGGTCCTGATCAAGAAGGCTTCTGCAAGCGTGAATCGCCGTCTTGGACTGCTTGATACCAGACGTGCCGCTGCGATTGTTCGGGCGTGCGATGAAATCGTCGAAGGCAGACTCAATGAGCAATTTCCGCTCGACATCTTCCAGACGGGATCAGGCACCTCAACGAACATGAATGCGAATGAAGTGATTGCGATACGGTCTAATGAGATCCTGACCAAGATCAAGGACTCCAGGTCTCCCGTTCATCCCAACGATCACGTCAACCTCGGTCAGTCTTCGAATGACATCATTCCCACGGCGATTCACGTTTCGGCGCACCTCGAGACATCAGAGGTATTGCTCCCTGCGCTGGAACTCCTTTACAAAACGATCAACGTGAAGGAAAAGGAGATTGGTACGGTAGTCAAAACGGGCAGGACACATCTAATGGATGCCATGCCAATCACGCTCGGCCAGGAAATGTCAGGTTGGGCCGCCCAGGTAGAGAACTCGATCGCAAGGATCAAGTCCGCTCTCCCGCGCTTGTCGGAATTGGCGATCGGTGGCACTGCAGTCGGAACAGGGATCAACACAAACAGGAAATTTGGCAGACTGGTCGCGAAAGAACTCTCTTCGTTGACGAAGATAAACTTCAAGGAAGCTTCCAACCATTTCGAAGCACAAGCTTCTCAGGACGCCATCGTTGAACTTTCAGGCCAGCTGCGGACGTATGCCACGGTATTGCTCAAAATTGCGGATGATCTTCGCTGGATGAACAGCGGACCGATTGCAGGGCTCGGCGAGATACAATTGCCTGCTCTTCAACCCGGATCGTCGATTATGCCGGGAAAAGTGAATCCCGTCATCCCCGAATCGGCCAGAATGGTCGCTGTGCAAGTGATGGGTAACGATTCCGTTATCGCGATGGCCAACGCGCTCGGTGAGTTCCAGCTCAACGTTATGCTGCCCGTGATTGCGCACAATATTCTCCAGTCCATTTCCCTGCTTGCGAACATTTCGACTCTCCTGGCTGCCAAAGCGATTGCAGGGTTTACGGTGGACGCGGGACGTGTTTCAGAATTCATTCACAAGAATCCGATCATTGCGACCGTTCTCAATCCCATCATTGGCTACGACAAGGCGGCTGAGGTTGTCAAGAAGGCGCTGAAAGAGAAAAAGACAGTGAAACAAGTGGTCGTAGAAATGAATTATCTCTCGGTAACCGAAGCGAACCGGATTCTCGACCCTGTCATCATGACCAAAGCGGGCTTTTCCGATACCACAAGGTAAGCCACACCGTTTGTCGCGGGAACGCCGAGTCCCCCGGAGATGGCCGCGATCGACCGAGGAACGAAGCGGGTCTCTTTCCTGTTCGGTTCGGAGACTCACAGCAATTACGCAGCGTCCCGCAGACCGATGAGCTGCAAATCAAGGAAGGACTTGAGGAGAGTGTTTGCAATGAACACGCCCGCGATGTGCAATTCTGTGCTCGCGGCCGTTCTGTTCTCGACAATCTGCGCTGTCTCCGTTCGTGCTCAGCAGCTGTCGGGACCCGCACGAGAAGTCTGGGCCATGGAGGAACGTTACTGGAACGACGTGAAGTCTCTCAACGTCGAGGACTTTCTGTCGTTGTGGCACGATGATTTCAAAGGATGGCCCGCGAGCTCGAACGCACCGATTCCGAAGGATAGTGCCGCCGACATGATCCGTGTTCCGCTTTCAAGAGGTTCGAGGATAACACGATACGAGCTTCACCGAAAAGTCCTCCAGGTGTTCGGCAACACAGCGATATCGATTTATGCAGTCACGTTTACGTGGGTCGACAACCATGGTCACGTCGAACGAACGGGTCAATGGTACAAATTGATTCATACCTGGCTGAAAGTCGGGAAGGAATGGAAAATCATCGGCAGTCTGTCAGCGGTGCTTGCCCAACCAGATTCACCGCCTGGGCATTAAAGGAAAAGCAAGGAGCAGATCATGTTCATGCGTATGCTTCAAGTGAAGATAAAGCAAGAAGAACTGCCCGGCTTCATCCGGTTGTATGAGGAGAGGATCATCCCGGCCCTAGAGCAGGTCGGCGGGTGTGTCTACGCCTGCCTGATGCGGAGCGTCCATCAGGCAGACCAGGGGATATCCATGACACTTTGGCGGTCGGAGAACGACGCCGTGCAGTACGAACAAAGCGGCTTGTTCGCTCAACTTCTTACAGAGGCACGGCCGTTCTTTGCTGAAAGCTCGGAATGGAAACTCGAACTGACGAAGGATTTCACGCTCGAGTACACCCCGGCATCTGCAGAACCGATTGTCAAGACATACTCTATTGCGACGTCGAGCGGCTCGACTCTTTCGTCAATTGGGACGAAGCACCGCCCGTTTCTCCGGATCGTATCGCTTCATATCAAACCTGGAAAACTCGAGGAATACAAAGATCTCTACCAGAAGGAAATTTTGCCGGCGCTCCTGGCAACCAATGGATGTCAATTCTCGTGTCTCTCGACGCCGACAAACGACAGCAACGAGGCTATTTCCGTGACCCTTTGGAACAGCCGCGCCGAGGCCGAGGAATACGAACGAACAGGGACCTTCGACCAATTGCTTCGCAATATCAGCCACACGCTCAGTGATCTTTCCCAACTCAAAATGCAAAGTGTCGGCACAAGGCTTCCGAGCGTAACGAGCGAGGATGTTGAAATCGACGGTTACCAGCTCATCGTTGGCAGGGGTTTTTTGGGTTAACGAATCAGCCATTTGCTTGTTCGCAGTCAAGAGTGCTTCCACTATTTGATCGCCGAAAGGAAGAACCCATGAGCACAGTACGGGACATATTAAAGACAAGAGGGGGCGTAGTTTGGCACGTATCGCCCGAAACGAAGGTTTTCGATGCGCTTATCGTGATGGCCGAAAAGAATGTCGGAGCTCTCGTGGTGGTAAGCAACGGCGCTGTGGTTGGCATATTTTCAGAACGCGACTACGCAAGAAAGGTCGTGCTAAAGGGGAAAACTTCACGCGAGCTCGAGGTGAAAGAGATTATGACTCCCGATCCCGTATCCGTCAGTCCCGAACAGTCCATCGAAGAATGCATGGAGATCATGGACGGCCGACATATCCGGCACCTCCCCGTATTGGAGAATCAGAAGCTCGTGGGCATGATCACCATCAGGGATGCGATCAAGGCCGTGATCAGCGAAAAGGAACACACGATCACGCAGTTGCAGAACTATATCAAGGGGGTGTGAAGAGATTTGAGTCGTGCAACTTTGAAGCTGTTGGATCATTGGATAATGGCTCACAAAACGAAATTCCACACGGTGAACCGAAGAATCCTGTATGATTGGCGCATCAATATCGCATTATAAAATCCTTGAAAAGCTCGGCGAGGGGGGAATGGGCATAGTCTACAAGGCCCAGGACACCAAACTCGACCGACTCGTGGCTCTCAAATTCCTCCCTGAGCATGTTCCTGCCAGCTCCGACGAGCTGCAACGCTTTGTCCAGGAAGCCAAAGCTGCCGCGGGGTTGAACCACCCGAACATTTGCACCATTCACGGAATCGAAGAAGCCGATGGGAAGAATTTCATCGTCATGGAGTTCGTTGAGGGGCAGACGCTCCAGGAGAAGAAGTCCTCCCTCTCGATGAAGCAAGCAATCGACATTGGCATTCAGATAGCGGAAGGACTCGCTGCAGCACACGAGAGGGGCATAGTGCACCGGGATATCAAACCCGAAAACATCATGATCCGCAAGGACGGACGCGTACAGATAATGGATTTCGGACTGGCCAAGCTCCGTGGTGCGTCGCGGCTCACCAAAGAAGGATCGACGGTAGGCACAGCAGGCTACATGTCCCCGGAACAGGTCCAGGGACACGACGTCGACCATCGGTCGGATATCTTCTCCCTCGGAGTGTTATTGTATGAAATGATTTCCGGACAGTCTCCGTTCAAAGGAGTCCACGAAACTGCCATCATCTATGAAATCGTCAATGTTGATGCACCACCACCTTCGTCGAAGAAACCGGAGATCGAACCGGAACTCGACCGCATCGTGCTCGAGTGCCTGGAGAAAGACCCGAACGAGCGGACACAATCGGCGAAACAGGTCGCCGTCGATCTGAACAGGTTCAAGCGCACGTCAAGCCGTTCAAGGTTGAGCAGGGCTATGCCCGCGGTAGCTGTTTCCCCCGCGCATGAGGAATCCGGATTGAACCCTCCATCATCGATCGTGCGTTTTCTGCCCTGGGGCATCACAACAGTGGTGGTTCTTCTTGCACTTGGGTGGTTCATTCTTTTCCGTGGCACCAACATCAGCGGAAATTTCGTCAGCCGATTGAATATCTCAGCAGTCAATTCTCCCGGTCAATTGATTTTCCATTCCGATGTACCCTCCCTTGAACTTTCGCCCGACGGTCGGGAAGTGGTTTATACGCTTTCCGATGGAGGCACGTCACAGCTTTACCTGCGATCCCTTGACGACTATCAGTCTCACCCTATCAGTGGTACGACGAACGGAAACTCTCCGTTCTTCTCTCCCGACGGACAATGGATCGGATTTGTCGCAGATGGAAAAATTAAGAAGGTCCCGACCGCCGGCGGTACCGTTGAGGAAGTTTGCGATGCCCAGGGATTCCGGGGAGCTTCCTGGGGTCCCGATAACAGAATCTATTACTCCCCTTTGTTTTCCTCGGGTCTTATGTCAGTTTCTGCAAACGGAGGCAACGCCAGAATTTTTTCCGCGCTCGATTCGATCAAAGGGGAACGCACGTACCGATGGCCTCAGGTTTTGCCGGGCGGCCAATGGATATTATATACTGTGGGAACTCAGAGTAACCCCAATTCCTACATCGACGCCACGTTGATGATCCAGTCCATAGCAACCGGTGAGCGCCATGAGCTGAACGTTCGGGGCGAGATGGCCAGGTACGTCGACCCAGGATATCTGGTTGTAGGACGCAACGGGTCGCTGCTCGCCGCCCCATTTTCTTTGAAAGACTTCCAAACCACAAATCCGTTATCACAGGTGATCGACGGCGTAAGCGGAGATCCTGGCAGCGGTGTGCTCGATTTTTCCATCTCCCGGAATGGCCACCTGGTCTATCTTGCCGGTACGTCGAACAGGGAATTTACTTTGGAATGGGTGACCCGAGACGGCAAAATTACTCGCCTGCCATTGCAGCCACAGGCGTTTAATGCGCCGCGTATTTCGCCGGACGGAAGTAAATTGGCGGTCGATGTGGGAGATCCGAATGGTAATAACGACATCTGGATTTATGACTTCAAGAAGGGGACGTTCAACAGGCTTACGTTCGGCAACGAAGTGAACACGCCCCTCTGGAGCCACGATGGAAAACGAATTTACTATTCGGTATCCGTGCCGTCGAGCATTGCTGTCCAGCCAGCCGATGGAAGTTCCCAGGGAGTAAGGATCATGAGAAACCCCATCCCACAATATCCTGTCTCTCTGACCCCAAGGGGAACACAAATGATTCTTTCCGGATTTGGCGGTTCGGGTATCATGATCGCGGATCTCGAAAAAGGAACCGAGCCAACCTCTCTGATATCGTCCCGTCCTTATTCCTACGGAGGAGTAATTTCTCCGAACGGCAAGTACATTGCATATGGATCTAACGAAACAGGCACGCTGGAAATATTTGTTAGGAGTTTTCCCGATCTGAAAGGGAAGTGGCAGGTTTCCGTCGGCGGGGGAGGCACTCCCCTCTGGTCCCCGGACGGGAAGGAGTTGTTCTACACGACGACCATCGGTAAGTTGATGTCGGTAGCCATCAAGACTTCCCAGGTATTTTCAGCCGGATCGCCCCGGGAAATTCTTGATGTCTCCCAGATGTGGTTCCCCAACAACCCGGTAACAAACTTTGATATCACACCGGATGGGAAACGTTTTATCATGCTTCAGAATACAAAAGGCGGCGCTCGCATATCTTCATTTAACTATGTTCAGAACTGGGTAAAGGAGCTGGAGAGGCTGGGGCGATAGACAGCGCTCCGCTTCAGGGTTCACAACTACGAATCTTGTCCACACTGAAGAGTGAGATCAAGACGGAACCATTTCAGGAGCGGATCAACAGCAAGGAGCAAGGAGCCAGAAGCCATGATGGGTGCGACACTTGATAGGATGGTCAAGTCTGCGGATTTCCTCGACGAAATACGAAGAAGCGGGCTGCGCGCAGGAGATCTTGTCTTCGTGAAAACGTGCAATTCCGAGTATTCCATCCACGTTGAGGAAGACGGACTCTTCACCGTCTCTGGTGGTTGGTTCGACCTGAGAGGAAAGTCCCCTGCACGGACCACCATCAAAGGTTGCACGTGGGGCGGAAGCGTCATCAAGGTGGATATCATTGCCGCGTGTGGCTTGAGGATTGAGTTTGGCAACAGACTGATTACAAGCCCCGTCCAGAAGATTTTCATCTTGTCGCGTGAGGCGGCTAATTGAGATAGCTATCAGAGGAAAACAGTTTCATCCCATCCCGACAAGTCGGGATGGGGTTCTTTCCCGGGCCAAATGTTGGATGCTGAAACACCACACAAAACGTTCGGGGCAGGCAAGCTAAGCATAGCGATTCATCAGTGTAAGATGGACTTTTTCACGACCTTCCGGGTGGACGTAGATGTGGAGAAGAGAGCAGACGAGGTACTCCAAGTATTAGAGCGGCTTGTGAACGTCTGACTAATCCCCCTTCTGCCTTCTCTATGGAGTAGAGAAGGGGTAAAGGGTGGGTTGAGTCGGGCCATCCCCGAAGAAAGGCAACCCATGATCGGAACAACAATAGGCCACTATAGGATTCTTGAGAAGCTCGGTGAGGGGGGCATGGGCGTGGTCTATAAGAGTCAGGATATGAGGCTGAACCGCCTGGTCGCACTGAAATTCCTTCGCCAAAACCTGGTCCGTACGGAGACGGACCTGGCCCGCTTTCTTCAGGAGGCAAGGACCGCGGCTTCTCTCAGCCACGCCAATATCTGCACGATCTACGGTATTGAGGAAGACAATGGTGACCAGTTTATTGTCATGGAGTACGTGGATGGAGCGACTTTACGAACGAAAATTGCCGGCTCTCCACTGCTGTTTCCGGATTTTCTCACCTACGCTTCGCAGATTGGCGAAGGGCTGGCAGCGGCTCACGACAGAGGGATTGTGCATCGGGATATCAAACCCGACAATATCATTGTCAACGCGAAAAACCAGATCAAGGTCATGGATTTTGGGCTGGCGAAACTCAAAGGCGATGTTGGATTGACAAGAACCGCGATCACGCTTGGCACAGCTGCATATATGTCTCCTGAACAAATACAAGGCGCTGACGTCGATCATCGCACGGATATCTGGTCATTCGGAGTTGTGCTCTATGAGATGTTGACGAGCAAACTCCCGTTTCGCGGAGAGCACGAAGCCGCCGTGTTGTATTCGATCGTGAACGAAGATCCGCCGCCTCCCTCATCCCTGACTTCGGAAACCCCGCCTCACGTCGACGATATCATCCTGAGAGCTCTCGAAAAGGACACCGCAAAACGGTACCAGACCGTGAGAGAGCTGTTGTACGACCTGACGCAATCTCGTTCTTCATCCCACGATACGAGGCACAAATCCGTCGCGGTGCTCCCGTTCGAAAACCTGAGCACGGAGAAGGAGAACGAATTCTTCAGTGATGGCCTGACCGAAGAGATCATTGCCACGCTCTCAAAAATCCGGAGTATCGACGTCGTGTCAAGAACATCGGTCATGCAATACAAAGGGACGACCAAATCCATCAAGCAAATTTCGCGCGAATTGCAGGCACGGCATCTGCTGGAAGGCAGCGTTCGAAAGCAGGGCGACGATCTGAGGATCACCGCGCAGTTGATTGATGCGCAGCAGGATGTCCACCTTTGGGCGGAAAAATACCGGGGTGACGTTCACGATGTGTTCGATA
>Ga0335079_10001219_pt1 | contig 29342 bp, 24 predicted proteins | sample Lox_Sample_33_FD_206719 | JGI IMG/M metagenome (GOLD analysis project Ga0335079, IMG submission 206719) | Soil microbial communities from Loxahatchee National Wildlife Refuge, Florida, United States - Lox_Sample_3.3 | ecosystem: Environmental > Terrestrial > Soil > Wetlands | place: USA...
GAATGTCACGTGGATGGAATATCGTGGCCCCGGAAAAGTTGTGTTCGAGAATGTAGATCCCATCCTGGTGACGGAGGGCAAAGCTGCCACACGCGCGCACTTTACCGTGCCGGGGACTTACGTGCTGCGCGCTGCTGCGAACGATGGGGAGTTATCGACCACCAGCGATCTTACGGTAACGGTTGCGCCGGGCCAGCCATAACGACGGCAGGCTTCCCGTTAAGACGATGCTTCTTCCGCTGGTGGATCCTCCGAGCTCTGCGCTCGAAACACTCTTGCTGTGAGGTTGGCAGGAAAATGGGGACGCCGATTCTTAAGGAATTTGGCAACGATGACGAAACCCGTTCCGATTCCCACCCCCAGGCTCCGCACGCCTGACCAGCGCAATTGAAAGAACCTCTTGTGGCAGCCCAAGCAGCGGAACGGCAGGAAAAAAAAGTTGACGTGTCTCTCGATGATATTGCGCCTCCTTGAACGAGAAACGTTCGCTGAACCGCAACGCGGACACAATCGTGACAATTTTCCCTCCAGGGAATAACTATCGCATGAACCGAACCGGAGTATCTCTGCATAAATCCGGATATAGTACTAGTAAGGTGATTGCTTCCGTGTGGAAGCTCGCCCCGGCGCGAAAGAGCGGTTCGTTTTCGTACAGATCAACAGGCTGTGGGCAAGCGATATTTGCCCAAAGTGACCAATAGGCTTCCCCGGTAATGGATGACGCTATAATGAACCGCATTAACCCGAACGGCGTCACACTATGCCCCGCATTGTCCGTTGTTCCCTGATCCAAGCTTCCAATGCCGCCTCTCCGGATGCGTCGCTGGATGCCACCAAGCAGGCGATGATCGAAAAGCATCTCGGCTATATCCGCAAAGCCGCCAGCGACGGGGCGCAGATCATTTGCCTCCAGGAGATCTTTTACGGACCGTATTTTTGCGCGGAACAGACCACACGCTGGTACGACTTCACCGAAGCCGTGCCGGAGGGTCCCACCGTATCGCTCATGCGCGACCTGGCGCGCCAGCACCACTTGGCGCTGATCGTTCCGATCTACGAGCGTGAGCAGGATGGCATCTACTACAACACCGCGGCCGTGATCGACAAAGATGGCTCCTATCTCGGCAAGTACCGCAAGACGCATATTCCCCACGTCGCTCCAGGCTTTTGGGAGAAGTTCTACTTTCGCCCTGGCAACCTCGGGTACCCGGTGTTCGACTTGGGCTTCGCCAAGATTGGCGTCTACATCTGTTATGACCGCCATTTTCCCGAGGGCGCGCGCGCGCTTGGTTTAAACGGCGCCGAGATCGTGTTCAACCCGTCGGCCACGGTTGCCGGTTTGAGCGAGCATCTGTGGAAGCTGGAGCAGCCCGCGCACGCCGTCGCCAACGGCTACTTTATTGGGGCCATCAATCGGGTGGGCGTGGAAGCCCCCTGGAACATCGGGGAGTTTTACGGCTCCAGCTATTTCTGCGACCCCCGCGGCTGCATTATTGCGCAGGCGGCGCGCGACCGGGACGAAGTGCTCACTGCCGATCTCGACCTGGATCTCATCGCCGAAGTTCGCAAAACATGGCAGTTCTTCCGTGACCGCCGGCCCGATATGTACGAGTCGCTCGTCAAGGCTTGAGCATGCCCGAGGTTCCCCTTCCGGTTCCACGCAACCTGGAGCAGTTTCCGGAACTGCACCCGCCCTTCGACCGGCCGGCGGCGCTGGTGGAAGCCAACCGTTGCCTGTTCTGTTTCGACGCCCCGTGCACCGGCGCGTGCCCCACCCACATCGACGTGCCGCGCTTCATCAAGAAGATCGCCAGCGAGAATCTCCATGGCGCTGCGCTGACGATTCTCGACGCCAACATTCTGGGGTTGAGTTGCGCGCGTGTCTGCCCGGTGGATGTGCTGTGCGAAGGCGCCTGCGTGCTCTATCGCTACAATCAGAAGCCCATCGAGATTGGCCGCTTGCAGCGCTACGCCATGGACAGTTTCTACGCCAACGGTTGGGCCGGCCCGTGGTCTGCCAGGCCACAGCCCAAACGCCCTGGCAGGGTCGCGTGCGTAGGGGGCGGACCGGCTTCGCTGGCCTGCGCGGCGGAATTACGTCGCCGCGGTTTCGCCGTCACGATCTTCGACAATCGGCCGCTGCCCGGAGGCTTGAATACCTACGGCGTGGCGGAATACAAGCTCCGCCCGTCGGACAGCCTGCGCGAAGTCGATCTGGTGCGCTCGCTGGGGACCGAGCTCCGTCAGGCCGAAATCGGCGCCAATCTCCCGCTGGCTGGTTTAGAGCAGGAGTTCGATCGCATTTTCCTCGGGCTCGGCTTGGGCTCCATGTTGCGGCTGGGAATTCCGGGAGAGGAAGCATCCGGCGTGATCGACGCGCTGCGGTTCATTGCCCGCTACAAGACCTACCACGATGTTTCGATCGGCCGCCGCGTGGTGGTGATCGGAGGTGGCAATACCGCCATCGACGCGGCCAACGCCGCTTGCCGCCTGGGCGCGCCCGAAGTCCATATGTTTTACCGCCGCGGTGAAAAGGACATGCCCGCCTTTGCTTCTGAGTACGAGAATTCCAAGATCGAAGGTGTGCGGTTCCATTTCTTGGCGCAACCGCTCGAAATCCTCCAGGAGCATGGGCGTGTCTCAGCCGTGCGATTTGCTGGAACCCAATTGGGGGCGCGCGACGCATCCGGCCGCCGTCCTTTTGAAACTGTGGCGGGCGCCGACTTCGTCTTCCCGTGCGACATGGTAATCCCCGCGCTCGGTCAATCGCGAATGGTCGGCCTTCTCGAAGCCGTCGGCATTGCCGTAGACAACGGTACGGTCCTGGTAGACCGTCCCACCGGCCGCACGGCCAATCCGAAATACTACGCAGGCGGCGATTGCATCAATGGCGGACGCGAGGTGGTGGATGCGGTTGCTGACGGCAAACGTGCTGCCGTGGCGATCAGCCAAAGTCTGGAGGCCGGGCGTGGCTGACCTGACGACGGTGTTTGCCGGGCGCATCCATTCGCCCAACCCTTTTTGGCTGGCCTCGGGCCCACCCGCCAATTGCGGGGAGCAGGTGATGCGCGCATTCGATGCCGGTTGGGGCGGCGCCGTCTGGAAGACCATCGGCGAACCGATCGTCAACGTTTCATCGCGCTACTCTTCTGTCGATTGGAACGGCCAGCGCATGATGGGGTTGAACAATATTGAGCTGATTTCCGACCGGCCAATCGAAACCAATCTGCGCGAAATTGCCGAGGTGAAGCGGCGCTATCCGAAGCATGCCGTAATCGCTTCGCTGATGGTTGAATCGAAGCGCGAGACTTGGCACGAGATTGTGAAGCGTTCCGAGGACGCCGGCGCTGACGGCCTCGAGCTGAATTTCGGCTGCCCGCACGGCATGAGCGAGCGGGGCATGGGCAGCGCCGTCGGCCAGGTGCCCGAATATTCCTGCATGATCACCGAATGGGTGAAGGAAGTGGCGCGCACGCCCGTTCTGGTCAAGCTGACTCCCAACGTCACCGACGTACGCACCATCGGGCGAGCTGCGCGGCGCGGCGGGGCCGACGGCCTATCCGCCATCAACACCCTCAATTCCATTACCGGTATTGACCTGGATACGTTCACCCCGCGTCCCGATGTGGGTGGTCATTCGGCGCACGGCGGATACTGCGGGCCGGCGGTGAAACCGATCGCTTTACATTTGGTCCAGCAACTGGCTTCCGATCCCGATGTGAGCCTGCCCATTTCGGGTATCGGAGGAGTTTCCTCCTGGCGTGAAGCCGCCGAATTCCTGCTGCTCGGGTGCGGCACCGTGCAGGTCTGCACCGCCGCCATGCACTACGGCTTTCGCATCGTGGAAGACATGATCGATGGCTTGAGCCACTGGATGGACGAAAAGGGGTTTTCCACTATCGACCAATTCCGGGGGCTCTCGCTTCCCAAGGTGACGGATTGGAAACACCTCGATTTGAATTACCGCATCGTGGCGCGGATCGACCCCGATAAGTGCATCGGCTGCGATCTCTGCTATATCGCGTGCTGGGATGGCGCCCATCAGTGCATTCACCGCGGCGCCGATCACGGAGTCCCGGAACGCGTCGAGGCCCAAAGCCGGGCGCGTATCGCGGTGACGCCCATTGCCAAGCTGGACGCAGCCGCGGGCGCCAACGGCCGCACGCCGCCCGAGCGCATCCCCATCGTCGATGAAGACGAATGCGTGGGCTGCAATCTCTGCTGGCTGGTGTGCCCGGTGGAGGACTGCATCACGATGGAGCGAGTCGAGACAGCGAAGCCGCCCGAATCCTGGGAGCAGCGCGCGGCGGCGAAGGGTGGCAAATCGTGAATACGCTCAGAAGTTGTGGGGCAGCCTTTCAGGCTGCGGACCCGCTTTCCAGCGGGTCCAGCCGGTCGAAAGGCCGGCCGGGGCCACGAATGGCCGCTCCACGATGGGGTGCCTCCTCATGAACACGCTCATTCGCAACGGCACAGTGGTGACGGCCCGCGACACCGGGAAAGCCGACGTCCTGATCGAAGGCGAGCGGATCAAAGAGGTGCGCGCGGGAATTCCGCAGCAATCGGCAGAGAAAGTCATCGACGCTTCCGGCATGTACGTGATGCCCGGCGGAATCGATTGCCACACCCATCTCGACATGCCGTTCGGGGGCACGACATCGAGCGACGATTTCGAAACCGGCACCCGAGCAGCGGCGTTCGGCGGCACCACGAGCTTGGTGGATTTCGCCATTCAGGGGCGAGGCACGCGCATGCGGACCGCTTTGGATACCTGGTGGAAAAAGGCCGAGGGTAAGGCTGTTATCGATTACGGCCTGCACATGATCGTGACCGACCTGGCCGGAGCCGGGTTGGAGGATATGGACGACATGGTGCGGGAAGGGGTCGCCAGCTTCAAACTCTTCATGGCGTACCCCAACGTGCTCATGGTCGATGACGCCACCATCTTTCGCGCTCTCTCACAGACAGCCAAGAACGGCGCGTTGATCTGCATGCACGCCGAAAACGGCAGCGTGATCGACATCATTGTGCAGCGCGCGCTGGCTGAGGGCAAAACGGCGCCCGTATATCACGCCCTCACCCGCCCGCCGCGCGCCGAGGCCGAAGCCGTGCACCGCGCCATCGCGATGGCGGAGATTGCCGGGGCGCCGGTATACATTGTGCATCTCTCTTCGGAAGACGCCCTCAACGAAGTTCGCGAAGCGCGCTACCGGGGCGTTCCGGCTTTTGCCGAGACCTGCCCGCAGTACCTTTTGCTTTCGATCGAAGAACTGGAGCGGCCCGGATTCGAAGGCGCCAAGTATGTGTTCACGCCGCCACTACGCCCCAAGCAGCATCTGCCCAAGCTTTGGGATGGCCTCAAAGATGACAACCTCCAGGTAGTCTCGACCGATCATTGCCCGTTTTGCTTCGAAGATCAGAAGGTGCTCGGCAAGGACGATTTCACCAAAATCCCCAACGGCGGACCTGGAATCGAAAACCGCTTGCAACTGATTTATCACCACGGCGTGAACCAGGGGAAGATTTCCATCAACCGCTTCGTCGAGCTGGTTTCCACCACGCCCGCGCGCATTTTCGGGATGTACCCGAAGAAGGGCGAAATTGCGCCGGGAAGCGATGCCGACCTGGTAATCTGGGACCCGGCCGCGAGCCACACCATCAGCGCCAAGACCCACCACATGCGAGTCGATTACTCCCTGTTCGAAGGCTTTGAAGTGAAGGGCAACGCGCGTACCGTGATTTCGCGCGGAGAAGTCATTGTCGATCGCGGGCAGTTTCTGGGCAAATTGGGACGCGGGCAATATCTGCGCCGCGCCGCCCGCGGAGGGGCTTGGAAATAAAGCACCGCTCCCTACACGTCGCGGCTCAGTAAAGCGTTACCGAGCCGCGACCGTAGGGAGCGGCGCACTTATATGTCTGCTCGTCCGGCCTATGTTACATTTTGGTCGATGGCGCAGCCGGCCCCGATGAAATACGATCCCACTCTCTACAACCCGGATCTCGCGCCCGTCCCCAAAGAGCGGCGCACGTGGGGCACCTACAACTACGCCTCGCTGTGGGTCGCGATGAGCGTCTGCATTCCCACGTACATGCTGGCCTCGGGGCTGATCGCCGGCGGCATGAGCTGGTGGCAGGCCATCGCGACAATACTATTAGGCAATCTCATCGTGCTCGTCCCCATGCTGCTCAATGCGCATGCCGGAACCAAGTACGGCATTCCGTTTCCGGTGTTGGTGCGCGCATCCTTCGGCGTGCGTGGCGCGAATATTCCCGCGGTGCTGCGCGCGCTGGTGGCTTGCGGGTGGTTCGGAATTCAGGCATGGATCGGCGGACAAGCCATCTACTCGATGTTGAAGATTGTCTGGCCGGCGTTTCCCGGCGGCGTTTGGCTTTGTTTCTTCGCTTTCTGGGCGCTCAACATGTTTGTGATCTGGCGGGGCATCGATACCATCAAGTTTCTGGAAGGCGTGGGCGCGCCCTTCATGCTGGCGGTCGGGCTGCTGCTTTTGTGGTGGATCACCCGCAAAGCCGGAGGCTTCGGGCCGGTGTTGAGCGCTCCCAGCAAGTTTCACACCACGGCTGAATTCATGCACTTCTTCATCCCATCGCTCACGGGGATGGTGGGTTTCTGGGCCACCGTGGCTTTGAATATTCCCGATTTCACGCGCTACGCGAGGTCGCAGAAGGCGCAAGCGGTGGGGCAGGCACTCGGTTTGCCGGCCGCCATGACGGTGTATTCGTTCATTGGCGTCGCGGTCACCTCAGCCTCGGCCGTGCTGTTCGGCCAAGCCATCTGGGATCCGGTCCAACTGTTGGGCAAATTCAACCAGCCCGTGGTGGCATTCTTCGCGCTGATCGCGCTGCTGGTGGCTACGTTGAACACCAACGTTGCGGCTAACGTGGTGTCGCCATCCAACGACTTCTCGAATCTCAACCCGCGCCTGATCTCCTTCCGCACCGGAGGCCTGATCACCGGCGTGGTCGGCGTATTGATGATGCCCTGGAAGCTGCTGGGCGATTTCAGCTCTTACATCTTCGTGTGGCTCGTCGGTTATTCGGCGCTACTAGGTCCGATCGCCGGCATCATGATCGCCGACTATTTTTTGGTGCGCCGCTCCCGCCTGGTGGTGTCCGACCTGTACCGCCGCAATGGCGCGTACGCCTACGAAAACGGTGTGAACCTGCGCGCCGTCTCCGCGTTGGGCATCGGCATCGCAGTCTCTCTGGTGGGGCTGATCGTTCCGCCGCTGCGAATCCTCTACGACTATGCGTGGTTTGTCGGCTTCGGCATCTCGGCGATAGTTTACGTTTCTCTGATGCAGCGCGCCGAAGCGCCCGCCGCTCTGCCGGAGTGGGAAAGCGAAGGTTAGGCCGGTCACACTCGCGAGTCGCGGAAACCACCCTGGCCCGTCAATCACTTAACCCGAACCTCGGCCGGCTGCGCTCAGCGCCCGTGGTACTTTACGTGTCAGGGAGACGCCCCACCGTCTCCTCCGACGCTGCCGGCCGGTCTGTGTCGCAGGGAATGACAAAACGAATTCGGAGCTGTCGAGTTTCTCGGGTGTTTTCGGTTGAGCGCGTGGCTCGCTCACTGCTCCGGTTCTTGCTCGTCCGGAAAGCGAATGCCCACGCGCCGCAGAAAGAGGGCGTCGCCTGCTTCGAAGGGTGCGCCTTGCGAGGGTAATTGCGCAGCGGTCGGGCATTCGCGCCAATAATCAGCCAACGACTTGACTACGTAGACGTGCTTCCGGCACTGGCTGCAACGCCAGTAGATCACTAGTTGGCGGTCGACGGTCAATCCGACTTCGCGGATCCTCGCCGGCTGCCGTCCGCACTCACACGCAAGTTCGATTCGCTGATACATAGTCTCAAACGGCCCCGAATCCCCGGATGCAAGGGGGATAGCCAGGATAAAGGCGACATGAGGCCGCACAGCAATCATGCCTGGAAAACGCGAAACGTGAGAGACCTCTTCGTACTCAGCGGGTTATAGAACTGAAAAGGCTTTATTCGAGCGGGTGGACTCTTCGTCGGGGGAATACCAGACGGAACCTCTCTTACCGTACGGTGGGTGGCACGCCGAGAACCAGATCCAAGCCCGCGGGAGTACTACGAAGCGTAGGTGTTTGGGTCAGGCCTGAAGAGGCGTAGCGGTCATGAATGGCTTGGATCGTGCGGTCGTGCACCACTTGAAACACGTCACCGAGCGGGCTCTTGCCGCTGTTTTCTCGAAGAGCTTCCAGCAGGTAGCGTGTGAAAAAACCGTGACGGGACTGGCTGTCCTCTTGTGACGTCTCATCGGCGCGGCTGGCCGAGATTACTACTCGCGCCGCCCCGTCCGGAGCGCTTTCCTGGAAACGGTCAACGGCTACGCTGAAGTCGGTTTTCGACCCCACGGCCGGGTTCGGCGTATAAACGTGCACGCCGCGGCTCAGCGGCGCTCCGGAGGCGGTGGCGTCCCCACTGAAACACGTATCCAGGATCAGAGCGACACGCTTAGCACGCACGTCCCGGCGCAGCGTGTCCACCAGGTCAATCATCTGCAGCGATGTGGCATAGAGATCCGCAGCGCTATCCAGCTTGGTATCGTGCATCAAAATGTAGCTGACACCATTGGGATCGTCGGCGCGTGGCGAGCCGTGGCTGGCAATGTACACAACGATCAAATCGCCTTCTTTCGCGCGGGCTCGAATTTCGCCAATCGCCGTTCTGACGCCCTGCAACGTGGCAGCCTCGTTCAACAAACTAAATACATTCGATTTTGGAAAGCGGCCAATCTGCGGGTCGGTGAACACATCGGCCATGCTTTGCGCATCGTTGACCGCGTAGCGAAGCCCGGAGACGTGCTCGAACTGGTCGATGCCGACCACTAACGCGTACTTTTCCCCGACAGAGGAAGGAAGCTTGGCCACGGGCGCCTGCACTGCATCAAACGGATTGACCTTCGCATCGAGTAATTGGGATCCCAGCGAAGCGGCCTGTTTGCGCGCATAGGCGGCGTCCTTCGCGTCACGCAGCTTGTCGCCGACCAACGCGCGGTAGTACCACAAATCCGGAATCCCGCGGCAATTCTCGAGTTTCTTGGTAATGCTGACTTGCAGCAGCTCGAGAGTGTCCTTTGAGGTGTCCGGCGTCAATTGCTCGCGCAATTGGTTCAGCATCGACCACCCCGGGCTGCAGCGGTCGAGCATCTGCGCGCGCAGCGGAACCAGCGCCGTTAGCAATAGAACTGCGCTGCCGAGCCCCAGTTTCATGGATTACTGTTTCTTGGCGGTTACCGGTTTGCTGGCGGGCACCTGTGCTTTGACAGCCTCGAGAATGCCCTTGCTCTCGCCGCCGCACTCTTTCTTAACCCGCAGTTCCTCGCTCAGAGTCAGGGTGCGCTCGAAGCGGAGTTCGGTCGGATGGTCTTTCACCAACTGGCCGATATCCTGAACATGATCCTGGCACATGGAGATGACTTGGTTGAAAGCCGACCCGGACGTGCTGCCGGTTTGCCCCCCTCCCGCCACGCTTGCGCTACGCGCCGAATCTCCGACAGTGGCCACATGCTCGGCTTTTTTCCTCTCGACCGCCTCCGCGTACTCCTGTTTATGCCGGGAGATGGTTGCATAGAGCCGCACTGCCTGCTCGATGCGGGCGTCGGGCGCGCGATAATCCTTTTCGGAAGGCTTGGCCTGCATAGCGTCTTTGTACGCCTTCGCGGCTTTGTCGAGGTAAGTCGACGCTTCGGTGAAATCCTTGTCCTCCTGCGCCAGTGCCTGCTTGGCTTTCTCCGACGTCACATCACCGCGACGCGCTTTCTCTGATTCCTCGGCGTCGTTCGCATCTTGATATGCGAGTGCTTCATTGGCCAGCCCGATCAAATAAAGCCGATAGGAATCGTCTTCGGTCTTGGGTAGTGCATCGGTCTTTTCAGCGTCCTCTAAGAGCTTGGGCCAGCGCTGGCTCATGGCTAGAGATGAGAGAGGCTCGAGTTTGCCGCCGGGAAGCGGGACCATGATGTTTTCTTCATGGGGAGTCGCGCGCTGCGACATCACCGTAACCAGGCCCTCGATTAGGGCATCGCGAGCTTCGTTTTCCGATCCTCCCGACTTCGTTCCGGCCGCCGGACGAGAACCGGGCAGGAGGCCCTTTATGCCGGTAGGTTTTTCGGGTCCGCTGGGGCTGATGATGAAGGACAGATTCTCCGAATCCAGCGGAGCTTCCGTACCGACTTCGAGTGCCTGGTAACTGGCCTCAATCTTTCCCGAAAAGAGCGTGTACGCAGGTGAGTCTTTGGTTGCCGGGTAATTTCGCCCTTCCACGTAGTAATTGGTGATCGTAAAACCGAGCTCGGTCTCAGGATTGCGATCATCCAGGATGAAGCGAGGGTCTTTCTGAATGGCTGTGACCAGCTTAGTTTTCAGGATTGGCACCAAGTCCTTGGGAATGCCTTCCCTCGCCACCGAAGCTACTACCTTGATTCTCTTTTGATTCAGGTTGACGGCAGCCGGAAGCTTGAGCGTGAGAGTAGCTTCCTTCTTTTTCCCGAGGACGCTTCCGAAGCCACCGAAGCCCTGAGCCTGTCCGAGAATCGGGAGTCCCAAAAGGACTGCTAGTGTAACGCCGTGACGGATGAACATAAATCTCACCCCCAAGGTTTAGATCCGAATATGATTACATACGACAATTATCGCGTCAAGGCTTCAATTCTGATTCGATTCTGAGGGGAAACTCGTAGTACGAATAGAAATAGCCCTTCGGAAGGCTCGAAGTGAGCCATAAACAATTCCGCGATTATTGCAATTCGTTGACAGGCACGTCGAAATGGACGGTATTCACTTGGCCCTTGCGCTGGAACTGCACCCAAACGCGGTAGGTGCGCGCGCGCGGAAATACCAGGCTGAACTGCACCTGGGGGCCGCCATCTGCAATCAGCGGGTGGGTGTGGATCAGATCGATCAGGTCGTCGCTGCCGGCCAGCATGTGAGCCCAGGCGCCTAAGTATTTTTCCAAGCCTTCCGCGGGACTCAGATGGAAATACATCTGCGTCTTCTGTCCGGCGATCGGTTGCGGCGGGTCGGTGGTGAGTGACACCTGAAGGTTCGTAGAGTCCTTGGTGGAGTAGTCGCGGGCGAGCTTAACGGGCGCGGGCGGAGTGCCCGGCACCATCACGGTCTTTGTGATTAACTGCGGTGTCGCCCCATCCGGATACATGTCTCCGAGTACTCGATACATGCCGGGTTCCGGAAAGGCGTATTCGTACACGAAATTACCATCGGGCTGAAACACGGGGTGATCGTGAACGAAGAACTGCAGATCCTGGCTCACGATGAACATGTGGAACAGCTTCTCGTGCACGATTTGAAAGTTCGTGACCGGCCGGCCTTTCCAGGGATCCTTCACCACAAAGTCCAGCGTCGCTTTCTGTCCCGGTGCCAGTCTGTGGGGCGTGACCGTCAAATCCATCGGATACTCGACGGGGTCGGGAAGGCCTGCCACCAGCTTCATCCCGCAGCGCGAGCACACGCCCTCCTTGCTCGAGCGGACATCCGGATCCATCGGGCAAACGTAGACTTTGTCCTGGGCCCAAACCACGCCAAGAAAAAGCAGAAGCAAGCATACCGTCGAGCGCATGGTTCCATTATGCCGCTGCCGGAGGAGTCCCGCAAGGATGGTATACTGCGCGATCATGGACAAGATTCGTTGGATGATCAGTGCCGGAGTCTGCGCCGTTGGCTTCGGTTGGCTGTTACACGCGGCGGCCGTGAAGATCGATCCCAAAGACCTGGTGACGTTTCAGGACGCGCAGTCTCAGAAGCCGGGTACTTTTCACAAGATCACAGCTGAATCCCTGCCCAGACCACTGGAGACCAAGCCGTCCACCAACTTCCCGCAGGTTCCGCGTCCGGAAGGCGCCATGCCGCAAGCGCTCCCGGGATTCAAAGTAGAGCTTTATCTGGGCGGTTTCGATGTGCCGCGGCAAATTCGCACAGCTCCCAATGGCGATTTTTTCGTGGCCGAGAGCGGTAAGGGGGAAATCAAGGTTGTTCGCGGAAAGGAAGCCAGTGTTTTCGCCAGTGGCTTGACGCGGCCCTACGGCGTCAATTTCTATCCGCCGGGCGCGAATCCGCAATGGGTGTACGTAGGCAACACTGGTTCCGTCGTGAGGTACGCATACAAGAACGGCGACCTCAAGGCGACTGGTGAGCCCGAGACCATCGTGCCCGAACTGCCCGCCAACGGCAATCACTGGACACGCGATGTGGTCTTTTCGAACGACGGCAAGTCCATGTTCGTGGCAGTCGGATCGGCGGACAATATCAACGATCGCGGCGGCAACGAGCACCGCGCCAACATTCTGGAATACACCCCCGATGGCAAGTTCGTTGGTGTATACGCATCGGGGATTCGCAACCCCGCCGGTCTGGCGGTGAACCCGACCACCGGCGAGGTCTGGTGCTCCGTGAATGAGCGCGATATGCTGGGCGACAATCTGGTCCCCGACTACGTGACGCACGTGCAGAAGGGCGGCTTCTACGGATGGCCGAACTATTACATCGGCGGCAACGTGGACGAGCGCGTGCCGGGGCGCGACCCGGCGTTGAAGGACAAAGTGATCGTTCCCGATATTCTCGTGCAGCCGCACAGCGCCTCGCTCGGTGTGACGTTCTACACGGGCACGCAATTTCCCGCCGAATACCGTGGCGACGCGTTTGCCGCCGAACATGGCTCCTGGAATCGAGCTACGAAGTCCGGTCACGAAGTGATCCGCATCCCGCTGGACAAAGGCCACGCCAGCGGCGTTTACGAAGATTTCCTGACCGGGTTCGTGACACCCGACGGTAAATCGTGGGGGCGGCCGGTCGGCGTAACCGTGGGCAAAGACGGTGCGCTATACGTCACCGACGACGGCACCAAGGTAATCTGGCGCGTCAGCTACGGAAAGTAAAAGTGTGGGGTCGGGCCTTTTGGCCCGCCGCCGGGCTTCCGCCCGGCGGCAGCCCGGAAGATTGGCCCCACACCGCTACTCGTGTCGCGTCGGTTCTCGGCGCTACCGCCGCCAACTTACGGTCGGGTCAAGGGGAAGGCCGCGCGGATCACGCAACCGCCGTCGGACTCGATGTCCAGAGTCCCGCCCAGTTGGCGCGCGCGTTCCTGCATCCCGGAGAGCCCTACGCCCACCAGACCGGGCTCGTTCTGCAATTGGCGTAGCGTCGCAGGCAGACCGACTCCGTCATCGCGCACCATGAGTGAAATGGTATCTTGCGTAGTCTGAATGGCCACCCAACACTGGCTGGAGCTGGAGTGACGGTGCGCGTTCGTCAATCCCTCCTGAACGATGCGAAAGATGGCCGTTTCCAACTCCGGCGCCAGGCGACCGAAATCGGGCGGCGCCTCAAAATGCACGGGGATGCCCGAGCGCCCGCTGAAGCCGTCGATGTACGTCTTCAGCGCTGAAATCAACCCGAGTTCATCCAACAGCGGTGGATGCAGAAGGTAGGACAGCGTGCGAATCTCAATCAGCATCCTTTCGGTGAGCGCCATGCTTTCCGGAACCAGTTTTTCGAGTTCCGAAGGAAGATTGGCGTGGCTGAGCCGGGAGAGATTCAACTTGAGGGCTGCCAGGTTCTGACCCGTACTGTCGTGCAGTTCCCGCCCGATCCGCCGGCGTTCCTGATCCTGGATCCGCATCAGTGCGGTCGATAATTCCCGCAGCCGGTGTTCGGCGTGCTTATGCGCCGTGATATCCACCGCAATTCCCACATACCCGTCGTAGTCCCCGTTTTCCAGGAACCGAGAGGTGCCGGTGCCCAGCATCCAACGGTATTCTCCATCTGCGCGGCGCATGCGATATTCAGAGTGAAACGTCTGATGCTGTGACACGCAAGCCGTCCATTCCGAGCGGAGGCGATCCCAATCTTCCGGATGCACCTCGGTCCAACCCTGGGCTGTAAGATCCTCCATCGTTCGGCCCGTAAAATTCAAAGTGAACTTATTGGCGAAATCGATGCGATGATCGCGGGCGGAAGTCCATATCATGGTTGGAGCGGAGTCTGCCAGATTGCGAAACCGCTCCTCGCTCTCGCGCAGCGCCGCCTCCGCGCGCTTTCGCTCGGTGATGTCCATGGTGACGCCGACGGTGCGCGTAGGCTTTCCGTGCGCATCGCGGACCAGGCACCCCTTGGTGAACAGCCAATGGAGGCTGCCATCCGGCCAGATCACCCGGAATTCCGTGTCACAAGGAATGCCTTCCTCGATTTGTAGCCGGGCACCCTCCATCAAACGTTCGCGGTCTTCGGGATGAATCAACGCGGCCCACTCCTCGTGAGGAGGACCAAACTCGCTGGGCGGAAGCCCGTACAATGGGCGCCAGTGCTCGGAGCACCGGCCCACGCTCGTGGCGATATCAAAGTCATAGGTGCCGATGCCCGCCGCCACCTGAGCCAGCTCCAGGTTTTGCAAGCTGGTGCGTAGCGCATCCTCGATCTTTCGATGCCGGGTGATCTCCGTAACCACGCCCCCGACGCCCAGCAGCCTCCCGTCGGGGGATCGCATCGGGTACCAGCTCGCCGACCAGTGGCGCAATTGTCCCGGCGCGCTCGGGGTCTCGCCGCTAGCCAGTCCATTCAAAAGAGGCTTGCCCGTCGCTAGTACATACTGAAAAGCTTGCCGGATTCTGGGCGCCAGGCTGGGAATCAATTCGTCTACCAGGCGGCCGATGTGTTCGTGAGGGGGAAGGCCATTAATCTCAGCGAGCGTCCGGTTGAGCGCCTGGAAGCGCAGTTCGGTGTCGAAGAAGACGAAGCCCACCGGCGCATCGTCCATCAAGTGGTACAGCGCCACTGCCTCTCCGTTGTCCGCTGGGGCGCCGCGGAGGAGAGCGACTTCCTTTTCCAACTCGCGGATGCGCGCGCGCAGGCCGCTTACGTCGCCCAGCAGTTCAGTCTCGCCTGGTGTGGCCATCGCAACATGATATAGCCTTCCCCGTGGCTCGTGTACCGGGGCCGCGGGGAACGGCTCAACTTCGCAGCTTGGCGAAAAACTCGCGCACATCCGCGGTCAGCAGCTGCGGTTGTTCCAGACACGCGAAGTGCCCGCCGTGCGGCATTTTGGTGTAGTGCACCAGGTTAAACCCCCGCTCGATTACACTGCGGGGCGGCGCCAGATAGGGCATCTCTTTGGGGAAGGCCGCAAAGCCGGTCGGAGTCATCAGCTTCCCGCGAAGCTGGGAGCGCTCGTCACCAGCGCCGCGGTAATACCAGACGCCCGTGCCCATTGTGTCCGTCACCAGGTAGATCATCACGTTGGTCAGCACCTGGTCTTCGGTGAAACCGGCATCGCTCCAGCCTTTCATCTTCTCCGCGATCCAGGCTGCCGCGCCGATCGGGTTATCGTACAGTGCGAAAGCTACGGTCTGCGGCTTATGTTGTTGCTCGTTGAAGTAATCGATTTCGGCCGTGCGCGCGGCCACAACCGCCCGCACCCACTCCCGCTCTTCGGGGGTTTGTTCGGCATCCGGAATGGGCGGGCCAGCAGCGGCTGCGTTCAGGTGAATGCCGATCACCGATTCGGGGAACTGCCCGGCCAACTCCATCGTGACCCGCATGCCCCAATCGCCCCCTTGTGCGCCGAACTTCGAGTAGCCCAGGACCTCCGTCATCAAACGATGCCAAAGCCTTGCGGTCGTCACCGGCCCGACGGGCTTGGCCTTCGGTTTGGAAGAAAAGCCGAAGCCGGGGAGCGATGGCACTACTACGTTGAAATCGGCGGAGAGCGGACCGATGCCTTCCAAAAACTCGAACACCGAGCCGGGCCAGCCGTGGGTGAGGATGAGCGGCATGGCGTTCGGGGCGCGGCCGCGCACGTGATAGAAGTGGATATCGTAATCTTCTACGCGCGCCAGGAACTGCGGGTAGCGGTTCAGGTTGGCTTCGGCCTTGCGCCAGTCGAACCTGGTGGCCCAGTATTCGGCGAGCGACCGCATATAGTCCCAATTGACGCCGTAACTCCAGTCGGCCGCGTCGATGCGGTCGGGCAGGCGCGCCTCGCGCACGCGCGTCAGAATGCGTTTAATGGTCGCCGGCGGGATGTCCACCTTGTACGGGCGTGTTTTCGAGGGCTGCTGTGCTTGAGCCATAAACGGTAAGACAATCGGGACACGGAAGAGATCACGCCGGGACGGCATACACAGGCACCTCTTCTGTCAGATACTCTTTCGTCACTTGGTCGGGGGTCAGTTTCTTCATGGTCTGCGCCCTTCAAACGCGTCTTGGAGCAATACGCGGATTCCATCGCGCGTGATGGGCCGCGGGTTGTAGTAAGGGTTCTGGACGGCGATGGCGGCAGCCTGATCCAGGTCGCTAGCCTTCATGCCTAGAGCGGACAGCGAGGTTGGCGCACCCAGCCGCGCTGCCAGATCGTACAGGCCTTGCGCTGCGGAACCGGCTCCCAGTGCGCGAGAGATCCGCGACACGGCTTCCGGCGCTGCCGGCGCATTGTAAGCCACGGCGTGCGGCAGGACTACCGTATGGGTTTCGGCATGGGGAAGGTTGTAGGTGCCGCCCAGTGTGTGGCAGAGCTTGTGATGCAGTGCCATGCCCACGGTGCCCAAGGCAATGCCGCCGAGCCACGCCGCGTAGAGGGCTTGCGACCGGGCTTCTAGATTTCCCGGCTCCTTCACCACGATGGGCAGGCTCTCGGCAAAGGCGCGGATGCCTTCTTCCGCCATCAGCGAGATGATCGGATTGGCTTCCTGTGCATAGAGCGCCTCCACGCAGTGCGCGATCGAGTTCATGCCGCTGGTGGCGGAGAGCAAAGCCGGCATGGTTACCGTGAGGCACGGATCGTAAAGAACGGTTTTCGGGAGGACACGGATATCGCGTCCCGTGGTCTTGCGTCCGCCTTCGGTGATTCCCCAGATCGGCGTCATCTCTGAACCGGCGTAGGTAGTGGGCACGGCCAGGATAGGAAGCGTCGAGACCAGCGCGATGGCTTTCGCCAAGCCGGTAGTAGAGCCGCCGCCGACGGCTACGCAGCAGTCTGCGCCCAGCCGCTTGGCTTCTTCGCGCGCAGCCCCCGCGGTTTCGATGGGCACGTGCATGACCGCACGGTCGAAAAGCCCGGCGGCGCGAGTGCCTAATCGAGCCACCATGTCGAGCCCGCTTTGGCGCTGCTCGGGAGTGGACAACACCAGAGCTTTGGACGCACCGAGTTTCTGGATTTCTTCCGGCAGTTGATCCAGCGAACCCGCGCCGAAGATCACGCGGGACGGCACGCTCTGGTAGACGAACGACAGCATCAGCCATTACCAGCGTGGGCGCGGGCCGTGCGCGCGTGCAGATCCCGCAGCACGGCGAGCTCGGTTTCGGTGGGCGGCTGGGTAGTCGCCACCTGCGGCGCCACTTTCAACTTCCAGCCGGTAGCTTCCACGGCCTTCTCCGCGGGGACGCCCGGATGCAAGCTGGTCAGCGTGAGTTCCTTGGTCTTCGGGTCCGGCGTGAGGATGCCAAGATCGGTGATCACCGCCGTCGGACCCTTGCCTGGCAGGCGCATTTTCTCGCGGCTGTCGCCACCTTCCATGTGTCCGCCGGAGGTGACGAAGTCCAGTTTTTCTACAAACGCGCGCTTGTTGTGGCGCAGAGTGATCAGCACTTCTTTCGATGAGGCGGCAATTTCCGGCGCGCCGCCCGCTCCGGGCAGCCGCGTGGAAGGCTTGTGATAATCGCCGATCACCGTGGTGTTGATGTTGGCAAACCGATCGATCTGCGCGGCCCCGAGGAAGCCCAGATCGACGCGGCCGCCTTGCAGCCAGTACGAGAAAATCTCCGGGATCGAAACCGTCGCGTCGGCAGTTTCAAACAATTCGCCATCGCCGATAGAGAGCGGCAGAACCGGCGGCTTGGTGCCGATCGTGCCCGATTCGTAAATCAGCACCGTGTCGGGCGCGTGGGTGAGCCGCGCCAGATTGGCGGCGGCGCTGGGCAGGCCGATGCCCACGAAGCACACGGCGCCATTGCGAATCATCCGCGCGGCGGCAATGGTCATCATTTCGTCGGCAGTGTAGCCGTTCTTTTCAGGCATGCGTCGTGGCCTCCTCGAGACTTCGCTTGAATCCCGCGAAATCCTTGGTGCCGAGGACGTGCTGCTCGATCCACGCCTGGAAGCTCGAGCGCTCGCGCGAAATCGGATCCCACTGCTTGTAGAAGGCGTTGTTTCGCGGGTAGTATCCTTGGGCGTAGGACGGAAACGCGCCGCCTTTCACTTCGGCCACGGCGCCGACGATCCACGAAGGCAGCACCACCGCGTTGGCCGGCGCATCCAGCCGGTCGACAATCTCTTCCACCGTGACGATCGAACGCTTCGCCGCCATCACCGCTTCTTTCTGCACTCCGATCACGCCCCACAGGAGCACGTTGCCCTGGCGGTCGGCTTTCTGAGCGTGGATCACGGTGACGTCGGGGCGATGCGCCGGCACCGCAGCCAGGCGCTCGCCGGTAAACGGGCATTCGATGAATTTGATGTTCGGGTTGTACTTCGGCAGATCGGTTCCCAGATACCCGCGCAGGATGCCGAAGGGAAGATGCGCCGCCCCCGCGGCGTAGGCGGCCGCCATGCCGGCGTGGGCGTGCTCTTCGACGGCCAGCGGAGCGGGCCAGCCCTGTTCCACCGCGTCCCGCAAGCGATGTAAAGAACCGACACCCGGATTGCCGCCCCAGGAAAAGACCAGATTCGAGGCGCAGCCGGCGCCGATCAGTTGATCGTAAATCAAGTCCGGAGTCATGCGGATCAGCGTCAGGTTGCGGCGGCCCTGACGGATGATTTCATGTCCGGCGGCGAATGGGATCAGATGAGTGAAGCCTTCGAGGGCAATGGTGTCGCCGTCGCGCACTGCCTCCTGAATGGCTTCTTTGAGGTTCAGTATGTGAGCCAAGGTTTTTCATCATTATGACATGCGGTTACGGAGTGTTTCAGGGTTCCGCAGGCGGGTTTGCAGGCGTTCGATAGCCGTGGCGCGCGCGCACGCGGGCCTTGGGAAAACGCTTCTGGGCGCCGGCCGTCAGTTCCACGCGGATGGTGCGCAGCTGGCCCGGCTTACCGGCGGGTGCTCGATAGTACAGGCTATAGCGGCTGCGAATGCGGCGCATCATGTCCACGAAGGCGGGGCCGGGGTCGTCGGAGCGGATGGCGTCACCACCTGTCTTGGTGGCGATACCCTTCATTCCCGCCTCCATCAGCAGCGTTTCCGGACCCAGCACGGTCCCGATGCTGTGGATGGTTGCGAATGTTTTGTTCCGGAGGATCAATCCGCTCAGCAGCGCGTCTGCTTCCCAGTAATCGCGCACCACCGATTCTTCGCGGCGCGTGCGTACTCCGATGTTGTCGGTGATAATCAGGACCGCGCGTCTGCGTTGGGTCTGGGGCTCCGAGGAGAAGAGCCGCGCGGCATCGTCCACAGCTTTCTGAATCAAGGTCCCGCCTCCAAAATTCAGCGCCAGAACGTCCTCGCGCACGGTGCGCTCGACCGCTGCCAGGTCTTCTGTGAATGGAGCAATCACTCGCGTGCGCGTGTTGAAAACCATTACCGCTACCCGGTCTCCGTGACGCAACTCCTGCAACCCTTGGCGCGCCGCCGCGCCCACGGCTTCGACGTTCAGTCGCATACTGCCGCTGATATCGAACAATAGAATCAGATCGAGCGGCTGTTCCTCAGTAGAGAACTCGACGATCGTCTGTTCCTTGCCCTCATCCAACACACGGAAATCATCTCGCGAGAATCCCGTCAGGATGCGCCCGTCCTCCCCCACGACTTCGGCATCGACGTGAACGAGGCTCACGCGCGCCCGAAACACGGCGGGCTCTTGCGCCAATGCTATGAGAGGCGCGATCGCGAAAATAGCAAGAAAACGCTGCATCAGGATACAGGATTAGATTCGGAGGCGCTGCCGATGGTTACCGTCTTTCGCCGATCAGTCACTTGCTATGTGGCGCGGCTCGATGGATCACCAGCAGAAGCGTGCAGGTTAAGCTCATCGCTTTCGGGCTAACACGAACATGTTGTCCCGCAGATTAATCGGTATTCCCAAAAGGCCGAGCTTAGTGCCATTCAAGCCGTCACTGACCCGGGCAGCAGCGCCGTTGACCATTCCGAGTGTTTTGAGGAGAAAATGCAATGTGTATTGCACCGTAAATGTCTTGCTGATTCTTGTGACTTCCAATACTTCGAATCCGTGCTTTTCGAGCAGCAAGCGCAGCGAATATTGGCTGAAAAGGTTCAGGTGTTCCGGTGGTGTCACCAAGTGCCATTTGAGACCCAGCAGCCGCGAAACGGCGCTTGTGCTATCCGGCGTATTAATCGCGAGCACTCCTTTGGGCTTGAGGATACGTCGCACAGAGTTCATCGTGCCGGGTGGGTCGGTAAGATGCTCGATGACGTCCCACATGGAGACTGCATCGAAGCTCGAAGCCGGAAGCTCGCAGCTCTCTACGGAACCGGTTGCCACGTCGAGCCCTTTTGATCGCGCTACGGCGGACGCGCTGACGCTTAATTCCACGCCCTGCACCTGCCATTTCCGTCGCTTTGCGAGATCGAGAAAGAAACCCGTAGCTGCTCCCACATCCAGCAGCGCACCCGTGGAGCCTACGGCAGCCTCGATGCGGCTCAGACACTTCTCAAATGTCGGTATCATGGCGCGCTTGTCGTTGTCATAGTCTGTATATCCAAAACCGGCTTTGGCGCCGCTGAAGTAATCTGCACTATAGATCGAGTCGGTGGTTGACGGCATGGGCCAAACGAACAGATGCGAGCATGCAGAACAGCGAAACAACTCGTAGCCGCATTTGGATCCGCAACTTGCGGAACTCGCCTCGCAGACCACGCACGAAGGGCTATCGAGTGGTCCGGAGGTTACGTTTTGTTGATTCGCCATCAATTAAAGCCTACCCAAATACCACTTCATCAGCAACGGCAAATATTTGAGAGAGCAGTTCTTGATGCGCGCCGTCGCGTTCCATCTGTGGTGGTTCCTGAGGGTTCAAACAACCGCCGTTTGTGATGAGGTGCCAAGAACGGCGTTTTTCAGCACGGAGACCTGCTGCGGTAGGTGATTCAAACTCGTGTCCAGTGTTTACGATTAAGAAACAGCTGTTCGCAGCCAAGCGTGCGGTGCTCTTGAATCCTATTTCAACGAGCCCCCAGTCGAGGAGAGCGACGAACGCCGCAGGACAGTAAACCGCTCAGTCTTGCTGACCGTCTGAAACTTTCGCAGCTCATCGCCGAGGCCGGGCCAAGTTCGGTAATTGAGGTAAGGAAAGCCAGAAGGCCAAACTACGTAGTCGGCATGCTGCAGTGACGTCAGGGCCGCGTCGGCCTCACGCGGTTGCGATAGCCCCGGATCCAAAAACAGACGCGGAGCCGTCTCCATCTCCGGAAAGAAAAGGGCCGAGGCGCCTCCGAACGAAAGGATGGTTACGTGATAGCGTTTCGAGAGTGAGAAAACCGCACGCCACTCTTCGAAGGTTTGTGGATCGGTAGCCAAGCCATGGGTCAATGGAGAAGTAACGACGGTACGCCAATACCGAAGATGGCCGCGCTGAGTAATGAAGGTGGTGGTGAGATAGAGCAGCAAAGCGACGCAAATGAGCCACCGAAGACGCTGCCGATCGATCATGAGAACCCAGAAGATGACCAGTAAGAAGACGTAGTAAATCCAGCTTTCTGGCGGTCCGTAGAAGAACACATGAAACGCTAGCAGCAAGAGCGCAATCGAACAGATCAGAACATCTCGCTTGGAAAAGGTCTTCCGCGTTCGTAGGCGCGACACCGTGATACCAGCGGCAACGCCTATAACCGAAAGCATGGAAAATATCCAAAAGCCCGCCGCCTGGCCCAGGTAGTATTTCCAGCTGGGGTTCCAAAAGAAGGAACGTCCATATCCGAGCACACCGTAATGGTCGATGCGATATGCCCGGTGCCCGTCTTCCGCGGTAAGCGTAGAAACCAATGGTCCCCACCCGTAGTAAGCGCCCAAGAATACGCCGATGATGAGTCCAGCCAGCACTGACGGCGCGAATGCGCGAACCAAGCGCCTCAATGCGCCGGGCTGAGGCGGTCGAGACTGAACAACCAGTATGATCACCAGCACCAGCCCGAATAAGTAGGCCATGCTCGGTTTCACGAACAAACATATCGTGCATACCGCGAGTGCCCACTCTGCTTTCTCCTCCATGTATAGCGCCAGGGCAGCCATTAACAGAACCGGTTCAATGGCATGGCTGTAGCTGATGACCGGTGGCATCGCAAACGGCCAAAGAAGGATCAGCAGACCAAGATGGAGATATCCCACGCCGATTGCCGTCAGGAAGCGGCTAAACCAATAACAGTAGAGCAGAGCCAGTATATATATGGAACTTACGAAAGCGGTGGGAGTAATCCCGAAAATCGACAACCACACTTGCGAAAGTAGAACGGATAACAGGCCGTAGGCGTAACCAAAGTCGATAGTGGGTCTTTGACCGTCGTGGAGCAACTTCACCAGCATCAAATTGCTGCCGCTGTCGCGGAAGCTCAGAGCGAAGAAGCTGAACAGATCGGGTAAGTTCCAGAGATAAAGAGCGGTTGTGCAGATACTCAGGACTACAAAGATTACCCACTGCCGCGGCCGTTGTGTCAGGAAGGAAGATACCATGTCGTGCAGTCTGCTACTTATTGCGTAAACATCGATGGAGGCAATGTAGTGTTCCGGATCGCTACGATATTCGTATATTGGGTTCCCGGAAGTCGCGCAGTCAGTTCTCGGTAATCTTGAATGCGCCTGAGCCGAGCTTTGGGAGTCAATTCAAACAATTGCAAGCCTATGGCGGTGAGAAACTCGAGTACCTCCACTGGCTTGGAACCGGCGCCGGTGAGGCCATGAGGCCAAAACTCCATGACAAGAACGAGTGGATGGGAACCGCCCAGCGTTCGTTGCATTCCACGCAGTACGTGTGCTTCGTACCCCTGCACATCCATTTTGATATAGTCGACGCTCTCGAGTGACAAGGATTTCAGGAGTTCGTCAACGGTCACGACATCCACTGTGCAGGTTCCGGAACGAAGCTCGTTATCATATAGGCGATTATCACCGCGATTGTCGGCGCATACATAGAGAGTCATGATGCCGGCTTTATCGGCGGCTGCCTTATGCACGCATGTAGTGTTCGTGCCGCCGTTGGCCAGCACAGTCTTCTGAAGGTAGCTGAAGTTCTCCGGATCCGGCTCGATCGCAACGACGCGGCTTTGGCCTTCGGTTCTGCTCAAGGCCAGGGCCGTGTAGTATCCGACGTTTGCGCCGATGTCGAGAAAACTCATGCCCGGCTGAAAGGTCGCCAGAAAAAAAGCCGTCTCCGGGCGCTCGTACACCCTCAGAAATAAGGCGCCGGAAGTCACCGGGTCGTGGGGATTCAAGGCGATTCTTGCCGTGCCGACGCGGAGTTCCGCTGGTATTAGCGAACGCAGGACCGCATTCGTTGCCGCTTTTAAGGGTTTCGGCTTCAGTAGCTTCGTATAAACGAACTCTGGGATGGTCAAGGTTTTACAGGCCCTCGCGCGATGCTAGTATCGCAAACTGGAAGCCGCCGGTTCGAGATTAAGATTTGAGTCCGGTAACTGTGGACGCATCGGGTACCAAATCCGGCGAATATGCGGTCTGTAGACGGCCGGCCCGGTGCCGCCGAATTCCCCAGATGAAGAGCGATGTCACCCAATAATTCCAAACCGAGCCAATTACAATTCCAACGAAGGCCGCCAACAATCGGGGCACTCCAAAATCGCGAAAACCGTGGGCCGCTATGAGATTGAAACTCAGCCCGACACTACACGCTATATAGAATAGCGCCAAGCCCTGCCACGCCCGCGCACGATGCAGCCGGGCGGAACGAAACGTCAGGAGATTATTCAGCACAAAATTCAGGGCAATCACGAGAAAACCCGCAATGCCTTGGGATAGATCAAAAGGAAGCCGCAAAAATTGAAGCAGCGAGTATACCAGCAGCAGGTTGGCAATCAAGCCCACCGTGCCAACCATGGAAAAAACCAGATAGCCTACCGGTATCCATCCGCCAAAGAACTTGTCCAATAGCAGTTGCAGATATTCCAGCCCCACCAGAATATCCAGCTTGGATTCGCCGTGGAGCCGGTTGCGGAAGGTATACCCGATTTCGCCGATTCGCACCGGCCGCCGGGCGGAAGCCACCAGATCGAGGAGAATCTTGAAACCGGTGCCACTCAGCGAATACACGACCTCATGAAAATAGCGGCGGGTGAGCATGAAAAAACCGCTCATGGGGTCGGACATTCGGGTGTGACAGATCTTGTTGCTCAGCCAGCGGCCCGCCTCGCTCAACGCAACCCGGCCGGCCGCGAACTCACCTACACTTCCACCTTCTACATACCTGCTGCCGATGACGATATCGAGATCTTCCTGTTTCAGCTTTTGCAGCATGGCAGGCAGAATCTTCTCGTCGTGCTGCATATCCCCGTCCATCACGGCAACATAGGGCGAGCTGGTGGCGAGGACTCCTTCTACCGTCGCAGACGACAAGCCTTTGCGTCCAATGCGATGGAGCACGCGGACGCGCGAGTTCTGCCGGGCCAGTGAACGGGCTAATGCGGCGGTATTGTCCGGCGAATCGTCATCGACAATTACCACCTCGTAATCGATACCAGTTAGGGCGGTATCCAGGGCGTCAACCAGCGCAACCAGATTTGGCCGCTCGTTATACGTCGGGATGATGATGGATAGCTCCATTGACACGGTCCGAAATGATTAACCGGCAAAACAAGAATACACCAGATTCTTTCCGGGCCGAGCTGGTACTACGGCCCCTGGCGTCCCGCAGATACTAGTAGTACTAATTGGACTGCCCGCGCGGAGTCGGGCCTTTCGGACGGAGCGCCGGGCGAAAGCCCGGCGGCGGGCCAGAAGGCCCGTCCCCACGCTCTACCTCGCGGCGGCCGGGCGTTGTGTGCCTTGCCCGCGGCCGGAGACCAGCGCCTGCACCAGGATCCAGGATTTCTCGAATGACGATAGACGCACGCGCTGGGAGAAGACATCATAATTCGCGGCCTCGATGCGCTCCAGAAGCCGGGAATAGATGGTGATCAACGCCCAGAGCGACTTCCGGCTGCGCGGTTCCACCAGCTCCAGCAGCGGCGTCGATTCCAGGTAGTAGGCGCGCGCCCGCGCGGCTTCGAAACGCATGAGCCGCAGAAACGGCTCATTGCGGTTACCCGCGCGCAAATCCTCGGTAGTCACGTGAAAACGGCTCAGGTCTTCAGCGGGAAGATACACGCGGCCCAGCGAGGCGTCTTCGCGAATGTCGCGCAGGATGTTCGTCAACTGAAAGGCCACGCCGCATTTTTCGGCCAGCGGCAAGGCGGCCGGTGTCTCAAATCCGAAAATGTGGATAATCGTCAGCCCCACCACAGACGCAACCTGGTAGCAATACCGGTAGAGCTCGTCGAAGGTTTGGATCTGCCGCGGTTCCAGGTCCGAAGCGACTCCCGCGATCATCTCGCGAAAATACTCGTGTGGAATCACGAAGCGCTGGACGGTATCGTGAAACGCGGGCCAAACCGGGTGCTGGCTGAAGCTCCCTTGAAAGGCCTGTTCCATTTCCCCCTGCCAGCGCTCAATGGCGCCGCGGTTGGCTCCCGGTTCATCGCTTAGATCGTCGCAATAGCGCATGAACGCATAGATGGCGCACATGGCTTTGCGCTGCTCCAGGGAGAGAAGCAGGAACGAGTAGTAGAAATTCTTGGCCCGCTGACGGGCGACACGCCGGCAATAGTCGTACGACTCATCGAGATCTGGCATCAGGCCGCTCGCGAAAAGACCACGCGTGCCAACGAACCGAGCAACAGCCAAACGCGCTCCGCTTTGGAAATGGCCGGGCGCGCGCGGAGAACATCATACCCCTGCGCTTCAATTTTCTCCAGCACGCGCAGCCCGCCGCGGCTGAAGAGGTCGAGATCGAGTGCCAGCCGGCGGTCTACCATGCGCGCAAGCGGCAGCCCCTTCAGAAACAATGCACGCGCCTTCTGGCAGATCTCCTGCATCACCGCGCGAAACGCCGGAGTGAAGCGGTGAGCGAACAGGTCTTCCACCGTGTACCCGTGGCGCTCCATCACGTCCAAGGGAATATAAATGCGATCCTTGAGCAGGTCGGTGGTCACATCCTGCCAGAAATTCGCAAGCTGCAGAGCGGTGCAGGTGGCGTCCGACAGCCGTTGCCGTTCGGCGTCGCGATAGCCACACAGGTACAACACCAGGCGGCCCACGGGATTCGCCGAGCACCGGCAGTAGCCGAACAGCTCCTCGAAATTCCGATAGCGTGTCACCGTCTGGTCCTGAACGAACGCTTCGATCAGATCCGCGAACGGCTGCTTCGGGATGCCGAACTGCTCGACACTTGGCAGCAGCGCCACGAAAACGGGATGTGTGGCGTGTCCGGCGTACATGGCGTCGAGTTCCGCGCTCCACCATTCCAGCAGACGAAGGCTCTCGGCACAGTCTCCGGTTTCATCACCCAGATCGTCGGCCCAACGGCAAAACGCATACACGTTGTAGAAATCCTGGTGCAACCGCTTGGGCAGCAGAAAACTCACCACATGAAAATTCTCGTAGTGGTGAGTAGCCAGCCAGCGCGTGTAGGCCCGCGCCTGATCGAGCGAATAGGTTTGCTGGAGCGCCTCCTGGGACCGCACGAATTCGATGGGAGGCAGTAACGCGGGTGTGCCCACGCCAGATGATTCCTACGGCAGTATCGCCGTCTTGAGGTGCCCGTTGTGGCTCATCAGGTGGCGCATCACTTCGAGAAGATTGGCCAGCGGTTCTTCGCGGTTGACGAAGAAAGCAGCGGTGACATGCCCGGCGCAAATCAAATCGAGCGCTTTGCGGATGTAAGCCGGAGTGTGGTGGAAAGTGGCTTTGCAGGTAATCTCGGAGTAGTGCAGCAAAGCCGTGTCCAGGCTTACCTTGCTCTCGTTGGGGCACCCGCCGAAGAAGTTGACGGTCCCGCCGCGCCGCACCATGTCCACCGCCCAGTGCCAGGTTTGCGGCTTGCCTACCGCCTCCATGGCGATATCGACGCCGCGCCCATGGGTCATGCGCTTGATCGCGGGCACGGGATCCGCGTCGGCCGGAGTCTCAATCAGTTCGTCTGCGCCCAGCGAAGCCGCGCGGTCCAGTTGCTGTCGCCGGCGGCCCACCGCGATCACGCGGCACCCGGCCAGCTTGGCCAGCTTCACGAACATCAGCCCGATCGGCCCGAGCCCGATGATCGAAATAGTATCGCCCGGCCGCGGATTGGTTTCCTCGAAACCGCGCAGCACGCAGGCCAGCGGTTCCACCAGGGCAGCATCGTGATAGCTGACGTGAGGCGGAATCAGATACGTGTTGCGGCGGACGATCCGCCCGGGAATGCGAATGTACTCGGCATATGCGCCGTTATTGAACAGCAGGTCTTCGCACAGGTTCTCAAAGCCCCGGCCGCAAAAGTAACACTCGTCGCACGGAGCCGAATTGGCGGCGACTACGCGCTGGCCCACCCGAAACCTGCGGACGTCCTCCCCTACGGCGACCACATCGCCGGCCAGTTCGTGACCGAACACGGCTGGCGGCACAATCATCCGTGCGTGATATCCGCGGCGAAAAACCTTCACGTCCGTGCCGCAGGTAAGCGCCACTTTCACGCGTACCAGAATGTCGTCGCGATCGATTTGCGGAATAGCTACAGGCTCTACCTGCAAGTGTTCCTTGCCGTAAAGCACGGCAGCCATCATCTGGCTAGTCACTATACCCACCTCTGTGGCTGAACGATTATTTTCAACGATTTAGGTCCAGGATGCAATGCCAAATCGAAACCTGAACGGATTTTAACCAACGGTAAACGGTGCGAAATCAGCTCATCTAGCGGTAAATCGCCCGAAAACACCAGCGCCGCTGATTCCTTTTGCAGATCCACCGAGGCACTGTAACAACCGAACAACATACGTTCACCAGCGCAGATATCGGCGCCGGATGCTTCGATACGTTCGGCCGCGGAAGTCTGTGCGAAAAGTAAAATTCGCGCGCCCGGACGGGAACAAGCGATCGCCTGACTCACGATGCCGGGGACGGAGGCAGCGACAATCACCAGGTCGGCGCCGCGCCCTTCGGTCCGTTTCTTAACTTCTGCCGTAAGGTTCACTTGCCGCGGGTCCCAGGCGAATTCGGCGCCGCAACGGCCGGCTAGTTCGATACGTTCGGCGATGGTATCGGTAGCCGCCACACGCGCGCCGGCGCGATGCGCCAGCATCGTGAACATAAGCCCAATCGGACCCTGTCCCATTACCACCACAAAATCGTCCGGCTGCGGATCGCATTGTACGATCGCTTTCAGGCAAGTGTTTAACGGTTCCACGAGCGTGGCACGCTCGAAAGACACGCCATCCGGAATTCTCTCGATGCCACACTCCACGATCCAGTCCATCACCCGCACGTACTGCGCGAATCCGCCGCCAGCCGGCTCAAAGCCGGCCGTGATGCCCACGCGCTTATACAACGGGCATTGCGCGTATTGTTTGCGCTTACAGTAGAAGCAATTCAAACAGGGGATATGGTGGAACGCTACCACGCGGTCTCCCGGTTTGTACTGAGTCACCCCGGCCCCTACTGCGGCGATTACTCCGGCGGTCTCGTGGCCATAGACGCGCGGGGGCTCGAAGAGGTTGTGCTCGATCTTTTTCAGATCCGTGTGGCAAATACCGCACGCTTCCACACGAATCAGGACTTCGCCTGGGCCGATCGCCGGCGTGGGAATCTCCTCCACCGAGACCACACTCTCTCCGCGGTACACGGCAGCGTGCATGGTTACTGGTATAGCGGTCCTGTCAAAATCGGCAGTCGGCAAAGAATTCCCCTAGGGTTCTCGCGGCTCGGGCACAGTTTTGACGCAGCCGGATCAGTTCCGGCAACCGGGCACCCGGTCGGCGCAACATCTGTTTGATTACTCCAATTGTATCGAAGTGGCCATCGGGACGGAGAACCGAGCCGAAATCGTTCGCCATATCTTCGGTGGCAAGATCGGTAACGGCACGTGCGCAGTAGAACGGCAGCCCCAGCGCCTGCGCGCGAACCGCTACGCCTGCGGCCTCCATCTCGACGGCGCTGCCGCCTTCTGCGCGTAGCAAGCGCTTCTCGGCCGCGGTAGCGACCACGTGGTCGGTGGAGATCACGAGTCCTGTGGCCGCGCGATCGCTTCGCGAGATGGGGAGCGCCGGGTATCTGGCGTGCGGTCCCACCACGCCAGTCGCGATCACCGCATCGCCGATGCCCAGC
>Ga0335079_10001220_pt1 | contig 29328 bp, 20 predicted proteins | sample Lox_Sample_33_FD_206719 | JGI IMG/M metagenome (GOLD analysis project Ga0335079, IMG submission 206719) | Soil microbial communities from Loxahatchee National Wildlife Refuge, Florida, United States - Lox_Sample_3.3 | ecosystem: Environmental > Terrestrial > Soil > Wetlands | place: USA...
CAGTGCGCATGTGTCAACAACGGCCAGAACCAAACGGGATCGGGTGGCAACGGGGGCGCCATTTACAAAGATGGCGGCGACGGTCTCGATGTCACCCTCTGCGGGACCGTGGTCCGCAACAACGCAGCCAACGAGTTCGGTGCGGGCGTATTCCTCACGGCTGACGGCTCGGCCGCCAAACTCATCATCTACGATTCGCTCTTGACCAATAATACGAGCCCCATACCCTATTGGCAGTGGTGTCCCGGCGTTTCCACCGACAACCCGCATGCATCCAGCTCCGCTTCAAGCTCGCCAGAGCCGGTCAATTCGACATTCTGCGATGGGAACGGCAACTGCTCTTCCTTGTGCACGTCATGAAGTGCGGCAGTGCGGTCTAGCGAACTTGCGATAGCTTCTCATCGACCTGCGGTGGCTAGACACTTGAGGTGACGCTCAGGGAGGCCTCCGTCGAGGCTGCACAGGCTCGGCCGACCGCTCGCCGAAGGCAGCGGCGAAGTCGGCTGTATTCGTGCGATGCCGGACGCACTCGGCCCATAGGCAGGAACGTACCTTACCCTCACATTCGAACTCCAAGGGTCTCCACCCCCCCAAAAGCTGGCGAAGCTCGCCGCTGCGGGACTGCAGACCGTCGCGCAGACGCGATACGAGCTCAAGCGCATACACGTGGTGCAGAAGAACACTGGCGAATGCACTCATCGACCACGGGGCGGCTAGCCCGGAGGACCTGTTTGGGATCCGGCCCAGACGGGCAGCCGTGCCAAAGCGGCGAGCACGAAGGTAGCGGAGAATCGAAGCCGCACTCCTGGTATTGTGGCCGGCGTGGTGCGAATCCTGCAGTGGTTCTTCCTCGGTGCCATCGCGCTCTACGCGTCCGTGTGTTTGCTGGCCTTCCTTGTCCAGCGCAAGCTCCTGTACTTCCCGGCGCGTTACACCGAGCAGGCGGCCTTAAACGCAGGCGAGCGGATGGGATTGCATCCGTGGCGAGACGGTCGGGGAACGCTCGCGGGCTGGTGTGCTTTGCCCGCGACGAAGCCGATCGCGCGCGTGGTCGTGCTCCACGGGAACGCGGGATCCGCGCTCGACCGTCTGAATTACGCGTCCGCTTTCGTCGGGCTCGGGGTGGAGGTCGTGTTGCTCGAGTACCCTGGCTATGGTTCGCTGCCGGGCCCCATCAGCCTACGAGCGCTCTCGGACGCTGCGGCCCAGGCCCTGGATCAACTTGCGGCCCAAGGGCGCGAGCCGATCTGGTTGCTCGGCGAGAGCCTCGGAAGCGGTGTGGCGGCGCGTGCTGCGGCGCGGCGTCCAGACCTCGTGCGGGGCCTCGTCCTCGTGACGCCGTTCGCACGCTTGTCGGACGTCGTCCGCGCGCACTACCCGTTCCTTCCCCCCTTTCTCCTCCTGGATCGATTCGTGCCGGAGGATGACCTTGCGTCCTACCGGGGCCCCGCCGTCGTGATCGTGGCCGGCCAGGATGAGGTCGTCGGCATCGACCAGGGCCGCCGCCTCTTTGCAAAGCTGCACGGCCCGAAGCGTCTCGTCGTAGAGGAGCAGGCCACGCACAATGACCTGAACCTCGAGCGGGGCACAGCACTGTGGCCGGATGTGGTCGCATTTCTCGCCTCAGGTGAACAGGCTCTGGTCCAGTAGGGAGACGTGAGAGGGTACCAGAACCGGGAAGGTACGGGGATCGCGCCGTCGCGAGGTGGCCCAATATCGCATCAAGCCGAATCGATTCGGGGCACGATGTTCACGCGGCCTTCTCGTAAGGTGAAGTTTCGAATTCTCGGCTTGCCGCGTGTGCCCTCTCTAAGGCGTGGTCAGCGTCGAGGGCAGGGTATCAACGCCGTCGCCGCCTGCGCATTCCGGGCCGTCTCGTTCAGGGATCTCCTGTTCGGGACCAGTTCGAACCGAGGACCAACGCGACGCGCCACAACAGGCCGGCCGAACAGGCGGCCGTGCCTGAAACAGCGTCGATAGGTACCGCGCCATGTGAACCACGGCAGATCACCTTGTGATCGCCCAGGCGGGAGAGATCCCCGCACGGTACCGTACCAACAGTCGAGAGGTGGGCGGCGGCACCTCAGGGCTCAAGCCTCACTCAGGCACCGCTGACGTCTCGACAGGGCGGCGAGCCCAGGTTATACGGCGCGGGCGAGGTGTACCCCAGCCTGCAGAGGTAGCTCGTGGCGGCGGATCGGATCAATAGGCGCGAGAAGACAGCAATCTCCCCGACTCGGCAACAAGACTACTCCGAGTGGTACCAGCAGGTCATCCGTGCGGCGGATCTAGCCGAGAACGCGCCGGTCCGGGGCTGCATGGTCATCAAGCCCTGGGGTTATGCGCTGTGGGAGAACATTCAGCGCGCGCTCGACCAGATGTTCAAGGAGACCGGACATCAGAACGCGTACTTCCCGCTGTTCATCCCACTCTCGTTCTTCGAGAAGGAGGCGGAGCACGTCGAGGGGTTCGCCAAGGAGTGCGCGGTCGTCACGCATCACCGCCTCGAGGCGACTGCCGACGGCCGGCTGCGGCCGACAGGCGAACTCGAGGAGCCGCTCGTGGTGCGACCGACGAGCGAGACGATCGTCGGCGCGATGTTCGCGAAGTGGATCCAGAGCTACCGCGACCTGCCGGTTCTCATCAATCAGTGGGCGAACGTCGTCCGCTGGGAGATGCGCACGCGGCTCTTCTTGCGAACGGCCGAGTTCCTCTGGCAGGAGGGGCACACCGCTCACGCCACCGCGGACGAGGCACGCGAGGAGACGATGCGCATGCTCGACGTGTACGCGCGCCTCGCGACCGAATACATGGCGCTACCGGTTGTCAAGGGCGAGAAGTGCTCGTGGGAGCGGTTCCCGGGCGCGCAGGACACGTACGCCATCGAGGCGATGATGCAGGACCGCAAGGCGCTTCAAGCTGGGACGTCGCACTTCCTCGGCCAGAACTTCGCCCGCGCATCGGAGATCAAGTACCTCAGCCGCGAGGGGCGCGAGGAATACGTCTGGACCACGTCCTGGGGCTCGTCGACGCGGCTCGTTGGCGCGCTCATCATGGCGCACAGCGACGACAACGGACTCGTGCTGCCGCCGCGGCTCGCGCCCCAGCACGTCGTGGTGCTCCCGATCCACCGGAATGACGAGGAGCGCCTCCGGGTGCTCACCGAGTGCCGCGCGCTGGCGGCGGCCCTGCGCGAACGTCTCTTTGCGGACAGACGCATCGAGGTGGACCTCGACGACCGCGACCTACGCGGAGGGGAGAAGGGCTGGTACCACATCAAGCGCGGTGTACCCATCCGCGTCGAGATCGGGCCGCGGGACCTCCAGGCCGGGGCGGTTACCATGGCGCGCCGCGATCGCGCGCCCGACGAGCGGGAGACCCTGCCGCGAGGTGAGTTCATCGCTCGCGCCCCGGAGATCCTCACGGACATCCAGCGGACGCTCTTCGAGCGGGCCCGGCAGTTTCGTGACGAGAACACGAGGGAGATCGTCGACCGCCAGACGTTCGATGATTGGTTCACGCCCGCCAATCCGAGCAAGCCCGAAGCGCACGGTGGATTTGCGCTCTGCCCCTTCGTTGACGCTCCCGAGATTGTCGAGGCACTGTCCGCCCTCAAGGTGTCCGTCCGGTGCATCCCGCTCGAGCAAGAGCCTCGCTCCGGGAAATGCCTGTTCACCGGAAGGGAGACGGAGCGCTGGGCTATCTTCGCGAAGGCGTACTGATCGGCCCCGCGGTGCGCGTCACAGGCGCACCCGTCGACACGACGAAGGGTTCGGCCGTCTCATCAGGGTCTCCCGCCGCAGTCGGCCTCGCCAAGACCTCGGTGCCCCGGGCTGGCAAGAGGTCGCCTATGCCCGTGCTGCTTGTGGCAGTATCCCACGTTCTCGCGCTGCCGCTATGTTCAACGCCCACCGCGAGCTCACGGATCGCGACATGGTGTACCACGGATTACGCCGCGGCTCGTTGCGATCGCGTCACGGCCGGGATCTCAGTTCAGAAGCGTCGCCGCGGCCGACGCGCCCGGTTAACGCGCCGCGCAGCCACGAGAGCACCCAGGGCCAAGACGGCGGCCAAAACGTACAGGCCGCTCGACTTCGTGAGCCTGCTCGTGGCATCAACGACGATGCCCAGTAGGCACAACACCATCACCAAGCCGATGCCGAGACCATCCACGGCCTTCGATTCACGCACGATAGGCATCCACACTGGAACTTACTCAGCCCACCACGTGCCCACCAGGGCGCTTCCAACATGGGCGAGGGAGGATCCTGCCGAAGGCACGAGCGGAAGCTCGTGGGCGCCTTAGGGCGACGGGGGAGCGCTCAAGGTCCTCCAGGCCCGCCGCTGAGGGTGTTCCGGGGTCGTCCGCGAGGCCGGGTGGCGCCCCGCTGGCCCCGAGCTCCCGGAGCGTGGCTTCCGCTCCTCATCGTGCTCTCCGGTTCGGGTGTGCAGCGGGGCGGTAGGTTTCGCGGCGTCCATGGGCCAAGCGGACGTTGGAGCCGAGGAGTGCCAACGTGGTGGAGGTGGCCCGCAGGCTCAACATCCGATGTGAGGTTCTCAGCCAGTCCCCTGGACGCGCAGGATGGCCCGAACGGAGAACGGCATCTGGCCATTGGCCGGCGGTGCTTTGAGGTTCGTCCGGAAGCCCTTGCTGAGCTCGTGAAGGAGTCCGCCACCTCCGGACCTTGTCCATTTCCGGCAGGTCCCTCTTGCCACCGCTGGGATCGAGACAGCTGACAGCGCAAGGGTGCAAGAGGGCGCGCTTCGGCTGGTGTGTGCTCGGGGTGTGGCGGGAAACCGGATGCCAGTGGCGAGGGGTGACCTCACGACGACAGGACGTCGGCATGCATGGGGTGCACCGGCACGGCGAGCACGGTCCCCCTCTCCGCCGCCCTCTCCGACTTGGTCCGCGGCCACCAGGAGAGCGCCGGCGCATTGCGGACGAGCGGCTGGGCGTCGGGTTCATGCCTTCCCAGGTCAGCGCCGACAGTCGCCGGTGCGAAGACCGCTGAGGAAAGCCAGCACGTGGCCGTGAGGGGAGGGAGCGTGCTCACCCCGGGACGAGGCACTTGGAATGACATCGCTCCGGCCACGGCCCAGAACACCCTCGCGCCGCGCTCGACGTGGCGACAATGGGCGAGGAGGCGTCGCGCGCCGCCCGCGCGTTGAAGTTTGTCGTGTTTCGCGAGGACGAACTCGACGATGGCAGACGGTCGTTCGGCATAGGAACTCACCGGGCAGGCGCCACGGTGAATACATAGCGCACCAATTGCGGGCCCTCGTTGTGGACCTCGTGCTCGGTCTGGGGTGGGATGTAGAGGACTTGGCCCTCACCCACGTCCACCGACTCGGTTCCGACGACCACGCGCGCGCGCCCTGCGAGAAACAGCAAGACCTCCTCGTTTCCATTCGTGCTGTGGCGATGCATCTCCTCGCCCGGCTGCAGTATCACCCGGCCCGAGCGCATCCCGGCGGTCTGCGGCGCGCCGGTGAGGAGCATCTGCCTGCCAGGCTCGTTCGTGAGATCGAGGCGCTGCCATTTCAGCTGCTTCGAGGATGACGCGCAGGCGGCTGTCATGAGGGAAATCACGGCCACGAAGACGCGCGAGGACATGCTCGGGTCCCTCCTTCGAGGGGACGGGTTCGCCCGGTGGGTGCTACGGATTTGATATTCGTAACACTATCACGTCCGAGGCCTGCCCGAGAAGGCTGCTCGTGGCTGTGGAGCGGGGAAATCCAATGACCCGAACGCCATCACACCGGGGCGACCCGCTTTGCTGTGCTTGACCCTCTCGCAGCATCTCGACCGCGCGCTTGTCGTGCAGGGACCCGCGGTGCGTTCCAGCGACCCGAGACGGCAACTCGGTTCATGGCTGAGGGAAGGACATGACGGCATGGTGCGTGAGCCACTCACAACCCGTCGACGAGAATTGCGGAGGTCGATGAGCGGGCCACATCTGTGGTCTCGAGGATTCGAGTACCCCGGTCTTCATACCAAGGCCCTCGAGGAATTTCGGGCCGTCGTTGACGAAGGGTGTCCGCTCCTTCAGCGCTACCCGCTGTCCGGAGGACAGGGCTTGCCGTCGATGGCCAGGCGAATGGTAAAGGTCGTCCCCTTCCCGATGGTGCTCTCGAAGTTGAGTTCGCCACCGTGCTTCTCGACTACGATTGACCTCGCGATGGCGAGGCCCTGGCCGCTCCCTTTTCCCACGGGCTTGGTGGTGAAGAAGGGTTCGAAGACCCGGTCGCGGATCGACTCCGGGATCCCGCACCCGCTATCGGCGACGAGGATATTCACCCACGGCCCATCCCGCCTGGTGCTCACCCGGATCTTGCCCTTCGATCCGGTGTTTCCCACCACCTCCGCGATGGCGTGGGCGGCATTCACGATGAGGTTCAAGAAGACCTGATTGAGATCCCCCACGTAACACGCGACCGCCGGGATCTCTCCCCAGTCGGTCTCGACGTCCGCCACGTACTTGTATTCGTTCCGGGCGATGGCAAGGGTGGCGCTGAGTGCCGCGTTCAGGTCTGCCGGGCTCTTCTCCCCCCCGTCGGGATGCGCGAACTCTTTCATGGCGCGCACGATGGTGGCGACCCTCGAGACGCCGCCCAGGCAACGATCAATGCTGCCGGGCACGTTCCTCTCCAGGTAGTCGAGGTCGAGCTCGCTCTCGGAACTGCAGATCTGGTCGACGAGCGCTCCGTTCACACCTGCGTGGGCCAGCGCCTCGACCGCCCGGCGATAGTGGCCGATGAGCGCCCGCTGGGCGTCGAAGGCCTCCTTGAGAAAGCGCACGCTATCCCCGACGAACTGGATGGGGGTGTTGATCTCGTGGGCGATCCCGGCTGCCAGTTGGCCCACCGCCTCGAGCTTCTGCGAATGGCGTAAGTCCATCTCCAGCTTCTGCCGTGCCTCCGTTTCGGCGCGCAGCTTCTCCTCGGCCCGCTTGCGGGTCGAGATGTCGATGACGTGGGTGATGAAATGCGTGGCACTGCCCGCAGGGTCCCGCAGGACGGCGATGCTCACGTCTGCCCAGACCGTCGCCCCGTCCTTCCTCCGGTACCGTTTATCCATGCGATGAGAGGGCCCGTCTCCGCGCAGCAGGGCCTGGCGCGCAGCGAGGCTCTTCTCGGCGTCCTCGGCTTGGGTGAACTCGACGAAACGCCTCCCGATGAGCTCGGCCGGCTCGTAGCCGAGTAGCGAGGACATGGCACGGTTCACCTTCAGGAATCGACCGTCGAGATCCATCAGAGCCTGGCCGACCGAAGCTCCTTCGAAACTCGCCCGGTAGCGGACCTCGCTCTCCCGCAGGGCGGCCTCGTCCTTCTTGCGTGCGCTGATGTCCCGGACGATGCCGACGGCGCACCAGCGATCCTCGACCTCGGTCGCAGCGAGCGAGAGCTCGACCGGGAATTCCTCCCCCGACTTCTTCAGCCCTACGAGCTCGGTCGTGCTCCCGCGCCCGCTGGTGAGCCCCCCCGCCTGGAATCGGTTAAAGGCAGCCTTGTGGTCTCCGCGGAGGCGATCGGGCGCTATGAGCGCGTGCAGGTTCTTGCCCAGCGCCTCGTTGCGCGAGTAACCGAACATACTCTCGGCGGCCTCGTTCCAGAAGACGATCGAGCCGTCGTGCTCGATCATGATGATGGCGTCACGCGCAGCTTGGCTCACCGCGACCAGCCGATCGTGGAGCTTCTTGCCCTCGGAGCGTAGCTGTGCGTTGTGCAGCTCGAGATCGACTCGGAGCTCGGCGAGGCGCAGGTGGGTCCGCACGCGAGCGAGCACATCCTGCTCACGGATGGGCTTGTCGATGCAGTCGACCGCTCCGGCCCGGAAGGCCTCCACGCGGGCCTCGGGGTCGCTGCCGCCCGCCATGAAGAGCACCGGTGCATTCCTGAACCGCTCGTCCCGCTTAAACCACCGGCACACGTCGAAGCCGTTCAGGTCGGGCATGTTCAGGTTGAGAAGAACGGCGTCCGGCGGCTCTGCCGCCGCGGCTTCGATGGCCCGACGGCTCGTCCGCACCGGCCTCGGGGCGAGGCCTCCCCGCTTCAGGACGGCCACCAAGGCCTGCAACGTCTCCCGAGACTCGTCGATGATGAGGACGCTGCGCGCCGGCTGCTCACCCGTCATGAGGAACCTCGGCCGGGATGAACTCCAGGATGCCGTCGTAGTCGAAATCGTCCATCAGGACCTGCAGGTGCTGTGCTACCTCGGGGCTCACGGCCTGCAGTTGCTCCAAGAGCGCGGCCAGGTCGTCGAGGCGTGCCCTCTCAGCCGTGCGGCGCAACTCCACTCGCAGTGAGAGCGGGATGGCGGCGAGATCGTCTCGGCAGGGCTGGGCGGTCTTCGCCTCGGCCTTCGGCGCCGGTTCCGGATGCGCAGGCTGGTCGAGGCGCCGCTCGCCAAGGACCTCGTGGACCTTGGCGAGGAGGGCTCCCCGGTCGAAGGGCTTTCCGAGAAGGTGAACACCGGGATCGAGGACGCCCTGCTGCTCCATGGCGGTCCCGGTGTATCCCGACATGTACAGCACCTTCAGCGAAGCTCGCGACTTGGTGAGACGCTCGGCGAGGATCCGCCCGTTCATGTGGGGCATGATGACATCGGTGAGCAAGAGGTGGATCTCCCCCGGGTGGCGCTCCGCAAGAACCAATGCCTCCTCGCCGTCGGCCGCCGCGAGGGTCTTGTAGCCGGCCCTCTCCAGGGTGCGGGTGGTGAGCCGGCGAACGGCGAGCTCGTCCTCCACCACGAGCACCGTCCCGCCTTCGTTGGGCGCGCCTCCGGACTCCTCGCCTCCCCTGCGCAGGACATTCCCCTCCGCCCTGGGGAGGTAGATCCTGAAGCAGGTACCCCGCCCCGGCTCGCTCTCCACCGAGATGTGGCCCTGGCTCTGCTTCACGATCCCGAAGACGGTCGAGAGTCCGAGACCGGTACCTTTCCCCGGACCCTTGGTGGTGAAGAAGGGCTCGAAGAGGTGCGCCTTGATCTGGCTGTCCATCCCGAAACCCGAATCCCTGATGGCCAGCATCACGTAAGGACCGGGACGGACTCCGCCGCCGAGCAAGCCCGCGTTCTCCGGGTCGAGGTCGACGTTAGCCGTCTCGATGGTGAGATACCCGCCGCCGGGCATGGCGTCTCGCGCGTTGAGGACGAGATTCAGGACGACCTGGTCGATCTGGCCTCGATCGGCCATCACCAGGCCGAGCGAGGGCGCGAGCCGTTCCTGCAGATGGATGTTCTCGCCGATGATGCGTCCGAGCATCCGGTGCAGGTTTTCCAACTGGCGGTTGAGGTCGATCGGCTCCGGCTGGAGGATCTGCTTGCGGCTGAAGGTGAGAAGTTGACGGGTAAGACCGGCGGCGCGCTCACCAGCCTCCAGGATCTCGCGGGCGTCTTCTCGCTGCTCGCCCTCGGGCAGATTCTCGGCGAGGAAGCTCGCATTGCTGAGGATGGAGACGAGCAGGTTGTTGAAGTCGTGGGCGATGCCGCTCGCAAGCTGACCCACCGCCTCCATCTTCTGCGATTGCAAGAGCTGCTCGCGCGACCGCCGGTCTTCGGTCACGTCCATGAAGATGGCCACGAATCCGGCCAGCGCTCCGTCGGGGCCTCGAACGAGGCTGGTCGAGAGGGCGAGCCAGATGTCGGGCCGATTGGAACGGTTGAGCCGGATGACCCGCTGGACCCGATCGTTGTGCCCAAGGGCCTCGAGGTCCTCAGACACCAGAGGTCGAAGCGACTCGGGGACGAGTTCAGCGATGAGCCGGCCCACCATCGGCCCACGGATCCCGAACATCTCGGCGAGGCGAGCGTTGGCGAACTCGGTCCGCCCCTCGGCGTCCGCAACCCAGATCCCCTCGTTCGAGGTCTCGAGGATGCGTTGCAGGCGCTCCTGGCTCTCCCGCAGCGCTGCCACCGCCCGGTTGCGCGCCGTGATGTCGCGATTCACGAGGACGTAGCCCAGCAGCGAGCCGTCCGGCTGGTGCATGACCACCGCGGTGGCCTCGATGTCGAGCCACTCTCCGCCGCGGGCGCGGTGCCGGAGCTCGAGGCGGAGGAGACCTTCCCGGGCCGTTTGCGCCGCCACCGATTCGAGCGAAGTCCCCTGGGCGTACTCGGCCGGCAAAAGTCCCTCCAGGCCACGGCCGAGCGCCTCCTCGCGGCTGTAGCCGTACACCCGCTCCGCCGCGAGGTTCCAGGCGGTGATGGTCAGGTGGGCGTCGAGCCCGATGACCGCGTCGTGAAGGTTGTCGAGGAGCATCGCCTGGTATTCGGCGGCCGCTCGCGAGGCACGCTCCTCGGCGCGCCGCTCGCGCCGGTTCTTCGCCTCGCGCAGCTCGCGCGCCACCACCGGCCCCAGCCGCACCAGATTGCCCTTCAAGAGGAAGTCGTGCGCGCCAGCCCGCATGGCCTCGACCGCAGTCGCCTCGCCGATCGTCCCCGAGACGATGATGAAGGGGATGTCCTGCTCACGCTCCTTCAGGATCGCGTAGGCGGCCGGAGCCGTGAACGGTCCCATCGCGTAGTCCGAGAGGACGAGGTCCCAAGGCCCTCGGCCGAGCTCGGCGCGAAAGGCGTCGGCCGTGGCGGCCACAGCATGGTTCACCTCGTAACCCGCACGGCACAGTTCCAGGACCAAGAGCTCGGCGTCTTCCGGCCGATCCTCGGCGATGAGGACGCGGATGGCCTCGCTCACGTGGGCCTCGGCGGCGGCTCGTTCACGGCGACCCAGTAGACACCGAGCTGCCGGGTGACCTCCACGAAGCGGTCATGGTCGACGGGCTTGCGAACGTAGCTATTGGCGTGGTGTTCGTAGGCCGCCAGCCGGTCTGCCTCCTCGTCCGAGGAGGTGAGCACCACGACCGGGAGATGACTCGTGCGCGAATCGGTGCGCAACGCCCGAAGCACCGCCAGGCCGTCCAGGCGAGGCAGCTTGAGGTCGAGGAGGACCACCACCGGCTCGTCCTCGAGTCGGCGCGCCGCGTGGGCGCCCGCGCGAAACAGGTAGTCGAGGGCCTCCTGCCCGTCTCCGATTCGGACCAAGGGGTTGCGAATGTTCGCCTGGGCGAAGGCCAGGGCGGTGAGCTCGGCGTCGTCGTCGTTATCCTCCACGAGGAGGAAAGGACGCTCATGGACCATCAGCCACCTCCCAGCGTGAACGAGAAGGTGGCGCCGCGGCCCACCTCGGCCTTCGCGGAGATCCGACCACCGTGGCGGTGGACGATGCGCTCAGCGGTCGCGAGGCCGATGCCGGTGCCCTCGAACTCCTTGTCCGGGTGGTAGCGCTGGAACGGGGCAAAGAGCTTGTCGGCTGTGGAGGTGTCAAACCCCACCCCGTCGTCCTCGACGTAGAAGACCGGGGCGCTACCCTCGGCGCGGCTTCCCACCCGGATATGGGCCTCCACCCGGGGAGAGGTGAACTTCCAGGCGTTGCCGAGGAGGTTTTCGAGCAGCACGGTCACGAGCCCGAGATCGGCGTCGGCCTCAAGGCCGTCCTCGATCTCGATGGTGGCGCGCCGCCCGGGTTCGCGCCTGCGAAGCTCGTCGACCACGCTCCTTGCCACGCGCGTCAGGTCGACCGGCACGCGCCGCATCGGGGACCGCGAGAGGCGCGAGAGCTTGAGGAGGTCGTCTATGAGGCCGGACATCCGCTGCGCCCCCGCCCGGATCCGGTCGAGATAGTGCCTTTCCTGGTCGGCGATCCCTTTGCCGAGGGCCTCCCGCAGGGCCTTGCTGAACCCGTCGACGGCGCGCAGCGGCGCACGCAAGTCGTGCGAGACCGAGTAGCTGAAGGCCTCGAGCTCCCGGTTGGCGTCCTCGAGTCGGGCCGAGAGCTCGGTCAGCTCGGTCACCTTGGACTGCAGTTCCTCGCCGAGGCGCCGCCGGGCGTCGGCTTCGATCTTCCCGGCGACGAGATTCCGCACACGTGCCCGCAGCTCCTCGGCCGAGAAAGGCTTCAGAAGAAAGTCATTTGCCCCGGCTCTTAGGAGTTCGAGCCGGCCCGGATCGTCGGCCTTGGCACTCAGCACGACCAGCGGGGTAGCCGCGAACTCGGAGCGCGCGCGTAACCCGCGGACCAGTTCGTCGCCCGCGAAGCGAGGCATCATGATGTCGCTCAGCACCAGGTCGGGCCTCAGCTCCAGCGCCAGCCTGAGACCCTCCCGCCCGTCGTAGGCGGCCGCGGTCTCGTACTCGCCGGCCAGGGTTGCCCGGATGAAGGCGTTCATTTCCGGGTGATCCTCCACCACCAGGACGAGCGGCCGCTCGCGGTTCCGAGGGGCACCCGCGCTGTCCCGCACGTTCGGCTGCAGTTCCTCGGCGAAGGCTCGTGCCGCCTCAGCGAAGGCGAGGCTCTCGCCGCCCTCCGACAGGACCTCGACCCCCGGTGGCGCGCGGACGGGTGCCTCGACCGTGAACAGCGCCCCGCCCTCGGGAGCCCGGTCCACGACGAGCGAGCCCTGGTGCAGTTGCACGAACTCCCGCGCGATGGCAAGGCCGAGGCCAGTTCCCCCGAAGCGGCGGGCGTCGCCGCCCTCGAGCTGCCGGAAGCGCTCGAAGATCAGATCGCGATGCTCGGGAGCGATCCCAGGGCCGCTGTCGGCCACCTCGATGAGGAAGCGGTCAGCCGAGCTCGCCGGGCGGAGCGAGCAGCGCACGCGGCCGCCCACCGGGGTGAACTTGAACGCGTTGGAGAGGAGATTCAAAAGGACGCGATGGAACTTGTCGACGTCCACCTGGGCGGGCAGGGTCGCGCAAACCTCGAGCGCCAGGGAAACCTGTCGCTCGGCCGCGAGCGAACTGAAGGGATCGGACGCCCTTCGCACGAGTTCGGCCAGGTCGGTCTGGACGTACCGAGGGATCTCGCGCCCTGCCTCGAGCTTCGCAGCCTCCAGGAGATCGTTCACCTGGCGCAGCAGGTGCCGTGCGTTGCGACCGACGACCTCGAGTTCGCGCCGCGCGCCGTCCGTCAGATCGGGTGTAGCGAGGAGTGATTCCACCGGCCCCAGGATGAGGGCGAGCGGCGTGCGCAGCTCGTGGCTCACGTTCGCGAAGAACTCGGTCTTCAGCCGATCGAGCTCTTTGGTCCGCTCGTAGAGGTGCTTCAGATCGAGGTTAGCCTTCTGCAACTGGCGGTTCGCCTCGGATACCTCTTGGGCCCGGACGTAGACCTCCATCTCCATCTTCTCGGCCCGGGTACGCAGCGCGTCCTCGACCTGCTGCCGGCTGCTCTGGGCCTCTTTCAGGCGAACGAACTCGGTGACGTCCTCCACGCGGTGGATGAGGTAGACGAGTTCGCCCTGCCGTCCGAACACCGGCGAATTGGTCGGGCTCCAGAAGCGTTCCTCGAATCCACCTCCCTCCGACTCGGGCCGCCGGATATCGTACTTTTGCACGGCCATGGTGTCGGCGACAGCCTCGCGCCGGACGCGTTCGAGAGAGGCCCGCAAGTTTTGGACCCCGGTCGCGGTCAGATCGTCCGGGTTGTCGGGGAAAACTTCGAAAATTCCGCGTCCGAGGATCTCCTCGCGCCGGGTCATTGTCGCGCGCAGGTATGCGCCGCTCACTGCCACGATCACGAAGTCGGGGGTGAGAGCCAGGTAGAGGCCGGGCGAGGATTCGAAGAGGGCCCTGAAATCCACGAGCGGGCCCTTTGGCGGCCCCTCAGCATTGCTTTCGAGGACAGGCTGGGCGTGTTCTCCCATCGCTATCTCTCCCTCCCGAACAGTGACTTAGCGGAAGAACCGCGCGACGAAGGGTCCACGAATCTTACTTGCCGGAAGGGGCGGCCTGCCAGTGTAGGTGCTTTCCCCATAGAGTTGGGCACCGAACCAGCAAACCTTGCGCGAACACGACCATCCAAGAGAGCGTTCGCCCAATGGCTCGGACGCCGAAAGCTACAATCCGCTCAAACCGATCGCGCCCAGTCCCTGCAGCCAGTCGATGAACCGCAACGCAGGTGATCCCTGAGGCCGGGTGCGCGTCACAGCCTGTGCCATCGAAGTGGCTCGCGCGCGAAGGCGACTTGGCAGATGCTCACCCGCGTGTCCAAGGCACGGCGGGTGACCCCTGGGAGAGTTTACCAACCCATCGGTACGCTCCCCGTAGCGACCGACCGGTGGAGCCATTGACGAGGTGGCCACCCTCCTCATCGAGGCCCGCGGGCCCGAGATCCTCGGCTACCTGCGGGCCGTGCTGCGGGACGAGGGCGCCGCGAGCGACACGTTCTCGTCATTCTGCGAACGGGTGTGGCGTGGATTGCCCGGATTCCGCGGCGATGCCTCGCTGCGCTCCTGGTGTTACCGCATCGCGTGGAATGCGGTCCACTCCATGCGGAGGGACGCCCGCCGGCAGCGCCAGGACCGGCTCCGCACGAGCATGGCGTCGCAGCTCGCTGGCCGAATCTTCGCGACGACGGCCGCGGAGCGCGAGCGAAAGAGCAGCGCGCTCGAGCGTCTGAAGGAACGCCTCGACGACGACGAGCAGACGTTGCTGACGCTGCGCGTGGATCGGCAGCTCAGCTGGAGCGAGATCGCGGAGGTCTTCGCGGCGGAGGACGGCGAGCGACCCCGGGAAGCGGCGCTGCGAAAGCGCTTCGAACGCCTCAAAGACAAGCTCGCGAGCGCCGCAAAGAAGGAGGGGTTGGTGGACTGAATTCAGCGATCATCCCCAGCTCCTTGCGGGAGCACTGCTTCTATCCGAAGCTACTCCTATGTCGCGAGATCCACCCCTTCCTCGGGACGGCTCCGTCGTGCCGCCGGGACGAACGTCACGCCTTCGCTCCGGCGGGCAAGGTATCGTCGAGCCTCACGCAGAGCCCGTCGCTCGTCCGGTTCCAGATCTTCACACCTAAAGGGACTGAGCCGCCCGAAGGCAGGTCGGTGCGGGCCTAGCACATCCTGGCATGGGGGCGCGAACATCGCGTGGTTCCGTTACGTGAGCCAGAGTTCATTTTGGGCCAGTGAGGGATCCGCTACCTCCGCGAAGATCCAGGGATTGTGAGATGGGTGGTCGGTCATAATTCGTGAGCTATAATTCTGATAATTACGATCCGTACGGGTAGGGATCCGAAAGGGGACTATGGGAGTTTCGCAAATAGTGTACTAATGCGTCTTCGATGAGTGCTGCGGCGAAGAGCGAGGTGCTGCAGAGCGCGCTCGAGAGTGACCCGCGCCGTGTCTGGTTCGGACGTGGCGGGTACGTCGAGAAGCGGGAGGACGGCTCTTTCGCTGTGTACGTTCGAGGCGAGTTGATTGGCCTCTTCGACGACGGGGACGTTGCTTCGCGCGACGTGCTGATCGCGGTCGCTCTTCAAGATGACGAGCGGGTGCGCAACGAGGTGGCGCGGGCGTTTCGCGTGTCGTTAGCGACGGTAGGTCGCGTGCGGACCCGGTTGGTACGAGGCGGCTTCCGCGAGGTGGCGGACACCGGACATGCTCCTGGCGCGCCAACGGTTCGAACCGAGAAGTTGCGGAAGCGCCTGGCTCAGTTGTTTGAGCGAGGTTTCGGACCGCGCCGCGCCTACCGGGCTGTGGCCAAGCAGGCCAGTTATGGCGTCGTCCAGAGCCTCCATGCCGAATGGTTGGCCGAGTCCGCCGAGAAGCGGGCGGCCAAGGCCGAGAGCCCCTCACAGCAGGCACTGGTGCTGGTAGCGAGCGGCGCCCCAGCCACCGATCCCGCCACAGCCAGCAGTGAGACGGCAGGCGTGCCGCCGAAGAGTCCGACGCAGGAGCTTGCGGTTGTGGAGTCGCCGGCGGAAGCCACCCCTGCGGATCGCCGCGAGCTGGCGCTCGCCGAGGTGGTGCCAGAAGGTGAATCCGTTGTGCAGCACATTGGCTCGTGGATGCTTCTGGCTCTCCTGCACTCCCTCGGCGTGTACGAGCTGGCAGGACGGGCGAGCGGCGACGCAGGAGTACCGTTGGCCTTGCGCGTGGCCCTGGACGCCACCACGATCGCCCTGGCGATCGGGGAGAAATGCGTGGAGGGGGTCCGGCGGATCGAGACGCCGAGCGTGGGCACGTTGCTGCGTCATGCCAGCGGCGCGAGCCCAGTCTGGGTACGCAGTGTATTGCACGAATTCGCGGATAAAGGGAGCGCGGTCTTTCAAGCGACCGTGTCCCAGCAACTTCTGATGCAGGCGGCCGAAGAGGTGGACCCGCGCCTGTGGCTCTATATCGACAATCATCTCAGGCCCTACACCGGCCAGCACGCCATCCGGAAAGGGTGGCGCATGCAAGACAAGCGTGCCGTGCCAGGCACAACCGACTTCTACCTCCACGATCAGTCTGGGGCGCCGATTTGGCGGATGAGCTCGCCTTCCCACGACTCGCTGTGCGCGTGGCTCATGCCAGCGGTCGACTTTGTTCACAAAGTCTTCGACAAGCAGATCACCCCCGTTCTGGTCTTCGACCGGGGCGGGGCGTATCCCGAGGCGATGAAGGAACTGCGGGGCGCAGGGGCGGAGTTCGTCACCTACGAACGCAAGCCGTACCCGGTGCTCGGGGCCACCGAGTTCAAGGAGAAGCTCACCATCACGCTGGCGAGCCGACCAGAGCAGCCGATCCTGCTTCACTACACGGAAGCGCCGCAGAAGAATCTGCGTTTCGGCCGGGGTCGAGTGCGGCGGATCGCCGTGCTCACTGAGGAGGGGGAGCAGTTGAATCTTCTCGCGGTCTCCACCTTGCCTGCCGAGGAGCTCATCCGAGGACACCTGGCACGATGGGGTGTGCAGGAGAATCAGCTCAAACACGAGGTCGAGCGCTGGGGCATCAATCAGCTTGATGGGAGAAAGGTCGAGGAGTACCCGCCGGATGCCATCATTCCCAACCCGGCTCGGCGGCGCCTCGACCGCCAATTCAAGCTCTCCTGTGCAGCCGAGGGCGCAGCGCGCTGCGAACTGGCTCGCCTCGAGCAAGACCACCAGGATCGCGAGAAGTTCGAGCGAATCGTCGAAGCAGCACTGGAACGGCAAAGCGAACTGGAGACTCTCCGGGCCACAGTCCCGACGCACGCGCCGGTGAGCGCTACCCCGCTCGCTGGCAAGCTCAAGCGCCACGAACTCGGCTACAAGAACGTCCTCGACACGTTGCGCACCGTGCTCGCCAACATCGAAAGTGAGTGGTCAGTGAAGCTGGCCAGCCATCTCAGCCGCCCACGCGAAGCCAAGAAGGCGCTGGCCAACCTCTTCTCTGCCCCCGGGACCATCCGTCTCTCCTCCCGCGGCGTGATGGTGCGACTGATGCCCGCTGCGACGGGTGACGAACGGAGCGCGTTCGAGGTCGTCCTGGGGGAGCTCAGCCGGATGAGTTTGACCCTACCCGGCGATCCGGATCGCCGGCGGCTTATCTGGAAGCTCATCTAGCTGACCACGCCAAATGGAACTCTGGTGAGCGCGACGAGGGGCCCGACCACTGCCACGAGTCGCCCTGATACGGTCAACTGCCACCGGCACGCCGGCGGTTTGATGAAGGCCCCCGGATGCCCTGGTGTTCCAGTGAAAGAGGCTTCGCCTCCACTCGTCTATGAAGAGGGCTGAAGCTCGCAGCGCGAGTTGTTCCTCGCGCTTCTTTGCTCCTTTTCCGCGAGCTGTCGCCGCGATTTGAGGAGGCCTATCGCCGGATCACCGGGCCACTCGGGCCGCGCGCGAGCCTCAAGTATCGCCCGGCGGCCGGGATACCACGCAGCGGTACGGAGGACGAACTCCGCGACGACCTCGCCCGCGCCCTCGAGGGCAGAACCGATCGCGATCGCGATGGGTGTACTTCCGGATTGTTCCTTCGTCGAAGCCCACCGTGCTCGCGCCGCGCCGGGAAGGTCGCAAGCGATGGACGGGGTACGCTCGTCGGCTCCTAGCTGCCTGACGGCGTGGCAGGAGATGTGTTGACCGGGCCGCCGAGGAAGAGGCGGGAAAGCGAGGGGTCGGCGAGGAGATCCAGTGAAGGCCGGTCGAGCACCATGCGTCCGCTCTCCATCGCGAGCGCGTGACTGCACACGGCGAGGGCCCGCTTGACGTTCTGCTCGACCATGAGCACGGTCGTGCCCGCGGCCGCGAGCTGGGCCATGAGTTGGAAGACTTCCTGAACCAGTCTGGGGGAGAGGCCGATCGATGGCTCATCGACGAGGAGAACGCGCGGGCGCAGCAGCAGCGCACGCCCCACCTCGAGCATCTTTTGCTCGCCCCCGGATAGGCTCGAGGCCTGGCTGTCCATACGCTCTCGCAGCCTCGGGAAGTGCACCAGCACCTCCTCGATGCGGTCCTGAATCTGTTTCCGCGAGGCGACGACCATGGCTCCGAGTTCGAGGTTATGGATCACGCTGAGGGAAGGAAACAGGTTCCGGCCCTCGGGCACGAAGGCTACGCCCTTGGTCAGCAGTTGCCGGGGCGTCTGGCCCGTGACGTCCTCGCCGGCGATGCGCACCGAACCTGATCGCGCCCTCAGGACGCCGAAGATCGTCTTCAACAGGGTGGACTTGCCGGCGCCGTTCGGGCCGGTGAGGAGGGTGACCGCGCCCTCCGCCGCACCACCCGAGACGCGCTGGAGAATGGAGAGGTTGGCGTAACCCGCCACCAGACCTTCGAACTCGAGGATCCTACTGGCCAAGGTAGGCCTCGAGGACCGATCCATTCGCCTGGATCTCGGCCGGCGAGCCGTGGGCGAGGACAGTGCCTTCATTCATGCACACGACTCGCTGGCAGAGCCGCATCACGAACTCCATGTTGTGTTCGATGACCACGAAGGTGCCGCCCTGGGTGCGGTTTAACTCGAGCAGGAGCGCGCGCAGCGTCTCCTGCAGGCGCAGGTCCACGCCGGCGCATGGCTCGTCGAGGAGCACCAGGCGGGGGGACGGCATGAAGGCCATGGCGATGTCGACGAGCTTCTGCTGGCCGTAGGAGAGGCTTCCCGCCGGAAGGTGCGCCACGGCGGAGAGCCGGAACAACCCCATCATCTCGTCGGCGCGCTCGCCCAACCCGGCGTCTGGCGCCATGAAGAGCCTCTTCCGCAAGGTGCCCTTGAGCTCCTGGGCGGCGGCGATGAGATTGTCCCTCACCGAAAGCTTCCCGAATACCTGCAAGCTTTGGAAGGTACGACCGACCCCGCGCCGGCTGAGGTCGAGAGGCGAGCACCCCGTGATGTCCTCACCGCGGAACACCACCCTTCCCGAGGTGGGGCGAATCTGTCCGAGCACGCTGTTGAAGAGGGTCGTCTTGCCGCTACCGTTGGGGCCGATCACCCCGACGATCTCCCCGGCTCCGACCGAGAAGGTCACGCCGTCCACCGCCTTGATGGCCCCGTAGTGCTTGCGGAGGTCCGTGATCTCCAGGAGCGGCATCACGGGCTTCCCCCCAGTCCAGCCTGAGGGGTCGCGCCGGCTCTGCGCGCCTTCAGTAGCCTCAGTCTCTCCGGCACCGAGAGCAGGCCGCCCGGCAGGAAGACCATCAGCACCACCACTGCGAAGCCGAAGATGGCGAGGTACCAGTTCTGAGCGAAGCGTAGCCACTCGGGAAGGAGGATGACGAGTACCGAGCCGAGCACCGGCCCGAAGAAGCGGCCGGCCCCACCCACCACCACCATGAGCAGCATCTGCAGCGAGGCCCCGAAGTGGAAGGGAGCCGGCTCGATGAACTGGACCAGCGAAGCGAAGTAGACTCCGGCCACGCCTGCCAGGCTGGCGCCGATCGCGAAGGCCAGCAGGGTATAGGCCGTGATGTTCACTCCCAGACTCTCGGCGCGGATGGGATTGTCCCGCAGGGCCCCGAAAGCGCGCCCCCACGGCGAGCGCAGGAGGAGCCACAACAGGACGGAGAGGCCGATCACCGACAGGTAGGTGAAGTAGAAATAGGCGAGGCTACCGTCCAGCGGGTAGCTCCACAGCCGCGGACGCGGCACGCCGCTCACGCCGAAGGTGCCGCCGGTGAGCCACTCCTCGTTGCGCATCACGAGGAAGACGAGGACGTTGAAGCCCTGGGTGGCGAACGCCAGGTAGTGATGCTGCACGCGTAGCGCCGGGAAACCCAAGATGAGGCCGACCAGGAAGCAGGAGAGCGCGGCCAGCACCACCACCGCAGGGAAGGGGAGCCCCAGCTTGAGCAGGATGGCGGCATGGTAAGCGCCGATGCCGAAGAAGGCCGCATGCCCGAGCGAGATCTGTCCCGCGTAGCCCACGGTCAGGTTGAGACCCATGGCCGCAAGAAGGTAGATGGCCCACAGGGTCATGAGGTAGATGCCGTAGCTCTTGAGCATGAGAGGGACGAGACCGATCGCCAAGAGCACCGCCGGGAGCACCAAGCGATTCGTCCAAGTCATACCTTGCGCTCCTCGGCCTTCCCGAGTAGCCCTTCCGGCCGGAAGAGGATCACCGCTAGGAAGAGGAGGAGCCCCGCCGCCTCCCGGTAGGATGCCGAGACGTAGTGACCCATGAGGCCCTCGAGGATGCCGACCAGGACGCCCCCCAGCAGGGCCCCACGGGGCTGGTTGAACCCGCCGATGATGGCGGCGAAGAAGGCCTTGAGGCCAATGGCGTCTCCCATGTCGAACTTGGCCAGGTAGGTGGGGGTGACGAGGAGCGCCGTGACGGCCGCCAGCACCCCGTTCGCGACGAAGGTGTAGAGGATCATGCGGTTGACATCGATGCCGAGGACGCGGGCGGCATCGGGATTCTGCGCGCACGCCTGCATGGCCCTCCCCGTGAGCGTGCGCGAGAAGAAGAGCTGCAGCCCCACCACGATGGCGAGTGCTACGGCGAGCGCGCCAAGGTCAGCCTGCGAGATCCGGAGCCGGCCGACCGAGAGGAGCGCGTCAGGGAATGGGTTCGGAAAAGGGTGGGCCTCAGCGGAGTAGCCCGACTTGACGAGTTGCTTTATGCCGGTACTGAGACCCAAAGTGGCGATGACGAGATTGATCACACCGTGCCCGCGCATGGGATCGACCACCCCGCGCTTAAAGACCCATCCGAGGAGGAGCATCGAGGCGGCACAGGCCGCGAGGAAGGCCACCCAGAGCGGTGCTCCAGCGGAAAGTGAGAACAGCATGAGGATGGCCGGAACCATCACGAATTCGCCCTGAGCGAAGTTGATGGTGCCAGAGGCCTGCCAGAGCAGGGTGAAGCCGAGCCCGGCGAGGGCGTAGGTCGTCCCCGTAGCAGTCCCCGAGATGAGGAGCTGCAAGAGGTCGTTCATGGCCCCTCGCTCACCGGCTCGAAGAGGCTAGGGCCCCATCGGAGGAAGGGTGGCGATCACTTCCTGCTTGCCGTTCTTCACCTCGACGATGAAAGTCTCGCAGTCGAGGTCGCCCACGTCGTCGTAGTGGACGTCCATGATGAGCCCCGGGTGATCCTTGGCCTGGAAAGTCACGCCCTTCATGGCCTTCGCGAAGGCTTTGGGGTCGACCTTGCCTACCTTCTCGGTGACGAGCTTGATCATGTACATGGCGAGGTAGCCCTTGAGGCCATTGTGATCGCTTCGATAGCCGTACGTCTTGGTGAAGTTGGCGTCGAAGGCCCGGATGACCGGAAGAGGGGCGTCGACAGTCAGGCCGACGTGACCGCGCACTCCGTTGGCGGCATCGCCGGCGAGCTCAATCGTCTTTTGGCTGAGCAGGGTGGTTTCGCCTACGATCGGCTTGTCGTAGCCCTGCTTGCGTAGCTCGCGCAAGGCTCGGGCCGATTCCTCTTCGTGGACGTAGAGGAAGAGGGCATCGGCGTTCGATTCTTTCGCCTTCAGGGCCGCGCCTGCGAAATCGATCTGGCCGGGATCGGTGGAGATGTCGGCCACGACCGAGATTCCCTGCGCCTTGAGCGCCTTCGTCCCCTCGTCGCGGCCGCTCTTCCCGAGTTCATCGTTGCCCCAGATCATGGCGACGGTCTTCGCGTGCATGCCCTCCTTGATGTAGCGGGCGAGCTTGGGCATGGACGTCTTGAGGGTGATGGAGGTACGGAAGACGTAGGGGTTGCCTTGGGCGGTGATGCTAGTCGCCTCGGAACCCACGAAGTTGGGAATCTCGGCTCGGCGGGTTTCGGTCATGCTGACGATGGCCGACCCCGAGAATACGGGCCCGATGACGGCGTAAGCGCCCATGTCAATGGCCTTCTGGGCCATGGCCTTCGCCACGCCGGGATTGGTCTGTGAGTCGAGGCTTGTCATCGACAAGGGCCGGCCCAGGACGCCTCCGGCTGCGTTGATCTCCTTCGCGGCCAGTTCAGCTCCGTTCCGCATGTTGGTTCCGGTCGAGGCCCCGGTGCCGGACAGCTCGACCACGTCCACGATGAGGATGGGGTCCTTGTCCCCGGCGTGCGCGGCCAGCGGCGCGAGGCAGATGGCCAGGGCGAACATGACGCAGCGGGAAGCCTTCATGGTGGTCTCCTGGAGCGTTGTGGTCGGGTAAGAAGGCGCAACCGAAATAATAGAACTATGGTCCGATGTATGCAATAACCCTGGCCCCCTGGCTGCGTGCGCCGCCGAGCAGTGACGCCGGTTCGAGCGGTCGAGCCTTGCCGACCAGGCCGGTCGTCATCTGGGGCATTCTGCACGTCGAAGGTGGCGGTTGCCCAGGCACTTTTGAAGCCTGCACCGCCGCCCCGTGCAACCGGGGTGGATGTCGCGAGCGATTTGCTAACGGAATTGCCCGGCTTGATGGCCCCTGCAGCGAAGGTTGAAACTGATTCGGGGACACACCAGTACTGGCTGTAGAGACTCTTCGTACCGGTACTTCGCTCGATCGCTTCCACCGTCGCGTCGAACGAACCCGAGCTGCTTCGATAGCCGCCGCCCGCCTCAAACCATGAGAGTACAGCTCCGTCAGGCAGGTTCAGCGCTGCGTCCAAGGGGTTCAAACTGGGGTGGCGGCGTGCCCCGTATGACATGCGCACGGCTGTCGCCAGCCCGAACACGGTCAGAAGCCCGCGCGTACGACGGCGGCGGTGCGTCAGCTCGATGCCATCCGAAACCAGGGCGACGGCGTCGGCCCGAAGGGAGTCGGCCCGCGAGCGCCTCGGGACTGCCAGACGCTGAGGGTCGCGGTGCGGTGCATCGACCGAGCGCTCGGTCTCGAGGCCACTGCGGCGACGTTCGACGGCGGTAGGAGTTGCGCATGGCCGACCCGGTCGGGAACGAAGGCGCGGTACCGCAAGGCACGGCGCTCCGCCACTGCCAGGGTCGGTGGAGTTAGCAGACCAAGAGCGGGCCTCGTACCGAGGCATGAAAAGAGAAAGCTTTACCAAGAGCCGTGCTGGTCAAGGGTTAAACGGTAAATCTTGACGAAGGCGGTCACTTCGTCAGGGTTGGCCACCGCGCGCGACCGGCCCGTTTCCAACCTCGACTGCTTGCGCCCCTTACATGGCTTCGCAGGCTCTCGCCTCGCCTCGATCTGCTGGTTACACTGGGGCTAAGAGACCAAAATTGCTGGCCCAACCGAGACGCCCTTTTCGTTAAGATCAACAGCTTGGGTCTACGCGGATTCAGACGGGTCGATTTAACGTACTGTGAGTATTTGTTATCCCTGTGAGGCAAGGGATCAAGGAAGGAATGCGGCCACGATGTTAAGGTGAAGTGGCCAGGGAGGTCCGTCGCAATGGCTGGGAGGAAACCCGTAAAGAAGGGCGCGCGGAACTCGGTCAAGGGCACCGGGCGGAAAGGCTCCAACGTATTCACGCAAGAGGAACGAGCCGTGATGAGGGAGCTCGCCCAAGAGCGGAAGGCGGCTGCGCGTGGAAAGGCGGACGGGGAAAGCGACGTGCTCGCCAAGATCGCCGCGATGGCGGCACCGGAACGCGCCATGGCCGAACGCCTCCATGCCCTCATCAAATCAAGCGCTCCCGCCCTCTCGCCGAAAACCTGGTACGGGATGCCCGCGTACGCCCGGGACGGCAACGTCGTCTGCTTCTTCCAAAGCGCGCAGAAGTTCAAGACGAGGTACTCGACATTCGGCTTCACCGATAAGGCAAACCTCGATGAGGGCAATATGTGGGCCACCGGTTTCGCGCTGAAGGAGTTGAGCGCCGCCGAAGAGGCAAGGATCGGCGCGCTCGTGAAGAAAGCGGTGAGCTGATGCGTGGTAAGCAACCGCGTCTAGCACAGCCGTGCGGACTGCCCTCTGGCGCGCGCTGCATGTGCCGGTCGATCCTCCGCCGCGGGCCCTTCTCGGCGCCACATCTTCGCGCAGCGCAGGCCTGGGATGCCTCCCACCTTCGCATATTCGAGGTGGCCCCGCCCGGGCCTCAGGAGTGGAAGGGCGGCGCGGAGGCTCGCGCCGTGACCCGGGCCAACACGTCGTGAGACTGGGACGACTCCTCAGCCCTCCTTGGAGTGTCAGAAGGAGAGTGTCACTAGCTGTTTTCCTGCATTAAGGCACTTCAGGTTCACCCGTTTGAATCCGTGCAAACCCGACCGCCTTATTTGCGCTTCCCTGTGTCCGCCTTGCTATTGGGAATTCGAAGGAGCATTGGCGATCCGGCATCGCATAAGCCTGCGTGATCAGGGTACTGAGGGTCGCGAGCGGGCCACCCGCGGAACGAGCCCCGGCCTCTGGTTCACGGAGTCGCACCCAGGGGCAATCGCCTGCATCACGACCGGAGGCACCATCACGGAGTACCCAATCGGCGCAGGCTGCTTCGGCATCGCCACAGGACCCGACGGGAACCTGTGGTTCACCGAGCAGGGTGCCAACAAGGTCGGTCGAATGCCCGTTCCGTGATCGGCCCGCTCAAGGCGAGTAATCGCGGTCTTCACCGATTCAAAATGCAGCCGTGGTGTCGTAGCGACTCGCATATGAGCTCGTGAACGCAGGCACTCTCCTGTTCGTCGCTCTGTTGGCCGACGAAGGCAAATCCTTCGTCGCTCCCTGCTCCGATGCCTCCGCGAATTGCCGGTTCGGATCCTGGATCTCAGTTGATGCCGGTTTAGCCGCTCGATCTCTAGCAGCGAAGCAGCGGCAGCCGCGGATGGCCCCTGGCCCTCGATGCGGGTCTCCTGGACATCGCCCGGAAGCTCCTCAGGTCGAGCCTCGGCGGCCAGCAGAAGGGCGAACGGTGAGGCGCGCCGGTGCCATGCGTGGCTGTGACAAGGCGAGTGTTGTCGGCGAGCCAGCCGACGCCGGAGAGCTGCGTGTCTGGCGCCTCGCCACCTGGGCCCGACTCCACCCGGTTCCTACGCCTGCCCGGGCTGACGGAGGACACTTCAGCGAACTCGATCAAGTACGAGAATCCGGCGTCTTCACGTCCACCTCATGGTAGGAGACCATTGACCATTGGTTCCATTGGTTCGTGTTTCTCACGAACACGACCTGGAGCCGCGTTCGCAACACCTTGTCCGGCCCAGCCTTCACCCCAGCAGGCAGGGTCGCGAAGCCCGTCAACTCGCGGTCGATGTCCACAACGACGGCATCCCTCGCCACGAAGCGAACCAGGGCCACGGTCTGTCTCAAATGGCTTCCGCGCAGCGCCGATGCGAGGAGCTCCAGCTGCTGCGCCTCGAAGGCCTTTTGGCCGACCGATGTCGCTCCGGTGATGCCAGTGAAGGTGGCGTCGCTCGCGAAGTGCGCCGAGTAACCTGAAGCATTGCCCGCGTTCCAGGCCTCGGTGCTAGCATCGATGAGCGCACGTATTGCTTGCTCGTCTCGTTCGCGACTAACGAGAAACCAGGGCATGGACACCACGGTCCCGCGCGCGCAGACGTGTGAGGGAACCAGGGCGGCGAGGCCCACGATTAGCGTCAGTGCACATCTCATACGTCCCTCCACGAGATGCCGGAGGCCGGGTCGCTCGGCCAGCAACGGGCTTTGCGGGAAGGGCCGGGACGGTAAGTCGTCGACCGGACACCTCGATAACGGATGTGGGGGGAGATGTCGCCGTTCAACCTTGGAAGGTGTAGTCCTTCGAGTCCGCGGGGTGAGAATGCGACCGACACACGTGACTCCAGCCACGTTATCTGACCCGAAGCTTAGTTCAAAAAGTATCGCATTGCAATTCGCAGTGTGGCGCGGACGCTGGCGAGGCGCACCTGCAATTCGCCCGTGAGGGCTCCTCGAAAGTTACTTTCGTTGAGGCACAAGCTTTCTTAGATCGGCAGTCCTTCCGTAACGAAGACTGGCGAGAAAACGGCTAATTGGCGAGTGGCGCGCGGCTTGCCTAGGACGCGCGAGCATGCCTCGAGCCGCTCGCATTCTGAAATCCATACCCGTCTGTGCAGCCCTCGCTTTCGGCCACCCACCAAGGGCTGACCCCGACTCAGACACCGCGCCCACCTTGCCTGAGACAATGACGCTCAAGCGAGCCGTCGAGATCTTCCGGGAGCGCGGCTTCGACCTCTTGGTTGCCGAGGCGAGCGTGCAGTCCGCAGAGGGCGATCTCGTCATCGCCCGCTCGATAGCCAACCCGGGACTGTCGCTCGGGGCCGGAAAGAACTTCGACTGTGCCCAGTCCCAGGACTGCAGCAGCATCTCATACAGCATCGGCGTCTCGGACAGCGATGCTGTCTCGACCTTCGTGAGCGGGAAGTACGCCCTGCGCAAGGGCGTAGCGGAGCGCGCCCTCGCTGCGGCGCGGCGCTCACGGGACGACGCTCAGCGGACCCTCGAATTTCAGGTGAAGCAGGCCTATATCTCGGCGCTTCAGGCACAGGCGCTCCTCAAGAACGCCGTCGAGACCCGCGGCAGCAACCAGCGCACGCTCGAGCTCAACCAGCGTCGCTTCGCGCTCGGAGCCATGAACGAGGGCGATCTCGCCAAGATCGAGGTCGCCGAGCTCGAAGCGGAGCAGGCCCTCGATTCGGCCAAACAGGACCTGCGCACAGCCAAGGTATCGGTCGCCTTCCTGCTCGGGTTCCGCTCGGCCATTCCAGATTTCCAAATCGACGAAAGGGAGCTCGACTTCACGGTACCTCCAGCCGTCGCTCAAGCCACGCGCGACTCATTGCTCAAAGACGGCTTTCAACACCGACCCGACCTGCACGCACTCGTCGAACAGGAGAAGCGGGCCGAGGAGGCGCTCACGCTCGCGAGACGCAACCGCATTCCGGACTTTGGCCTATCCGCGACGTACACCGCTAACGGTTCCGGCAACACGAACATCTCCCCACCGAACCTCAGCATCAGTCTATCGTTCGATCTTCCCATCTTCTATCTGCAGCGCGGTGAGATCGAGAAGGCCGAGGCCGACCGCACCACCCAGCGAGCACTGCGGGAGAAGGCCGAGGCCACCGTCGTCTCGGACGTAGAGACGGCCTACGCGCAACTCATCGCCGCACGTCAGCGGGTGGAACGGATGGAATCCCGGCTTCTGGGTCGCGCGCGCGATGCGCGTGACATCGCGGAAGTCCAATATCGGAAGGGGGCAGCGTCGCTCCTCGACTTCCTGGACGCGCAGCGCACCTACACCGCCACCCGCGCCGAGTATGCGCAAGACCTGGCCAGTTACTGGACGGCCGTCGCCCTGCTCGAGGAGGCGGTGGAGGAGGAGCTCCGGACATGAAGACCGCATGGGCCCTTGCGCTCGCAGGCCTTGCGCTCGCCGCCTGTCGCTCGCCGGTGAAGGACGACCCCGCGCCCCCCGACGGCGAGCTGTGGCTCTCGCCTTCAGTGCTCGAGAAGGAATACAAGGTTTCCGAGGTCCGCACGGAACTGTTGCCGCGCGCGATCGTCACGGGAGGCCGCCTCGCCTTCGACGACGAACGTGTGTCGCACGTCTCCTCACCGGTGACGGGCCGCATCACACGCATCCTGGCGCAGCTCGGTGAGCGTGTGAAGAAGGGGTCGCCCCTCGTCGCCCTGCTCTCGCCGGACGTGGGCAGCGCCGTCTCGGATGAGGTGAAGGCGCGTGCCGATCTCGTCGCCGCCGAGCACGACTTCGAGCGCCAGCAGAAGCTCTTCGCTGACGAGGCCGCTTCGGGCCGTGACTTCGAGGCGGCGGAGGACAACTACCGCAAGGCCAAGGCGGAGGAGGAACGCGCTCTCCAGCGCCTGAGTTTCCTGCGTTCAGGTCAAGTCGACTCCGTGACCCAGGAGTACACGCTGCCGAGCCCTCTTGCCGGTCGGGTCGTGGCGCGATTCGTCAACCCCGGTCTCGAGGTGCAAGGACAGTATTCCGGTGGCACCGCCCTCGAGCTATTCACTATCGGCGACACAGACAAGCTCTGGCTGTTCGCTGACATTGCCGAGCAAGACCTGGGAGGAGTTCGGTTGGGCGACGCCATCGAGGTGCGTGTGCTTGCCTATCCTGACCGCGTCTTTGAAGGCAGAGTCGAGTGGATCAGCCCTACGCTCGACCCCGCTCTCCGCACGGCGCGAATCCGCTGCTCGCTCCCCAATCCGGAGCGCCTCCTCAAGCCAGAGATGTACGCGACGCTCGTGATCAAGCAGCCGCCGGGGCAGGGCCTCGCGATTCCACGCGAGGCGGTCGTCCGGATCGGCGGACACCTCTTCGTGTACGTAGCGACAGGAAAGCGGCCTGACGGCAAGCATATCTTCACGCTGCGCCAAATTGCTATTTCGGCGCGCTCGGGCCTGGCACCGAGGGGAACCGATGCACCTTTGCCGATCGAGCCCCCCGAGCCGGAGAAGGTCGCGATCGAAACGGGCCTCAAGGAAGGCGAGCAGGTGCTCATCGATGACGCTCATCCCGGCTCAAGCAACCACGAGCGGCTGGCCCTTCCTGCCGAACAGGCAGCCGAGAGGATCTCGACCGTTGCCGCGGAGCAACAGGACGTGGAGCATTCCCTGACCGTGGGCGGCCGCCTGACCTTCGACGACGGCCGAGTCACCCACGTGTTCTCGCCTGTGGGCGGTCAGATCACAGAGCTCTGGGGAACTCCGGGGCAGCACGTCCGGAAGGGAGACAGGTTGGCCATGGTCCTTTCCCCGGATCTCGGCAGCGCGTTCTCCGACGAGCTCAAGGCCAAGGCCGACCTCATCGCAGCGGAGCACGAGATGCGCCGACAGGGCGAGATGTACGCGCTCAAGGCCAGTGCCCAACGCGACGTGGAGGCGGCGCGCGACAACTACGACCGAGCGCGCGCGGAGTACAACCGCGCCGAGCAGAAGACACGGCTCCTGCGCGACGGCGCACTCAATTCGGTGAGTCAGGAGTATGTCCTACGAAGTCCGATCGACGGTCAGGTCATCGCACGGATGGCTAACCCAGGGCTTCAAGTGCAGGGCCAATATGCCGGTGCGGGAAACCCAGTCGAGCTCTTCACCATTGGGAAGACCGATCCGCTCTGGATTTTCGGCGACGTGTACGAGGTGGACCTTCCCTACGTGAGGATCGGCGCCCAGCTCACCTTGCAGGTCTCAGCCTATCCCGGCCGCGCCTTTCATGGCCAGGTGGACTGGATCTCGGACACC
>Ga0335079_10001223_pt1 | contig 29296 bp, 16 predicted proteins | sample Lox_Sample_33_FD_206719 | JGI IMG/M metagenome (GOLD analysis project Ga0335079, IMG submission 206719) | Soil microbial communities from Loxahatchee National Wildlife Refuge, Florida, United States - Lox_Sample_3.3 | ecosystem: Environmental > Terrestrial > Soil > Wetlands | place: USA...
GATGACGAAATCAAGCGATTCAAGACCGTCAACAATTGGGATGTCGCAAGTGACCCTTATTTTGATGTCTCCTCGACGGTCGACGTGCGGCTGATTGACTCGCAAGTGTCGCGACTTCAAATCAGCAAGATCGAATCCTACTAAAAACGCTCAGTCACGCGTTCGCTGCGCCCGCTGCGATGCCGGCTGACTTTATGGCCGGCCCTCGCCGGGTTCGGAAACCGCAGAACCGCGAGGCTGCGCGAAACCTCGCGGCATGCTCGAAGCGATCCGACCGTAGACTTGGTTTCACTCCGAAACGCCTCTGTACCGCTGGCGTCCCGCCGGCAAATCTAGAATCCAAATTTGAAATTGGCTCTGAACCTGGCGCCGCCCTGTCGTGAGCGAACAAAGCCTCGTGCCAAAGTCTAATGGCAACAAAACACCCCTTTTCGGGATTTGCACCTGCCTGCCCGCCGTGGCGGGCAAACCCTGAGGTGAAAGGAGAAGGGAGGAAGCGGTGTTAAGGGAACTTGGGGCCTCAGGTTCGGCGAGTTCAGTGCGCCGCCCTTCACGGGTCGCGGACCACGGATCGCGCCGCGCCGCATTTCTAATATACAGTTCCGCGATTAGAAATCGCCGTAACTCGTTGAAAACACAGGGCCGGCACCATGTCTAATATACAGTTGCACGCGATGCCGATACGTGCGGGCCGCGTCTTGCCTCCGCTTCCTAATCTTCTTCTAATCTGCCCGCTGAAGATTAGAAATCGAATCAACCCCATGAAAACAAGCGACATAAAAATTTCTAATCTATCCTTCGCCCGCCTCAACGCGCTCCGGCACGGCGCTCCGGACCTCCAACCTCCAGATCCTAATCGCAACAGTTCAGGATTAGAATTCCGCCTAACTCATAGAAAACAAAGCCTCGTACAAAAGTCTAATCGCAACAAAAACGGCAATTCGGCAAACGATCCTTGCGCGCCTGTCTTCTTTACCGAGGCAACAGTCTCCCAACCCCCGCTTCGTCACGCATCCGAATCTTGCTATATTGAGTTGAACGCTGTGGCTGCGGTCCGGCAGGTTCCTTTCCGGGCTGTCTCAATTCCTGTGGGCGAGGCATCGATGGGCTCAAAGCGCACTCCTGAATTCTTTGCGGGCAAAGACATCAAAATCGGGATCATCGGCTGCGGGTACGTCGGTCTGCCGCTGGCGTTGCGCTTTGCGGACGTCGGCCATCGCGTCACCGGCTTCGATCTCGACAAGACCAAAGTCGACAAGCTGAACGCGGGGCAGAGCTACATCCAGCACATTTCCGCCGACAAGATCAAACAGCACGTGCAAGCCAAGCACTTTGACGCCACCACGGACTTCGCTCGCTTGCGCGATATGGATGCCGTGCTGATCTGCGTCCCCACGCCTCTCGACGAGCGGCGCGAGCCCGACCTGAGCTACGTCGAAAACACGGCGCGCGCCATCGCGCCCAATTTGCAGCGCGACCAGTTGATCGTCCTCGAGAGCACGACATATCCCGGCACCACCGAAGAACTGGTGCTGCCGATTCTCGAAAAGGGCGGCCTGCGCTGCCCAATCGACCGCGGCGCCGGCAGCAAGCCCGGCAAAGAGGCAGCCACCGATTTCTACCTCGCCTTTTCGCCCGAGCGCGAGGATCCCGGCAACAAGCAATACGGTCTCGCCCAGATTCCGAAGGTCGTAGGCGGGGTGAATCCGGCGAGCGGCCGCGCCGCGGCAGGACTCTACGCGCAGATCGTGTCGCGCGTCGTGCCCGTCAGCTCCACGCGCGCGGCGGAGATGGTGAAGCTGCTCGAGAATATCTTCCGCTGCGTCAACATCGCGCTCGTCAACGAGCTGAAGCAGCTCAGCCTGCGCATGGGGCTCGATATCTGGGAGGTGATCGACAGCGCGGCGACGAAGCCGTTCGGCTTCATGCCGTTCTATCCGGGGCCCGGATTGGGCGGCCACTGCATCCCGGTCGATCCCTACTACCTCTCATGGAAGGCGCGCGAGTACGATTTCGCCACGCGCTTCATCGAACTGGCCGGCGAAATCAACACGTCGATGCCCTACCATGTCGTCGACGCGGTGGCGGCCGCGCTCAACGAGCGCGAGAAGAGCCTGAAGGGCTCGAAGATTCTCCTCCTGGGCGTTGCGTACAAGAAGGACGTGGACGACCTGCGCGAGTCCCCCTCACTGAAACTGCTCGAGCTGCTGACCCAGGCCGGCGCGAAGCTCGATTACAACGATCCCTACTTCCCGGCGCTCTTCAAGATGCGCCATTACGACTTTTCGAACATGCGTTCGGTGGAACTCACGCCGAAGCGGCTGGGCAGCTACGACTGCGTGTTGATCGCCACCGACCATTCGAGCTACGACTACGACGCCATCGCGAAGCATGCGAAGCTTGTGGTCGACACGCGGAACGCGACGCGAAAAATCAAGGAAGGACGCGAGAAAGTGGTGCACTGCTAGATCGTCGATCGGCGAAAGCGCGAATACTAGGCGAATCAGTTATCCCCCGCCGCGCGGCCCGAAACGTAACTCCTTCAACAACAATGAGATACGGCGTGAGGCGGTGTTTACTTTCAGGGCGCGATGGCCGGGAAAGTCCCATTGCCGCCGGCGTTTCGTGTCGCTAAGGTATCGAGACTATGCCAGTCACGCGCACCGACGCGGAAAAGAAAACCTGGATCGCCGATCCCGGCCGGCGCCGGAGCATGCGCGTGCTCCTGAGCGTCCCGATTTTCGTGAGCGGGAAAAACGCCTCGGGCCAGGATTTCCAGGAAGAGACACGCACGCTCGTCGTCAACGCGCACGGAGCCTTGATTTCGCTCGCGACTCCGGTGGTAGCCGACCAGCGAGTCACCCTGGCGAACAAAGCCACAGCGCAGTCCCTGCAGTGCCGCGTCGTATATCTCGGAACCGCCCAGGCTGGAAAAGTGCAGATGGGAATTGAATTCGAAAGGCCCTCGCCTTCGTTCTGGCAGATTGATTTCCCGCCGGATGATTGGGTCGTCCCCGAAAACTGACGCTTCTCTGCGGCAAATTCACAATCATTGGTTCGCGGACTGCATTTCGACGCGCAAGCTGCCGAAAGGCAAGTCGGCGGCCATCACAACCGGCGTTCGCGCGGCATCGCTCGCGAGCCACACCGTGAAATCGATTCCCGAAACTTCCTTGTTCCGCTGGAAAACGTGGATTGCGATGCGTGACGCCGAGAACTTTCCCGCCGGCACTTCGACCGCTTCGCTCGAAGCCTCGATCCTGGCGCGCATCTCGTAGAGATCATGGCCGTCGTAGACCGGCATGCGCACTTCGGGCGTGCGCTGCCAGTCCACCGCGCGCAGCGAGTACAGCGCTCCGAGGGGATCGCGCGTTCCGGGCAGTACGATCACAGCGGCGCCGGGCGCGCGGGGCGTCTGCCCCTCGGGCACAAACCTCCAAACCTGCTCCAGCTTCCGTCCCATCTCATCGAGGTGATTTTCGTACTGGCGGCTCTCGCCGGTCGCGGCGTCGGTATAGGAATCGAACTGATCGTCGATCGCAAAGAGCGTGCGCACCGGGCTCACGGTGTGAGCGGTGGCGCGGAAATGCCAGGTTCGCCACCCATAGAGGTCGCGCCGCTCCGGGACGCTGAGTTCCACGGAAGCTGCCGTCGTGAAGGAAGCCCACGAGACTTCGTACTTCAAGATCTCGCCGACCCGGAACGGCATCGGCAAGTCTCTTGGCGCCGGGGCAAGAGGCTTTGCCTTGGGCGGTTTGCGTGTTGATGTCTGTACGGCTCGAAGTGTGGCCGCACGAAACACGGCCGGCACAAATCCGATTGCGATGCAGAGAGCAACCGTAACGAGAGGGAGGAACTTGGTTCCTGTGAATCTTGCCTGGGGCATCGGGCGCAAGATATAGTCAATCGCACTCGAACGAGAGACGCAAGGCCATCCGTTCGAGGGACGCATCGCAGGACGGGAAGCAGCTCGGCGCCGGGCCTTCTCCCAAAGGAGATCAACGGTTGCGCTACCTGGTGACGGGTGGTGCCGGATTCATCGGCTCAAACATCGTCGAAGAACTTGTGCGGCGCGGGCATGACGTTGTCGTTCTCGACGACCTCTCCGCAGGCAAGGAAGAGAATCTCGCAGACGTCCGGAAGAAGATTGAGCTTCGCATCGAAACGATAGCGAACCTGGCCGCCGTCCATGCGGCGTGCAAAGGAATCGATTTCGTGCTGCACCTGGCGGCGCGCACGTCAGTGCCGCGCTCCGTGGCTGATCCGATCGACACGAATTCCGCCAACATCGACGGCACGTTGAACGTGCTGGTCGCGGCGCGCGACGCCAAAGTGCGGCGCGTCGTGTACGCAGCATCGTCATCGGCGTACGGCGAAACACCCGAATTGCCCAAACTCGAGACGATGCAGCCCGTGCCGATCTCGCCGTACGGCGTGACGAAATACGTCGGCGAGCTATATGCGCAGGTCTTCGGCCACGCCTACGGCCTCGAGAACGTGTCGGTGCGGTTCTTCAATGTGTTCGGTCCGCGCCAGGATCCGACGTCGCAGTACTCCGGCGTCCTTTCGCGATTCATGCTCGCAATACTCTCGGACGAGCAGCCTACGGTTTACGGCGATGGCGAGCAATCGCGCGATTTCACCTACATCGCGAACATCGTGGACGAAGTGCTGCGCGCGTGTGAAGCGAAGGGCGTGTCAGGCAGGGTCTTCAACGGCGGCACGGGCGAGCGCATCACGCTCAACGAAGTGCTGAAGCTGCTTGAGAAAATCACCGGCAAGAAAGTCCGCGCGAAGTACGAACCGCCTCGCACTGGAGACATTCTCCATTCGCAGGCCGACATTTCGCTCGCGCGAAAGATGCTCGGCTATGAGCCGACGGTTCATTTCGAGGAAGGCCTGCGCCGCACCTGGGAGTGGTACAAGGCAACCTACAGCGGGGAATAGTCGCCTTCTTAGCGGCTACCGTTCAGGTGCCCGGGCAGGTCGACGAGGGAATCGAGGAGGAGATCTGGAGGATTCGCGCGGAGCCCCTCGACGCCGAGGCCGTACGTAACACCACAGGCCCAGATTCCCGCGTTGCGTGCCGTGCGGACGTCGACATCTGAATCGCCCACCATCATGGCCTCCTGCGGAGCGGAACCCAGATCGCGAAGCAGGATGTGAACGCCCATCGGGTCGGGCTTCTTTCGTTCGAAGCTGTTCCCGCCATAAACGTACCGGAAGTAGGAGGCAAGGCCGAGGCCCTCGAGAATGAGGCGGCTGAACTTGACCGGCTTGTTTGTGAGCACGGCCATTGGGCGCGGAGCAAGCAGGGCAAGTCCTTCGCGCACGCCCGGATACGTGACCGTATTGTCCAGCATGTGAGAACGGTAGTAGGAGAGGAAATAATCGAGGCCGCGGCTGGCCTCTTCATCCGCGATTTCGGCACCCGGGGCGCCTTCCGTCAGCGAGCGGCGGACCAGCACCGGGGCGCCATTGCCCACGAAGCCATAAATCGTCTCGTGCGAAAGCGGCGCGCGCCCCATGTGCACGAGCATCGCGTTGATCGAAAGCGCGAGATCGAGCTTCGAATCGATCAAGGTTCCGTCGAGATCGAAGATCAGGACGCGCACGCCGGGAAAGCCGTGATTTTCAGACATTCGTTTCGAGCTGCCGGAAAGTCCTACATTTTATGCGGCACGCAGCGGGATGTCACTCCTGTTAGAATGATTGGTTTTTGCGCCGCTAACCACGAGGCCCACATGGCTGAAATCCGACCATTCCGCGCATTTCGATATGACATCGAACGCGTCGAGCTCAAGAAAGTGCTGACGCAGCCCTACGACAAGATCACGCCGGCCATGCAGGAGGCTTACTACGCCGCGAGTCCGTACAACCTGATCGCGATTGAAAAGGGAAAGGTCCTTCCCGGCGACACGGCGCAGGACAGTGTTTACACGCGCGCGGCGGCGAAGCTCGAGGAATGGATCGCGCAGAAGATTGTGGTCCAGGATCCCGAGCCGAGCATTTACGTCTACTCGCAGGAGTATTTTGTTCCGGGCACGCACTCGCGGCACGAACGCACCGGGTTCATTGCCCTGGGGCGAATGGAAGACTACGACGCGAAGGTGGTGTTTCGTCACGAGCGCACGCTCTCCGCGCCGAAGGCAGACCGGCTGGAACTCCTGCGGCACACCCGCGCGCAGACCGGCCAGCTTTTCATGCTCTACGATGATTCCAGCCGAGCGATCGACGGCCTGCTGCAAGAGATCGCGCGCAAGAGCATGCCGCTCGAGTTGCGGGACGAATTCGACGTGCTGCACAGGCTGTGGCAGGTGTCTGATTCCGCACTCGTACGGCGCATCCAGGCAACGATGGCGGAGAAAAAGCTGGTGATTGCGGACGGCCATCACCGCTACGAAACCGCGCTGAACTTTCGCAACGAATGCCGCGCAAAGTCCGGGAAGATCGACCCCCTCGCCGCGCACGAATTCGCGATGATGACGTTCATCAACGCGCGGACGAAGGGGCTGACCATCCTGCCGACGCACCGGCTGCTGCGAAACCTCCCGAACTTCAAATTCGAGGGGTTTCGCCAGGCACTCGGTCCGATCTTCGACTGGTACTCGTACCCGTTCCAGAATTCGGACGAACGGGCCGCCAGCTATACGGAGTTCCGGAAAGACCTCGAAGCACGCAGCCGCGAGCGCCGGGCCATCGGCATTTATCCGGGCGCGGACGCGTTTTACTTGTTCCTGCTACGGCGAGACGCGGACCTCGAAGCTCTCCTGCCGGACCTTTCCGAAGGGCAGCGGGAACTCGACGTCGTGCTGCTCCACCGGCTGATTCTCGAAAAGGGGCTTGGGATTACCGCCGAAGCGGTGACTGCCGAGAAGAACGTGGCCTATGAACGGGAGATGGACACAGCAATCGCAGCCGTCGACAGCGGCGACGCGCAACTTGCGTGCCTGCTGAACCCGGTCCGCGTGGAACAAGTGATGGCTATCGCGATGGGTGGAGACGTACTGCCGCAGAAATCGACCGACTTCTACCCGAAGCTCCTGAGTGGCGTCACAATCTATCGAGTCGAAGGACGGGTGGAGTAGGGTCCCGCGCTCGAAGTAATTCCCCGCACGCGGGTTAGAAGAGCCCGGCCGCAGTTCTCCTGAGCCGTGCTGCAGAAACCCTTCCCTTGGCGACTAGGTGGATGATGATTCCGGCCGGACTACTGCCCGAAGCTCTGGATGGCGGCCGTTTCGCTCTCATAGGTGTCGAAAACGGTCATCAGTTTCGTGACTTGCAGAACCTCTTTGAACTTTGCACCCAGGTTCGCGAGTTTCAGAGTGGCGCCCTGCGACCGCGCGCTGTGAAAGGTGGCGACGAGGGTTCCCAGGCCGGCGCTATCGATGTAGCTGACGTTCGCCATGTTCAGCACAATCTTCTTCTTGCCCGCCGCAAGCAAACTCTTCACTTTTTCACGAAACGAGTTGCTTTCTTCGCCCAACACGATGCGGCCTTCGATCTCCAGCGCAGTGACCCCGTTTACATCCCGATCCGTCATTCTCAGTGCCACGTTCACCCCTCCTGAAAATTTCTCATTGCGATTTTGAACTGTGTACCACCCAAACGGCGGCCGTCTCTCCGTGCGGTTTGATGACGGTCAGTAAAAGTCCGAGCAGGACATGTAGTATCCGCAGCCCGGGCAAATCAGCTTGCAGCTTCGCTCCTCAAGTCGCGCCGAGCAACGCGGGCAATATCCTGAAGCGAATTCCGGATTTCGCTCGGGAACCGAAACGGCCCCTGCGTCCCGCCGGTCGGCAGGACCTTCGCCCGCCCCCGAGGCCCCATTTCCCTCTATCATCGCCGGGCACCCTTCGGACGGACGTTTATAGCACATCCCTGTCTATGGGGAAAAGCAAACCTGACGGGCGCGGGCCCCCCCAAAGAGGGACGGTCCCCACATCCAATCCGTTAGACACCCGTTGAGGGGCGAAAGTGCCACTGCCTCAGGTGAAATCGGCAGTGTACGGGGCTATACTGCGAAAAGGGGCAACCGGACGCCGGCGCACGGCGTCTGATAGATAGGAGCGGAAGCCATGAGCGTTCGAAATCAGGCAAGGCTAGCCGCCGTAATCGTTGCCAGCGCTATCCTCGTTGTACCGTCCATTACATCCGCACAGCGATCCTCAAGCCGCGGGGCAGGCATGTCTGCGGCCACGTCGGCGCCGGCACATCGCGCATCAGCCACCAGCGTCCACGCGACCAGCAAGGCGAGCAGCCGGCCTGCGATCAGCGCCAGCCCCAGACAGAGCCCCCGACCGGCGAACTCGTTTGCGTCCGCCGGATCTCCCCTATCGGTTCAGGACTTGCTGAACATAACCCCAAACTCGGGGTTCAATTGGGAGCACGTGAACGCGATCGACAAGGACCTCGCGATCAAGGCGTTGATCGATCCAGTGACGGAGTTGGAGGTCGCGCAGGCTGAAAGGCTGCTGAGCCTGAACGGAGGGGCGTTCTCCGGCGGAGCCTACATACTCGGCGGCGGATACTATATGCCGACTGAAACCGATGAAGGTCAACAGGTTGCCGAGCCAGCCCAAGCGGCGGAGTCGCAACCCGCGCCAGCGCCGCAACCGCAGATCATCGTCCTTCAGCAGGCCCCGGCGCAGCAGGCCGCGCAGCCAAGCGGCAACGAAGCTTCGGCCGCCAACGCAGAGATTCCCGACGAGGGGCAATTCACCTTGATTCTTCGTGACGGAAGACAGATCGAGGCGGTCGCGTTCACGCACATGAACGACAAGATCGTCTACATCACCACAGACGGGGGGCGCCGAACCATTCGCGCAAGCGATCTCGACGCAGACGCGACCGTACGGGTCAACGAGGAACGCGGTACGCCGATGCAACTCCCTCTCTAGCCGCGATCCACTTCCACGCGTCGCCGCATAACTCCAACTGTTCGCTAGCTTCCCGAACGATGGACGGGTTCGGGCATGTAAGGACCCGCTTCAGCCGGCAGACCAGCCCGTTCAAACTGGATGGTCGTGTGCGTGATGTTGAAGTCGTGTTCCAGCGCGCCGCGGATGCCCGCCAGAATCTTCTCGCTGTCTTCCATGTGCATGTCCGGAATGCGGACGTGACAGGAGAGCGCGACCATGTCCGTCCCGAGCGTCCAGATATGAATGTCATGAACCTCCTGAACGCGGGGAATGCGCAGTATCGCGGCGGCGACGTCTTCGAGGCGAATCTCTCGCGGCAGCCCTTCGAGCAGAATGTGGCCGCTCTCGCGGAGAATGCCTACGCCGGACCAGAGAACCATCGCGCCGATGCCGATGCCAATGACCGGGTCCACCCATTGCGCGCCGGTCCATCGAATGGCCAGCGCTCCGGCAAAAATGGCGATGTTGGAGAGGGCGTCACCGAGATTGTGCAACCAGACGGCGCGGACGTTCAAATCGCGCCGCCCGCGGTGCAGAGACAGCGTGATGCCGCCATTGATCACCAGCGCCAGAAGCGAGACCCAGAGCATGACGCCGGCGTGCACCCCGACCGGATGGCGCAGGCGCAGCGCCGATTCGTAGATCAGGAAGATGGCAACGAATTGGAGCAGCATCGCGTTCACGAATGCGGCGAGGATTCCCGCGCGATGGTAACCGTAGGTCTTTTCCGGCGTTGGCGGACGCAGCGCGAGGAGCATGCCAATCCAGGAGATGACCAGCGTCGGAACGTCGGTGAGATTGTGAACGGCGTCGCCCAGAAGGGCGATCGAGTGACCCAGGTAGCCGGCCGCGAGCTCCGTGGCGACCAAGAGAAACGTGACCGCAACGGCAACACCCAAGACGCCGCTCATTCCTTTGCTCATTCCCTGAGCGACGCCGTGCGAATGGGCGTGGCCGTGCGAGTGGTGGCTGCCGTGGTCGTGGAAGTGCATCGCCAGATTCTAGCCGCAGAAAGCTCCCTGGGACAGCCTTAACACGTGTTTGTCGACCGGCGCATCAACGGTTTGCCGGGGCCCTGGCGCGCCGGGTCTCGCAACGAACCGGGTTAACGAAACCCGATTGACTTCCCTCGCCGCCCCCGCCTACCATGACCTTCGAGCTCAGCTCTGGGAGCTCCGAGGGCGCTTGAGTCACGCGTCACGATTTACCCGGCGATGACGCAACACACCGCCAAGCTGGTCTTTTGGGGAGTGCGCGGCTCGACGCCGACGCTGGAGCGCGACACGTGGCGCTATGGCGGAAACACGCCTTGCCTCGAACTCACCGCGCCGGACGGGACGCCGTTCATCCTTGACTGCGGCACGGGACTCCGGATGCTGGGCAACGACTGGACCAGCACTCGCGGCGACTCGGGCATCGACGCCCAGGTGCTAGTCACGCATTATCATTGGGATCATATCCAGGGCATCCCGTTCTTCCATCCGTTTTTCGAGGCGCGCAACCGCTTCCACTTTTACAGTTTTCAATCGAAGCATCTCGGCCCGAATAGTTTGCGTCAAGTGCTCGAGGCGCAGCTTGCGAAACCGTATTTTCCCGTCGATCTGAGCATGATGACCGCGGAGCGCGATTTTCGCGAAATCTCGGGCGGCGAGAAATGGGAAGTCAACGGGACGAAAATAAGCACGGCGTGGCTGAATCACCCGCAAGGCTGCCTGGGATACAGGTTGGACACAACCGTCGGGTCCGTCGTGTATGCCACGGACAATGAGCCTGGCGCGCCCGAATTCGACGCCAGTTTGCGGCAACTCGCGAACGCGGCGGACGTCCTGATCTACGACGCGCAGTATTCCCCCGAGCAGCTCGCCTCGACGCACAAGGGCTGGGGACATTCAAGCTGGCTGGAGGGTGTGAAAATCGCGCGCGAAGCGAAGGTGCGAAACCTCGTCCTCTTTCACCACGATCCGGATTCGTCGGACAAGAGGGTCGATGGCTTCCTTTCCGCCGCGCGACAGGAGTTTCCGGCCACGTGGGCAGGGACGGAAGGAATGTCGATCACATTGAGCGAGCGCGGCGTCGATGTTGCCCTGCGGGGATCTCGCGTGGGGTTACGGCGCCGCCTGCGCTTCACGGCGACTGTCAGCGGCCAATCCGAGGACGGCTCGCCATTCCAGGAGAAGGCAACGGTCCGCGATTTAAGCCTTCAAGGCGCCTATCTGTGCCTGAAGAGCCGCCCTCGGCTGCAGTCGGAAATGCGCGTGGTGATCGAGGCGGCGGGAGATCGAGACAGATCAAGCATGCTTTCGCTGCGCGGAACGGTTGTCCATTGCGATCCGGGCCGCGAGAAGAGTGAGAACGGCGTCGGAGTGGTCTTCATCGAAGACGGCGAGCCTAGTCACCCGACTGGCTGAGGGCGAGCGGCCTGCCGAGCAGAAACGGGCCGAGCGCCGCACCGATCGGAAGCTGTGCGTCACGCCACTTCAGGGTTAGTCGCGGTCCCCCAACTTCGATATCTGCGCATCCAGATCAGCCAATGCCTGATTGAGTTGATCGATATACCTTGGATTTTGGCTCGAACGTAATTCCCGTTCGACGCGAGCGCGCGACAGCAGAAGAACTTCCCTCCGGCGATGCGCTTCGACTTGTTCAGGAGTTGATTGGGCTGTCTTTGGTGATTTCTTCTTCGATTGCGAATCTTCCACTTGGCCTTCCACCGATTTGCTTTCCCATCCTCTCGCCATGCTTGGGATTCTACGCTGCTTGCCAGTCTCTCTTAAGTCTTTTCCCGTCGAGAGTTCGCAATCGAGAACGACTCCAAACGAGCCGCTGCCTCTTTTGGCTCAGTCCGTTCCGGGCTGAGGTGAGCGTGGCGGAGTTTTCGAAGCGCTTGCGCCGATGGCAATCGGGGCAAGGCCTGCCGCCTTGAGTTGGGCATTGAGTACCGGCACGTCTTTCGTCGTGAGAGCCGCCCATTTCGACATCGTCGCGGCCAGAGTCGCTTGCGCGTCGGCGAGAGCCTTCATGGCTTCGGCGGTCGGCGCCTCATCGCCGCTATCCACGACAGAGGAGATCCGCAGAAACTCGCCGCTTAGGAAGGTTAAGCTCGAGCGCTCCGTCGGCGGCAGGGGTTGGTTGCCCGGTGCGACGGGCGTCGGCGGAACGCCGCCGATGGCTTCTGCCTTTCGATCGAGGGCATCGAGCGCTGCCGTCAGCGCGGTGTTGCTGCTTGTCTGCGGGCGAAGCTGCCGGATCTGTGTGCGAACCTGATCCACATTGTGTCGCGCCGCGTTGATCTGAATCTGCCTCTCGGAAATCTCGCTCCCAATGGCGAATTGCTTCTGCAGGTCCGCAAGCGGAGTCTTGATGCGCGGGTCGATCTTCACGGTGAGGGGCTGCGTGTATGATTTGCCTCCGACTGTCAGCTTCACGGTGTAAGTGCCGGGAAGAGCCGCGAGACCTCCCGGCCCGAAGCCGAATCCGCCGAACCGGCCGCCGCCCGCGACTGGCGTGTGATGCAGGTCCCAAATCCACCGATGCATGCCTGCCGAGGTGGATGGTGGCTGCGCCGTAGTCCTCCAGAACGCAGGAAATTCGAGCGTCTCAGGTTTCACGGGAGGCGCATGGTCCTCGCTCGAATACTTCCGGACCAGTTCGCCCTTCGCGTTGAGGATCTCGATCACGAGCGGACCCGCTTCTGCCGACTTCAAGCAGTAATCGATCATCGCGCCGACCGGCGGATTTTCGGCAAGGGCTTCGTCGCGTGGCATCGGCGAGCCGTAGTCGGCGCCCGCGTGCATCCTGATTGCGATTGCTGGACGGAACAGGTACGCATCAGCTTGCGCCACTTGGCCGGTAATCTGTCGCAGCGCGGTGATGTCGTCGAGGACCCAGAAACCTCGTCCGTGCGTGGCCACGATCAAGTCGTCGCCGTGAACGGCAAGGTCGCGCATCGAAGAAGGCGGCAGATTGAGCTGCAGGGATTGCCAATCGTCGCCATCGTTGAATGAAACGTAGACGCCGAGCTCTGTGCCTGCAAACAGCAGCCCCTTACGCTTGGTGTCTTCTTTGACGGTCTGCATGTAGACGCCCGCCGGGAGGCCGTTGGTGATGCGCTGCCACGTCTTGCCGGAATCGCGCGTGCGATAGATGTAGGGTTCGTTGTCCTCCAGGCGGTGGCGGTCGATGGCAGCGTAGGCCTCGTTTGGATCAGAGTGCGAGGCCTGAATCATGACGATTTTGCTCCAAGGCGTGAGGTCGGGTGGCGTAACGTTTCGCCACGTCTTTCCGCCGTCTCGCGTCAACTGAATGTAGCCATCGTCGGTGCCAATCCAGATCGTGTCCGCGTGCGCCGGAATCGGCGACGGCGCAATCGTATAGATCACTCCCCGGCGTTTGCCGGCAGGCGCATCGCTGGCGGTCGCGTCGTCAAGATTCGCGGGCACGCCGGGATCCTCGCGCGTCAAATCGGGACTGATCTGCGTCCAGCTATTGCCGCCATCGATCGTCTTGAACAGGAACTGGTCGCCGAAGTAAAGGGCATGCGGATCGGCTTCGGAAAAGAGGAGAGGCAATGTCCACGTCCGGCGGAATGGGCCTTCTTTTTGTCGGCTTAGCTCCGGCGAGACATTTCGCATCTCGCCCGTAATCACGTTGCACTTCTCGACGGTTCCGCCGAAGAGTATTTCGGGATGCAACGGATCGGGCGCCGTGTAGCCGCTCTCGCCGCCGGCGCAGATTCCAGTCCAATCGTGCATCGAGATTTCAGAGTGACTGCTGCGCGTAGGGACACCCATTGAGCCACTGTCCTGCTGAGCGCCGGTCGCCCAGTACGGAAATCGGTAGTCGGGCGCGACATGGTAGAGCTGCGCGGTCGGCTGGTTGTACCAGGAACTCCACGTCTTCGCACCGTCCACGCTGACCACCGTGCCCTGGTCGCTGGCGAGAATCATTCGCTTCGGGTCGTCGGGATAGATCCAAAGCTGGTGATAGTCGTCGCCGCCCGGAGCACCTTTCAGCGCCGTCCACGTCTTTCCGCCATCGCTTGAGCGATAGACCGACGTGTTCGAAACGTACAGCGTCTTGGGATCTTTCGGGTCCACGACCACATTGCAGAAGTACCAGCCGCGGCCCCAGACGCGAGCCTCATTCGACATCTTCCGCCATGAGGCGCCGGCATCGTCCGACCGGTAGATTCCTCCCTCCTTGGCGTCGATGATCGCGTAAACCAAATTCGGGTTGGTGGGAGCGACCGCGATTCCGATGCGGCCGACGCGTTCGGCCGGCAAGCCCTTCGTGAGCTGCTCCCACGTGTCGCCGCCGTCTGCCGACTTGAAGATTCCGCTGCCGGGGCCGTACGAAGGCGGATAGATACTCCACGGCGGACGGCGCGTGTTCCAGAGAGTCGCGTAGATCGTTCGGGAATTCTGGGGATCAAAGGCGAGATCAATCGCGCCGATGCCATCGCCCTTGTAGAGAACCTTCTGCCAGGTCGAGCCGCCGTCCGTTGAGCGAAACACGCCGCGGTCGGGGTTCGCGCCATAGGCATGACCCAGCGCGGCAACGAAAACGACGTCCGGATTCTTCGGATCGACAAGGATGCGGCCGATCTGGCGCGTGTTGTCGAGACCGACATGAGTCCATGTCTGGCCGGCGTCCGTCGATTTGTACATGCCGTCGCCGAATGAGATCTGCGAGCGCATGTCGGCCTCGCCGGTGCCCACGTAGACGACGTTGGGATTCGATGGCGCAACCGCGATCGCGCCAATCGAGGCTACGGGTTGCGAGTCAAACACAGGCGTCCATGTGCGGCCGGAATTCTCCGACTTCCACACTCCGCCGCCGACCGATCCAAAATAGAACGTGTCCGGCTGGCCGGGTACGCCGGTTACCCCGTTGGAGCGTCCGGCCCGGAACGGGCCGATCAGCCGCCAGTGCAGGCCGGAATAAAGGCTCGACGGAAATTGCTGCGCCGCCAAGGGCGCTAGGCACCCGAAGATTGCTGCTGCCGCCCCCAACCAAATCAGAAGACGCAAAAAGATTCTCGATGAACGATGCATGAGATCATTTCTCCAGTCGTATTTCGGACGCAAACGGCCTGAGCATACAACACCAGCGTTTGTTATGAAAACGCCCGGCGCCGCGGCGCGAGACGACTCTTTTTCGTGTACGATGTTCCGAGGTGCGGGCCCGTAGCTCAGCTGGTTAGAGCAGCGGACTCATAATCCGTTGGTCCTAGGTTCGAATCCTAGCGGGCCCACCATAGGATCATCATCGGGCAGCACCCCGAAAGGCCCCATTCCTCGACTGAGACGGCCAGTCTCACTCCCAGCCGTCGCTGCCGATTGGATCGCCGTCCGGTGGCGGCGCCGGCATCGTCAGGTGAACCTCTGCAGGGTTCCTTTCAAAGTGATCGATTTGGCCCTGTGCAAGGAAGAATTGGGCCCGCATCGCTTCGTATTTCGGCAAGGGCGATTGCGTGCCGATCCATTTCTTCAGTTCGTCAAGCTTCAGCGAAGCGACGGCGCGAACCGCTGCCGACGTGTTTTCGTCTTCCGCCAGGGTTATCAGGCGGTCCAAAACGACTGAATCGACAGTGCATTGAATTGCGCCGTTGTAGCCTGTAGACGGCTGCGCCTTCCACGTGGCGTTGAGCAGATCGTCCACCAGCTCGGCAAAGCCCGGATTCCCGGAATCGAGCGCATGATATTCGACCATCCGCTGGGCGCGTTCGGGCTGCAGCAGCAGGTTCGCAACGATTTCGGCAGCCGCTTCCGCGGGAGCAAGCGCGTCGAACGCGGGCGAAGTGCGGCGCGCGAAATCCTCGCGGCCGCTGGGATATTCCGGCGGGCGCGGCGGAATCATCTTGAGCAAAGGCGCAGGCAGCGCGAGGACCTGCGGTGATAGCGTCGCCAGGACGGCGTGAATCGCTTTCCTCTGCTGGTCGGCGGGGACGATTTCGGGGCCAGGGTCCCTGCTCCCGCGAAGGTTGAATGTGTAATCGAGCCCCCCAATCGACTTGGCCACAGCCCCCACCTGATAGCGGTGATAGAGGTACATCGGAACCAGCACGTCTTCGAGGGTCGCCATCGGCGTGCGCTCCGGAATCGCGCTCGACGAGAGATTCTTCAGCGCTGCCGCGCGTACCGCCATCACTTGGGACAGGCCATCGAGGTCGTTGCTCCCGGTGTCCCAGAGGTGCGCGACGGAACTCGAGGAGCCAAGAGGACGCGCGTCCTGATCCGTGAGGAATCGCAGCCCGCTCGAGAAGGCGTCGCTGAGAATCTTGTCGAGCGCGGCCGTCTCATCCTTTTCCTGCGACAAATCGCTGTATCCGTATGCGATCGAAATCTTGTCCCACGCCCCGATGCCGACCGCGTAGGCGTTCGAGACATCCGGTACCCCGTTCGCGCCGACACTGACGGTCGGCGGCGGATAATCCATGACGGAGCTTCGATTCACGATGCTGGCTGCGTAGTTGTGCTCGAGCCCCAGCGTGTGGCCGGTTTCATGCGCGGCCAACTGCCGAATTCGCGCGAGCGCCATTTCGTTTGCTTTCTTGAGCGCAGCGGGATCTTTGCCGAAGGGATCCAGCAGGCCCTGCGCAATCAGAAAGTCCTGGCGGATTCGCAGCGCGTCCAGGTTCACGTGATGATTTCCCCCGTGCGCGGATCGTCGATGGCGCTGCCATATGCCCAGCCTCGCGTTGCGCGGGGCACCCATTCGATCACGTTGTAACGCACGTCCATGGGGTCCACACCCTCGGGCAGCAGCTTCACCTGAAATGCGTCCTTGTATCCCGCGGCAGTGAACGCCTGGTTCCACCAACTCGCCCCTTCGAGAACTGCCGAGCGAATTGGCTCGGGAATCGCACGGTCCACATAATAGACGATGGGCTTCACCGGCTCGCTCACGGCAGGGGACGGATCCTTTTTTGCAAGACGATGGTGCGCGATGAAACGCTTGACGATCGGCTCGTCCACCGGCGTCGCAAAATCCATGTAGCTGATGCCGAAAAAACTCGAGCGGGGGTCGTAGGCACGCACGTGGAATCCCGCCAGCGGCGCCTGAATGAAAGAGAAGTGTTCGTGCACGGTGATCGCGCGAGGCTCAGGCGTGACTTGCTCCACCCAACGGCCCGGATTGTCGCCCACCAGAGTCAGAGTCGATTCGACATCCGTGTTTTCCGGGAAATTCTTCGTGCGAGGCAGATAGATCGCCGAGCGGGAAGCGTCTACATGATAGTTGCCCTGCTTGAGCGCCGCGAGCCTCGACGCCACTTCGTGTGCGTCGCTCAGAAAGAACGGCGTAGCGTCAACCAGAACCGAATCGCCGTCGACGGCAGCAACTTCGAATCCCCAGAGAACGGATTGTGCGAAAGCTTGCTGGACCGCCCGTTGCTGCTCAAGATCGTCCGTGACCGCGCGATAGCGCTCATTTTCTTCAACGAGCAAAACTCGCGGGCCGCTCCGCTCAAAATGGACGACGCTGGTCTTGCCGGGCTGGCCGCGGTCGAGGCCCACATCATTCGAGCCGACACCATTGGGAAGCGATTCATAATAGAGAAACTGCGTGTTCCATTTGTCGATCCGCAGCCAGAGCTTCCCGTCCCGTGCGTCCCAGTAATACATGAAAAATCCGGAAAGCTTTTCCATGCCGGCGGTCTTTTGGTCGATCGTCGGCGGGGCCTTCATCTGGGCATCCGCCGAAGGGCCCTGCGCGGGTGCAATTGCCGCGAACACCAGGAATACCAAAGACGCAATCAAAGCGCGTTTCATCTATGTTTCCTCCAAGAACCGCACGTTTATATCAGATTCGGCGTGGTGGGCGGAACGAAGAGAATCCCTTACGTTGATCTGGGTGAGTGGTCTATCGATGCAGCTGCACAGGATCGGACGGAGCTCCGGTGGCGCCGTTCGCCGCGCGGTACAGAATGCGATAGAAGACCGGGTCTTTCGCCGGAGGATTGGGATCGACCGCTTGCGTTTGCCCGTCGACAGGGCCTGCCAGCGCGAGCCAGCGGCCGTTTTCTCCGGCGCGAATTTCCACCATCACCGCGAGCCCCGCTGGCGGCTGCGCGAACTGGATTTTGACCTGCGGGAATGGATCGCTGGTGAACTGAACAGTGGGCGCCGCGGGCGATGGAACCGAAGGCGCGCCAACACGAATCGCAACTGCTCGCGTGGGGTCGCTGCGATTCCCGTCTTTATCGAGCGCAACCAGGCGGTACCAATAGTCGTTGCCGGGCTCCACGTAGGCGTCCTCAAATTCGCGCGACGATCCCGGCAAAGGGTCTCCGATGACGACGCCAAGATCGGTCGGCGAACCGCCGCGCAGCACCAAGAATTGCGCTGTCTTCTCGGCCGGAATCCCTGGCGCGAATGTGATCGACGCTTTGCCGTTCGATCCGTCGGCGCCCGTGATTGCGGGAACTCCGGGCAACGACGTGTCCGGCAAGACGACACTGACTGGATCACTCGGCGTACTTTCAGCGTTGTCGTACGCAACCGCCACAACTCGATACGAGAATTTCGCACCCGACGTCGCTCCGAAATAGTCGTCGTACAGCTGCTCGGGCGTGACGTGAGAGTTCAGGCGGACCCAACCGGCGCTTCCCTGGGAAGGCGATGCATTCGCGCTCGAATCCGAAGCTGCGCCGGGACCATTACCGCCAAGTCGCTCAACAAAGTAGCCCGCAATTGGGAAGGGAACTGGCAACCATGTGAGACGAACGCGAGTAGTGCCTAAATCAGCCTTCAGACCGTCCGGTTTGGGCGGCGCAGTGGGATTTTTCGGTTGAATCATTGCCGCGTGCGAGGGCGAGCCTAGATCGCCTCGCGGTCCGACGGCGCGGATGCGGTAATAATATGTGGTGCCGCCTCGAATGTTCTCGTCCGTGTATTCGTTGGAACTAGCAGTCAGGGCCTGCGGCGTTAGCGCCTCGAAGGGGCCTTCGTGAAGGAACGAGCGCTCGACGACATAGCCGGCAGTATGCGGATTGCCTCCCGGCTTCCAGGAAACCGTCACACCGCCCGATGTCGCGGCGAGGGAAATCGGATCCGGCGGTTCGAGAGCGGCAAAATCAGGGAAAAAGATCTGGATGTCAGCCGGTGCGCTGCGCCGGCCAAAAATGTCGACGGCCATGATGTGATACGTCAGTGTGTCCTCAGGAGGCGCGCCCTGGTCGATGAACGCGGGCGCTTTCGCATCCCACTTTGTTCCCAGTACAAGGGCCTTCGGAGAAACTTCAATGCCTTTTTGGGTCGAGCTGTCGCGCACCACGGCATACCTGATGACTGGCAATTGCCGATTCTCGAGAATCGGTGCCCAGGACAAGCTGACGCCATCTCTTCCTGCTTCCGCACTCGGATTCTCAGGAGCAGGTGGCAGTGCCGTGGCCGTTGTTGAGTCAACCGGCGCGCTCGTCAAAACGAGACCGGTTGGCTGGCCGGACGGATCAAGCCCGATGGCCCTGTAAGTTCGCGAACCCGATGGTACTCCCTGCAGGATCCACGAGAGGCCGAGAGCGCGCGCATAGTCGGAACTGGCCAGCGCGTTCAGGGCAAGGACGCCGAATAGTTGCTTTCGGCGACTCCCGCTCGTGTCTGGCGAAGCGAGCGTCTTCGGAAGGCTGTGGATGGCTGTGGCATCGTCACTGGAGAGCGCCTTGAGGGCGTCGGCATCGCCCATTGTTATGTGGCTTGCGACGACGCGACCGGTTGAGTCTTCCAGGCGCCAGCCCCCCAGGGGCCAGCGATCCGGCTGCGGAAACCACATCAGCGAAACCTGGCCTTGGCCGTCGGAGACTGCAAAGATCGCGCCCGGTGCTTGCTGAGACTGCTGCGAGAAAGCAGTCCGCCCAACAAGCAGGCACGCCGCGAAAAGGACCGTCACGAAGGCGCCCTTCGCAAGAATTCGTGCTCGCGATTTCATAGACAAGCTTGCTCCCCTACAAATGCACGCCGAACGTAACGTCCGGCAGCGGCCAAGGTAAGCTCAGCGTTGCCGACGCGCTCATGTCCAATGGCAGCGCCTCCACATGCACTTGAGCCGAAATGCCGGCGGACACGCAGACATCAAACGCGCACACGCCGGCGCTCTCGCTGGCGGAGAAATCGCCGATGAAGTGTGGTTGCGGCGTGATTTGCACGCCCACGTCCATGTCGCCTTTGATGTAAGCGGACGCGACCGAACTATCGCCGACGCACAGGCAGAAATTCGCGTCACCGCCCATCGACAGGCCCACGTCGGAGCCGAGCATGATGTAGGCGTTTGCGTTGGAGATGATGAAATGCGCCTGAATGCGCGGGCCTTCCTTCTTGCCGGCGTCGATGTGCCAGGAGCCGCCGCCGAAGTGGAGGTCAATCGCCGCATTGTTCGCGCTGTTGCCGAGGTCAAACGTCACTAGGCCGTTCATGAAATTCAGCCCGCCCCAGATGCGCCCGTCGAAATTGTTGCCCGCATACTGAAAGTAGCCCTGGAACTGGCCGTTGCCGGACGTGTCGTGCGTGAGCAGCCACGCGTGAAAGTCCATGCGTGCGCCGGCGTTCTGGCCGCTGGCTTGGATGGTGAGGTTGCCATCGAGCATATACGTGAACTGGTCCGGCATTCCCACGCGCAAGCCAGCCATGAAAAGGAACGAACCGTCCATCGAGGGCTGCACGCTCGAGAGCGAACCGGCGTCGGAGAACGCGCTAATGGGAAAGTTGTGGCCAAGGCCGCCACGGATGGCGTAAATGTTCATCACTGGCGGCACGGGAATCAGCGGAACGCCTTCATCCCCCAAACCAATCGTGACGCGCGTCAGCCAGTAATCGTGTCCACCACGATAGCCAAGACGAAACTCGCCCGTGATCGGAGGGCCGCCAAGCTGGCTCAAGTCGACCGAGCCGGAGTACGCGTCGCCTCCACCGCCTCCGCCGTTGTACGTGGGATGAATTTTCGCGTCAGCCGATGGCTGCCCCGCGGGATATGGCACCTCGACCATGAAGGACGAATTCGTCGGCCCAGCAGCCGAGTAATGCGTGCTCGACTTGTTGATGTTGTAGTTGATCTGGACATTCGAGGCAGGCATCACCTCGGACAGATGCAGCGTGGTCTGAATCGCGAAGTCCAGTATGTCCGTTCCCGAAGGCGATGCGGATAAGTGCGCGGAGACGAGCTCGAGCGGGGTGTTGCCGAGCGACGAACTCCCTCCAAGCTTCACGTCCTGGGTCGGATTTCCCTCTTTGAAGTAAGCACGCCCGTCCATGCCGAAGAACATGTTCGTCTTGACGGTGGCGAGCGGCTTGCTTTCTGCTGTGAGGTCCCATTCCGAATCGGCCTGCACAGCCCAGCCGACATCCTGGACTTTCGTGAATTGCAGGTTGGAGGCCTTCAGCGTGACGTTCGTGTAGTGCTGCGGCTGTGCCGTGCCGCTCAGCGGGAAGGTGATTGAAGCTTCCTTGCCGCCTCCGGACTGCAATTTCGCGTCGCCCGTCAAATCCGTATTGAGCCAGGGAACGTGCACGTCCATGCCCTGGTACAGCGCGTTGAAAGTACCGTTTTGCGCCGTCGCGGTGATGGACTTGAAGCTGACGGAACCTTCCTCAAGGGTCGCCGTGAAGGCACCCGTATTGAACGTGCCGCAGACGCCGCTGCCGTCAAATCCCCAATTCGACACAGTGCGCTGCACCGTTTGCGGGGTGACCAGATCCATCGTGTAGGGAACAATGGTCGCGCTGCCAAGCCGAACACCCAGCCATTGCGAGCCGCTGCCGCCGCCGCACGGCGACTCCGGCGCGTCGCCGTCATTCAGGCTCAGGTCGAGTCGTACGTCGTTCGACTGAATCGTGAATGCGCTCCACCCCAGCAGCGATTGCGGCAACGTCAACCCTTTCGCATACCAATCGCCCGCCGACGTCAGCGTAGAGGAAACACCCGGCCATCGCTGCGCCGTTTCCACACCGGGGAGCCGGACTGTCTTGTCGGTCAGCTGGACGCTCAGTGTGGCTGTGACGGTTTGGCCTGCCGTCCCCTGCAGGCGATCGATCGTCCCCGCGAGTGCAGGTGTGTCGCCGGCAAGCTTGATGGCTGGCGACGCATCAAAGGAGCCGACTTGCACCGTCCCGTCGGTGCCGACCTGCCAATCCTGAATCTTGATCGAAACGCCGGGATACTGTTCGTAGCCGTTTTCGCTGGCGAGATTGAACAGCAGAGTCCCGGTGCCGTTCCATTTGCCGCCGGATTCAGTGGCGTTGTTCTGAAGGCCAGTGACTTCGAAATAACCGCCGTCTTTGACCGGGAACATGAACTTGCAGGGCTGCTTGGCGTCGGCTTCGGTAATCTCATACGTGCTCGAATTCGAGCTGACATACGTGCCGTCCGCCTTCAGGGCCACGGCCGCCGTCGCGATAATCTTTGTGAGCGACGAGTTCACGTACTGCACCGCGCCCATTCCCGGGGAGGCGTGGTTCGAAGGCGAGAGGAAGCCAACCTTAAGCGGCGGCAAGTTGCTGCTCGCCGGGGGCGTGAGCACATTCAGCGTCGACTGCGCCTCCTTGGCGGCGGAGGCAATCGCGCTCGTCCCTGAGGAGGCCGCGCTGGTTGAGAGAATCGAATTGATGGAGGTCGCAAGCGTGTAGCTCAGATTGGGCGGCGGCGGGGCCGGCAAGACCGTCGCTTCGACCCAAACCGAATGGTCGGCGGACGGCTTCATCTGCAAATTCAGGCGATTCGAATAGAGTGTGTAGTCGCTGATCTTCGCGTCGCTCGGCTTTGAGTTTGCGGCCTCCTGCCTCGTCAGGTTCTGACGCTGGGCCGACGGGCCGATGTCTTCGGTGTCACCGTTCGATTGCGGCGGCCATGTGCCTCCGTCCACATGCCACGTAATCCGTGCTCGGCCGTGCCCAAAATAGTGGAGCGTGGTTTGCCCGATCAACGAGTCGTCGCACGCGCTGCAAATCGCGATGGGCGCTGGCCCAGCGGAGCCTCCGCCGGCCAGCAGGTTACCGCTTTCTTTGGCCGCCAACGGCTTGCTCTGTGTCCCGCTCGAGGAAAGCGGGTTCGGAACCACAGACGACCTTACGGCTGTCCCCGCCTCTTTTACCGCCGTGCCGGAGGTGTTGAGCGAGCTTGATGCCTTGCCGGGTTGCAGCGGCACCAGGACCTTCTTGATGTCGTGGCTGCCGAAATCCGGATTATCGATTCCCTTCAGGTAGAGCGGGCCGTCAGCGAGCGGATCCTCGACCGTGGTGATGATCACCTGATTGCAGTAGATCATGTAAGCGCGGCTTGCTACGGTGGCGGGAGAAGGCGCGCTCGGACCGAGAGCCAGATGCGTCGCTTGATTCGAGAACGAACTGAACGCCATTTTCGCCGGGCTCACGGCGGCACTCGAAGCCGAATTCGCGGCGGAACTCGCCGATGACGGAAGGGCCATCTTGTTGGCGCTGACCAGGTTGAGCGCTCCGGCCGCCATATACGGATTGACTCCAGGCCCGTCCGCGCTGCTTGCGACCAAGCTGGGGTTCACTTGCTGCACGTCTGAGTCCGACAGTTGGAAGACGCGCACGTTGTACATGCCGGGATAGTTGTACGTATGCGAGACGGAGTAGGGGCATTGCGGGCCGGGCACGCATGAAGGCAGCGTGAGCTGAAGTCCCGGACTCCAGTTTGTGACGTTATTCAGATCCGCGGGCTGGGCGGAAAGAGGCTCGACGTGTCCGTCGCCCCAATCGATGAAAAGATTGTTGAACTGAAAATCCTGGACCGGCCCGAAAAGGCAGCCGCTGCACTTGTTCTGAGTCGACGTCGGGTTCGTAGCGTACGGTGAGCGTGAGAGATCGAAGCTTCCGCTCAGCACCCATGGATCGCCTACGTAATTATTCGGCGAAATCGCTCCCGGAACGATCTTCCCATTCTTGGTGACGCTCGGATCTCCCACATCCGTCAATTGCAGGCCCTTGCCGCATGCCGCCGCTTTCGAGCAGTCATCGAGGCCCGTAGGCGCTTGCCCCGCCGACAGCGGCCATCGATCGGAGATCTCCACCTCGAGGTCGGTTTCGCCGCCGGTGCTGTTGCTCGAGCCTGTGTTGGCGTTGGCGCCGGGGTTCAAGTTTGGATTCGAGTTCGCCGCGCCGCGCGCCCCGAATTGCGCGCTGAACCGGGCCGTGCCGTCCTTGTTGTACGTGCGGTATCCCGCGACTTCCCATTGCAGGTCGCCCTGCGGAAGTTTCGGCGTTGCGGAAGCAGGTGGCGTCGGCGCCTGTTGATACCCGAGCTTCATCACGGCGCCCGAACTGCCCTTCGGCTGCGGCTGCCACGGCTGAAAGATCAAGCTAAGCTTGGGGGAAGCGACGCTCGACAAAACCAGTTGCAGGAACGCAGGATCGACCCGGAAAAAGCCCGGCACGGACTTCACCGGCTTGCCGGACACAAGGACGGTGGAACCGTCGATTCGCTTTCGCTCGACCACCGTCTTTCCGTCGCTCGCATAGATTCGCAGTTCGAAATAGTCCGCGGTTCCGGGATTCTGCTCGCTCCATTGAAAAACCGTCTCATCGTTCAGTGGCGGAATTCCGAAATTCTCCTCGATGTCCCCGACCCACTGATTGCCCCACTTTGGCGCCGTGAGATTGATCTTGCCCTCCGTGAATTTCTGGAAGGCGATCGGCGTTATCTTGATGGTTGGCGGGGGTGCATTCCCTTTCCTCGTCAATACGGGCGGAAGTATGTCGAGCAAGCCTTTGCCGAGCCCGTTCGCGCGATTGGGATTCGTGATCGTGATGTCGCGCCCGCCGGGAATCGCCGCCGGCAGAACGTTGACGACGACGTGAATTTCCGTGCTGTTTACGAATCGCGCCGGACCCTGCGGGAAGACGTTTGCGATCGCTCCGCTCTCTGTCGAAAAAGCCGCTTGTGCACCTGGAGCGAAGTCTTTCCCTTCGATTTTCAGGTCGACGTTCTGGCTGCCTGCCGGAACCTGGTTCGGGGTAACGCGCAGAATCGTCAGTCCGGTGCTCGGTGGAGGACATGGCAGACCTGCTGCAGTGACCCCGTTGCACGGCTGGCCCGGCGTGACCGTGAACGCAGGTTGCACGGGCAGTGAGTGATCCGCCACGATCAGCGACACCGCCCGCTGGCCCAGCGGCGCGCTCGCGGCAATCTGCAATTGCACTTGAAGCTGATTCGCGGAGCTCACCTGGACGCTTTGCACCGTCAGTCCGGTCGGTGGATTGAACTGGACCGACGCCGGCGCAGCAAAGTTCGCGCCGGTGAACGTCAGCGTCACCGCCGATCCCTGCGCCCCTTGCGTTGGAGCGTATCCGCGCAATGCCGGCGGGCTCGTTTGATTTCCGCCGGCCGGCTGGCAAGCAACGCCCGCAATATTTGGTTGGCACGCCTGTCCCGCCGTGACGGTGAACGGCAAGTTCGCCGGAAGCAACTGATTACCCATCGTCAGAACCACCTGACGCGGGCCCAGCGACGCGCTCGCATCAATCTTCAGCGTCACCTGAATCTGGTTGGCGCTGGAAACGGTGACACCCGATGGCGTCAGTCCCGTCGGCGGCGAGAACTGCACGGACGCGGGAGCCGTGAAGTTGATTCCGGTGAAGGTCAGCGTGACGCTCGTGCCCTGCGCGCCGCTCGTTGGCGTGAAGCCCCGCAGACGGGGTGGCGGAGCCGGTGCCGCCTGTGCCGGTTTACCCGGTGTGAGCTGCGCCATCGTTGCAGCCGGCGCCAGGCAAGCCAGCGCTGCGACGAGCAGTTTCCCAATCACGCGAAACATTCTGTCTTCACCCTGACGCTGCCGCGGCCGCGACTACGTCGAAGAAACGGCTCGAAAGGCTCATTCGCGGCAAATCGAAGGAGAGCGCACACCAACATAAGGGGAGCCGCCACCGCTCTTTGCACGAAACGCTCCGCCTGAGCTAGATGTCGGCAAGGTAGTCGAGGTGCGGCCGCGCGTCAACGAGGCAATAAGTGGAGTTGCCCTCTCTCTAACTGGCCTGAAATGGGAGACTCCGGGCAGTCCGCAGGTCAACCCTGCTTGTCGAGGTACTTGACGAACACGACTTCGTTCTGTGCTTCGTTGTAAAGAAGCTCGTCGACATTCGCTTGCGCCAGCACCAGCCCGAAGCCGCCGGGCCGCAATCCCATTTGCCGGCGGACTTCCTCGTGTTCGGTCGGCTCTTCCGGCGCGTGCGAGATCGCGGCGTGGTTCAGGTCCGCGAGTTTGAACCCGGGACCGGGATCCGCGATGCGATACAGCAACATGCGTTTCGCACGAAGATAAGATATTCGGACTTTCCGGCTCTCGTCCAGTCTGCCGCCCCATTCCACCGCGTTTGCCAGCAATTCGTGAAACGCCTGACCGACCGCTGAGCGAACCTCTTCCGGCAGGCCGCCCTTCAAATGCGCCATGAAACTTTCGATTCTTTCGGCCGCCTCGAGTGAACACGGAACCAGCAGCTCCACCCATTCCGGACGCGCCGACACGACCTCGATCGGCAGCGTCTTCGCCTTCTTCTCGAGCGACTCCTTGACCACCGCAATCAGCGCCGGTGGGTCGACCGGCTTCGAAACATACTGGTATGCCTGCTCCCGGATCGCCGCGAGCAACGTCTGCGGAGCGTCGTCCGCCGTCATCACAATCACTTTTGTGCGGCTCTTTCGCTTGCGCAGCTCCGCCAGGACCTTGAGCCCGTTCTTCTTGGGCATCCAGATATCCAGCAGCAAGAGGTCGAACTTGCCATTCTTCAGTTGCTTCAGCGCGTCCGCGCCGTCCGCCGCAGTGGCCACCGTGAATTTCTCTGCACGGAGGAGTTCGGAAATCAGCAGGCGCGTGGTGCGGTCATCGTCTGCCACCAGAATGCGCTTCATCGGTTCCTCCGGGAACGTCGGCGCGGCCGTTGCCTGCCGCTGGCTTGACGGTTCTCGCTCACATCCTGCAGAGCCGGAAGCAAACTTGCAATCTCGTCCTCGAGTTTCGTGTACAACTCCCAACAGCCGTCGAGAGCGCCCGCCCTCGATGCCATTTCGATCTGCCGTGCCGTGTCGAAGGCCGCCGTGGGTCCGAAATTCCCCACAGCGCCTTTCAGCGCATGGGCGGCGTCCGCCAGCGCCGCAGGGTCGCGTGTCGCCAGCGCGTTTCGGATATTCGCCATCTTCTTCGGGCAATCGGCGCGAAATGTGCCCGTCAACGATTTCAGCAGCTTGCGATTCCCGTTGAACCGCTTCAGGAGCGCAGGCCCGTCGAACTGCCCGGCCGGACTTGGCTGCCGCTGTTCCGTTAAAGTCCGCGGCGCGCGTCGCCCCGAGACCATCCCTTCCACCGTCTCCAGGAACGTCTTGGGATCGAGCGGCTTTGCCACGTAGTTGTCCATCCCGGCGTCCAGGCATTTCTCGCGGTCGCCGCTCATCGCGTGCGCTGTCATCGCAATGATCGGCAAATGGCCGCCGGACGATTTCTCTCTCTCTCGAATTGCACGGGTCGCTTCGATCCCTCCCATCTCCGGCATCTGCACATCCATGAGGACCATGTCGAACTTGTGCTTTTCGATCGCGCTCAAGACCTGTTTGCCGTCTTCAGCGACCGTAGCGGAATGGCCCCGCCGTTCGAGAAGATGCACGACAAGCTCCTGGTTCACAGGATTATCCTCCGCAACCAGGACTCGGAGCGCGCGGCCCGAGCGGCTTTTTCGTGCGCCTGTCGCGGAGCTCTGCAGTTTCGCTGCCGACGACGCGTGCAGCGTGGTCACGATCGCGTCCCAAAGCTCCGATTGTTTGATCGGTTTCACCAGCGCCGCCGCGACGCCCAGTTCCTTCGCGCGGGCCAGCTCTTCCCGGTGTCCCGCCGACGTCAGCAGTATCAGGCTTGTCGCGCGAGAGTGCGCGTGTTGCCTCATTCGAGAGGCTACCTGGAATCCGTCCATCTCCGGCATGTGCGAATCGAGAAGGACCAACCGGAACGGAGCCCCGCCCCTTCCTGCCTCCTCGAACACCTTCAGCGCCGCTTGGCCGCTCTCCACCGCAACCGGCTTCATTCGCCAGTTGGTGATCATCTCTTCGAGGATTCGCAGGTTGGTCGAATTATCGTCTACCACCAGCACTGGAAGGTCGCGCAGCTCCACGGGAGGCGCGCCGGCAGCCTTGTCCCTCGCCGAACCTTGCAGGCCAAATCGCGCCGTGAAATAAAACGTGCTGCCGCGGTCGACTTCGCTCTCCACCCAGATCCGCCCGCCCATCAGTTCCGCAAGTTGCGCGCAAATGGCGAGTCCCAGTCCCGTGCCGCCGTATTTCCGCGTCGTCGAGCTGTCCGCCTGTGCAAAAGCCTCAAAAATTCGTTCCCGCTTGTCGGGTGGAATCCCGATTCCGGTGTCGGTGACGCTGATCTTCAGTGTCGCATCGTTTCCAGATTGCGATTCCACGCCCGCGCGCACCACCACTTCGCCGCGCTGTGTGAACTTCACTGCGTTGCCGACCAGGTTGATGATGATCCGCTGCAGGCGCTGCGGATCGCCGCTCAACGCGTCCGGCACGTCCGTCGGCACATCGCAAGCCAGTTCGAGCCCTTTCCGCTGCGCCTGAAGGGCGAGGACGCGGAGAGCGTCTTCGATCGTATCCCGCAGCCGGAAGTCGGTGTGGTCGAGTTCGAGCTTGCGCGCCTCGATCTTCGAAAAGTCGAGGATATCGTCGATCACGCCGATCAGAGACGCCGCCGAGCTCTTCACCGTCCGCAGATACTCTCGCTGCTCTGTCGTCAGTTTTGTTTCGAGGGCGAGTTCCGTCATGCCGATGATGGCGTTCATCGGCGTCCGAATCTCGTGACTCATGTTGGCCAGAAACTCGCTCTTCGCCCGCGTCGCTTCCTCGGCGCGCTGCTTCTCGACTTCCAGCTCCTTCACCAGCTCCGCCAGCCTTCGCGCGTCTTCTTCCTGAGTGTGCCGCGCGGCCTCCAGGTAATCCGTATAGAGCCGCAAATCGTTTTCCGCGCGACGCCGCTCGATGAATTGCCCGATCTGGCTTCCAATGGAATCGAACATTTCGAGCAGGTCGGGATCCGGCTTGCGCGCTTCTTCGCTGAAGAATTCGATTACACCCATGAACTTCGACGCGCCTCGAATCGGAAACGCGAAAGCTGAGTGCAGGCCTTCCTCACGCGCCACCGCCGCGCGGGGGAAATTGGCGTCGCCGGGCACCTCGGGAAGCCAGGCTGGCTGCCCCGTCTCCCACACGCGGCCCGGTAGCCCCATTCCGCTCGCCAGCACCAATTCGCGAGTGGCGCTTTCGAATCGGGGGAACGCGGCGTGCTCGGCATGCCATATTCTGACGCAGCGAAGCACCTGTGTGCTCTCGTCCAGCCGCCAGATCGCTCCCACTTTCCAATCCAGGTTCTCGCA
>Ga0335079_10001225_pt1 | contig 29286 bp, 27 predicted proteins | sample Lox_Sample_33_FD_206719 | JGI IMG/M metagenome (GOLD analysis project Ga0335079, IMG submission 206719) | Soil microbial communities from Loxahatchee National Wildlife Refuge, Florida, United States - Lox_Sample_3.3 | ecosystem: Environmental > Terrestrial > Soil > Wetlands | place: USA...
ATATGATGTCGGTCGATGTGTTCCAGACGGGATCTGGCACAGGGCTCAACATGAACGCGAACGAGGTAATTGCAGCGCTTTCATCCGAGGCGCTTGGCAAGAAGGTGCACCCGAACGATCACGTCAATATGGGGCAGTCGTCGAACGACGTAGGTCCGACGGCAATCAGGGTCGCGGCGGCTCTCGCGGTCAACGGGCATCTCATTCCGGCACTGGAGGGGATCAGCAAGAGCCTGAACGCGCTGTCGAAGAAGACGTCCACAGTCTACAAGTCGGGGAGGACGCACCTCCGCGACGCTCTCCCAGTGACCATGGGCCAGGAGTTCGGAGCCTACGCCGAGGAGTTCGCCAGGGATGCCAAGATGGTCAGGCAGGCCTTGGAGTATACGCTCGAGCTCCCGATAGGAGGAACGGCTGTGGGAACCGGCCTCAACACTGACCCCAGGTTCGGAGGGATGGTCGCCAAGGAGATAGCCGGCCTCTCTGGTCTCGGGTTCACGAGCGCGAAGAACAAGTTCAGGCCGACCAGGCTCCTGACCGACCTGTCATCCCTCAGCGGGGCTATGAGGACGGCGAGCATCGACCTCTACAGGCTCTGCCAGGACCTGAGGCTGATGTTCTCTGGACCGCTTACGGCGCTTGGCGAGATAGACATCCCTACCCAAGAGGAGGTCGCGGGGAGCAGTATAATGCCAGGAAAGACAAACCCCGTCACAGTCGAGAGCGCGCTCCTGGCTGCAGGCGAGGTGATCGGGCTAGACGGCGCGAACGCCTACGCAGCGTCATTGGGTGAGTTTGAGCTGACTATGGGGGTTCCTCTGATGGGGTACAACGTCGTGCTTCAGGCGAAACTGCTGTCTGAGGCTTTGAACAAGCTAGCTTCGCTCGTCATAGACCACGTGGTTCCAATGAGGGCGAAGGCGAGAGGTTACGCTGAAACCAGCCCTGCCCTCATCACCCTGGTTTCCCCCAAGATAGGGTACGATAGGGCGACTGAAATGGGGAAGCAGATGTCGAAGGGGGTCTCTATCAGGACTGCGCTCAGGAAGCTGGGCTTCAGCGAGAAGGAGATTGACCGCCTTCTCAACATGAAGGATCTGGTAGAACCAGGCATACCCTCGAAGAAGGTCTAGGCGCCGTCTTCGGACGGAAACGACCTGTTTCAGCGCCTTGCCTTGACCCCTATCTTCTCCATCAGCTTGCCGAACTCGAAGTCATCGACGGCGTCCATCCTGAGATACCTCAGGATCTCGTCCTCGTCCAACCCGACCCGCCTTGCTTCGGCCACGGTCGTCCTGTAGGCTTCGAGCTCGGTAGGCCGGTCGACATACTCGAATGCCTGGTCGTAGAGCTCCCTCCCTTCCAGGAACTGCTTGACGTGGACCAATACGTGTATGACGTCCAGATAGAGGAAATCGCTCTTGGCCGAAGTAAGGTGCTTCGAGCCGATGCATATCGTTCCCGTGTCCCTGTCAAGCCAGAGGCCCGAGTCGCCGCGCTCGACTCGCAGCTTGAGGTGCCTCATTATCTTGGTCATCTGGGACCTGGAGCCGAAGACCTTTAGCAGGGCGGAAGAGGATTCGAGACCGGCGAAGATCTCTGACAGCTTGTACTCTCCCACCGGCGCGCTCCGCTTCACGCGAAATGACTTGACCCGCAAACGAAGCCTTGTGGGCGCCCATGCAATCAAAAGTGAGGAACTCAAAAAGTAGTATTGGCGCAGTAAAGATTGGTTCACATGAGGCTCGGTCCAGCATTGGTCAGTATCGCCCTTTCGCGTAGGTGCCTCCAATTGGTGGCGCCCCGAGGTAGCCTTGTGCGCGTGAAGCATCCTCGAAGCCTCTTCCATCTCGCAAACGAGGACGGCTCTTGGGACCGTGAAGCACCTTGGAAGATGCCCTGCTTGGCAGAACCTCGGAGAGTGAAACCTCCAGGCTCCAGTTTATCTGCTCTAGGCACGATGAAAGGGGGCGGTCGAGTTGATAGCGACCCTCAGCGGGATAAGGGGCGTACTGAACAAGGACCTGAGCCTCGACGACGTTTCAAGGTTCGCGGTCAACTTCGGGAGGGCTGCGGGCTCCAGGGACTTTCTGTTGGCTCGCGACCCGAGGAGCACCGGCCCGGCGATCTGCAGGGTCGTGACAGCTGGGCTCTTGTCGCTCGGAGGGACGATCTATGACTACGGCATCATCTCGACTCCTGCGCTATTCCGTGAAAGCAAGACGAGCGGGCTGCCTGCTGTAATGGTGACCGCCTCTCACAATGAGCCAGAGTTCAACGGCCTCAAGTTCCTGGTGGAGGGCGCAGGGGTGGGTCAGGGAATCTTCGACCAGATAGTCGGAGAGAGATCCGCAAGGTGGGTTCCATTCGAGCGAGGGTTCGTGAAGAAGGCGCACGAGCCTTCATACGTCGGCGACCTCGTCGAGAGGTTCGGGGCCAGCTCCTGCGAGGGAGTCAGAGTGGCTGTGGACATGGGGGGAGGAGCCGCGATTTCCCACGTTGTCCCCTTGCTCACGCAGCTTGGCTGCGACGTAACATCCATGAACGACTCCTACGGCGTGTTCAACAGGAGGGTGGACCCGGTCGCAGATGAGCTCGAGCTCCTCAGGAGGACGGTCAAGCAGAAGGGGTGCGACATAGGGCTCGGGTTTGACTGCGATGGAGACAGGCTCGTGATAGTCGACTCCTCGGGGAGAAAAAGGACAGGAGACTTCATGCTCACCCTTGCCCTTGCGGAGTCCCTCGCGAGCACAGGAGAAAGGAAGGTCGTCGTCTCCGTGGACACGACGCAGGCAATCGACGACGTGGCGAAGAAGGCGGGGGCCCAAGTATTGAGGTCGAAGGTGGGCGAGGCAAACGTCGTCGGAGTGATGAAAGAGAGTGGTGCCAGGCTTGGTGGGGAGGGGAGCAGCGGGGGTCTGATAGACGGCTCCTTCAACTATTGCCGGGACTCGATGCTAGCGGCCCTTTCGATCATCAGGGCGCTGAAGAGGGACGGAAGGAAGTTGTATGGGTCGGTGCCTGTCTTTCAGCAGGAGAGGGTGGCAGTCGGGGTGCCGAAGGCGAAGGCCCTGAAGGCAATCAGGAAGATGGCCACCCGATATGAGGGTGCAGATCTCACCGACGGACTGAAGATGATGTTCAAGGACCGAAGCTGGGTGCTGATCAGGCCCTCAGGCACGGAGGATCTGGTCAGGGTCTCGTCCGAGGCGCCAACTCTTGGGAAGGCGAGCCAACTGGCGACGTCGTTCGCGAAGAAGCTCAAGGAGCTGAGCAGATAGCACGCCTGACGAGCTGAGCATCATTAGATCCATCATCGCCCGATCGAGGAAGCTTCCCAGAGGGTACTCCAAGATTGGCGACGACGTCGCAATCGTCCCCACGAAAGCCGCCAAGCTGGCGCTGAAGGTGGACATGCTGGTGGAGCACACGGACGTGCCCTCTGGGATGTCCTACAGGCAGGCCGCCAGAAAGGCGGTCGCGATGTGCGTGAGCGACTTTGCAGCCAAGGGTGCGGCCCCCGATTCGTTCGTCGTCTCCATCGGTCTGAAGAAGGGAGTCAGCCAGGAGCAGGTGGACGCGCTCGCGAGGGGGTTCAGAGACGCAGAGAGGGAGTGGGGCGTCCTTCTGGTGGGCGGGGACACCAACGAAGCGAAGGAGCTGGTGATCGACTGCGCAATGGTGGGGTTCGCGGAACGTCTCGTGGGCCGCAGCGGTGCCGGGCCTGGGGACGTTCTCACAGTCACCGGCCCGTTCGGCTATCCGCCCGCCGGGCTCAGAATCCTGGAGGGTTCCGCTGCAGCCACGGCCGAGTTCGCGAGAAGCGCAAGGGCGAGCGTGCTAGACCCGACGCCCAGCCTCAGGGTCGGAATGGCCCTCGCTCCGTTTCTGACTTCGGCCATGGATTCCAGCGACGGGCTTGCCAGGAGCCTTCACACGCTGGCGGCTGAAAGTGGGGTCGGTTTCGAGGTGACGGAGATGCCAACGACCGAGCGCGTGCGAAGCTTTGCTAAGGAGAACGGCCTTAGCGTAGAGGAGCTTGTGTTTCAGGGAGGGGAAGAGTATGCGATCGTTGGGACAATCCCCAGGCGGAAGGTCGCGGGTGCAAGGAATGCCGTCCACAGGGCGGGCGGCACTTTGCTCGAGATAGGGAAGGCCACCGAGGAGCCAAGAAGGATTGTGCTCAACACGGGGGGAACTAGGAAGCCAATCCGCGACGCGGGATGGACGCATCTACGCTGAAGATGACTTCACTATCTTCTCGAATTTCTTGACCACCTGGTCCGCACCTTCCTGGCTCTCCGCCTCTCCGAATATGCGGACGATTGGCTCGGTGCCGCTCGGTCTGATTAGGACCCATGAATGTTCTCCAGTCCAGAGTTTGATGCCATCTATCCTCTCCACCTCGCCCCTCGCTTCACGCTCAACGGCACGCATGATGACGTCCACACTCTTGCGACCAACCTCCACCTTCGTCTTGGCCTGATAGTAGCGTGGGACCACGAAAGAAAGCGCCTTGGAGAAGGCCATGCCCCTTCCGGCCAGGCATTCGAGCATCAGGCCGGTGGTCATCCCTCCGTCCCGGACGGCGATGTGTGGCTGGTAGATGCACCCCCCGTTCTCTTCGAAACCGAAGACAGCCCCTCGCTCGAGGATGGTGCGGGCGATGTCGACGGCTCCCACCCTTGTCCGTAGCACCTTGGCTGCGTGCTTCTTGGCCACCGCCTCTATGGCCTGGCTCGAAGCCACTGAAGTGACTAGGGTGCCACCCCTGTGCTTGGCGAGGACGAAGTCTGCCAGGAAGCAACCGGTCTGGTCTCCCCACAGAATCCGGCCGTTCTCATCGCAGAAGATGGACCTGTCCCCGTCCCCATCGTAGGCGACTCCGAGGTCGGCGCCCACAGACCTCACCGCGGCAGACAGGTCCTTGAGCGTGTCTGGGGTCGGCTCGGGTCCCCTACCAGAAAAGTTGCCGTCAACCACGGAGTTGATGGTAATCAGTTTGCACCCGAGTGATTCGACAAGATAGGGCGCTGCCACGGACTGAGCCCCGTTACCCAGATCCATCACCACGGTGAACTTCCTGTCTGCTATTGCCTTGGCACTGACCTTCGAGATGATCCCCTTGATGTAGTTCCTCACCAGGGACGGCTCGGGACGGGCGACCCCGATGGACTTCCAGTCGGCCTTCGTCTGAGTCCCATCGAAGTAAATCTTCTCTATCCTTTGTTCGTCAAGGTGCGGAACCTCTACGCCGTCGGCACTGGAGACCTTCAGGCCGTTGTAATGGGGAGGATTGTGGGATGCCGTTATCATGACGCCTCCCTTGAAGCCCAGGGTCTTGACGCCATACTGGAGCGCCGGCGTGGGCACAAGACCTGCCTCCGCGACGTCCCTGCCGGAGCTGAGGAGACCCGATACTGCTGCGTTGGCAAGGGCTGGGCTGGACAGGCGGCCGTCCTGGCCAAGGAGAATCTCCCCGCCCCCGAAGTAGGTACCTATCGCCTCTGAGAGGTTGATCACGAAATCGAGGTCGTGGGATACCCCGGGGACGAACCTGACTCCGTTTGTGCCGAAGAGCCGCTGTTGAGATGCGGCCAAGGGCCGACGATACAGGTCAGGCGGGATAAAACCTTCCGATTCCAGCGTGTCTCATGAATTCGTACCCGATCAGCCTTTGCAAACGCTTATGTCAAGACCCCTGTCGACGGCACTCGGGCCCGTAGCGCAGATCTTGACAGAGCGAAGTACGGATAGCGCGGCAGCCTTCTAAGCTGTAGAGAGCCGAGGCTCGCAGAGGTCGTGCGTTCAAATCGCACCGGGCCCGCAGTCAACAATCTCGTTCTAGGCTCTGCCAAGGTGAACGGGGCTCAGCCCCGGTTATTCCAGCCCTTCATGGGTCGGACCGGATAGAAGCCCCGCCCAGATCCAATAGAATGACATGAACAAGAAGTTGGCCAGCCTTGGCGTCGCCTCCGGGGAATCCTGCAGATGCTGGGCTCTGTGGCGCTCTACTCTCTGGAAAGCGTCTCTAAGGCTTGATAGGATCCTAGTGCGTCCTCCTCGCTGACAAGCACAATGACCCTTCCCGGACCCACGGAAGTGAGTTGCCTGACGTTCACTTCATTCGGCGCCAGCTCCCCAACGATTGCCGCGAGACCACCGGGAGACTCTTCGACTTCCGCCTTTGTGCCATAACACTTTTTTCCGTCCGTTAGTTCTTGGGTGCATGAAAGGAACCGACCGACCGAAAGAAGTCGTGATGGCGTACATAGGGGCCCTCGACGGCCAAAGGTATGATGAAGCCCTGGGCCTGTTAGATGACGGGGTCAGAATCCGAGGGCCGGCGGGGGAGGCGTTCGGCAAGCCTATGGATTTCATCGAGATGCTCCGAAAGTACATGGGAAGATACGACGTCAAGAAGGTGTTCGCTGATGGAAAGGACGTGTGCGTCCTTTACGACCTCGTAACGACGGGGCAGACTGTGTACATGTCCTCCTTGTACCAAGTTGAGGGAGGGAAGATTGTCTCGATCAGCACCGTTTTTGACCCTGGAGCTTTTGACCGGCGGCCTGCGAACAGCCAAGGCAGGGGTGCGAATCGATGAAGCAGTCAGAATGCATGTTCGGGCCGGCCCGGAGGCAGTTGTCTACGAAGACGCACCCAAGCCTGAAGCGGGTCCGGGCGATGCGCTGGTGAACGTCCATGCTGCTGGAGTGACCCCAACCGAGTTCACTTGGAATTCCACGTTCACGACGAGAGACATGAGGGACAGGTTGCCTATTATCCCCGCGTTCGAGGTTGCAGGGACCGTAGACGAGGTTGGCCCGGATTCCTCAGAGCTAACCGGAGGGGAAGAGGTGTATGGTCTTCTTGACTTCTGGCGGGACGGCGCGGCCGCGGAGTACGTCGCGGCCCGAGCCTCTGATTTGGCACCAAAGCCGAGGTCGCTGTCGTTCATCCACTCGGCCGCGATACCACTGTCTGGTCTGACGGCCTGGCAATCTCTCTTCGACTACGCCAAGCTCTCAAAGGGAGAGACGGTTCTCATACATGGAGCAGGTGGTGGAGTGGGGACCTTTGCGGTCCAATTCGCCAGCTGGCGGGGGGCTCACGTCTTCGCTACTTGCTCTAGAGGGAAGGCTGATCTCGTCCGGAGCCTCGGGGCAGACAGAGCACTAGACTATTCGAGAATCAGATTTCAGGATGAACTTGAGGATTGGACGCAGTGCTCGATACCGTGGGCGGGGAAGTGCTCGATGGCTCTTGGAAGGTTCTCCGCCGGGGAGGTTCCCTGGTCACGATTGTCGGGGACGCCCCGGAGGAGACGGCGGCCAAGTACGGCGTGGAGGGGTTCTCCATCCTGGTCGAACCCAATAGAAGTGAGCTGGTCGAAATTGCAAAGTTGGTTTACGCTGGCAAGGTCAAGCCGGTTGTTGATGCCGTGTTCCCTCTCTCGCGTGCAGCGGAGGCGTACGAAAGGGGGCTAGGGGGACACGGTCGCGGGAAACTCGTCCTGGAAATCGATCCAGGTGAGGACGCATAGGTCAGAAGCAGAGAGGTTTACATGCGCTCGCCCTGGTTCCAACCAAGAGAGGCAAGACGCTAAACACGCAAAGAAGGGAGAGCTTCGGAGGAAAGTCCGCTTTCTTGCCGAGGTCAACGATAGGAAATAGCCTGCGTCAACCTTGATTGGGGAGGCGAAGGTGCAAATATGCCATATTGCAACCAGGATAATCTCAGAAGTGGATGCAAAATCCACATCATTTAAATCAATTACTTCAGGTTTCAAGATTCTTACGAGAAATGAGATCTGGGTTTTCAAGGAAGAGAAGGGCTGGTGTTTCCTCAGTCCTCGCAACTGTGATTCTCATCACAATCACCCTTGTGGCGGCAGTGGCCGTCGCTGGCTTCGTGTTTGGAACCATCGGAACGTTCACAAGCGGCAACGCCTTCTCGAATTACGGCGTGCTTGGCGGGGACGGGAACTCAACGACGAGTGATACCACCACGACCACCTCGTCCGGCGCCTCCGTCACAGCCACCCCCACTTCCTGCACCAGTGCCAGCAAGACGAAGTCGAAATGCGTGCTGGATGTCTTGAACTCGGGATCGTCCACCGTGAGTGTCTTGAAGAACTCGTGTGTGATCTACATTCTGGGGGTCCCCGTCGGAGGTACCAACCCAACGAAGACGATCAAATCTGGGAAGTCGTCCTCGCTCACTTGCACTGTCAGTGGTGCCGAGCCCCCAGTCGGTAGCAGCGCGAGCGGGTTCGTCTCGGTCCAGGGGAGCCCCTCTGTGCCTTTTGCAGGCGTGTGGAGCTAGGCCTTCAATCCGGGAAACGCTCGCACTTCTGGGATCCAGCCCCGGCCAGTGCTTCTCAGGTTTTAGGGACACTTTTGATTAATCTCGCGGCGTCCCAAGAGAAACGTGAATGGCGCTCGCGCTCGTAATGGGTCTCGAGATGAGCAGACGTGAGGGGCTTTCTTGCTGACCTCGATGCCTCTCACTACCTGGCCCACGTAAGGAGAGAGGTTTCAAGGAAGTATGAAATCGCCGCGGTGTCCAGCAGGCGGGATGGGAGGCCGATTCTCTTCGAGAAGGTCAGGGAGGCGGATGACTACAGGGTCGTCACGGGGGTCTGTGGAACGAGGGCCATGCTCGCCAGGGCCTTGGGAATCTCCCCGAGCGATCTCCTTCCCAGGGTGCTCGACAGCATCGAGAGCCCCAAGCCGTTCCAGATCGTGGATCGTGCGCCGTGCCAAGAGGTGGTGGAGGAGGACCTAGACCTGTTCAGCCTCCCCATCCTGACTCACTGCGAGAAGGATGGCGGGCCCTATGTCACCGCTGGAATCGCGGTGGCGTACGACAAGGATTACGGCTACAACGCGAGCTATCACAGACTGATGCTCTTGGGCAAGGATCGGGTAGCGGCCAGAATCCTCCCCCGACACCTCGATGAGTTCATCAGGAGAGGGCGGCGCCAAGTGGGAATCGCCATAGGGAACCACCCGGCCTTCTTGTTCGCTTCGGCTGTGTCCTGCGAAATCGGGAAGAGCGAACTCGCAATAGCAAATGCTCTGAGGGAGATGAGCTTTGTGAAGTGCATGACCAATGATTCTCTGGTACCCGCCGATTGCGAGATCGTCCTCGAAGGAACAGTCACCGATGAACTCGTCGACGAAGGACCTTTCCCTGACATTGTTGGCTCTTACGACATAGTGAGGAAACAGCGTGTGATCAAGATCGAAAGAATCACCCACCGGAAGAATCCCATCTATCAGGCGATACTACCGGGCGGAATAGAGCACATGTTCCTCATGGGGACGCCGAGAGAGGCGACGATTTTCAGAGAGGTGAGCAAGGTGTGCCAGTGCTTGGATGTCAGACTCACACTGGGAGGGTCGTCGTGGCTCCATGGCGTTGTCAAGATCAGGAAGGAGAGGGAGGAGGATCCGAAGAACGTCCTGGAGGCAGCCTTCAGGGGGCATCCAAGCCTCAAGCAGGCAATCGTCGTAGACGAGGACATAGACATCGAAGACCCGAACTCGGTAGAGTGGGCACTGGCCACGAGGACGCAGATGGACAGAGATCTCACCCTGAAGCCGGGGGAGCTTGGGTCGTCTCTTGACCCGTCTGCAGACCAGGTCACGCGAAAGACCTGCAAGGTGGCCGTGGACGCTACCATTCCTTTTGGGGCCAAGAAGGACGGGTTCCAGAAGTCGGTGATTCCGGGGGCCAGCGGGCTCAGGGTGGAAGACTATCTGGAGTAGAAGCCTTGCACCTTTCGAAAGAAGAGGAGGCGATGTTCGCGGGGGAACAGGGGCGGGCGACCCAGAAGGCCATGCAGATTCTCGTGGCGCTCGGAAAAATCTACGACGCTGAGAGATTGATCCGAGTTTCCAGCGTCCAGGTCTCAGGGGTTTCCTACAAGAACCTGGGGGACGCAGGACTGGAGTTCCTGAACGAGCTTGCCAGGGACGGCAGGGCGAGGGTGAAGACGACGCTCAACCCTGCGGGAATGAGTCTGACGGACTGGGAGTCACAGGGCATAGCGAGCGGGTTTGCAGAGAAGCAGCTGGAGGTCATTGGCGCCTATGAGAAGCTGGGCATAGAAATATCCTGTACGTGCACGCCGTACCTCGCGGGCAACGAGCCAGTCTTCGGCAATCACATCGCCTGGGGGGAAAGCTCAGCGGTGGCCTACGCCAACTCGGTAATAGGGGCAAGGACGAACCGCGAGGGGGGTCCGAGCGCTCTGGCAGCGAGCCTCACCGGCCGCACACCCCTCTACGGGTTGCACCTTCGAGAGAACAGGGTGCCTACCGTCGCAGTCGATGTCGAAGCTCAGCTGAGACGGCCTGAGGATTTCGCGACCATGGGATACTTCGTGGGCAGGGCGGTGAAGGACGGACTACCCCGCTTCAGGGGAGTGAAGCGCGCGGCGCTTGAGGATCTGAAAACACTCTCCGCCGCCCTCGCAAGCTCTGGAGGAGTCGCGATGTTCCACATCGAGGGGTTGACGCCAGAGTCTGCGCTGAGGGCGAAAGGCCTCGAAACATTGACTTTCACCGGGAAGGAGCTGGCGGAGACCCGCTCAATGCTGAACGATGATGGGACGCCCGATTTCGTCTCGGTCGGCTGCCCCCACTGTTCTCTGACGGAACTGGCGACGCTAGCGAAGCTCCTATCGGGGCGCCGGGTCAGGCGGGAGTTCTGGGTCTGCTGCAGCAGAGAGGTCAAGCGGCAGGGGGACGAGGCGGGCCACTCGCGAGTGATCGAGAAGAGCGGGGCAAAATTCGCGTTGGACACCTGCATGGTGGTGGCCCCCGTCGAGGAGCTGGGGTTCAAGGTCGTGGCGACGAACTCGGCGAAGGCATGCCACTATGTTCGGAACGCGGGACTGAAGGTTCGGTTCATGTCGCTGGAGCAATGCGTGGAGGAGGCGACGAGGGGCGCTTGAAGCTGAAGGGGAGGGCGATCTTCGAAGGGAAGGCCCAGGGGCGCGCCCTGGTTTCATCGTCCCCGATGTCCTTCTACGGCGGAGTGAACCCAGACACAGGAGAGGTGGTTGAGCGCGGGAGTGAGCTTGCCGGCCAGTCGGTGAAGGGGAGGGTGCTAGTCTTCCCCTATGGGAAGGGGTCAACCGTCGGGTCATACGTATTGTACCGACTGGCGAAGAACGGCGCCGCCCCCTGCGCAATCGTGAACGCAAAGTGCGAGACAATAGTTGCTGTCGGGGCGATCATTTCCGAAATCCCCTGCGTGGACATGGTGGACGTGTGCAAGATTAAGCCCGGCGTTAGGGTCAGGATCGACGGCGCGACCCTGGATTTCTAGGCCCGTTCCATCTTTCTGATAGATGCTGCTCGATCCCCAGAATGTCGAGGGCCTTCCCAACCACCTGGTCAACGAGGGCTCCCACCGACTTCGGCCTTTGGTAGAACGCGGGCATTGCCGGGAGGACGGTGGCCCCAGCCCTGGTCACGGTCGCCATGTTCTCTATGTGGATCAGGGAGAGCGGCGTCTCTCGGACCACGAGCACGAGCCTTCGCCGCTCCTTGACCGTCACGTCAGCCGCCCTCAGGAGCAGGTTGTCAGAGTAACCGCTGGCGATACCCGCCAGGGTCTTCATGCTGCATGGGATGACGAGCATGCCACCGGTCGCGAAGGAGCCGCTGGCTATCTTCGACGCGATGTCGTCCTGTCTGTAGACCTCGGTGGCAAGTCGGACGACGTCAGATTTCCTGAAGTCAGTCTCGAGGCGCAGTGTCTCCAAGGCGGCGTCGGTCATGACGAGGTGGGTCTCGACCTTGAGGTCGCGCAGCGCCTGCAGGGCCCTGACGCCGTAGATGGCGCCGCTGGCGCCAGAGATGCCGACAACGAGCCGCACGGTGGGCGAAGCACAATCCGCCGATTTAAGGGAGCGTCCAGTCCCGGAAATGGCCTTCACTTCCACGTGGAGATGGCAACTGCCACCAGCATCATTCCGCCACCCACCACGACGGATGTGGTTAGCGCCTCGTTCAGCAGCAGCGCCCCGCCGACCACGCTCACAACGGGGATGAGGTAGAGCTGGATGGAAAGCCGGGTGACGGCTCCGCGGCTGACCAGCGCGTAGAACATCAGGTACCCGAAAACTGTGCTGAGCAGGCTGAGATACAGGACGCTGGCCCATCCAGTGAACGAGAGGGCCGACGCCTGAGTGAAGAAGCTCGGAGTGAGGAGAGGGATCATCATCGCCGTGCCGACGAGCCCGGCCATGATGGTGGTCGAGGCCGAGCCGTACCTGTGCACCAGCGGCTTCGCGAGCACAGTGAAAAGTGCGTAGCAAAGGGCGGTGATGAGCGCCTCGATTATCCCCCCGTACGACGAGAAGTCGTTGACCGAAATCGAGCCTGTAGACAAAACAGCCGTCCCCACTATGGCCAAGAGCAACCCGACAAGCACCTTCTTCCCCGCTTTCTCGTTCAGGAGGAAATAGGACAGGATGGCGATGAAGATAGGCCCGAACGAAGTGAGGAGCGCAGAGAGGCCGGCGGAGAGGGTGGTCTCCGCATAGTACAGGGAGATGTGATAGCCGACCACGTTCGCCAGGGCCACCGCAAGAAGCCGGGGAACGTCCTTCCGATCGAACCTTGCCTTTGGCCTTCCGATGATTGGGAGCAGGATGAGGAACGGCACGCTGGCGACGAACCATCTAAGCAGCGCCAGATTGACAGGAGAGAGCTCCGTGACGACCTGCTTGATGGCCACAAAGGCCAATCCCCAGATGATGCTAAGAACCAACAGCCCAGAGTAGGCTGTGACGCTCCTGCTCAACTGAGACATCGCGACTCAGGCGCCCTTCGAAGTGGCCAGAGCCTTCTCCGTCGAAAGCAGGACCTTCTTTCGACCTATCCCCAACCCGTACCCGCCCAGGCCCCCGTCTTTTCTGATTACCCTGTGGCAGGGGATTATCAGGGGCACGGGGTTTGAAGCACAGGCGTTGGCGACCGCCCGGACCGCCTTGGGTTCGCCGATCATGCTGGCAACGTCGCTGTAGGACCTGGTCTCCCCCATGGGGATGCCCCTGAGAGCCATCCATACCTTCAGCTGGAAGTCGGTGCCCCTGACGTCTACCGGGAGCCTGACCTCTTGGCCACTGAGGTGGTCGTTCAGGGCGTCCAGGAAGCGCCGGGCTCTCTGACCCTTCGAGATGCGGGCCCTTGGAAACTCCTTCTTGAGAGCGTGCAGCAGTTCGTCATCGCCCGGACCCGCCTTGACGGAGCACACCCCGTGTTCAGTCGCCGCGACCAGGAGGCGGCCTAAGGAGGAGTTGCCTGTCGCGTACGTGATCAGGGTTCCAGGCGCTCCGTTCCTGTAGGTGGCGGGGGTCATCCCAAGCCGCGTCCTGGAGCCCTCGTATAGCCAGCTCTGGGCGGAGTATCCGGTGCCTCGTAAGGCGCTCACTACGGGCTCGCCCTTCGCCAGACGGGCCTTCAGATCGTGCAGCCGGCACTCTTCCAGGTATCTGCGCGGGGACATCCCCATCACGTCTGCGAATACCCTCTGGAGATAGAAGGGGCTCATCTCAAACCGCTCACCGAGACTTCTCAGAGTGATCTTCGAAGTGGAGTTCTCTCGGATGTAGTGGCAGATCTGACTCACGAGCCCCGCGTTCTTCACCTGCCCTTTCGAGTCAGTGACGGCCTGCTGCATCTAGGATCCATCCGACGCTGGAGCCGTTCGGTAATAAGCCGTTTTGTCGGATTCTTGCGGAGTGCAGGGGTCGCCTAGCTGGTGCGCTATGGCCAGGAGATGGCCAGGGCTCCCCTGATGCCTGGAAATTCTGAGCTCACGAACGCGCCCAGGAGGAAGACCAGTATGGTGGTCCCGAACAGGATTGCGAGGATCTCGAGGAAGTCCCTGAGGAAGGGCTTCTGCTGTATCACTATGCTGTACCAGGTCGTTATCGCGAGTATCACCACGGCCAGGCCTAGTGACGCACTGAGGGCGAGTATCATGCTCGAGGTGAGGAAGTACGGGGTGGCAAGGATAATCGCGGTGATGAAGTAAGACACCCCCGTGTAGACAGCGCTCAGCCTGGCCGAGCCGCTGAACCCCTGCTTGGCCTGAGCGAAGGCAGCCGAGGCCATCGCCAGCGACGCAGCCCCTCCCGCCACCACTCCTGCGAGGCCAGCAATCTCTGTCTTTTCGAAGAGGCCCAGCCACCCGGCGTGGATACCAGATATCTCTACTAGGGCGTCCGCAAGTCCGAGGACGACGAACGCGATGTACCGGACAGCGGCGCTCTCGACCTTCATGGCGAAAGCCTTCTCGTGCTCCCTCTCGTCTGCGACCATGGCGGCGTAGGCCGGGCCATCTGCCTCTGGAATCAGGCGGGCTAGCCCCTGATACTCATGAACGACGTTCCCCTCGTGCCTGTCGAGGTACCTGGTTGCGAAAGTGAGTCCGAAGAACCTCCTCAGGAAGAGGACCCAGTAGAGCTTGAGCCTTGCGAGCCTCGGTTTCTCGCCCGGGACATACTTGCTCCAGAACTCGAAGTGCCGTTGCTCAGTGGCCGAGAGGTCCTCTAGGACCTTCCTGAATGGGCTGTCGGGACTCACTGTCTTGGACAGCCTGGCGTAGAGGGCGGAATCGGAGTATTCGTCGGACATCCTCGTCTTCGCGACGGTCTGGAGAGTCGCATCTTCCGACGACATTCGCTCGTGCCGAGGCTTCGACGGGCGTATTTGAACACTGACAGCCGGACTTTTCCCGTTGAGTGTGTTCGAAACGGTAGTTTAAAGAGAGGGGAATAGCTCTGTGCGAGATATCTTGGTACAAGCCTTCTGCATGAAATGCAGGACGAAGAGGGAAATCAAGGATCCACAGAGCGTTACCATGAAGAATGGAAGGCACGCCACGAAGGGGGTTTGCCCGGTCTGTGGGACTAGGCTGTATCTCATCGGCGGCTAATGGCGGGGCTCACGGCCTCTGCCACCCTGTTTTGCTATGGAGCCTATTCTAAGAAGAACCCTGGCTTCGTTGGCAGAGCATCTTTCGCCTTGTTGGCCGGGTCGTGGATGCCCTTCATCCCTGCCTTCTGAACTGCGACCTTGATTCCAAGCTCGCCGGACATGAACTCAGACCCCTCTGAGAGGATTCCGAACTCGTCCAGCCCCCTGTGGGCAAGTAGCTTCGTGAGCGTTTCGTCTCCGATCTCGAATCCGAGCTTGAACACCCTGTCAGGTTGTATCTTCAGGGATGAGAACTTCTTCACCACCTGGCCGACGTTCTCGTTCTTCCTCCTGGCGGTGGCCAGTTCGAAGAAGTAGCTTCTTGCAGAGTCGGAGCAGACGTAGACGTTGAGCTTCGCCCTCGGGCCCTTGACGACGTTCAGGACTTTGCGGGCGTCCTCGATTACCCTGTTAACGAGGTACTCCGCAAGTTCCGCTTCCTCATCTAGTGGGAAGTCCTTGGGGGACGGCCAGTCAGCTTGGCAGACGAGCCCCTTCCCGCCGAGCTCGTGGTTAAGGTCCTCTGCCATAAACGGGGTGAAGGGGGACATCATCCTCACCCAGGCGCCGAAGACGTCGGCGAGGGTCTGCTTCCTCGGGCTCTTGGTCCTGTGAAGGTAGTACCTGATGTCGTTCCATATGTCGAGGAAGATGGTGGAGGAGGCACGGCGTATCTTCATCTCCTCCATCGCCTCCGTGGCTGTGACGATCCTCCTGTGGAGGGAGGAGGTCAACCAGGAGTCGAGCCCGTCATTCGCCCGGGCTGTCGCCGACTTCAGCGTCTTCTTCACGAAGGGGATGACGGATTCAGCCTTGGACTTCGCGTCCTGAGCCGTCCTGTCCCTCCAGTCTGCGTCGTCCATGCCGTCCGCGGTGAGCGCCAGGCCGAGCCTGAACCCGTCTGCGCCGTACTTCTCCAGGGCGTTCTTCCAGGTGACGAAGTTCCCCTTCGTCTTGCTCATCTTCTTCCCTTCGACAAGGATCATCCCGTTGATGCCGAACCCTCGGGGCCACTCCGCTTCGGGGAAAAGCGCGGCGTGGTGGAAGGCGTAGAATGTCAGGTGGTTTGGTATGAGCTCCTTCGCAGAGTTGCGCAAGTCCACAGGGTACCAGTAGGAGAACTCAGCACGAATCTCCCTGATGCGCTTCTCGGTGATCTTCGCCGCTTTGGCAACGTTCGCAGGGTTCCCTTTGCCGAGCAAGATGTAGTCCAGCGCCTCGATCGTCATGTTGTCTGGGCCTATTTTCTCCAGGTTGACGAACTTGCTGATGTTGTAGTATGCCATGTAGATGGTGGAGTCGCTCAGCGTCTCAACGATCCAGTCCTTGTCCCAAGGGAGCTTCGTCCCCATGCCAGAGCGCCGAGCGCATGGCCAGTCGTTGAGCCACTCGATGGTGGAGTAGAACCACTGGCGCGCCTCTTCGGGGTAGACGGCCGCCCTCTCCACCACCAGCCTCGCCTTTGCCTTCCATGCTGGGTCCGAGTAGTTCAGGAACCACTGGTTCTCCAGGATCTTGACGTAGCACCTGGTGGAGCAACGGCAGACCACCTTCTCGGGTAGCTCCCACATCTTGCCGAGTCTGGCAGTCTTGGCCATCAACTCCAGGGCCTTCGCCTTCGCCCCTTCCACCGTCATGCCTGCCAAAGGTCCGGAGGCGTGAGTGAGGACCCCGGTGTGGAATTCAGCGCTGTACACCTCCTCGGTCGCGGTGTCCAGGTTCGGGTCCATCGAGTCCTTGATGGCATGGCGCTTGACCGCGTCTTCCGCCGGGATCTGGGAGTAGCCCTTCACTGTCAGGATGGGGATTGGGGCCAGCTTGTCAGCGATCTCCTTGATCTGCCGGGGCACTGGTATCCTTCCTTCCTGGATGTCGCGCAGGGCCATGAGGTCGTAGGGGGCGTGAGCGGGGACACTGTACACCACACCGGATGCAATCGAGTCGTCGACGAACTTCCCGGGCAGGATTGGTAGGGACTTGCCCGTCAGCGGGGCCATGGCGTACCTTCCGACGAGGTCAGAGCCCTTGAAGGACCGAACCGGGACCACCTCGTGCTTCTGCTCGGCGAGTTTGGTGAGGGATGCAGAGCTGACTATCCAGAGCTCGCCGTCTACGCGCGCTTCGCTGTACTGTGAGTCTGGGTTTACCCAGAGGTTCGTGACACCATAGATTGTCTCAGGGCGGAGGGTGGCCGTCACGAGCGCAAACTCCCCCAGGTGGAACTTGATCAGGTTGAACTCCTCGGGTGAGACTCCTTCTCCCTCCATCCTGTCATGGTCACCTGTGGGGCTCATGTCGAAGGGGCACCAGACTACCGGGTGAGTCCCCTGGACTACGTAGCCAAGCTCCCTCAGGTGCAGATACTGCCACTCTACGAACCTCCTGAACGCAGGGTCTACTGTCCGGAACTCCCGCCTCCAGTCGATGGAGAAGCCCGTGTCTTTCATGACCTGGCGGCTCACTTTGGTGTAGTAAGAGGCCAGGTACTCAGGCTCGACGAACTTCTCAGCCTCTGCCTCTGGGACGCCGTCAGCGGCAAACGCCCTCTTCGCTGAGGGGTCGCCCTGCTTGAGCCTCTGGCTCATGCCTACGATTGTCTTCCCCGTCCAGTGCCAGGCCCAGGGGAAGAGGACGTTGTACCCCTGGAGGCGCTTGAAGCGAGCGTAGAACTCCACCCGGGCTGCCGTGAAGGCGGTCCCGACGTGGACCGCTGCGTTCATGTATGGGAAGGGGACCGTTACGAACACTTTCTTCTTGCCCGCGACGGGGTCAGGCTCGAAGACTCGCCTGTCGTTCCATACCTTCAGCCAGTACCTTTCTCTGGACAACATGCGGCTCAACTCTGGGCCGCAGGCTCGAGGCTCTCGGCCAGCGATGCGGCTTCGTCTATCTTATCGACAAGCGGACCGCCACCTTGCGCAAAGACAGGTGACCCTCCCCCCGAACCTCCCAGGACGGGCGCCAGCTTTCTGACGATTTCGGCTGCGGAGTAACCCGCCTGCTTCGCAGAAGCGCCGGTGAAGCACACGATCCGGGCGGACCTGCCGGCGGAGAACAAGGCCAGATAAATCAGTGACGGTTCTGACGAGACGCTCTTCTGGCCCTGAGCAATAATCTGCTCCTCGCCAACGGGAGGATTCTTGGCGACGTAAAGCTTTGCCCCCCTGAGGCTCTTGGCGGAGGAGCCTATGCCAGCCGAGGACATCTCGACGAGCCTCTGGCCCAGGCTCTTCTCGCGTGTCCGCGATGCCTCCAGTTCGCCGAGGAGGGTCCTGGCAACCTTCGGCAGGTTCTCCCTCTGGGTGCCGAGCGCGAGGGACAGCTCCTGCAGCTCCGAGTCCATCCTGTGCATGTACTCGATGGCCGCCTCTCCGGCCACGAACTCCAGCCTCTCTACACCGTCCTGGACACGCTCCGCCTTCGTTATCTTGATCAGGCCGACCTCCCCTGTGGTCTTTGCGTGGGTGCCGCCGCAGGCCTCCACGTCCCACCCCCCGATGTCTACCACGCGGACAAGCTTCCCGGCAACGACCCCGCCCTGGTAGAGCCTGAAGCCGTACTTCCTCTCTGCGACCCTCCTCGGCATGAAGGTGTTCTTCACGCGCAGATCCTTCCGCACAACCTCGTTGGCGAGGTCCTCAATCTCCTGGACCTCAGCCTCGGTGAGGTGCGCGAAGTGTGTGATGTCTATCCTGCCGTAGTCCTCCTCCTTGAAGGCAGAGTGTTGCCAGACCCAGGGGCCAAGGACCTGCCTGGACGAGCCGTTGACGATGTGGGTGGCGGTGTGGATCTGAGTCACTCTCCTCCTTCTCCTCGCATCGACGTGGCACTTCACCAAGGCCCCCGCCTTCGGCGCCCTTCCCTCGACGCTGTGGATGACGACGTCTCCGTACTTCTCGATGTCCACCACCCTCGCATCAGCGATGGTCCCCCTGTCTGGCTCCTGCCCTCCGCCGCGCGGGTAGAACACGGTTCTGTTTAGGACGACGAACTTGCCGTCGAAGATCTTTTGCACCTTCGCCGTGAAGTCCAGCGGGGCGGCCTCCTCGTAGTACAAGAGCTTCGTGGCAGGGATTCCCCGCGTGTCGAACTGCGGCGCCGGCTCATCCACCTTCCTCGTCAGATGCCTCGCCTGAACCTTCTCGTAGAATCCCTCCGGGAGCGTGACCTTTGCGCCGGCTTCAATGAGCTGCTCTGGTGTGACTCCGTCGGAGTCGTAGAGCTTGATCATGTCGTCGACGGACAACTGCTTCCCCTCAGACGAAATCGTGGAGACTAGCTTCGAGACCCTCTCTGCCGACGAAGTGAACCTCGCCTCCTCCACCTTCAGGACCTCCGTCACGTCCGAGCGGTGCTCCTCCAGCTCCGGGTACATCCCCTTCAGCTGCTCTATGTGCCAGGACACCAGGGTCGGGATGTCCAGCTTGAAGCGGTAGTAGTCTATGAAGTTCCTCGCCCTCCTGTAGATCATCCTGAGGTTGTAGCCTCCCCCCGAGTTGCTCGGAAGCATGCCGTCCGCTATGGCGAAGAGGAGGCTTCTCGAGTGGTCTGCGATGGCATACATCGCCTCAAGCGCTCCGAACTGCTTGGTGAGGGATGAGACTTCTGTGCCGAGGGCCTTCGCAATCCTGATCCTGGCATCGTCGAGGTCTGCGTACTCGTCCAAGTTGATGTCTCCCGCAAGGGCAGCGTACTGCTGGAACAGGGCCTCGTCGTAATCGATTCTATTCTCCTCCTTCATCTTCCGGAGGACGGGCGTGAAGTAGGCGTCGTAGGCGGTGGGGGTGCCCTGGCTCAGCCATGTGAAGCGCTCTAGGCCCGCGCCCATGTCGACCACTCCTTCTTTCAGAGGGACGTACTTCTCGGGTGTCCCCTCGAAGGCCGTAAACACTGCGTTCCCGGTCTCCAAGCCGCGGACGTTGTATTGAAGGGAGTAGCCGAAGGCCCCGTACCCCATCCAGACATCTTCGTCAAAAGTGATTTCTTCCTTGGCGATACCGAAGCTCCTTGTAAGCAACTGGAAGTCAAGGTCGATGGTTCGGTCCTTCCAGTACCCCTCCCTGTTGGCCAGTGCAGTCTGGCCTATCATGCAGAACGAGGTGCCGTGTTTGCCGTTGACACCCACGGTGGGGACGTCGTTGAACCTGAGGCACATCTGAGGCACTACTAGCGGGTTGGTCGGGAGCTCGAAGACGACCTTTCCTCCCTCGACCCTCTGGAAGTCGATAATCGAGGCCACCGTGAAGTAGAGGTCGGGCCTCCACCTGCTGACCACGGGATACCGCTTGACGATGGCATGACCGTTCTTCGCGAAGAAAGACTCGACCGCCTTCCAGGCCTCGACGTAGCCGAACTTCCTGGAGGTCGGGGGCCTGCCGATGAACGTGTACGGGGAGCAAGGCTGGTCGTCGCACCTGTTCCTCCCTGCGTCGAGTGTCCAGAAGAACTTCCCGCAGTTCTCGCACTTCTTCCGGACGTATCCTTCCCTCTTGAACAGGTCGACCAGGTAGTAGCGCTTATAGTCTGCTGAGAACTTCGCTCTCAGGGCCTGTTTTTTGTCGTTCAAGGGGAGACCACTCGCTTTCTGGAGTCTTTCCCCTGAGTAGATAAAGATGGGATGGAGACACCCGCTCGGATTGGCTCAGGAGATATCCATCAGGAAAGCGAATGAGAGCGAACTGCCCCAGATTAAGCAGTGGGCAATCGAGGAGCTACCCGCGGAACTGGACGATGACGAACTGAGGTTCGCGAAGGAGGCTAAGGAGACGTTTGGGAGGCGGCTGGACAACCTGCTTGCCAGAGGTGGGAACGAGTTCTACGTAGCCCAGGTCGGGGCTGACGAAGGCATTGCAGGCTATCTCTGGTTCGGAGTCTCCGAGAGGCCCTTCAGCGGCATGGATATCGGGTGGATATTCGACATTATGGTGTTCCCTGAGCACAGGGGGAAGGGCGTGGGGGAGGCGCTCATGAGGCACGCGCTGAAGGTGAGCAGGGAAAGGGGCTTCGGCCAGACCGGTCTGATGGTCAACCAGAAGAACAGGGTCGCCTGGTCTCTCTATGAAAAGCTCGGCTTCCAGACCGAGTACCGGGTGATGAACAGGAGGGAGGGCGAGCCCCGCGATTTGCGTTCAAACAGTTATATACGGAACTGAGACCGCCTGCCTGCGAAATAGCATGGAGTACGTTTACGCTGCCCTCCTGCTTCACAAGCTGGGGAAGCCCGTAAGTGAAGAGAACCTGACAAGCGTGGTCAAGGCCACGGGTGCCGCCCCCGACGAAGTGAAGATCAAGGCTCTCGCTTCTGCCCTCAGTGAAGTCAACATCGACGAGGCTCTGAAAAACGCAGCGACTATGGCTGCCGCACCTGCGGCTGCAGCTGCTGCGGCTCCGGGAGCACCCGCTGCCAAGGCGGAAGAGAAGCCGAAGGAAGAGGAGAAGAAGGAAGAAGAGGCTCTACAGGGTCTCGCTTCGCTCTTCGGTTAGAAGAGACCAAACCAGTAATAGTTTCCTAAAGCGCCAGCGTGAGCCATGCACCCAGGTCGGCCAGTTGGGGACGAGGGCCGTTCGGAAGGATCTGCCTCGGCAGCAGTTTTGGTCTTACTCGCTGAGGCCCTTCTTCTTGGCCTCTGCTGTGAGCGCCGCCGCTTCCGCTTCCGCCCTCCCGAGGATCATGGGGGCTGACTCCTTGGTCACGAAGCCTGCTTCCACGGCGACGGCCACTGCTTCACGGTACGCCTTCGCGATGATGTCGGGTGCGGTCTCCTTGGTGACGTAGCCGATAAGTATCGAGAGCCCCCTCGCCGAGCCGTAGGCGTCGATCAGACTCTGCCTGTACTTCTCGAGGTCTATGGCCACGAGGTCTCCCGCGTAGATCAGGCCGTCCTCGTAGGCGAGTGCGATCGTCAGTCCCGCGCGAATCGGCTTGATGTTCAGCTTCGAGAGCAGGCTGGCCAGCTTGGGTGTGACCTCTGCGCCCTTCTTCAGCGCCACGGAGTCTCTGTTGACCCAGATGCTGCCGCCTTCGATCTTCGTCGAGATACCCGCCTCCCTGAACTCGCTGAGCACGGGCCCTGCCGGAAGGCTGGTGTTCCCTGCCGGGACCATGATGTCGTTTGGGGCCTTGTCGCCAGCGCGGGCGTGGAGGTAGACGTGGCTCTTGTCAAGCGTGAGGAAGAGCTTGAACGGGTCGTAGGTGGAGAAGATCAGGGCGTTCTGGCCGGTGAGGTGTGAGAGGAGCTGGTCTGCGTTCTTGATCCCGGCGTCCCTTAGGCCAAGAATCGCTAGCTTGTTCTTGACGACGTAGACCTCGGCGTGCCCCCTCAGTGCCTTTCTGACCGCCATGAGCTGGGTCGACCTGACCTTCGAAAGGGTGGTGACCGCTATCACGGGGTACTTTCTTGCAAGCTCCGTGACCTTCTCGACCGTCTGCGCCTTCTTGGGATTGTGCTTTTTCTGGACCTGAACTGTCTCGCTCATTTCAGTCCACCGCCTGCTTGGCCGGTTTGCCCATGGTCGTCTTGACCATAACGGTTCTGATGTTCTTGTCCCCATTCGGGAGCTTCTTTGACACGGCGTTGACTACCGCTACGATGTTGTCTGCTATCTCAGGCTCGGTGAGCTTGCTGTCCCCGACCTTCGCCATGACTCCGAGTGAGCCCCTGCCCCTGACCCTGACAGCCGTTCGCATCCTGTTGATCATTGCTTCGATGGGCGAGTTCGGTGGGACGGGGGTAGGGATCTTCCCCTTCGGACCGAGAGCCTGTCCGAGCACCTTGCCTATCCTGGGCATGAGCGCTGTGTCTGCGAGGAAGAAGTCGTAGGACCGGGCCAGCTTCTTCGCATCCCGCTTGCTTCCGCCGTAGTTCTCGAGCTGTGAAGGGTCCATGACCAGGTTGGCCTTTGCGTTCTTCGCCCTGACTGCTAGGTCGCCCGACCCGATGAAGCAGAGCCTCGCCTGCTTCGACGTTGGGTGCGGAAGGTAAACTATCTCGTTGATGTTCAGGTCAGTCTTCTTGGGATCGACCTCCTTCAGGCTAATCATTACTTCTACAGACTGGGTGAACTTGGTCTCCTTCGCCTGTTCTTTGCCCCTCTTGGCAAGCTCTGCGAGCTGCTGGTTTGAGAGCATCCTCCCTTCACGAATTCCTTGCCGAGCCTTGGAACATCGGTTAAAAGCGTTATGTCGGCCAGGCCTGGCAACACCGGCACCTCACCACTAAAGGCTGGGGAGATTGAGGGCTGAGACGGCAAATTGGGGTCTGGGCAGCATCCGTGGGAGATAGCGTGGCGCAGCGGCAGATGGCCGGGCGTTTCGCGGCCACTTCCTGCCGTCGTTGACTTCGCCAGCTATCTGCGAACGAACGGTATGAAGAGGATCCTCGACATTGGGGCTGGCAGTGGGAGGCACACCGTCTATCTCGCCAGTTTGGGGTTTCAGCTGGTGGCGCTGGACGTGTCGGACACGGCCCTCGAGATACTAGGGGGCATTGCTGATGAGAAGAAGCTGGGGAACGTGACACTGGTCAGGCACGAGATGCGGCACCTCCCGTTCCCGGCCGGGTATTTCGACGGTCTTGTCTGCACCAACGTCATGCATCATGGGTTGTCGAGTGACGTGAGGCGCTCGTTCGAAGAGGCAAGGAGGGTCGTGAGGAAGGGAGGCGCTGCTCTGTTCGTCGTGGTCTCCGACAAGGACTCCAGACTAGGGACAGGAAGGAGACTCGAGGCGAAAACGTACGTCTTCACCAAAGGGGAGGAGAAGGGGATAGTTCATCACTTCTTCGGGGAGAGGGAGTTCCGGACGCTGCTGGGTGGGTTCAGAATTGTGAAGGTCTGGGAGGAGATCCTCAATGAGGAGGAGGGGACGAGAGCCCATTTGTACGCTGTTGCAAGGAAGAGGTAGCACTAGCTACCGTAACTTTGAGTCCCACTTTCCGGCGTCTATCTCTTTCATGAACTCCCTGGCGTCCATCCCCTCTACTTTGACCCCCATGCTGACGCAGCTCCCTACGACCTCCTTGGCGGCTGACTTGACGCTCGCTGCATAGGAGCCGGCTATCTTGCTCTTGGCGATGCTGATCACCCTGTCTATCGTCAGGTCCCCGACGAGATCCGTGTTGGGCTTCGCGGACCCCTTCGGTATTCCAGACTCCTTTGCTATCAGGGCAGAGGTGGTCGGAGTGCCGACGGATATCGTGAACTGCTTGGTCTCCTTGTCGACCTCGACCTTCACCGGCACCCTCATGCCTTTGAAATCTCCAGTCTGTTTGTTGATCTCGTTGACGATGCCCAGGACGTTCACGCCGAGGGGACCAAGGGCAGGGCCAAGAGGAGGACCAGCGCTCGCCTCCCCGCCGGTTACCAGGACGTTGATGATCTGCTTTTCACCCATCGTCTATCACTTCGGCTGCTCCGGCTTCGCTCGTTCCACAAGCTTGGTGAAGCTCGCGTCTATGGTTATGGGCATTGCGAATGCGGTGTCGAGCAGGGTGACCACGACCTCCTGCTTCTCCTTCTCCACCCTCGTTATCTTTGCCCTCATGGTCTTGAACGGGCCGGCGACTATCTCGACCGTGTCCCCCTCGTTCAGCTCGGCGACCATGGACTTCGTGACCAAGTACTTCTCGATGTCAGAGTACTGCATCATTCCTGGGATCTTGCTCCTGACGTGCTTGAAGCCCTGGATACTCTCGTCGACCACTTGGCTGTTGGGCGCCTCGAAGAGGACGTACCCCTTCCAGGTGTCAAGGGCGAGTACCGAGTAGATCGGCTTCTTCTTCTGCATTGCCCTGTTGGCCACGAAGGTGGCCACGGTCTTCTCCTGACCTCCGGTGGTCTTCACCGGGAAGATGGAGCTGCTTCTCTCTTGCTCGCTCAAAACCGACACTTCGGAAAGTGCCCGAATTTTGTTGGCCTAATAACCTTTGTTTTCATTGGCACCGACCAGGAAACCATTGCGTCTACCCAATGGGAGTTTCGCATGGGAGTGAATCCCGAAGGAATCCGCGAGGCTACAACGGCCATGTCGTCAGACTTGCGCACGGTTTTTGTATGAGCCTCCATCCGTAGAGGCCTTCATCTTTGGAGAACGAACGCAGACTCGCCGCAATCATGTTCACGGACGTCGTTGGATACGCTGCCCTCACCCAGAAAGATGAGGCGCTCGCGATGAAGCTCCTCGAGGAGCACCGCGCCCTAGTCAGGCCGCACTTCGCAAAGCACGGTGGGAGGGAGGTGAAGACCATAGGAGACGCGTTCCTCGTGGAGTTCGGAAGCGCGCTGGAGGCTGTCAGATGCGCCTTCGACATCCAGCAGTCCGTACGCGATTTGGCTCGCAGTCGTCCAGCAGACGGAAGGGTTGAGCTCCGCATTGGGATACACCTCGGGGACGTCATCCACAGCCAGGGCGACGTCTACGGAGACGCAGTGAACGTAGCCTCCCGGATAGAGCCCCTGGCCGCCGCTGGAGGCATCTGCATCAGTGAAGAGGTTTACAGGCAGGTTAGGAACAAGCTCGAGTTCCCCATGGTAAGCCTCGGGGCGAGGGAGCTGAAGAACATGGGGGAGGCCGTGGAGGTGTTCAGCGTGGTCCTCCCCTGGGAGAGGCAGGAGGCGGCGAGCCAGAGCCACGACAGGGAGAGGGTGGCCGTCCTCCCCTTCGCCAACATGAGCCCCGACCCAAACGACGAGTACTTCGCGGATGGAATGACCGAGGAGCTAATCACTTCGCTCTCAGGGGTGAAACAGTTCACCGTCATCGCCAGGACCTCAGTCATGAGGTACAAGGGATCGCAGAAGGGTGCTTCGGACGTGGGCAAGGAACTTGGTGTGGGGAGCCTTCTCGAAGGGAGCGTAAGGAAGGCAGGCAACAGAGTGAGGATAACGGCACAGCTTGTCGACACGGCGACAGAAGGGCACCTCTGGGTGCAGAACTACGATAGGAACCTCGACGACATATTCGCGGTCCAGAGCGAGATAGCTGAGAAGGTCGCCGGGGAGCTGAAAATCCAGCTTCTACAGTCAGAGAAGAACACATTGGAGAAAAAGCCGACGGAGAACATGGAGGCCTACACGCTCTACTTGAGGGCGAAGCAGCTGTCTCACCAAGGTTCCGAAGCCGGTCATATGGAAGCTAGCGCACTGCTTGAGAAGGCCCTGTCTCTCGACCCGTCGTTCGTCCTGGCCTATGCCCAGCAGGCTTACGACTATCGTAGGTCTTCCATTCAGGGAGATTACACCACGGCGACAGGCAAAGCAGAGGTCGCCGCGAAGAAGGCCATCGAGTTGGGGCCCGGATATGCCGAGGCGCACATCGCCATGGCCGAGGCCCACATGGCGTTGGACAGGCTGGACGAGGCCCGCCGAGAAATGCAGAGGGCGGTCGAAATCAATCCGAACCTATCCGAAGCCTACATGGCGCTGACGGAAAACCACACGACGTTCGGCAGGTTTGACGAAGCCCTCTCCTGTGCTCGCAAGGCCTCAGACCTAGATCCCCTGTCGAACGAGGCCAGGGAGCGCATGGCCTGGACGCTCCGGGTCGCAGGCAGGCCGGACGAGGCGCTCCAGGAGTACGAAATGCTGAAGGAGCTTGGTGCACGCGGGGCAGAGCTCTACGTCAACACGTCCCTGTGCTACCTTCAGAAGAGCGACTTGGCCAGAGCCGCAGACGAGTTGACTCAGGCAAAGAAGCTCTCCCCGGACGGCGTTACGGTGAGAGGAGGCTGGGGTATGCTCTACGCCAAGATGGGGAAGAGGCATGAGGCCGAGGCAGAGCTGGAACAGCTCTCGAGGGTCGCAACGGATTGGGGCAAGTGGTTTTCCCAACTGTGGGTTCGCAACGCGCTCGGCGACCTGGACGCGGCATTCGACGCCCTCATGAATCTGGCTGAGATTCATGGCTGGCCGTACGCCGTGAAGTTTGACCCACTCCTCGAGCCTCTGCAGAGCGACCCGCGATTCAAAGAGTTCTGTCTGAAGGTCGGACTACCCCCGTAGCTGTCACCAGCGGCCAGTGCAATTAGAGGTCTACGTCATACGAGAAATCAGTGGAACCAAGCTGGTAGCCGCCTCAAGTGCCGCAGGCCACGCTGAGGTGTCAGCAGAAGCGTCTGGTGAGGGTTTCTGAACAGGGCCTGGGCGTGCCAAGGGACTCGACGCGGCTTAGTGGAAGGCGAAGGTCCCGATGAGCTTGATGAGGAACCCTATGGCTCCGACCACGCCCATGCCCAGGGCTACGAGCTTGAGGTAGAGGGTGAACTCGTCCCTGTCGCTCTTGTGGGCCAGCTTGAATATCGCGTTGGCTGATTTGAAGAAGTCTCGGACGCCCATGGTCGAACCATCGAGGCGACCCTGGCAATCCGCTTATATGCTTAGTGCCGTCCCGCTTCATCGGTTTAATGGGGGTGGCCAGCCCGCCGTTCATAGCCGGAATCGGGGACCTGGGGATGATAAGTCCACAGGGCGAGCCGGCTACCGTTATCCTCGCTTCGACCACCGACCTCGCCTCGCGGACCCTTGCAGACGCTCTGGTGGAAGGAGAAGGTTTCAGGTCAACAGGAGTCAGCCTGTTGGGCAACCCGGTGCAGCAGAAAGACTCCTATCTCCTGGCCCGTTTCGAGGGGGCGATCGTTAATCCGCCGGCGCTGGACGACTACTTCAACCCCCAGGCGTACATCTTCCTTTCCCGACACAGTGCAGAGTCAGGCATAGCCTCGCTCACCGCTCATACGACCGGAAACTTCTCGTCCGAGGCCAAGTTCGGAGGGGCAGGAAGAGAGCTTGCGCGCGCGGACCCGTCGCTTCTGAAGAATTACCTCGCCGCCCTATGGAGGCACAGGGCCGAGGTGGCTGACTACCAGGTCACCATGGAGGCTACTCATCACGGCCCCACCTCTCTGCAGAAGCCCGTCCTATTCGTGGAGCTGGGATCGTCCGAGAAGTACTGGGGTGACAAGAAAGCAGCATCTGTGGTCTGCAAGGCGCTGATGGAGAGCTTGCGGCAGAAGGCCATATGGAGCAAGGTGGCGATCGGGTTCGGAGGCACCCACTATTCGGAGAAGTTCACCAAGCTGCTGATAGAGGGGGACGTGGCGTTTGCTTTCATCGCTCCGAAGTACGCCCTCGAGCATCTGGACGAGAGGATGGTGGGGCAGATGATTCAACGCTCGACCGCTCCCGTGCGATACGCTGCCCTTGACTGGAAGGGAATGGGGCCGCACAAGGAGAAGGTGGTCTCTCTCGTTAGGCAGTACGGGCTGGAAGAGATCAGGCTGTGAGCGACGCGTACCTCTTATTGTCCAACACGAGGAAACAGAGGAGCGCCTTCTCCGTGTGAATCCTGTTCTCCGCCTCGTCGAAGACTACAGAGTGGGCTCCGTCAATCACCTCGCTGGTGACCTCCTCTCCCCTGTGGGCAGGGAGGCAGTGCATGAAGACGGAGTCTTTCCTGGCCTTGGAGACGAGCGCCCTGTTGACCTGATACTTCGGGAAGAACGCCTGCTCCCTGCGGAGCTTGTCCGCCTCTTCGCCCATGGACACGAAGGTGTCGGTGATGACGCAGTCCGCCCCTGAAACGGCGGTCATCGGGTCGCTGATGATCTTTATGCTCGCACCGGTCGCCTTGGCCATTCTTGAAGCGAGCCTGAGTACCGATTCGGGCGGCTCGAAGCCACTGGGGATTGCCGCGACGAACTGGATTCCAGACTGGGCGGCGCCGATGGTCCACGAGTTGCAGACGTTGTCTCCGTCTCCTACCCAGGCCACCCTCAGCCCCTTCAGCTCCCCTTTGTGCTGCCGCAGTGTGAGCAGGTCAGCCAGTATCTGCACAGGATGATGCAAGTCGCTGAGCCCATTGATGACAGGCACACTTGATGACGCAGCGAGACGCTCGAGGTCGGTGTGCTTGTACACCCTCGCCATCAGACAGTGGACGTAACGGGAGAGCACGTGCGCCGTGTCTTCCACGGTCTCCCCCCGTCCGAGCTGCAACTCATTGGAGCTCAGGCTGATAGCGCTGCCTCCGAGCTCGCTTATCGCGACCTGGAAGCTTACTCTGGTTCTTGTGCTTGGCTTCTCGAATATCAGGGCGACGGTCTTGCCAGAAAGGGCCTTCGACCCTAGGCCTCTCCCACGGTGCAGCTTCAGCCGTTCGGAGAGGTCCAGCACGGACGTCAGGTCTTCAGGCGTGAACTCTGCCAGCGTCAGGAAATCTTTCCCTTTCATATCCCGCCACCCTGTCCTAGGGCATCCAGCTGCAGTATGGCCTCTTTCAACACTTCTG
>Ga0335079_10001226_pt1 | contig 29270 bp, 29 predicted proteins | sample Lox_Sample_33_FD_206719 | JGI IMG/M metagenome (GOLD analysis project Ga0335079, IMG submission 206719) | Soil microbial communities from Loxahatchee National Wildlife Refuge, Florida, United States - Lox_Sample_3.3 | ecosystem: Environmental > Terrestrial > Soil > Wetlands | place: USA...
CTGATGGATTTCATCAGCATCCTCACCGTCGGGACCATCGGGTTCACCAACGTCTATTTTTCCCTCCGCTACAGCCGGCAGCTTGATGAGCAGCGCCGGCAGCTCCTGGCGCTGAACACGATCGCCGAGGCGGTCACGCGCGTGGTAGAGCTCGACGTCGTCCTCCGCACCGCGCTGGACAGGATCACGGAGCTGCTCGGGGCCGACTACGGCTGGATTTACATGAAGGAGGGGGACGCCCCGGTCATGAAGTGCGCGCGGGGGACGTCGCTTCCCTTCTCCCCCCTCCACGAGCGGAACGGGGCGGGGGGAGACCCCGGCTGGCTCGGCACGGGGAGAGTACACCGGGAACGGCTCGACGAGGAACCCGGGGAGATCGACTCCGCGCTCAAGGCGCTCGGGATCCAGTTCTGGGCCTCTGTCCCCCTGAAGGGAAAGGACACGGTGGCGGGCGCGCTCATAGTCGCGGGACGACAGTACGACACGTTCACCGGCAAGCAGGCCGAGCTGGCCGAGGCCTTCGCCAACCAGATCAGCGTCGCCCTCAACAACGCCCAGCTCTTCGAGCGGCTGAAGCAGTCCGAGAAGCAGTACGTCGACCTGTTCGAGAACGCGCCCGATATCTACCTGAGCGTGTCGCGCGGCCACATCGTCCTGGGATGCAATACCATCGGGGCCGCCATGCTCGGCACGAAGAAGGAGGACCTGATCGGGCGGCCGTTCGAGCGCCTCTTTGCCGGGGAAAGGCGCGACGCCGTCCGGCAGCTCGTGGACAGCATGTTCGCCGAGGGCCGAGGGCTCCGCAACGCGGAGGAACAGATGGTGCGGCCCGGCGGGCAGGAGTTCCCCGTGACGCTCAATGCATCGCTGGTGTTCGACGAGAAGGGGGCCACGGTCAACGCGCGCATCGTCGCGCGCGACATCTCGGAGAGGAAGATGATGGAGGCCGCGCTCCTCCACGCGCAGAAGATCGACAGCATCGGCAACCTCGCCGGGGGGATCGCGCACGATTTCAACAACATCCTGGCTGCGGTCCTGGGCTCCGCCTCGATCATGCGCCGCCGCCTGACCGAGAAGTCGAAGCTCTACAAGTACGTGGCGATCATCGAATCGTCCGCGCGGCGGGGATCGTCGCTCACCCGGCAGCTCCTCACGTTCGCCCGGAAGACCGAAACCAACGTCGCGCCGGTGGACCTCAATACGCTGATCGAGGAGACGCTCCACCTCTTCCAGCGGAGCGTGACGAAGGAGATCGACGTGGTCACGCACCTGACGGCGGAATCGGTCACCGTCAACGGGGACGACGGCCAGCTCCAGCAGGCCCTGCTGAACATCTTCCTCAACGCGCGCGACGCGATGCCGGAGGGAGGGACGCTGACCATCGCCACCGCGGTGACGATCGCCGACGCCCACACCGTGAGCCAGTTCTCTTCCATCAAGCCGGGTCCATTCGTCGTCATCACGATCACGGACACGGGTCGCGGCATCGAGCGGAGCATCCAGAACAGGGTGTTCGAACCGTTTTTCACGACGAAGGACTCCGGGACGGGACTCGGCCTCTCGGTCGTCTACGGCGTCGTCCAGAGCCACGGGGGGTTCATCAACCTCGAAAGCGAAGTGGGCCAGGGGAGCACGTTCAGCGTCTACCTCCCGCGTGCGTCGGCCCTCCCCGTCTCCGCCGCCCGGCAACGGCGCCAGCGCGTGCCGCACGGGCGGGAGAACATACTCATCATCGACGACGAGATCAGCGTCTGCGAGATCGCCCGCGACATGCTCGCCGGGCTCGGCTATACCGTGTACGTGGAGCACGACGGGAAGTCCGGCGCCGATCTCTACCGCATCCGGCAGGCAATGATCGACCTGATCCTTCTGGACATCAACATGCCCGTAATGGGGGGAAAACAGGCGTTCGAAGTGCTGCGCGCGATCAACCCGCGCTGCCGGATCATCATCGTGACCGGCTACGGCAGGGAGGGGGTCGAGACCTCGAAATTCTCCAGCCAGGTCAACGGCTTCATGCAGAAGCCGTTCCAGCTCGAGATGCTGGCGCTCAAGGTGCGCGAGGTGCTCGATGACCGCAAGGGCGCCACCGCGGAGGCGGCGACGGCATGAACACGTTCTTCCAGGACCTGAGGCGGGCGCGTGAAGAGAAGAAGCTGAGCCTGGCGGACATCGCCGACAGGACGCTGATCAATCTCCGCTACCTGGAGGCGCTGGAGCGGGGTGAGACTTCGATCCTTCCCGAAGCGTACGTCCGCGCGTTCATCAGGGAGTACGCCTCCGCGATAGGCCTCGACGGCGCGGAGACGCTGCGCCGGTTCGACCAGATCCGCCGCCCCGCGCCTGAGCCGCCGATCCCCTCGCGGACGCCCCCTCCCGTCCAGGCGCCGAAGAAACCGCCGTTCTCGCTTGCCGCCTCTTCGCTCCTCACACCGCGCATGGCGACGATCGCCGCGGGCGCCGTGATCGTGGCCGTCGCCGCCGTGCTCGGCTGGAACCTCTTCTCCCCGGGATCCCCGGCGCCGGTCACGGAGATACCGTTCCAGAACGTCGTGCGGGAGGCGGAGGCGGTCACGGAGGCGGCGCACCCGCCGCCCCCCCCGCCGGTACGGCACGTCGACAGCCTGACGCTCTCCGCGTCGGTGAGCGACACGCTCTGGATGACGATCACCGTGGACAGCCTCCCGCCGCACGAGTACATTTTCCATCCGGGCGCGAAAGCCACGTGGCACGCCGCCGACAGGTTTCTTCTCACGCTCGGGAACGCGGGGGCCGTGTCGTTCGCGCTCAACCAGAAGTCCCTCGGCGCGCTGGGGCGGCGGGGGAGCGTCATGAGAAACGTCCCCCTGACACGACAGACACTGGCCGGCCGCTAGACATGCCCGCTCCCCCCCAGAAGGCCGCCCGCCGCGCCGAAGCCCTCCGCAGGGAGCTTCACGACCACGACTACCGCTATTACGTTCTCGCCGAGCCGGTGATCGCCGACGAGGAGTACGACCGCCTGATGCGCGAGCTGCAGGAGCTTGAGACGGCGTACCCCGCGCTGCGCACGAACGACTCCCCCACGCAGCGCGTGGGGGGAGCCCCCACGAAGCAATTCGCGTCGGTCACGCACGACCCGCCGATGCTCAGCCTTGCCAACACGTACAACGAAGAGGATATCCGGGATTTCGACCGCCGCGTGCGGGAGCTCCTGGAAGGGGAGCCGCCCGTCTACGTCGCCGAGCTGAAGTTCGACGGCGTCGCGATCGCGCTGAAATACCGGGGGGGAGCACTCATCCAGGGCGCAACGCGGGGGGACGGAACGCAGGGAGACGATATCACCAACAACCTCCGGACAATCCGCTCGATCCCCCTGTCGCTCAGGGGGACCGGGAAGACCCCGCAGGCGATCGAGGTCCGGGGGGAAGCCTTCATGGAGCGGGAGGAATTCAACGCCATGAACGCAGCCCGGACCGCCGCGGGGGAAAAAACCTTCATCAACCCCCGGAACGCGACGGCGGGTACGCTCAAGATGCAGGACCCGAAGATCGTTGCGGCCCGGCCGATCAGGATGTTCGCGTATTTCCTCCTCGGCACGGAGAGCGCCCGCGGGCGCCACTCCGCCAACCTGGAAACGCTGCGGCGCCTCGGCTTCCCGGTCGACACGCACAGCAAGGTCTGCCGCACGATCGACGACGTGATCGCCTTCTGGAAGCGCTGGGAGGAGAAGCGGGACACGCTCCCGTACGACATCGACGGCATCGTCGTAAAGGTGGACAGCATCGCGCAACAGGACCGGCTGGGCACGATCGCCAAGAGCCCCCGGTGGGCCGTGGCGTTCAAGTTCGCCTCGCGCAGGGCGCAGACGGTCCTCAAGGGCATCCTCCTCCAGGTGGGCCGCGTGGGAACGATCACGCCGGTAGCGGACCTGGAGCCGGTGTTCGTGGGGGGAACGACGGTCTCGCGCGCGACGCTCCACAACATCGACTACATCCGGGATCTGGACCTGCGCGTGGGGGACACCGTGGTGGTGGAGAAGGGGGGAGACGTCATCCCGAAGGTGAGCGAGGCCGTCCCCGCCTTACGGCCGAAAGGGACGAAACCCTTCGCAATGCCGGGGACCTGCCCCGAGTGCGGCTCGCGCATCTACCGCGAGGAGGGGGAGGCGAACTACTTCTGCGAGAACGCCGAATGCCCGGCGCAGGTGCGTGGACGGATCGAGCATTTCGCACACCGGGGTGCGCTCGACATCGAGGGCCTGGGCGAGGCGGCGGTCGAGACGCTCGTTGCACTCGGGCTCCTGAAAAACGTCGCCGATCTCTACGCGCTCGCCGCAAAGAAAAAGACGCTGGTGGACCTGGAGCGCTGGGGGGAGAAGAGTACGCAGAACCTGCTCGACGCGATCGAGGCCAGCAAGCGCCAGCCGTTCCACCGGGTCATCTTCGGGCTCGGCATCCGCCATGTGGGCGCGGGCGTCGCGCGCGTGATCGCCGCGGCGTTTCCTTCCATCGACGCGCTCGCCTCCGCCGGCGAGGAGAAGCTCACCGTGACGCCGCAGGTGGGACCGACGATTGCCGGCAGCATCGTGCATTTCTTCGCGGACAGGCACAACAGGGAGATCGTCGCGCGGCTGAAACAGGCGGGTCTCACGATGGCCGGGGCCGCGCCGAAAAAGGGAGGGAAGCTCTCCGGGTCGACCTTCGTCCTGACCGGGACTCTCCCCTCATTCTCCCGGGAAGAGGCAGCGCGCCTCATCGAGGAGAACGGCGGCCGCGTGACCTCCTCCGTGAGCGCGAACACCACGTACGTCCTTGCCGGCGAGGACGCCGGCTCAAAGCTCGCGAAGGCGCGCGCCCTCGGCGTGAAGGTGATCGCCGAGGCCGATTTTCTGAAGATGATCAGGTAGGACACACATGCTCGAATCCCTCCGCCGCTCCCTCGGCATGCGCCTGGCGCGCTTTCACTTCCGCGCATCGCGCGACACGGTGATTTCCTTCGGCCATTCGATCGCCACATCGGACCGCGTGCTGGTCATCATGCCCCTCCTGGCCACGGAGGAGGCGGGACAGTCGCGCGTGCTGACATTTCTCCGCGAGCACTTTTACGAACCCGACATCACGGTCATCGCGCCGAAGGGGGGAACGCCCGTCGAGCGCGCGCTCCCGCGCTGCCATGTCCTGCGCATCGGCCGCGACGACTTCTCCGCCCTCTTCCTGCCGCGCCGGACGTTCCTGGCGAGCGTCGCGGAACGGACATACGACCTGGCGATCGACCTCAACCTTGACTTCCTGATGCCGTCCGCCTATATTTGTAAGGAAAGCAACGCGCGCGTGCGCACGGGGTTTTCGGCGCTCCATGCCGACACGTTTTTCAACTTCCAGGTGCGCGTGGAGGAAAGACACGACGGCGCGCGTGCATACGACCGCCTGGTGCAGTGCCTCCAGATGTTCTTCAGGGCAGAGGGAGTATGAACTTTGAAGTCCAGCACAACGGAACTTCGGCGACGCTGAAGCTGAAGCAGAAGAAACTCGATTCATCGATCGCTCCCGAGCTGAAGGGAGAGTTTCTCCTCCTGTGCAAGCCCAAGGTGGACTCCCTGGTGATCGACCTCGCGGAAGTGGACTTCTGCGACTCGAGCGGACTCAGCGCCCTGCTGATCGCCGACCGGAAGATGAAGGAGCACGGCGGAACGGTAAAGCTCATCCACGTGCACAAGAAGGTCTCCAGCCTCCTGAAGATCTCCATGCTGGACCGCCTCTTCGACATCCAGGAGTCCGCCGCAACACACTGACGGCGGCCCCGAGGCCGCCGCCAGGCTCACCCGCTTTTCTCCACCTTGATGAAGTTCGTCCCTCCCCGCGCGAAGAAGGGCTGCCCGGCGAGGAGCACCACGTATTCCCCCCGTTTCACCACCCCCTCGGCAAGGAGCGTTTCCTGCACGCGGGCGAGCGAGCGGTCTGAATCGTCCCCCAGGTTCTCCACCACCATTCCCCGCACGCCCCAGACGACGGCGAGGGATCGGAGCGTCCGGGCGCTGTCGGTGATCGCGATGATGGGGGGATCGGGCCTGTAACGCGCGATCACGCGAGCCGTCTGCCCGGAATTTGTCACCGTCACGATCGCCGCGGCGCGCATCTGCGTGGCCAGCATGCAGGCGGAGCGGCCGAGCGCGTCGTGCCTGTCCGCGACGCCCGGCTTCGCATCCGCGATGATCCGCCGCCGTGCCGGCATTTCCGATTCCACCTTCCGGATGATCCGGTCCATGATGCGGACCGCCTCCACCGGGTACTTTCCCACGGAGGTTTCGCCGCTGAGCATCACCGCGTCGCCGCCGTCCAGCACGGCGTTGGCAACGTCGCTCGCTTCCGCCCGGGTGGGGCGCGGGCTCTCGATCATCGATTCGAGCATCTGCGTGGCGACGATGACGGGCTTTCCGGCGCTGTTGCAACGGGCGATGATCATCTTCTGCAGCATCGGCACGTCCTCCGTGGGAAGCTCCACCCCCAGGTCCCCGCGGGCCACCATGATCCCGTCCGCGGCGCCGATGATCTCGTCGATGTTGGCGACCGCCTGCGGCTTCTCGATCTTGGCGATGATCAGGGGACGGTCCCCGGCCGCCCTGCGCCCGGCGATCGCCTCGCGCAGCTCCCGCACGTCGTCCGCGGTCCGGACGAACGAGAGCGCGACGTAGTCCACCCCCGCGGCGAGCCCGAATTCCAGGTCGGCGACGTCTTTCCCGGTGAGCGAAGGGGCGCTCACGGCGACGCCCGGGAGGTTGATCCCCTTGTGGGATGAGAGCCTCCCCCCCACCACCACCTCGCACTCCACCTCGGTGCCGGCGACGCGGCGCACGGTGAGGCGCATCTTGCCGTCGTCCAGGAGAATATCCGATCCTGCACGGACGTCGGCGGGGAGCGCCGCGTATGTCGTCGACACGCGTCCCGGCCCGCCGGTGATCTGCTCCGTGGTGATCACGAGCGTCTCCCCTTTCCGCAGCTCGATCGAGCCGACGCCGAGCTCGCCGATCCGGATCTTGGGCCCCTGCAGGTCCTGCAGGACGGAGACGGAAGCGCCCGCGCGGGCGACCGCCTCCCGCACGCACGCGAGCACGGCGCCCTGCTCTTCGTGCGTACCGTGCGAGAAGTTGAGGCGGACGATGTCCATGCCGGACGCGATAAGCTCGGCGAGCGTCCCCGCCGATGAGGAGGCGGGGCCGAGCGTGCAGACGATCTTCGTTTTGCCGCGGGGGGGCGTCATGGCGGGTTCCTCCGGGTGTTCAATCGTGCGTTCGTCGGGGGGACGACCGGGCGCTCTCCACGGCGTCCGCCAGGAGCGGGAGCAGAACGCCGGAGGGACCCTGCAGAAATTCATCCGCGGCGGGCGTGAGCGGGGTCGGCTCGGGATTGATCTCCACGATACAGGCCCCCGCGCGCTTTGCGATGAGCGGGAGCGAGGCGGCCGGGTAAACGACGGCGGAAGTGCCGATGGACATGAACACGTCGGCACCCTCCGCGGCGCGCACGGAGGCCTCCCACACCTCTTCGGGCAGCATCTCCCCGAACCAGACGACATCCGGGCGGACGAGCCCCCCGCAGGCCGGGCAGAGGGGATCGCCCGATTCCGCCGCGGCGAATTCGCTCCCGTAGGCCTTCCCGCACTTCATGCAGTAGTTGCGCTCGATGTTCCCGTGCAGCTCGCGCACCGAGCGGCTCCCCGCGCGGGTGTGGAGGTTATCGATGTTCTGCGTGACGACCGTGAACTCGGGGACGAGGCCCTCCATCCGGACGAGCGCCCTGTGGCCGGCGTTTGGCTCGATCGAGCTCATGATTTTCTTCCTGTGCGCGTACCACTCCCAGACGAGCGACGGGTTCTTCATGAACGCGTTCATGCTCGCCAGCTCTTCCGGCCTGATCTTCGACCAGATGCCGTCGGCGCCGCGGAAGGTCGGGACCCCGCTCTCTGCGGAGACGCCCGCCCCGGTAAAGGCGACGACCGCGCGGGCGCCCGAGAGGCGGCGGGCAAGCGCCGTGGGAATCAGCGCTGCGATGGCGAGGGCTCCAGGATGAGCACGTCGGGTTTCCCTCCCGGGGCCGCGCCGAACACCCCCGTGCGGTATGCGCCGTTGAGCCAGAGCTGCGTTTGGTCGTCGTAGTGGACATCGAACACCTGCCCCGACTCCCCCGAGGGGAGGACGGACCGGTAGTCGCCACGCATATCGAATATCTGCCTGAACGACGGGCCGACCGTGACGGCAAACGGAGCGTTCAGATCGTACTCCATGCTGACGAGCGCGGTGGATCCCCCGGGGGCGGGGAAGGGACCGATGTTGAATATCCGGTCGAGCGGCTTGCGGAGCCCGAACGGGTGGCGGAGCGCAACCGTGTGGAGTTTCCCCCAGCCCCACTGCCGCGGGTCGTCGCCGTACGACTCCCTGAGCGCCGCAATCGCCTCCCGGAGACTCCTGCGCACGATGTCGTCCCTTGTCTCCAGAGCGGGCGTGCGGACGTCGTCGAACCACGGGGAATTCCCCTCGGCGAGAAGCCGCGACATCACGCGCAGGGGGACGTTGCCGAGTATGACCCAGTCGTGGTAGAGGCTGTCCCCCATCTCATCGGCGAACGTGTTGCGCAGGAGGCGGACGAGGAACTCCTGGTAGATGGACGTGGCGATGTCGTCGGCGTCGAACCGGTGGTGCCAGTTGCGGAGGTACTCGAACACGCGCCCCCCCATTGGGAGCGCGCCCGCGCTGTCGTGAAATGCCTCCAGGATATAGGGGACGATGTCCCGCGCATAGAGGGAATACGTGTCGAGCTGCAGCCGCTCGAAGTCCTGCACCGAGAAGACGTCCCCCGGCTTTCCGAGCGCCTCGTCCAGGCGCAGGATGCGCGAGGGGGGCTCCCAGAGATCGCTGATATGATAGGGGTAGCTCTCGTCCACGATCCTGTTGTTTGCGCTCGCGATGTAGCCTGCCGGGGGATTGAGCATGTGGGGGAGCCTGCCGAAGGGGACAAACCCCCGCCACTCGGTCGACGGGTCCCAGCCCGGCAGCGGCAGGAGCGAATTGCGGCCCGCGCGGATCGGGAGCCTCACGCCGCACCAGTAGCCGATGTTGCCGCGCACGTCGGCGTAGACGAAATTCTGGCCCGGGACGGCGAACTCCGCCACGCCTGCGGCGAACTCCCGGGGTGTGCGTGCCCGGTCGATGAGCGTGAACGCCAGGAACTGGTCGTCCACCTCGTTCCCCGTCCAGCGCATGCTGGCCACGTAGGGGGCTCTCCCCTCCTGGAGGGGCGTCTGGATGTCGGTCACCACGGGGCCGTGGCCGGTGAGCCGGACCTGGAGGGGGACCGCGGTATCGCCCCTCACGGAGATCTCCTCGGCGAGCTTCACGAACGGGTGCCAGGAGCCGTTGTACAGGTACTTCGTGCCGGTGGCGCTGTCGAGCTGCTCCACGTAGAAGTCCGCGTCGTCCGCCATCACGTTCGTGATCCCCCAGGCGATCGAGTCGTTCCGACCGGCGATCACCGCGGGGACTCCCGCCATCGACATGCCGCGGACGCGCATCCCCGGCATCTCGAGCTCGAGCTCATACCAGCGGGAGGGACTCTCAAGCTGCAGGTGCGTGTCATTCGCCAGGATGGCCGCGCCCGAAGCAGAGCGGCGGGGAGCCACGGCCCAGGCATTGCTGCCTCCGCGGAGCCCCGAGAGCCCCCGCGCGGCCGCGTATGCCTGCGCGACGCGGAGGTAGGGAAGAGCGACGCCGGCATACGGGCGCCACTCCGAGGAAGGCACCGTGGGGGGGACGTCCGCGGGGTAGGCGGGCATGATCTCCAGGAGCCTGTCAAGCGGGATGCGGGCGGCGATGCTCCCGTACGTCACGTCCGTCCACCAGGAGAGATTCAGCTCCCAGGCGATCAGCCGCCCGACGATCACGCTGTGGAGCGGCGTCCATGGCTCGGGGGCATAGCCGAGGAGGTCGAACTCCACCGGGTAGCGGCCGCGCGCGGAGGAGATGTAGGCGTTCACCCCGTCGGCGTACCACCGGAGCCGGTCCACCGAGCCGGGCGCCATCCGGGAGAGGATCTGCTCGGCCGTCCGGCGTATTCCGATGATGCGGAACATCCTGTCGAAGGGGACGGTGCCCGATCCGAAGAGCTCGGAGAGGCGCCCCTCGCCCGCGCGGCGCGCCATGTCCATCTGCCACAGGCGGTCCTGCGCCTGGACGAACCCGGCGGCCATCATCAGGTCGTGCTCGCTGTACGCGCGAATCGAAGGGACACCGAAGGCATCGCGCCTCACGCTTACCGGCGCACCGAGCCCCGGGACGCCGATCGTCCCTGCGGTCACAGGAAAAGACTTGCGGATCTGGTAGCGGAGGAAGAGGGCGGCGGCCAGCAGTGCGACGAGCAGGACGCCGAGTGTGCCCGCAACGATCCTGGTCTTCCGGCTCATCTGCCTGCGATAAAAAAGAAGTCCATCGAATGATGGACTTCAATATATCGAATGAAGCCTATTTCCGCAACCGGACGCCGGATTGCTTCGCACAGAACGCTCGCAATGACAACGATTGCTCGTGCGTCTAGAACCTGTGCGTCAGCGTCAGGAAGAAGTTGTTCGTGGTGATCTTCTCATTCACCACGGGGGAGGCGACCACGCCGTCCGGGTCGGTGTAGCTGTACACGAACGTGTTCCACATCCCGTGAGCGTACGCGAGGTCGAGCATCGTCGACTCGCTGAGCAGGAGGCCAATGCCGCCGGTGACGTACTTCTGGTTGAACGAGCTCGGGTCCCCCCTGTACGGCGAGGGGATGAGCATGTAGCCCGCCCTCAGGCGCAGGCCGATCTGGTGGAGGTCGTATTCCGCGCCCCCGCGGGCCGTGAACGTGCCGACGAAGATCTGCTGGATCGTCTGGTTGTTCGCCACGACGTCGGCGTTCGCGTTGGAAAACTGCAACTGCGACCAGTCGGTGTACTCGCCGTCGGCGGCCAGCACCAGGTCGCCCAGGATCACGGAAGCCCCGGCGCCGAAGACCCACGGCGTGGTGATGTCGTACTGGCTGGACCCTTCGCCGGGATCAAACGTGGCCGTGACGGCCCTGGCCGGGTTTTTCATCACGATGACGGCGTACGCGGGGGACGACGCCGGCGTGCCGAACGTTTCCCGGATCGTGAACGCCGTCGGCGTCTTGATCGTCAGGCCGAGACGGAAGACATCCGGCACGCGGAACATCAGGCCGAACTTGGCGTTCCAGCCGTCGATCTGATCGTCGATGTAGTCGTTCATCGAGAGTGAAGAAAACGACTGCACGGAATCGAGGCTGGCAATGTTCGCGTACGCGCCGGAGTTGTTCTGCTCCATGTACGTGTGATCGTAGTGGTACGTGCCCGACAGGTACGTCAGCGTGACGCCCAGGGAGAGGTTCTTCCCGACATCCACGGCGCCGCCGACCGACCAGTTGTTCAGCCCCCCGGATTCCAGGATCGTCCCGAGCTGCGTCAGCATGCCGCTGATCGGGCTTCGCCAGAGGCCGTTGTTGTCGACGTCCGCCAGGTAGAGTTCGTACGCCAGGTTCGTCGTCGGGTCCGCGGGGGCCACCGCGCCGTTGCGCGCGTACGTCTGCAGGATGGAGCTGTTGGGATTGAACCCCGTGAACGAGAGGCCGTCCGCAAACGAGCTCTGCCTGTCGAACCCGAACGCGATCACCGCGCTCCCCCGCCGGACGGCGAGCGGATAGACAAGGCCCAGCGAGTTCAGGTTCGTCGCGTTGGTCGTGTAGTTGTCCGACGTGCCGAAGTACGTGCTGTTGTCCCCGAGGCTGTTGTAGTTGAGGCCCACGGAGAATTCCCCGCGCACAGCCTGTGCGAGCCCCGCGGGGTTCCAGTAGAGCGCGCTAAAGTCGTTCGCCACGCCGGTGTACGCGCCCCCCATGCCGATGGCGCGGGCGCCCACGCCGAGGCCCGGCGTTCCAAGCCGGAGAGCATCCTCGGGAAGCTGCGCAAGGAGGCACGCCGGAGTCAACAGTAAAGCCGCCGAAATAAGGAATCGTTTCATCGTCGTCTCGTGATTGCCCGTGTCTGATTGTCACCTATCGCCTGCCACCGCCGCCGCCGTGTGATCCGCCGCCCCCGCCCCCGCCGCCACGGCTTCCACCGCCACCACCGCGGCTGCCTCCACCAGCGGACGCCGGAGCGGATGAACGTCCACCACCGCCCGACGAATACCCCCTACCCCCGGAGCGCGCGGAAGACGTGCCCGAGGGAGCGGGACGCGCATACACGCCGCGCGCAGGCCGCGAGCCGTACGTCCGCACCGCGCTGCGCGTGCGCACGCCGGGTGTTGCCCCGGGCCGGGCTCCTGGCCTCGGAGCCACGAGTGCCGAGCTTCTCCCCGGCGCAGCGACAGTCCCGGGGGCCGCAGACGTCCCGTACGCGCCGCGTGAGCCGCCGGTTGTGCGGATCATGCCGAACCTCCTCGTGCCATACGGGCCGCCATAGTAGCCATGCCCCCCGTAGTATCCGTGACCGCCGTAGTAGCCGGGCCAGCCGTAGTATCCGAAGTAGAAGGGAGAGTAGTACGGGTAATACGCGCCGTAGTAGGGCCAACTGTCATACCAGGGATAGCCGTACCCGTACCAGGGGGCGCGCCAGCCGAACCCGAGCCCGACGCTGAAGGCCGGGTAATCCGCGGGATAGTAGTTCTCATAATAGAAGTCGTCGCGTGCACTCTGGTAGTCGGCCGTGGTGTCGGCCTGCGACTGCCCGGGTGCGGGGCTATCCTCTGCGTACCCCTCGTCGTCGTCCCCGCGGGTTGTGCTCATCTGCGTGTAGCACCCCGGCAGGAACACGACCAGAGAGGCGGCGATCAGGCCGCCCGTCAGATATCGTGTCCAATGTCTCATGGTGTTCGCCTCGTGATGAATGTGTTCATCGGTCACAGTAAACCGCAACATTGGTGCCAATGGACCTGCCGGAATTCGGCGTTTCAGGGGGTTCCGGCGGAGGGCTCTGTGCAGATTTCTGGACATGCTGCGCATGGCCGTTCATTAATGAGAACACCGGTACAGGCGACGCGATTCCCGCCTGACTCCCGGGGGCTCTCTCAGAGTGGCCTGACGTATTCGATGTGAACGGTCCTGTTGGCCACGGTGACGTTACCCCCGTTGTCGTCCAGGTCCTTGAAGCTCACGCCGAGCGTGAGTCCTCCGCCGAGCGAGCAGCGAAGCGCGGCGTTGAGATATCCTCGCCCGGAGCCGAGCGAATTTCCCCCCGCGTCGTTCATTCCCATGTTGTACTCGAGCATGAGCGAGAGAAACGGCCCCAGCGTCTTTTCGATCCCGGCGAAGAGGTTCATGTTCCTGTTCCCGTCCGAGCGCTCGAGCGAATAGTTAGTCCCCCCGTGTATGCTGAGATACCCGAGCGCGGAGTAGTTCTTGCTCAAAACCGCGAAGAACCCGGGGGACTTGATCGTGTAGCGGGAAAGTGAACGGACGTAGCCGTCATGCCCCTGCGAATCGAACCCGAGCGCCAGCGCGGGGACATAGACGCTCTCTTCCAGGAGGCGGACGCGGACGTTGAACCCCGGCGTCGCGTTCATGACGGGGGTGGACTCCCCGATCAGTGAGGATCCCCCGTACGAGAGTCCCGCGCTCAGGCGGTCGAATATCCCGACGTCAAACGCCAGGTCGACTCCCCCGTCACGGTAGAACTCCGCGTCAAATGCCATGCTCCCCCGCGGGAGCATGCCCGCCGTCGGGCAATCCACGAGCCAGCGGGGCTCGAGCCTTCCCGAGGAGCCTGCCGAGCCCTGCGCGCCCGCCCGGGAGCCGGCAGCAATGACGAGGAGCACCGCCGCCAGCCGCGGCGCGTCAGAGATCGTCTTCACCGAACACTTTTCCGATTTTCCGCGTGGGCACGGGATATTTCTGCGCGGGAGCGCCGGCCTCAGGTTCATGATGGGGCGGCTTTTCCATGTCGGAATCCCGTTCACCAGGACCTGCTCCGTCTGCGGCGCCGGGGCGCTCGGGGGGCACAAGGGGGACCCGCGCATTTTGCGTACCGCGTGCGCTCTCCCGCCCCGCAGGGAAGAACTGAGCGTAGAGACGGCGGAACTCCCGGAGAATTTCCGCGCCGCGCGGATGTGCCTGCTCACCGTGACGCACGCGGAAGACTCCCTGTGTCATGACGTCGGTTATCCGGACGCTCTCACCGCCGTCGACGATCATTGCGGCGAGTTCGGCGGCCGACGCCCCGGGTCCCGGGAGCGGCACGGGAAAAGGCTCCAGCGGCACCATGACGAGGTCGGCGAATTTCCCGACCTCGAGCGACCCGCAGTGCCCCTCGATGCCGAGAGCGCGCGCTCCACCCCCCGTCGCCATCCGGAGGAGCTCAAGGGGCGTCCAGGCCGGAGTGCCGGGAATGTACCCGGGGAGCGCGCGGAGCGCTCTCACCTCGCCGAGCATGTCCGTGTCCCCCCAGTCGGTACCGATAGAGAGGGAAACGTCGCGCCCTTTGAGGTGGCGGAGGAGCGGATAGCCGGTCTGCTTGGCCAGCGCGGAACGAAGCGCGAGCGCCAGGGGAATGCCCAGCTCCCGGAGGAGTTCAATATCCCGTGCAGGAATGTGATTGCCGTGCGCCAGCTGCGTTGACTGAAGGAGCGCCCCCGCGTCCTTCAGCACACGCAGGGGGCTTTTCTTAAACCTGCGCCGCAGCGCTTCGACCTCGTGCCGGTCCTCCCCGACCTGCGCGGCGATCGGAAACCCGGTCTCCGCCGAGAGGCGCACGAGGCTCTCGAGGCTGTAGACGGTGAAACTCTCCGCTGGACCCGCGGCAATCGAACACCGCTGCGCGCCCGGCGTGCGGAGCGCGCTCACCTGTTCCCAGGTCTGGAGCGCCGCGACGACGCGGATGCCGGCGCCCGAGAGCGCGTCGAGCGCTTCACCGAGGACGGGGGGAACGTACGGGGCGGGATGCTCGCCGAGCGACGTCGTCCCCCCCCGCAGGTGAAGGAGAGCCCCCGCGCGGTAGAGCGCCACCACCGGGTGGGCTGAGGCCGGCTCCAGCAGCCTCGCGCGGGCCGCGGCGACGTCCCGACGGCGTTCCCATTCGCCGGAAGGAAACCCGTCGGTCGCGTAGCGCAGGAGAACGCTCTCGCCGTGGTGATGGGCGTTGACGAAGCCCGGGAAGATCAGCGAGGCCGATGCGTCGACGATAGCCGCTCCCGGATAGAGGGAGGTGAGGGATTGCGCGGAGGAGGTGATGTCCACGATCCGGCCGTCGCGCACGAGCAGGCTGAGCCGGCCGCAGCTGTCGGCGGCGTCCATCGTCAGGACGACGCCGTCGGCGATGATCAGGAAGTTCTTTTCCAGCTCGTCCCCGTCTTCTTGTCTTCCAGGCCGATGCCGACACGCGCGAGCCCGTCGCGGATCCTGTCGGCAAGCGCCCAGAGCTTCTGCGCGCGCACCTCGGACCGGACATCCAGGAGCACATGCATCACGCCGTCCAGGAGCCCGCCGGCGTCCCCGCCCGTCCCTTGCGCGCCCGGCCGGAGGCCGAGCACGCTCCCGGCGTGCGCGTCGAAGAACGCCGCGACCGCCTCGAGCGACGGCCGCCCGTAGTTCTTCCCCGTGGCAAGCGCGCCGTTCAGCTCGCGGGCGAGGTCGAACAGGACGGCAAGCGCCTGGGGCGTGTTGAAGTCGTCGTCCATCGCCCCGCGAAACGCCTCACCGGCCCGGGAGAGGTCGAGGGGAACGGGGTCGCCGGCGGCGGGCGCCGTCCGGGTGCGCTCCCCGAGGTTCGCAAGCGCGTTGGCGAGCTTCACGTAGCCCGCGCTCGCTCCCTCGACGGCCTGGTCGCTGAAGTCCAGCGTGCTCCGGTAGTGGCTCTGCAGGACGAACAGGCGCACGACCTGGGGATCCCACCGCGCGAACGCGTCCTTCAGCGTGACGAAATTCCCGAGCGACTTCCCCATTTTCCTGCCGTCGACAGTCACCATGTTGTTGTGCAGCCAGTAGCGCACGAACGGTTTCCCCGTGGCTCCCTCGCTCTGGGCGATCTCGCATTCGTGATGGGGGAACTGGTTCTCCAGCCCCCCGCCGTGAATGTCGAACTCTTCGCCGAGGTACTTGATCGACATCGCGGAGCACTCGATGTGCCATCCCGGGAACCCCTCCCCCCAGGGGCTCGGCCATCGCATGATGTGGCCGGGCTCTGCCTTTTTCCAGAGCGCGAAATCCGCCGGATGCCTCTTCTCCTGCTTGATTTCCACGCGGGCCCCGGCGGCAAGCTCCTCCACGGTCCGGCCGGAAAGCCGGCCATAGGCGGGGAACGAGCCGACGTCAAAATAGACCGACCCGTTCGCCACGTAGGCCATTCCCTTCGCCAGGAGCGCCTCCACCATGGCAATCTGCTCGGTGATGTGCCCCGACGCGCGGGGGACGATATCCGGGCGGAGGACGCCCAGAGCGTCCATGTCCTCGAAGTAGCTCCGGGTGTATGTCTCGGCGAGCTGCATCGGGTGGATCCTGTCAAGGCGCGCCTGGCGGACGAGCTTGTCCTCCCCCTGGTCCGCGTCGTCGGTCAGGTGCCCGACGTCCGTGATGTTCTGGACGTAGAGCACGTTGTAGCCCGCGTGGCGGAGATAGCGGACGATCACGTCAAACGACACGTAGCTCTTGGCGTGCCCGAGGTGGGAGTGCCCGTAGACGGTCGGGCCGCACACGTAGAGGCCGACCCGCCCCTCGTGCAGCGGCGTGAACGGTTCCTTGCGTCGGTGGAGCGTGTTGTAGACCTGGAGTGGCATGACTCTCTCTGTGATGGAAACAGGGTCACTATGCGGGGGGGGCGAGCCCCATGAGCTCCCGCGCGCCGAGGAGGCCGGCGTCCGTCACCTCCGCGCCGCTCAGCAGCCGCGCCACTTCGCGCACCTGCTCTTCGAGCTCCAGGCGCCGCATCGAGGTGGCGGTCCGCGTTCCCCGCTCGGTTTTCTCCACGGCAAAATGGGCGTCGGCGAGCCCCGCGATCTGCGGGAGGTGGGTAATGGCGATGACCTGGTGAAACGCCGACAGCGCCTTGAGCGCCTTCCCGACGGCCTGTGCCACCCGGCCGCTGACGCCGACGTCGATCTCGTCAAAAATCAGGACCGGCAGCCGGTCCGATTTCGCCAGGATGCTCTTCAGCGCAAGCATGATGCGGGAGATTTCCCCCCCGGAGGCAACCCGCGCCAGGGGCATCGCTTCTTCCCCGAGGTTCGTGGAGATGAAAAACTCCACCTCGTCGAAGCCCCGCGCGTTCAGCATGACGCTGCGCGCGCCGGCGCCGACGGCGTCCGAGGCGGCCTCCTCCGCGTTGCGGGCGGCAATGCGCGTCTCGAATTTCGCATGGCGGATGCCGAGCCGGCCGAGCTCTTCCACCACGGCGCGGTCGACCTTGCGCGCCGCTTCGTGCCGCTTGGCCGAGAGGCGCGCGGCGACGGCGCCGCACGCCGCGCGCGCGGTCTCCCGTTCCACGGTCAGCGTGCCGATCACCTCGTTGAAATTCGCGGCGAGCTTCACCTCCTCGCCGATCTTCGCCCGCTGCGCGATCGTGCTCTCGATCGACCCGCCGTACTTGCGCTTCAGGAGCGAGAGCTTCCCCAGCCGGTCGCGCAGCGCGTCGAGCCGCTCCGGGTTGAATTCCACGCGGGCATTGTAGGACTGGATAAATTTCGCCAGCTCGGCGACGACCGCCTCCGCGGAAGCGCATTCCCGCGCCGCGTCCGCGAACTGCATGTCGATGGAGGCAAGATCCTGGAGCTGGTTCCGCGCGATGACCAGGAGATCGTGCACGGATTGCTCCCCTTCGTAGAGCGCGCCGTAGAGCGTTCCCGTGGCGGCGAAGAGCTTTTCGGCGTTCTCCAGGATCTTCAGCTCCGCCTCGAGCTCCTCCTCCTCGCCCGCGCGCGGCGCCACGGCGTCGATCTCCGCGACCTGGAACTCGTAGAACTCCCTCCGCTCCGCAAGCTGTCGCTCCCGCTGCCTGAGATCCTCAAGCTCGAGCGCGATCTCCCGGAGCTTCCGGCGCGCAGCCTGGAACTCCGCGACCATCGCGTCCAGCCCCCCGAAATCGTCCAGGACCGCGATGTGCGTCTCCGTCCGCAGCAGGGACTGGTGCTCATGCTGTCCATGGAGGTCGACCAGCAGCTCCCCGACCTGTTTCTGGAGGGCGAGCGTCGCGGGACTGTCGGCGATGAAGCAGCGGCTCTGCCCCTTCGCGCTCACCTCCCTGCGCACGATCAGCTCGTCGGCGGGCGCGATGCCGTTCTCCTCCAGAAGACGGCGCACCCGCGCGTTCCCGGCAACGTGAAACGTCCCCTCCACCACCGCGCGGTCCCCCCCCTTGCGGACCACCTCGGCGCTCGCCCGTTCGCCCAGCACCAGCCCGAGCGCGTCGATGATGATGGACTTGCCCGAGCCCGTCTCCCCCGTGATGATGACGAGGCCGCTCGCAAAGTCGACGGCGAGCTCTTCGACCAGGGCGTAGTTCCTGATGAGAAGCGATTTCAGCATGTGGAGAATCTAGCCATTGCCCCCCATTTATTCAATTTTCCCCGGGCGGGGCGATGCCGTCGTCACCGGCGGCGGCGCCGAAGAACCGGAGATCGGGGACGTCGGGAAGAATGCCGTGGTAGTAGGCGTACCTGAGGAACTCACGTATCCCTTCCTGCACGTTCTCGGGGAAGTCGTAGGCAAAGCGGGGCTCTCCCCCGGGGGAATCGTCGGGGCAGCTCACGTCGCCCAGCGCGGAGAGTGCAGACCATGCGCGGGGCCCCAGCCCTTTTTCCCGCGCGCACCAGAACCCGTGCACGTACGGGAGGTCGGTGGCGGCGATCCATTCCTCGACCAGGTCCAGCGCCTTCGTCGCGGCTTCTGCGCCGGTTGCGGCCAAGTCTCCCGCCAGGAGCGCCGCGTCGGCCTTCGCGAGCATCTCGCGGAGTCCCCCGGCCACCGGGACAATCTGCGGCTCCAGGTCGAAGCGCTCCGTGAGGATGATGCGGGCCAGGATGATGTCGGACGCTGACACCGGCTGTACGGCGAGCGTCCTGACGGTCCTCACGCCGGGGCGGAAGTGGAGCACGATCGACTCGTTGCCCGAATGGGAGGATACGGCGGAGCCCGGCACGATGAGATACTCCGAGGCGTTGCGGGCGTAGTCGATGGGGGAAAGGAGCGCCCCCCCCAGCGCGTTGCGCTCAAGGCGCAGCGCGAGGGCGGCGGGACTGTCCAGGACGATCTCGAATTGAAGGGCCGACCGGACCGCCTGCTCCAGCGGGCGGCTGGGCGGGTCGGACGGCATGCCGATGAGCGTGCGCGCGGCCATGGGGAGAATATACCAATTCCCCCGGCGTGAAAGAAGAGGTCACCCCGCCCGGCGGGGGGAAACCGCTATGCGTTCGTCTTCTGCCGGATCGCCTTGCTGGCGAGGTCGCGCAGGTAGTAGAGCTTGGCGCGGCGAACGGCGCCGTCCTTGATCTTCTCGATCTTCGCGATCCGGGGGGAATGGAGCGGGAATATGCGCTCGACCCCGACGCCGTCGGACACCTTGCGCACGGTGAACGTGGCGTTCATCCCGGAGCCGTGGCGTCCCATGACGACGCCCTGGAATTGCTGGATGCGTTCCTTGTCCCCCTCGACGACGCGGACGTGGACGTTGACGGTGTCTCCGGGGGCGAACGGCGGGATGCCGGTCTTCATCTGTGTCGCTTCTACAAGCTTGAGTTTCTCCATGGCGTTCTCCGGTGCGGATGCGGTTATGTGTGTTCCATCAGATCCCTGCGGCGCTCCTCGGTTCTCCTCCGCCGCTCGGCCATGCGCCAGGCGGCGATCTCCTCGTGGTTGCCCGAGAGGAGGATGTCCGGTACGCGCATCCCCCGGAACTCCGGGGGACGCGTATACGAGGGGGCATCCAGCAGCCCGTCCTGGAATGAATCCGTCAGCAGCGATTCACCGTCGTGCATGACGCCAGGAATAAGCCGGACCACCGCGTCGATCAGGACGAGCGCCGGGAGCTCCCCCCCCGTCAGGACGTAGTCGCCAATCGAGATCTCCCTGGTGACCAGCCGCTGGCGGATCCGCTCGTCAATACCCTTGTAGTGCCCGCAGAGCAGTATGAGCGACTCGTGCAGCGAGAGCGCGTTGGCCGTCTGCTGCGTGAGTCGCTCGCCGTCCGCGCTCAGGTAGATCACCTCGTCGTACCGGCGAGCCGCGGTGAGCGACTCGATCAGCGCGAAGACGGGCTCGGGCCGGAGGATCATCCCTGCCCCCCCGCCGTACGGCGCGTCGTCGATCGACCGGTGTTTCCCCCCGGCGAAGAGCCGGAGGTCGTGGACGACAATCTCCGCCAGCCCCTTCTCCCGCGCCCTGCCGAGCATGCTCTCGGAGAGGGGGCCGGACACCAGGGCCGGGAACCCGGTCACCACGTCGATCCTCATGGGCGCTCCACCATCCCTTCGATCAGGCGGACCGTCATCGTCCGGGCACCGACGTCCACCGCGCGGACGAATTCCCTGACGGCGGGAATCAGGATCTCTCCCGCAGGGCCCCGCACGACATAGACGTCGCTCGCCGGGTAGCGCAGGACGTCGGCAACCGTCCCCAGGTCGTTCCCCCCCTCATCCCTCACGGCGATGCCCATGATGTCGTGCACGAAGAACTCACCCTTTTTCAGGGGGGCCGCGTCCGCCTCGTCGATAAACAATATTTCGCCCCGCAGCCCTTCGGCGGCGCCGCGGTCGTCGATCCCGCCGAGCTTCAGGCGGATCCCCCGGGGACCCACCGCCATGCGCTCCACGGGCCGCTCGCACGCCGCGTGCGTGTCCCTCCCGACCCAGAGGGCGCGGGCGTGACGAAGCCTTGCCGGGAAATCCGTCATCGGTTGCACGATGACATCTCCCCGCACACCGAAGGCTTTGACGATCGCGCCGACCGCCATCAGGCGGTCAGGGGTGACGCTTACTCGGCGATTTCCAGTATGACCCGTTTCCCCTCCCGGGCAGCGACAGCGGCAAGGAGGACCCGCATGGCCTGCGCGGTCCGCCCTTTCCTGCCGATCACCTTCCCGACGTCCTGTTCCGCAACGTGGAGCGTGAAGATGATCTTGTCTTCCCGCACCTGGTTGTCGAGAACCACGAGTTCGGGGTGGTCCACCAGGTGCCTGGCGATGAACTCGATGAACTCCTTCATGACGCTCCTCCTCTCTGCGAACGCTTACCGCTGGGGCCGCACGTGGAGCACCCCGACGCTGTTCACACCTCCTCCCCGCGGATCGCACCGCGCCGTCCCGCCCGGGGACGGTCGCGCGATCCTTCCTTACGCCCCGGCCGGCGCTTCCGCCGCCGGTGCGGGCGTACCCGCTGCCGCTTCAGCTTCCGGCTGCTTCTTCGCTTTGCGGGCGGCGTGCCGCCGCAGCCGCCGTTCCTCGTCGCGCCGCCGTTTTTCCTCCTGCGCCATCTGGAACTTTTCGCTCTCCGCGGCGATCTTCGCCTCGTCCGCTCCCTGCCGCCTGAGCGTCCATTTCATCCAGAGGCCGCTCCTCTGGAAGAGGCTCCGGACGGTGTCCGTGGGCAGCGCGCCGCTCTTCAACCAGTGCATCACGCGCGCTTCGTCGGCGCTGATGCGCATGGGTTTCTGGAGCGGCTCGTACCGCCCGATGATCTCCAGGAACTTCCCGTTCCTCGCCGCGCGGGAATCCGCAGCCACGATCTGGTACACGGGCATCTTCTTTTTCCCGATCCGTCGCAACCTCAGACGTACAGCCACTGTCGATCTCCTTTGGTGTTCGTGAAGTGATCCGTCTCAGAGCCCGGGGCGGAGCCCCATCCCCCTGAGCGCCCGGGTACCGCCGCGCCCGAGCGTCCGCACCATGCGCTGCATCTGTTCGTACTGTTTCATCAGCCTGTTGACGTCCTGCACGCTCGTGCCGCTTCCCGCGGCGATCCGCCTCCGCCGGCTGCCGTTGATGATGGCCGGCTTCTGGCGCTCTTCGAGCGTCATCGAGCAGATGATCGCCTCGATTTTCATGAGCGCGCCCTCATCGACGTCCGCTCCCGCCGGCAGGCGGTTCATCCCGGGGATCATCCCCAGCACCTGGCTCAGGGGACCCATCTTTCTCACCTCGCGTAGCTGGTCCAGGAAGTCCTCGAGCGTAAACTGCGACTTCCGGAGCTTCTCCTCCAGGCGTGCGGCTTTCTCCCCGTCGAACTGCTGCTGCGCCTTTTCCACCAGCGTGAGGACGTCCCCCATGCCGAGGATCCGGGACGCCATCCGGTCGGGGTGGAATCTCTCCAGCGCGTCGAGTTTCTCGCCCGTGGCAATGAACTTGATCGGCTTCCCCACCGCCGCACGGAGCGAGAGCGCCGCTCCCCCCCGCGCGTCGCCGTCCATCTTCGTCAGGACGGCCCCGTCGAAATTCAGCCGTTCGTTGAAGGCGCGCGCCGTGTTCACAGCGTCCTGCCCGGTCATCGCGTCGACGACGAAGAGGATCTCGTGTGGGCGGACCGCGTCGCGGATCGCCTCCACCTCTTTCATCATCTCCTCGTCGACGTGCAGGCGGCCGGCGGTGTCGATAATGACCACGTCCCGCGCGTTTCGTCGCGCGTGAGCGACCGCCTCAGCGGCGATCGCCACGGGGGAAACCCCTTCCCGGTGGAAGACCGGGAGTCCCGCCTGTGCACCGAGCGTGGCGAGCTGCTCGACCGCCGCGGGACGGTAGATATCGGCCGCCGCAAGGAGTGGGTAGCGCCCCTGGCCTTTGAGATGCACGCCGAGCTTCGCCGTGAACGTCGTCTTGCCCGACCCCTGGAGGCCCGCTACCAGCACCACGGTGGGCGGTGCGGGCGACTGTGCGATCCCGGAGGCGGTGACGCCCAGGAGCTCCACCAGCTCGTCGTGTATGATCCTGACGATCTGCTGGCCGGGCGTGATGCTCTGGAGCACTTCCTGCCCCAGGGCTTTCTCCTGGACGTCTTCGACGAACTTCCGCGCGACGCGGAAGTTGACGTCCGCATCAAGGAGAACACGCCGGACCTCCCGGAGCGTTTCCGCAACATTCGCCTCGGTGATCTTTCCCTGCCCCCGGAGCTTCTTCAGGACCCCTTCGAGCTTCCGGGTCAGCTCATCAAACATCCGTAACTCCCACTCGTGCCAACGTTTGCGGTCGCGCTCGGTTCAGAGCGCGGACTTTCAATGTAACGAAAACGCGCCTCGGAATCAAGGCGCGTTTTATGCATCGTTGGCGGGTTTATGGCAAAAACTCTACCCCCGGAGGGCTTCCGCCCCTGAGACGACCTCCAGGAGCTCCTTGGTGATCGCCGCCTGGCGGGCTTTGTTATACTGGAGCTGGAGCGTGTCGATCATCTCCCGGGCGTTCTCCGTGGCGTTTTCCATCGCCGCCATGCGGGCCCCCTCCTCGGCGGCGCTCGACTCAAGCAGCATGCGCCAGAGCTGTATGGCGAGGTGGCGGGGAACGAGCGCCGAGAGTATCTCCGGCCTCCCCGGTTCATAGATATAGTCGGTGTTTCTTCTCGGGGCCGCGCCGGGGGGGGGCGGGGGGACCGGGAGGTACTGCTCGATCACGATCCGGCTCTGGGCGATCGACTTGAATTCGTTGTAGATCACGTCGACCCTGTCCGCTTCCCCCTTCCTGTACGCATCGACAAGCCCCGCGGCAAGCGACTGGGTCCAGGCGAACGTGAGAGCACCGAATATGCCGGCATGTTTCCCGGCCAGGACATACTTCCGTTTGCCGAAATAATCGACACCTTTCTTCCCGACGCAGAGGAGCTCCACGCGGACGCCCGTCGCCTGCGCGGCAACGTGGGCCTGGGCGGCCTTGATCAGGTTCGAGTTGAACGCCCCGCAGAACCCGCGGTCCGACGTGATCACCACCAGGCGCAGCTTCCGCACGTCACGGCCCGTCATCAGCTCCGCCGTCTGCGCCCCGGACCCCGCGGCCATGTCGGAGAGGAGGTCCCTGATCGCGCGGGCGTACGGCCTCGCCGCCACCACGCGCGACTGCGCCCGGCGCAGCTTCGCCGCTGCGACCATCTTCATGGCCCGCGTGATCTTCTGCGTCTTCTGGACCCCGCCGATGCGGCGGCGGACTTCCCTGAGCGTCGGCATCTCAGGCCTTCACCGACGCGCGGAACGATTCGGTGAACTGCTTCATGATCTCCTTCAGCCGGTCCCCGACCTCGGGGGCGATGTCTTTCGTGGAAGCGATCGCCCCGAGGATGTCGGCGTGCCTGAGCTCCATCACCTCCAGCAGCTCCCGCTCGTAGCGCGCCACATGCTCCAGCGGGATCTCGTCCAGGAATCCGTACGTGCCCGCAAAGAGGGCCACCACCTGCTTTTCCACCGGCATCGGCACGAACTGTCCCTGCTTCAGCAGCTCGACCAGGTGCGAGCCCCGGCGGAGCTGGGCGAGCGTCGACTTGTCGAGGTCTGAGCCGAACTTCGCGAACGCCTCGAGCTCCCTGTACTGGGCGAGCCCGATGCGCAGGCTCCCGGCCACTTTCTTCATCGCCTTGATCTGCGCGTGGCCGCCGACGCGCGACACGGAGATCCCGACGTTGATCGCCGGCCGGATCCCGGAATTGAACATCCCGGGCTCGAGGTAAATCTGGCCGTCGGTGATCGAGATGACGTTCGTGGGGATGTAGGCCGAGACGTCGCCGGCCTGCGTCTCGATCACGGGGAGCGCCGTGAGGCTCCCGCCGCCGAGATCGTCGGCAAGCTTCGAGGCGCGCTCCAGCAGCCGCGAGTGGAGGTAGAAAATATCTCCAGGGTACGCCTCGCGGCCCGGCGGACGCCTGAGGAGCAGCGAGACCTGCCTGTACGCCTGCGCCTGCTTCGTGAGGTCGTCGTACACCACCAGCGCGTGGCGGCCGCTGTCGCGGAAAAACTCGCCCAGGGCGGCGCCGGAGTAGGGGGCGATGAACTGCATCGGGGCGGGATCCGTGGCGGTGGCGGCGATGACGGTCGTGTAGTCCATCGCTCCCTCCTGCTGGAGCTTGTCCACCACCTGCGCCACCGTCGAGCTCTTCTGTCCCACCGCGACGTAGATGCAGTAGACCGGCTTGATGCCTTCCCGTTTCGCCTTCTCGCCGTGCGTGTACTTCTGGTTGATGATCGTGTCGAGGGCGATCGCCGTCTTTCCCGTCTGCCGGTCGCCGATAATCAGCTCCCGCTGCCCGCGGCCGATCGGGATCATGCCGTCGACGGCCTTGATCCCCGTCTGGAGCGGCTCCTTCACCGGCTGGCGCTGGATGACGCCGAGCGCCTTCCGCTCGATCGGGGAGAGCTTCTCCGTGGCGACGGGTCCCCGCCCGTCGATCGGCTGGCCGAGCGGGTTGACCACGCGGCCGAGCATCCCCTCGCCGACGGGCATCGAGGCGACGCGCCCGGTGCGCCGGACCGTGTCCCCCTCGCTGATCTCGCTGCTCTCCCCGAAGAGGATGCATCCCACGTTGTCCTCTTCCAGGTTCAGCACCATGCCGAACACGCCGTGGGGAAACTCGACGAGCTCGCTCATGAGCGCGTGCGTGAGACCGTACACGCGCGCAACGCCGTCCCCGATCTGGAGCACCGTGCCCACGTCGTAGATGTCGACTTCCTTTTCGAACCCCGCGAGCTGCTTCCGCAGGATATCGGAGACCTCGTCCGGCCGTACGTCTGACATGTGGAGTGATCCCTTCGTATTCAGTTCAATTCGTGGACGGGCCCGCGATAAACCGGGCCTTCAGGAGCTCGAGTTGCCGGCGGACGCTGGCATCCAGCACCGTGTCGCCGACGCGGACCACCAGTCCCCCCCTGATCGCAGGGTCGACGGTGAACTTCAGCCGGACGCCCTTTCCCGTGGCGCGTCCGAGCGCCCGGGAGAGATCCTGCTCCTGCGCGGGCGTCAGGGCAAGCGCGGAGGCGACCTCGACGCCGACCACGCCCGATTTCATGTCGCGCAGCAGGGAAAACTGCTCCGCGATTTCCCCGAGGTGGGCTTCCCGCTGCCGGGCGATCACGAATGCCAGGAAATCCATCGTTCCCTTCCCGACCCGTTTCCCGAACAGCTCCCGGAATATCGCCTCCTTCCGGGCCGGCCGCACGACCGGGCTCCCGGCCAGGAGCCGCAGCTCCCGCGAGGCGTTCAGCACGGCGGCCACGGACTCGAGGTCGCGCGCCGTATCCTCGACGGCCTGCAGCGTGCCGGCGGACTCCAGGAGCGCCTGTGCATACCGGCGCGCCACGAGAAGGTTCTTCATCGCGCGTGCGCCTCCCCGATCTCACGGATGGCCGCGTCGGCGAGCTGCCGCTGCTTCGGCGTGTCGAGATTGGCGTCCAGGATCTTGCCGGCCGCCGCGATCACGAGCTCCGCCGCCTCGGCGCGCAGCCGCACAAGCGCCGCGTCCTTTTCCCGGCCGATCTCCTCCTTCGCCTGCTCGATCATGCGGGCCGACGAGGCGTTCGCCTTCTCCATCAGCTCCGCCTTCAGCCGCTCGCCCATGTCGCGGCCTTCACGGATGATCTTCTGCGACTCCTCCTCCGCCCGCGCAAGCTGGGCGCGGTTTGCCTCCAGCAATCGCGCGGCTTCCGCGCGGGCGTCCGCCGCCTCCTTCAGCGAGGAGCGGATCGAGTCCTCCCGCGCCGCCAGCGCCGCCAGCAGCGGCTTCCAGGCCGCCGAGCGGAGGATGACGAGCACGATCACGAACGTCAGGATGGTCCAGAGTATCAGCCCCGGATTGATTGTGAGCATGGAGCGTCTCCGCGCGGATTACTTGAACGCCAGGACGATGCAGATGGCCAGGGCGAAGAACGTGGCGCCTTCGATCAGCGCCGCGGCGATGATCATCGACGTGCGCACCTGCCCGGCGACTTCCGGCTGCCGCCCGCTGGCTTCCATCGCGGCCGCCGCGAGCTTGCCGATGCCGAGCCCGGCGCCGATCACGGTGAGCGCAGCGCCGATGCCGGCCGCCAGGTAGCCAAGTGCTTTGGGATCCATGGTGATTCTCCTTCAGAAGAGTGTGTGGTTGGAATGGCTAGGATGCATGATGGACGGGTGCGTCATGTCCCGCCCCGGCGTGGGAGCCTTCCGCCGCCTGGATCCCGAGACCCATGAAGAGCGACGTGAGCATGACGAAAATGTACGCCTGCAGGAACGCGACGAACAGCTCGAGGAAATTGATCCCCACCACGAACGTGACGGGGGCGATCGCAATCACATACGAGCCGAAGACGAATATGAGTCCCAGCAGGGACACGATCACGATATGCCCCCCCAGCATATTCGCGAAGAGACGCATGCAGAGGGCGAAGGGCTTCGTGAAGAGTCCCAGGATCTCGATCGGAATCATGATCGGCCAGAGCGACCAGTGGACCCCCCCGGTCAGGTGGGCCAGGTAGTGGCCGAGCCCCTGTGCACGGATGGCGGAGGCCTGGATCACCACGAAGGCGATGATCGCGAGTCCCGCGGTGACGCTGACGTTCCCCGTCGCCGAGGCGCCGTAGGGGATGAGGCCCATCAGGTTCATCACGAGGATATAGAAGAACGTCGTCAGGAGGTACGGCATGTACCGGAGCCCGGCGAAGCCCATGTTGGGAATGGCCACCTCGTCCCGCATGAAGACGACCATCATCTCGAAGAGGTTGGCGAACCCGGTGGGGACGCTCTGCCGGGCGATGCGCCGCGCGACGGCGATCGCCACGACGCACAGGATGAGCGCCGCGATCCAGACGAAGACCACGTGCTTCGTGGGGGACATGTCGATCACCAGCTGCCCGACGTGGATCGGGGGAAATTTCGGGAGCTGCAGCATTCCGAAGGGGGTGTCGATCGTGCCCGCGTCCTGCACGTGGTGGAGGAGCTCCCCGAAATCCACGCCGCTTCCCCCCCCGCCCGCGGGGGGGGTGCCGTGCCCGGCCGCCGCACCGAGCGAATCCGCGGCCGCGCGGGCCGTATCGGCGGCGACACCTTCGATCTGCTGGAACACGAGAGTCACGTGCGCATCATGAGTGTTCTATATCCCGTTCCTGGCGGCCATCTGCCGCTGCAGGAAGACGATTTCCATGATCATAAAGACCGCGTAGAAGCCAAGGAGCGAGCAGGTGAGCGCCACGGCGTGCATCCTGAATGCCACGAGCAGGAGCGTGAACGCACCGAGCATGAACAGGAGACGGATCCCCATCCCCCCGAGCACCGCCTTGAGAAATGTCGAGTACGATCGCCCGAACGAGTAACGGATCGCCACGTAACCGAGCAGCACGTTCGCGCTCGCCACGGCCGCGCCCGCAACGACCGCCGCGCGCACGTCCGCCGTGGCGTACGCGGCGAGCGGCCAGCCCAGGATCGCGCCGGCGAGGAGGAGGACGCCCCCCACCTGGGCGGGGAAGCTCTTCACGATCTTCACGCGTCCCGCTCCTTCCTGCGGCGGGCTTCCTCCGCGTCCTCGGATTTTCCCATGTCCGCGGCCTGCTTCAGGAAGGCGATGAGCCCCCCCGTGGCGCCGAGGGCAAGCCCGGCGAGCATCAGCCAGGGATCGGTGCCGAATTTCCCGTCGAGCCAGCGTCCGAGAAAGAGGAAGGCAACCACGGAGAGCCCGAGCTGGAGACCCAGCGTCATGTACGATGCGCCTGCGCCGCGCAAGCCTGGGGGGCCTTCCGGATCCGCCACGGCGCGCGCTCCCGCTAGCGACCCTCGCGCGGCGGGTTGGCGGCGGGGGCGGAGCCCGCGGTCATCGCGCTCCGCCCGTCAAACACCGCCCCCTCGTCCACGACGAGACGGGCCGTGCGGACATCCCCTTTCATCACGGACTTCCCCTCCAGGACGAGCTTCTGCGCGGCGGTGAGCGTTCCCATCACCTTCCCCGCCACCGTGATATTGCGCGCATCGACGGATCCTTCCACCACGCCGTTGATGCCGACCGCCGCGTCCGCCTGCGTGACGACGTTGCCGACAATTTTCCCGTCCACGCGGATGCTCCCTTCCGTCCGGATGTTCCCCGTGATCACGGTGTTGTTGCCGATCACGCTGAACGTCCCCCCGACCTGATTTTTGTCTGCCATGCGTCTCCTTCGGGTCGCGTCGTGTCTTACTGTGTGTGCGCGGGTACCAGCAGGTAGCCGTTCGGATCCTGCGGAACCCCGTTGTGCCACACCTCGAAATGCAGATGGGGCCCGACGCTCGTTCTCCCGGTGGCGCCCGTGAGCGCGATCGGCTCCCCCCGGCGGACGGTATTCAGCGTGTTCTTCAGGAGCGTCTGGTTGTGC
>Ga0335079_10001228_pt1 | contig 29255 bp, 24 predicted proteins | sample Lox_Sample_33_FD_206719 | JGI IMG/M metagenome (GOLD analysis project Ga0335079, IMG submission 206719) | Soil microbial communities from Loxahatchee National Wildlife Refuge, Florida, United States - Lox_Sample_3.3 | ecosystem: Environmental > Terrestrial > Soil > Wetlands | place: USA...
GAAAAAAAATCCCGGTCACAACAGTATCCGCTTAAAATTGCTGGAAATTTACGCTGCGCGTAAAAACTTGTCGGTATTCGAAGCGCTTGCACGCGAACTGCATGCGGCAACGGGCGGCACTGGGTCAATCTGGGACAGAGTCGCGCAGCTAGGCTACGCGCTTAATCCGGACAATCCCTTGTATGAGTCTGCGAAATCCGCCGGCGTAGAAACGCCGGCGGCCAGGCTGCATACGAGACCGCCGGAAATGGATTTCAATATTGCTCTTCCTGTCACTTCCGCGGAACAATTGAACGCCGATATCGGGATGGAAAGCAATGTGCCCGGCGCGGAGAAAACGTTTACCAGCTTCGATTTTGAAGTTCCTTCAGCCGAAGCTCCGGAACGAACGCCTGATTTGGCTGTAGAAAGCGAAAAGGTTGCGAGTGGAATGGATTTCAATTTGGGCACGCATCCTGGAGTGGGCGAAGCGGCTAAAGCCGCGACCGCAAGTGAAACGCCGCTGGATATGATCAGTTTTAATTTTGAGCCCTCGGCGCCTGCTCCAACGCCCTCGCCGCCTCCGGAAGACAAGGCGATTCAAATTGATCTTTCAGGAATCAGCCTTACTCTCGATACACCCACAGGCTCAGCCGCGGAACAACCAGCGAAAGATCAGCATTGGTACGAGGTACAGTCCAAGTTCGATCTCGCCAAGGCTTATCAGGAAATGGGCGACAAGGAAGGTGCACGCGAAATACTGCAGGAAGTGGTCCGCGAAGGAGATGCTTCGCAGCAGGAGCAAGCCAGAAACCTGCTCGGAAACCTCTAACGTCGCGTTCCGGGTTTGTCCGCAACACCCCCAGGTATTTGCCCTTGTGAATGAAAGCCCGCGTGCAGCGACATACCGCAATGACTTTAAATGATAAGTATTCGGCCGAGCCGTGAATTTTCCTTAGTGATGCGACCGGATTAGATGGCGAGAATTGCGCTCGGGTTGGAATACAATGGCGCTGCTTTCTGTGGCTGGCAAACGCAGACTGGCGGTGGCGCCATTCAGGACGTCGTCGAGGCCGCGCTGGCGCAAATCGCCGGCGAGAAGGTTACAGTCATAGCAGCGGGGCGTACCGATGCCGGCGTTCACGCCTTGGCACAGGTGGCGCATTTTGACAGCCGGACCCAACGTCCCCAATCAGCCTGGGTGCGAGGCGTAAACGCGCTTCTGCCGCCGCAGGTTGCCGTAGTCTGGGCACACGTGGTCGCCGACGATTTTCACGCACGCTTTAGCGCCGTCGAGCGCTGTTACCGCTACTTGCTGCTGAATACCGCGGTGCGTCCGGCACTCTATCAAGGCCAAGTCGGCTGGTTTCATCAGCAGCTCGATGTAGGGGCCATGCGCGAATCTGCAACGTTATTGGTGGGTAAGCACGATTTCAGCGCATTTCGTGCCGCCGAGTGTCGCGCGCCTACGCCGGAGAAGGAATTACGCAGGGTCGAGATTACAAGACTGAAGGATCTGATCATGTTTGAATTCTGCGCAGATGCTTTTCTCCATCACATGGTACGCAACATCGTCGGTTGCTTGGTGTATGTGGGAAGCGGCAAACGCGCAGTACCATGGCTCGGCGAAGTTTTGCAAAGCAGAGACAGACGCCGCGCGGCGCCGACTTTCAGCGCTGCCGGCCTTTATCTGTCGGGTGTGAGTTACAGCCCGAGGTGGCGCATAGCCAATTTTAATCGTAACATGCTGCTTTTTCCGTAAAACCCCCGGCCCGAAGTTGATGACTATCCGAATCAAAATTTGCGGCATCACGCGCAGGCGCGATGCATTGGCGGCCGCCGAGCTGGGCGCACATGCCATTGGTCTTATGTTTTATAAAGGCAGCCCGCGTTTTGTCGCTCCGGATAAAGCACGCGAAGTGATTGACGGGTTGCCGCCTTTTGTCACTCGTGTGGGTGTGTTTGTCAATCCCGATGAACAACAGGTGCGAGCGGTCCTGGGCACAGTGCACCTTGAATTACTACAGTTTCACGGCGATGAATCAGCCGAATTCTGCGCAAAATTCGGCGTGCCATATATCAAAGCAATCCGAGTCAAGAAGGACTTGGATTTGCTACAATACGCATCCCGCTATGGCGATGCAAAAGGGTTGCTGCTGGATACGCACAGCGACAAAGGTTACGGCGGCACCGGAGAAGCTTTTGATTGGGCCTTGATCCCGAACGACCTGGGTTTGCCGATCATTCTTTCGGGCGGGCTAACCGCTGAAAACGTGGCGCGCGCGATCAGGCGGGCGCGACCTTGGGCGGTGGACGTATCGAGCAGCGTGGAGTCGGAAAAAGGAATCAAGGATGCGGGCAAAATCGCCGCGTTCATAAAAGAGGCGCGCGATGCAGATGTATGATCTTCCCGATGACAAAGGCCATTTCGGCAAGTACGGCGGCGTGTTTGTTGCGGAAACGCTGATCAATGCGCTAGACGAGCTGCGCCAAGCTTACCGGCGTTACCGCAGCGACCCGGAATTTGAGGCCGAATTGGCATATGAGCTCAAGCATTATGTCGGCCGGCCGAGCCCGATTTACCACGCCAAACGCTTGTCGCAGCAGGTCGGCGGCGCGCAAATCCTGCTAAAACGCGAGGATCTCAACCATACCGGCGCGCACAAAATCAACAATACCATGGGACAGGGGCTTCTGGCGCGCCGCATGGGCAAGCCGCGCGTGATAGCAGAAACAGGCGCCGGCATGCACGGGGTCGCAGCAGCCACCGTCGCAGCACGCTTCGGCATGGAATGCGTCGTGTACATGGGGGCGGAAGACATCAAGCGCCAAGCCACGAACGTCTACCGGATGAAGCTCTTAGGCGCCAGCGTTACGCCGGTGGAGTCCGGTTCGAAAACGCTCAAGGATGCGCTTAACGAAGCAATGCGCGACTGGGTTACTCATGTCGAAAATACCTATTACATCATTGGTTCCGTGGCGGGACCCCATCCGTATCCGATGATGGTACGGGATTTCCAGTCGGTCATCGGGCGCGAGGCGAAGACCCAGATGTTGGAAATGTTCGGGCGCCAGCCGGATGCGTTAATCGCCTGCGTTGGCGGAGGCTCCAACGCCATAGGCCTGTTTTATCCTTTCATCGAGGAAGAAAAAGTGCGCTTGATTGGTGTAGAGGCCGGAGGCATGGGCATTGCGACAGGCAAGCACGCAGCAACGCTTTGCGTGGGCAAGCCCGGCGTTCTGCACGGCAGCCGCAGTTATCTCATGCAGGATGAAAACGGTCAGATTCAAGAAACCCATTCGATTTCTGCAGGGCTTGATTACCCTGGGGTCGGACCCGAACACGCTTGGCTTAAGGATAGCGGGCGCGCTGAATATGTAAGCGTCACCGACGCCGAGGCGCTGAAAGCGTTCCATAATCTGTGCCAGCTCGAAGGTATCATTCCGGCGCTGGAATCCGCCCATGCGCTGGCATATGCCGCAAACATCGCCGCTGATATGGGTAAAGACAAACTGCTTCTGGTAAATCTTTCCGGGCGCGGTGACAAGGACATGAATACCGTGGCCAATTTGTCCGGCATCAAGTTCTGAAGAGTTAATCATGTCGCGCATCGCGGCCACTTTCAGCCAACTGCAACAGCACGGAAAAAAGGCATTGATTCCGTTTATCACTGCGGGCGACCCAGAGCCGACAATGACACTCGGGCTCATGTATGCCTTGGTAAAAGGTGGAGCGGACATCATTGAGCTTGGCGTGCCGTTTTCCGATCCAATGGCGGATGGGCCGACCATTCAGCGGTCATCCGAACGGGCATTGAAACACGGCATCAACTTAACGCAGATACTCGGCCTGGTGGCCGAATTCCGTAAAACCAACCGCAGCACTCCGGTGGTGTTGATGGGTTATGCCAATCCTATTGAAGCCTTGGGTTATCAAGAGTTCGTCGATATGGCCGAAGCTAGCGGCGTGGACGGAGTACTGGTTGTGGATTATCCTCCTGAAGAGAGCGTCGAGTTGGCCCGCCATCTCGAGCGCCACCATATTGATGGGATTTATCTGCTTTCTCCCACAACTGATGAAACGCGAATTGAGCAGGTGGCTAAACTCTCCCGAGGTTATATATATTATGTCTCATTAAAAGGCGTGACCGGGGCCAGGAATCTTGATCTGAGCGATGTGGCGAAAAAGTTGCCGCAAATTCGCGCGCGGACCAAGCTGCCGGTAGGCGTAGGCTTCGGCATCCGCGACGCGCAAACAGCAAAAGAGGTGGCAGGACTGGCCGACGCTGTGGTAGTCGGAAGTCGCATTGTGGAAGAAGTTGAAAATTCCGCCGGGCAGGACGTATTGAACAGAGTTTCTGCCCTCGTCAAAGACTTGCGCCAAGCTATAGACCAACGCTAAGCGGCCATAGGACCACTGATGAGCTGGCTTCAGAAACTGCTTCCCCCGAAAATCAAGCGCAACCTAACCGGGGCCAAGAAGACAGTCCCAGAGGGATTGTGGACCAAGTGTCCGATTTGCGAATCCGTGCTGTATCGCAGTGAGCTGGAAAATAATCTCAATGTCTGTCCCAAGTGCGGCCACCATAACCGCCTTTCGGCACGAGCGCGCCTGGACGCATTGCTGGACAGCGAGGGCCGCTATGAGATCGGCGTAGAGGTGACATCGGTAGATATCTTGAAATTCAAAGATGATATGCGCTACAACGAGCGCCTGGAATTTGCGCAAGCCGAAACGGAAGAGACCGAAGCGCTGGTGGTGATGCAAGGGAGCGTCAAAACCGTGCCGCTGATTGCAGCGGCGTTTGAATTCAAGTTTCTTGGCGGCTCGATGGGGTCGGCAGTAGGCGAGAGGTTTGTGCGAGGGGCGCAGCTCTGTGTCGAGCAGAATCTTCCAATGGTGTGTTTTTCTGCAAGCGGAGGCGCACGCATGCAGGAGGGATTACTATCGCTCATGCAAATGGCTAAAACTGCAGCCGCGCTCACCCAATTATCTTCGGCAAAGTTGCCCTTTATTTCTGTACTGACCGATCCTACTATGGGCGGCGTGTCAGCGAGCTTTGCCATGCTCGGCGACATAATCATCGCCGAACCGGGAGCGTTGATCGGTTTTGCTGGCCCGCGCGTCATCGAGCAAACGGTTCGCGAAACGCTTCCGGAGGGGTTCCAGCGCGCCGAATTCCTGCTCGAGCATGGCGCAATCGATATGATCCTTGACCGCAGGCAAATGCGCGACAAGCTTGCCAACCTGATTACGCTGTTATTGCGGCAGCCCGCCATATCCGCGTGAGTCGGGCCACTTGATTCCCTCCAATTCTCCGCCCCTATTCGTCTGTGAAACCGGAAATTCCCACTTCCAAACCGGCAATTCTGTCTGATTGGCTTGCCTATTTGGAAAGCCTCAACCCGCGGGCGATCTCGCTTGGTTTGGATCGTGTACTGCAAGTCAAGAACACGCTTCAGCTCGAACCCGAATTTCCCATCATTACCGTAAGTGGTACCAACGGCAAAGGATCAACCTGCGCGTTCCTGGAGGCAATTTTGAAAATTGCGGGATACCGCGTCGGCTGCTACACCTCGCCCCATCTTCTCAGCTACAACGAGCGTGTGCGCATTAATTGTATGCCCGTGGATGATCTGGCCTTGGTCCGCGTATTTCAGAAAATCGAAGCGGCGCGTCATGATATTCCGCTTACATATTTCGAGTACGGCACTCTCGCGGCAATGTTGCTTTTCAGTGAAGCCGGGCTCGATGTCGCGATTCTGGAAGTGGGACTGGGCGGCAGACTCGATGCCGTCAATGCTTTCAATGCCGATTGTGCTGTGATTACCAGCATAGATTTTGACCATATGGATTATCTCGGCAATACCAGAGAGCAAATCGCTTTTGAAAAGGCTGGTATTTTCCGTCCGGGGAAGCCCGCAATATGTGCTGACGCGGATGTTCCCGACAGCCTTTCTAAACATGCAACAAGCATCGGCGCGCAATTGCTTCGCATCAATCGTGATTTTGACTTTACTCCCGAAAAAAACCAGTGGCTATATCGGGGACCCAGCGGCAGCCGTCACGTACTGCCTTATCCGGCGTTGCGCGGCGCGTACCAGTTGCAAAACGCCAGCGCTGCCTTGACAGTGCTGGACGCATTCAGAGACGCGCTTGCGGTAGGGATGGGGGAAATCAAGCGCGGATTGATGGAAGTGGAGCTGCCCGCGCGTTTCCAAGTACTTCCGGGGAGGCCCGCGGTGGTTCTGGATGTGGCGCACAACCCGCAAGCTGCAGCGGCGTTGTCGGCAAATCTCGGCAAAATGGAATGTCACGGAAATACGTTCGCCGTATTCGGCATGCTCAAAGACAAAGATATCGCCGGCGCGGCGCGGTTTCTGGTGCCGCAGGTGGACAGCTGGCTTATCGCGAGCATAGGTCGCGAGCGCCGCGGTGCGACGGCTTCTGATGTGGCGGAGGAATTACTGCGGGCGGGCGTGCCGCAAACGGCGATGTCGGGCTTTGCGAGCCCCGCTGAAGCTTATGATCAAGCCTGCAATTTGGCGACTGAAAATGATAGAATTATTGTTTTCGGCTCTTTCCATACCGTAGCCGGCGTGCTACGCAGGCGCAGCGGGGAGTAAAACCCGGTGCCAAAAGGATTTTGCTTTTATGGCAAGAACGATCAGTGACGAGCAATTGCGATTGAAAAAGCGAGCCAGAAGGCGCTTAATCGGAGCAATTGTCCTTGTCACTCTGATGGTAATATTGCTCCCCCCATTCTTGGATGTCGAACCTAAGCCGGTAAGCCAGGATATAAATCTTCAGATTCCGGCACAGAATGGCGCAGGTTTTGCGTCGCGGGTGATTCCGGTTCCCGAAAAAACCGGAACTGCGGAGGCGGCGGTGAGGCAGCAACAATCGGGAACCGCCGCTCCGTCACCGAGTCCAGCGCCGGGTACCGACAAAGTAACAGCGAACGCTGCGCAGAAAAAAAGCGAACAAAACGCAAAGGCAGAACCGAGGCCGGAACACAACTCAGCGCCCTACGTGGTGCAACTTGCCGCATTCGTTCATAAAGAAAACGCCAAACAGTTGCAGAAAAAACTTTCTGCGAACGGCATCCCGTCCTATACCGAGGTGCTGAAATCTGCCCACGGCGAAAAAACCCGGGTGCGTGCCGGGCCCTATGATAGCCGGGATGACGCGGAAAAGGCGCTTGACCAGATCAAGGCGCTGGGGCTCAACGGGATGGTAACACCCAAGTAGCCGCGCGTTATGACGGTTTTTGATTATGCGGTAATTTTGGTTATCGGGCTATCGGTTATGTTGAGCATCATTCGGGGCGCCGTGCGCGAAGTGCTGTCGCTTGCCGCCTGGGTGTTGGCGTTTTGGGCCGCTCAGACCTATGCACCGGATGTGTCCGGGTTGCTGCCCGGTAACATTACGAACGAGTCCTTGCGGCTGATGACCGGTTTTGCGCTGGTGTTTTTGACGGTTCTCGTGGTTATGAGTTTCGTCGCGATTCTATGCTCCAAGCTGGTGAAAACCTCGGGCTTGAGCGTGGCGGATCGTAGCCTTGGCGCGGTATTCGGCTTGGCGCGCGGTTTGTTGATCGTGTTGATATTAGTGCTTTTGGGCGGCCTCACCTCCTTACCCAAGCAGCCGTCGTGGAGAAATGCCCTATTTAGCCCAAGGCTGGAAGCAGTGGCGACCAGCGTAAAGATCTGGCTTCCCGATAGTTTGTCTAAGCGTATAAGTTACCAGTAAAGGACCTTCGGAATGTGCGGAATTTTAGGTGTCGTGGCAAAAACGCCGGTGAACCAGTTGCTCTATGACGGTCTACTGGTACTACAGCATCGAGGCCAGGATGCAGCCGGGATCGTCACGGCGCAAGGCAACACGTTCAACATGCACAAAGGCAGCGGCATGGTACGTGATGTGTTTCGAACCCGCAATATGCGGGCGCTGCAGGGGAATATGGGGATCGCACATGTGCGCTACCCGACTGCCGGATCAGCAGAATCGCCGGCCGAAGCCCAGCCGTTTTACGTGAACTCGCCGTTCGGCATCGTGCTCGGACACAACGGCAACCTCACCAACACCGAGCAATTGAAGCGCGAACTGTTCCGCCAGGACTTGCGGCACGTGAATACCAATTCGGATTCGGAAGTATTGTTGAACGTGTTGGCGCACGAATTGCAGGAATCTTGCGGCAACCATCTACTGGATGCAGCCACTATTTTTGATGCAGTCTCAGGGGTGTACCGTCGCTGCCGCGGCGCGTACGCGGTGGTGGCGATGATAGCGGGTTACGGTTTAGTTGCATTTCGCGACCCGTTCGGCATTCGACCGCTGATAGTAGGGCAATGCCGCGGCGAGCGCGGGACGGAGTATCTGGTCGCCTCAGAAAGCGTGGCGCTGGATACCCTGGGTTTCGAGCTGACGCGTGATGTGGGACCGGGCGAAGCGATTTTTATAGACGACGCTGGCAATTTTTACAGCAAACAGTGTGTGGCGAACGCGGTGCGCAGCCCGTGTATATTCGAATACGTTTACCTGGCGCGTCCGGATTCCGTTATTGACGGCATTTCGGTATACGAAACGCGCTTACATTTGGGTGAGAGCCTGGCTGACAAAATCATGCAGCGCCACCGCAATTTGGACATAGACGTGGTAATTCCTATACCTGACTCAAGCCGTCCCTGCGCGATGCAGCTTTCCAACCGCATAGGCATTCCTTACCGCGAAGGCTTCATCAAAAACCGTTACATCGGGCGCACCTTTATTATGCCAGGGCAGGTGCAGCGGCAGAAATCCGTGCGCCAGAAGCTTAACGCGATGAGCGTGGAATTTAAAGGCAAGAATGTACTGCTGGTCGACGATTCCATTGTGCGCGGCACCACCAGCCGTGAAATTGTGCAAATGGCGAGAGAGGCGGGCGCACACAAAGTGTACTTTGCTTCGTCCGCGCCGCCGGTACGTTTTCCCAACGTATACGGCATCGACATGCCGACGCGCGACGAATTAATTGCCAACGGCCGCAGCGATGACGAAATTGCGAGAGAAATCGGTGCGGATAAGCTGATTTACCAGGATTTGGACGCGCTGCTCTATGCTGCACAGCAGGTGAATCCGAAAATTAACCGTTTCGAGGCGTCGTGTTTCAGCGGCGAATATATAACCGGCGATATTTCTCCCGAGTACCTGGCCTACATCGAAGCCCAGCGCAGAGACGGCGCGCGCCGGCAGAAAGAAGAGGCCACATCCAGCAACCAGCTGGATTTGAATCTGCTTACCGTTGATTGACAAACTAGGTTCGACAGAGTAATTTAATAACTGCGCCGATTTGATATCAGCTTGCGGGCGCGTTAAAAATTCCGCTAAAGCGAGGCCAAACCCGGTCCGCCCAAAGCGGAACGGGTTTTGTATTTTTAGCGACGGGAAAAATTATGTCTGACGACTATCAACTGGAAACATTAGCGATGCGCGCCGGTACGCATCGCAGCCAGTTCAACGAGCATTCGGAAGCGCTGTACCTCACTTCAAGCTTCGTGTTCGAGAATGCGGCACAAGCGGCGGCGCGCTTTGCGGGCAACGAGCCCGGAAATATATATTCGCGCTTCACGAATCCTACGGTCACCGCATTTCAGGAAAGGCTTGCCGCACTGGAAGGAGCGGAAGCCTGTGTGGCCACGGCTTCGGGCATGTCGGCCATACTCGCCTGTGTTATGGGCTTGCTCAAAAGCGGCGACCACATAGTCGCTTCACAAAGCATATTCGGCGCGACGGTGCAGCTCTTCAGCAATATCTTCCCGCGTTTCGGCGTGAAGACTACATTTGTTTCAGCGACCGATGTCAGTGCCTGGCAGGCGGCGCTAACAGCCAATACCAGGATGCTCTTTCTGGAAACACCGTCCAATCCGCTCACTGAAATATCCGATATAGCCGCCTTAAGCCGAATCGCAAAGAAGAGCGGCGCGTGGTTGGTGGTGGACAACTGTTTCTGTACGCCCGTGCTGCAACGGCCGCTGGAATTTGGCGCCGACATCATCATTCATTCCGCTACCAAGTATATCGACGGGCAGGGCAGGGTACTGGGAGGCGCTGTGCTTGGAAAACGCGATGTCATTATGGATGGCGTATTCGCGTTTCTGCGAACCGCCGGTCCGACCTTAAGCGCATTCAATGCCTGGGTGCTGTTGAAAGGATTGGAGACACTCAAAATCCGCATGGACGCACATTCAGCAAACGCGCTGGAACTTGCGCGCTGGCTGGAGAAACAGCCCTCGGTTGAAAAAGTATATTACCCGGGATTGCCTTCTCATCCACAACACCGCCTGGCATTACAACAGCAAAAAACCGGCGGCGGAATCGTTACTTTTACGGTGAAAGGCGGCAAACAGGCGGCCTGGCGCGTAGTAGATTCAACCCGAATGATTTCGATCACCGCCAACTTGGGTGACGTCAAAAGCACGATCACCCATCCCGCCTCTACCACCCACGGGCGCATATCCCAGGACGCGCGCGACGCCGCGGGGGTGGTGGATGGTTTGCTTAGGATTGCAGTGGGTTTGGAGGCGCTGCAGGACATCAAGGATGACATTGCACGCGGACTTTGACCCGCTCGAGCTCTGTGAGCGAGGAGGCGCCCTGCCCAAAGCCTTGCGCGATGGGTCAGCCTTGGTTCTGCTAATGCTCTGGTAGGGACTTTACAGCTTAATGGCGCCGCAACCAGACTCGTCGCAACGCAAATACTCGCCGTGCTTGTACCAGTCGCTTAATACCCAGCGCTCGCAGGTCTTGCCGTCAAGCTGATGCAAATGCTTGGCAGGGCGGTGGGTATGGCCGTGTATCAAGCGAGGATAGTGGTATTCCCGAAGCGTTTTTTCCACTGCCGCAGAGGCCACATCCATGATGGCTTCGGACTTCTGGCTTTTGTCCTTTTCGCTTTGCGCACGCACTTTTTCAATTGCCACTTTACGCTCGGCAAGCGGCTGCGCCAGAAAAGTTTTTTGCCACGCCGGGTCTCGCACTTGGGCGCGGAATGCCTGATAAGCGGTATCGTCGGTGCAAAGCGTATCTCCATGCATCAACAAGGTTGGCGTGCCGTATAGGTCTATCAAACTTGGATCGGGCAAAAGTTGCGCATTGCAGGCTCGGGCGAAGGCTTCGCCTATTAGAAAATCGCGATTGCCATGCATTACGTAAAGAGCCACTTGCTGCTCAGTTAGATTGTGGAAAGCCGAAATTACTTGCGAGTTAAAAGTGTCCTGGAGGTCATCATCGCCTGCCCAATACTCGAACAAGTCTCCCAGGACATATAATGCCTGAGCTTTGACCGCGATGCGCTCCATAAACGTAAAGAAAACGCGGTTGATGTGCGGACGGCTCACGCACAGATGAAGATCGGAGATGAATAGAGTGGGTTTCATTGGAATTCGGTATTGCTTGCGTCTATGAAAGAGTTACGGGTCTGAGTGGGTCAATACGAATCCTGTTCTCGCGATCAAATTACTTCAGCAGTTCGGATAATAATATCTTGCAGCGGCACATCTTGATGGCCGGACCGGCTGCCAGTTTTGACTTTCCCGATTTTGTCCACCACTTCGGCTCCTTTCACTACCCGCCCGAAAACGCAATAGCCGTAACCTTGCGAAGTCGGCGCGGCAAAGTTCAGAAATGCGTTATCAGCGACGTTGATGAAAAACTGGCTGGTGGCAGAATGAGGCTCAGAGGTGCGAGCCATAGCAATCGTGTACGCGTCATTTTTGAGCCCGTTATCCGCTTCGTTTTTAATTTTTGCAGACGTTGCCTTCTGTCGCATGCCGGGCTCAAATCCGCCGCCTTGTATCATGAAACCGTCGATCACGCGGTGAAATAGCGTATTGTTGTAAAAACCGCTTTCTACGCAATTAACAAAATTGGCTACGGATAGCGGCGCCTTGTCGGCGTTTAGCTCCAGCGTGATAGTCCCAAGGTTGGTGTTTAAGTTAACTGTTTTGTAAACTTCGGGCATCGGGGTCTTAGGCTGCCTATGAATTAACTGCTCGAGTTGCGAGTCTTACCCCGCGAAGGCCGGGGCTAACCCAAATACGGCTCGGCAAGCGAGCTTAACTAATATATCCAGCTTAGCACACGGGCGCGAGCCGCGCTGTTTCACTGCCTCGTCTGTTCCGTTTGGATTAGCCACCTGTCACCCGATTTCACAAGATGCAGGATTTTTGTATTAGAGGTATTCAAGTTTTTGGACCGGTAATTTTCTGTGAAACTGGCGCTCGCATGCGTTGCGTCACTGATCGTGATTTTGGGATCGACGATCGCAACTTGTATGGGCTGGGACTTGGAGATGGATTGTTTGCGAGAATTTTCCCAGTCCTGACGGTCTTCCCCATCGGGGGTCTTAAAGTCCTGCGCGTAGTACGCGAGATAGGCAGCCACGTCACCCTTCGACCAAGCCTCGGCCCAGCCATTGACGGTGTTCAGGATTTCCTGGGTGTCGCTGCTTGCGCCCCCCGCGGCGAAATTTGCGGTTGCTTTTGTTGCCTGCGTGTCGGCAGATAACAGGTCTTTGATCCGCTCTCGCTTGGTTTGCGCAGTGGTGTTGGTTTTGTCAAACTCCAGCGCTTTGTCGTACGCTTGTGCCGCCAATTTCGCATAGACGTCGCCGAGATTTTCATACGCGACGGCGTAATTGGGACGGTCGCGTATTGCAGTTTCCAACGCGATTCTGGCCTTATCGTACTGGCCTTGTGCCGCATACAGCACTGCCAGATTATTGTATGGTTCGGGCAATTCCGGATGCTCTTGGGTAAGCGCAGTGAATACCTTGATCGCTTCGGCAGACTTATGTTGCTCGGTATAAATCAGGCCCAGCAGAAAACGCGCCTTTACGTCGTTGGAATGATTCGCGAGGTAGCTATTAACCTTGTCCAGCGCTTCAGCGTTGTTGCCCTGCTTAAACAGCGTCTCGGCATCGTGCAGCTCGTCCGCTGCCGCCACTGGAGCGATCATTCCCAGCGCCAGCACTAGAGGCAAAGCCGCGACGTCGCGCCATTTCATTATGGTATACTTTTTTGCCTCTATTAAAATAAATTGATTCTACCAAGAAGCCTGCTTGATTCACAATCACCGTCGATCCCGGGCGGGAAAACTTAGTTTTGCACCCACGAGCGGCGCAAGATCCCGCGCGTACATTTCCCGAAACGCATGCTGAAAATCTACAACACCCTAACTCGCGATAAGCAGCCGTTTGTGCCAATTACGCGCGGCGCCGTGGCTATGTACGTCTGCGGCATGACTGTCTACGATTACTGCCACCTTGGGCACGCGCGCGTGATGATAGTATTCGATATGGTGCAGCGGTGGTTGAAAGTAACGGGCTATGCGGTGAAATACGTGCGCAACATCACCGATATCGACGACAAAATCATTAAACGCGCCGCCGAAAATAACGAACCGGTCACTACGCTTACCGAGCGCTTCACGCAAGCCATGCACGAAGATGTCGCGGCTTTAGGAGTGGAGAAACCGGCGTTCGAACCGCGTGCTACCGCGTTTGTTCCGGACATGGTGAGGATGATTGCAAAACTAGTGGACAAGGGTCTTGCGTATCCGGCCGCCAATGGCGATGTGTATTACGACGTGCGCAAATTTCCCGGTTACGGCAAGCTCTCCGGAAAATCGCCGGATGACTTGCGTGCGGGAGAGCGCGTGGAAATCGGAACGGATAAACACGACCCTCTGGATTTTGTGTTGTGGAAAACCGCCAAGCCCGGAGAGCCCGAATGGGAATCTCCATGGGGCAAAGGACGCCCGGGCTGGCATATTGAATGTTCGGTGATGAGCGAGCATCATCTTGGTACCCACTTTGATATTCACGGTGGTGGTCAGGATTTGCAGTTCCCTCACCACGAAAATGAAATCGCCCAATCCGAAGGCGCCAGCGGGCACACGTTTGTGAATTACTGGATGCATAACGGATTCGTGCGTGTCAACGAGGAAAAAATGTCCAAGTCGCTTGGCAATTTTTTCACCGTGCGCGAGATATTGAAAAAATACGATCCGGAGGTGGTGCGCTTTTTCATTCTGCGCGCGCATTACCGTAGTCCCCTGAGTTATTCGGACCAACACATCGACGACGCGCGGCATGCCCTGTCGCGGCTGTACACTGCTTTAAAAGAGGTTGACGCCGCAAACGTGAACATTGATTGGCAGGAAGCCTATGCGGCGCGTTTCAAGGAGGCGATGGACGATGACTTCAATACGCCTGAGGCAGTGGCAGTGCTCTTTGATCTCGCCAACGAAGTAAACAAAACCCGCTCCCCGCAAAAAGCGGGATTACTTAAAGCACTTGCCGGCGCTTTAGGCTTGCTGCAGCGTCCTGCATCAGATTATCTCCAAGGCAAATCACTCACTTACCACCCTGAACGCGGCCAAGTTGGCTACACAGGTCACCCCCCGACGGTTCACTTGGAAAACTCTTCCCAAACGATCGACGCCGAAGAGATCGCTCGACTGATAGCCAAGCGTGCTGCTGCCCGTGCAACGAAAAACTTTGCAGAATCCGATCGCATTCGCGATGAACTGCTGAAAGCGGGAATTGTGCTTGAAGATACCGCGCACGGAACGGAATGGCGGCGGGCTTAAGCGCCGCGCCGCAGATTGCGAATTTCCGTTGACCCGACCGCCGACTAAAGGAAAAAATGTCCCGGCCGATATGGGGCGCATTTTTGGTGTAGATTATGCCCATTATGCGCTGTCATAGAGGTATGGGCTTGCATTTCAGACACCGAACTTTATGCAGATTATCGCTTCCAATTTTCTGCAGGGTAAACAACGCCGAGATTATGCGGCAATCTAATGGTTCACCGTTTGGGGTAAGGAATCGTTTCCGGGTTGCCGCCGCCGTTGCCGCGTGTGCGATTGGGGCAATGACAGCTGTCACCCTGGCCGCCTGCTCAGGTCAGGATTCCGAGGCCAAGCAAGGCAAAGCGGAGGTGCCGGGGGTGCCGGTCATCGTAGCGACTGTGGAAAAGAAAAACATGCCGGTGCGCATCCAGGCCTTCGGCAATGTCGAACCCTATGCCACGGTTGCGGTGAAAGCACGGGTGGACGGCCAAATAATCAAAGTGTATTTCAAAGAAGGGCAGGATGTGCGCAAGGACGAGCCGTTGTTTGAACTCGATCCACGTACCTTCGAAGCGCAGTTGCACCAGGCGCAAGCGAATTTACTGCGCGACCAGGCTCAGCTTGAAAACGCCAGTGCGCAGGAGCAGCGCTATAAGGATCTACTGCACAAAAATTTCGTTTCGAAGGAATTCTACGCGCAAATCCGCACCACCCTGGAAGCTGCACAGGCGACGGTCCGGGCCGACCAGGCGGCTGTGGAAAATGCCAGGGTTCAACTGGGGTATACCAGCATCCGTTCGCCCATCAACGGCCGCACGGGCAGAATTTTGATTCAGGAAGGCAATCTGGTAAAGGCCAACGATACCAATCCGCTGGTTGTGATCAATCAGATCATGCCGATTTACGTAAATTTTTCGGTGCCGGAACAGTATCTCGGCGAGATCCGCCACTATCTGGCGCAGGGTACGGTTTCCGTTGATGCGACGCTGCCGAATACGAGCATGCCGGCGGTAATCGGCAAACTCGCATTTGTTGACAACACAGTGGATCCGGCGACCGGCACCATCCGGCTCAAGGCAGTGTTCGATAACAAGGAAAAAATTCTTTGGCCCGGCCAGTTCACCAACGTCGCGTTGACCTTGTATACGCAACCGGACGCCATCGTCGTGCCAAGCCAAGCGGTGCAAACCGGACCAAAAGGCCAGTATGTGTTCATAGTCAAGGCCGATCTCACCACTGACACGCGCGCCGTTGTGGTGGCCCGGACGGAAGGAGCGGAAACTGTCGTGGCAAAGGGACTCAAGCCGGGCGAGCTCGTGGTAACCAACGGGCAGTTGCGTTTGACGCCGGGCGTAAAAGTGCAACTACAGAAAGCGCAAGCCGAGTCGTGAACATATCGGAATTATTCGTCCGGCGCCCGGTCATGACCATCCTGGTGATGCTGGGCATCCTGCTGTTTGGTTCTATCAGCTACCGCCTGTTGCCGGTAAGCGCTCTTCCCAACGTGGATTTCCCAACCATTCAGGTTAACGCGGATCTTCCGGGAGCGAGCCCGGAAACCATGGCTTCCTCCGTGGTGACGCCCCTGGAGAAGCAGTTCTCAGCGGTACCGGGTCTCGATTCTATGAGTTCGGTGAGCGCGCAGGGCACCGGCCAGATCACGTTGCAGTTTTCGCTGGATCGTAATATCGATGCGGCGGCACAAGATGTGCAGGCGGCGATATCGCTGGCGCAGAAACAACTACCGCCTTCAATGTCGACCCCACCTTCATACCGCAAGGTCAACCCGGCGGACGCGGCCATTTATTACCTGGCGCTGAGTTCAAATACATTGCCGCTTTCGACGGTCGATGAATACGCGGAAACACTGATGGCGCAACGCATATCCATGATAAGCGGCGTGGCGCAAGTGCAGGTTTACGGCGCGCAAAAATACGCGGTGCGCGTGCAGCTTGATCCGAGCGCCATGGCGGCGAAAGGCATCGGAATAGATGAAGTTCAACAGGCGCTGGAACAGCACAACGTCAATCTGCCGGTTGGAATACTGTATGGCCGTCACCGGGCCGTGACCATCCAGGCGAGCGGCCAGCTGAAGAACGCCGCTGCCTACCGGCCGATGATTGTTGCTTACCGCAACGGCGCGCCGGTGCGGTTGGATGAATTGGGCCGGGTTATCGACAGCGTGGAAAACGACAAAGTGGCCGCCTGGTATAACGGCGTGCGCGGCATTGTGCTGGCGATTCAACGACAGCCTGGGACGAACACCATCCAAGTGGTCGATAACATCAAAAAACTACTACCGGAATTCCGCGCCAATATGCCGCCCGGCATCAAACTGTCGGTGCTTTACGACCGATCCGAATCCATCCGCGCATCAGTCGACGACGTGCAATTTACACTTATGCTGGCGCTGGCACTGGTGGTAATGGTGATTTTCCTTTTTCTGCGCAACTTGTCCGCGACCGTAATACCCAGCATGGCCCTGCCTTTGTCGATTGTCGGAACATTCTCCGTCATGTATTTGCTCGGCTACAGCGTTGACAATCTGTCATTGATGGCGCTCACCCTGTGCGTGGGTTTCGTGGTGGATGATGCGATTGTGATGCTGGAGAACATTACCCGCCACATGGAAAATGGCGAAAGCGCCTTGCAAGCCACTTTGAACGGTTCGAAAGAAATTTCCTTTACCATTTTATCGATGACGCTGTCCCTGGCAGCGGTCTTTATTCCGGTGCTGTTCATGGGTGGAGTGCTGGGCAAGCTGCTGCACGAGTTCGCAGTAACCATTATCACCGCGGTGCTGATTTCGGGTTTCGTGTCTCTTACCCTCACGCCCATGTTGTGCAGCGGATTGTTGCGTCCCGCGCATCAGCAGCACGGCCGTTTGTACGCAGCAAGCGAAGCGTTTTTCGAAGGAATGAAACGTATCTACGACTTAAGCCTGAAATGGACGCTCAGACACCAACGCTTCACCATCGCGATCTTTACCGCGATTGTCGTCATTACGGGCTGGCTGTTCGTGGTAATGCCCAAGGGTTTTTTGCCGAACGAGGACACGGGACAGCTTTTCGTATTCACTGAGGCGGCGCAGGACATCTCTTTCGACGCCATGGCTAGGCAGCAGCAGGCGGTCGCCGAAATCATTCGCGCCGATCCTAATGTGGGATCCATCATGTCCTTTATCGGTGCGGGCGGCTCCAGCCAGTCGCTGAATCTGGGGCGCATATTCATACGTCTAAAACCGCGCAGCGAGAGATTGAGTGCCGATAAGGTCATTCAGGAATTGCGGCCGCAAGTAGAGGGAATTCCCGGAATCAAAGTCTATCTGCAGAACCTGCCGGTCATTCGCATTGGCGGCATGCTGACCAAGAGCCAATATCAATATACGCTTCAGGACGCAGATACGGACGTGCTGTACCGCTGGGCGCCGCTGATCGAGGACAAACTCAAACAGCTGCCCGGTATTCAGGATGTCACCAGCGATCTGCAGATCTCAAACCCGCAGGTTATAGTGGAAATTGATCGCGACAAGGCTTCAGCCCTCGGAGTGACTTCACAGCAGATCGAGAACGCGCTCTACGACGCCTATGGTTCGCGACAGGTGTCCACCATTTACACGCCAAGCAACGAATACTGGGTGATCATGGAACTCGAGCCGAAGTATCAGCGCGACAGTTCCGCGCTCTCCATGCTTTATATACGCTCGAGCAGCGGCGCGCTGGTGCCGCTCAGCGCGGTTGCGCGCTTGCGTCCCGGCGTAGGCACACTGACTATCAATCACCTGGGGCAGCTCCCCGCGGTGACCATTTCATTCGACCTGCGGCCAAACGTTTCCCTGAGCACCGCGCTGCGGCAAATCGAGAATGTCAAAAACGAAATCGGCGCTCCGGCAACGCTCACCGCGAGCTTCCAGGGTGCGGCCCAGGCGTTTCAGGCGTCGCTGCAGAACATGGGCTATTTGCTTGCTGCAGCGATTTTGGTGATTTACATCGTGCTCGGCATTCTGTACGAGAGTTTTGTTCATCCGCTTACCATCCTTTCCGGATTGCCGACCGCGGGGTTGGGGGCGCTGATCACGCTGCTGCTGTTCCATTACGATCTTGATATGTACGCCTTCGTCGGCATCATCATGCTGGTCGGCATCGTGAAGAAAAACGCCATCATAATGATTGACTTCGCCATCGGAGCGCAGCGCGCCGGCAGCAAGCCGTTGGATGCGATTTACGAAGCATGCGTTGTGCGCTTCCGCCCGATCATGATGACCACCATGGCGGCGCTGTTCGCGAGCTTGCCGATAGCGCTGGGGCTGGGTACAGGGTCCGAGGCGCGCCGCCCCTTGGGGCTCGCGGTCGTGGGCGGCCTGCTGGTGTCGCAGCTCCTCACTCTCTACATAACGCCGGTCATCTACCTCTATCTGGAATCGTTTCACAACTGGGTTGCGCAAAAGCGCGGCAAGCGTCGCGTCGAGCTGGGAACAGCGACTTGAGCAGAAGTTGTCAGACTATGCTGGCAGGCAAATCGCTTTGCTGTAATGGGCCCCATGCAGTCGCCGCAATGCACGTCAGGCGAGGTGCAAAACCTGCGCTTGTCCACAGTTCGCCCACGAGTGCGGTGCTGACTTAGAACGTCTTGTAAGGAAGGTATTTTCCGCTCATTACTACGTTTACGCGGTCGCCCTTGGGATCGGGTTCGCGCGAGATCTTAATGGTGAAATCGATTGCACTCATGATGCCGTCCCCGAATTCCTCGTGAATGAGTTCCTTTAGGGTGGTGCCGTACACGTTGACGATCTCATACAAGCGATAAATCAACGGGTCTGACGGTACGGCGCTGGGCAGCGAACCCTTGTAAGGCACCTGCTGTAACAGAAGCACGGCTTCGTCGCTGAGTCCCAGAACTTTTCCCGCCGTTTCTGCCTGTTTCTTGGTCATTGCCATCTGCCCGAGCAGGGCAGCCGTTGACCACTCCTTGCTTTGGCCGACGGCCTCGGCGATTTTGGCCCAGGTCAGGCCTTTACGGTTCTTGGCGCCAATGACCTGTTCTGTTACGTCGCTACGCTTCATAGATTTTCCTCCGTTGGTATCTTGATTTGACTGGGTCAATATAAAAGCCGGTGACGTTATGCCTACCGCTGATGCACTCCTTGTTCATTGCGCGAAAAATTCCTTGACCTTATCCATCCAGGATTTTGCGCGCGGATTGTGGCGCCCGCCGTCGCGTTGGTTGATGCTTTCCAGCTCTATAAGAAGCTCGCGCTGACGCGAAGTGAGATTGACGGGTGTTTCCACTACCACGTGACACAATAAATCGCCGTACGATGTATTGCGAACACCCTTGATGCCTTTGCCGCGAAGACGGAAGACCTTGCCGTTTTGCGTTTCCGCCGGAATCCTGAGCTTGGCGGACCCGTCCAGCGTCGGAATTTCAATTTCTCCTCCGAGCGCCGCCACGGTGAAGTTGATCGGCATTTCGCAATGCAGGTCGTTATGGTCACGCGTAAAAACCGCATGCTCCTTTAGATGAATTACCACGTACAGATCGCCGGCCGGACCACCGCTAACGCCGGCCTCGCCTTCGCCGCTCAAACGGATTCGGTCGCTGTCGTCTATCCCGACCGGAATCTTTACCGACAAGGTCTTATGCTGCTTTACGCGGCCCGCGCCGTAACATGTCGGACATGGCTCCGGAACGACCTTGCCGCTGCCATGGCATCTCGGGCAAGTCTGCTGAATAGAGAAAAACCCCTGCTGCATGCGCACCTGACCGTGGCCGCCACAGGTGGAGCACGTTTGCGGCTTGGTGCCGGGCTTGGCGCCGGAACCATGGCAAGTTTCGCATAACGCCATCGTTGGAATGCGAATTCGGGTTTCGGTGCCGCGCGCTGCTTCTTCCAGAGTAATTTCAAGGTTGTAACGCAGATCGGCGCCGCGGTAGGCTCCGGAGCGGGCACGCGCGCCGCCAAAGATATCGCTGAAAATATCGCCAAAAGCATCGGCGAAGCCTCCGAAACCCGCGCCCATTCCGCCCATGCCTGCTTGCGCTTCTAACCCGGCGTGCCCGAACTGATCATATGCCGAGCGCTTTTCGGGGTCGCCGAGGATTTCGTAAGCCTGTTTGGCTTCCTTGAACTGCTCTTCGGACTTCGGGTTGTCCGGATTGCGGTCCGGATGATGCTTCATCGCCAACTTGCGATAAGCTTTCCTGATTTCCGCTTCCGAGGCATCGCGGTTGACACCAAGCACTTCATAGTAATCGCGTTTGGTCATGTTTGATCTTCACCGCAGCAACGCGGACGTACAAAATAAAGACAATCTATTTGCAGCCCGAATTTAGCGCTTCTCTGTATTTTCGTCGCCCCATAAAACTCACGCACAAGGCACCGTGAAGTCCCAATCTCCCGGCGTCCCTGGGCCTCTGCGGTCACAACCCGCTATTTCTTGCTGTCTTTTACTTCTTCGAACTCAGCGTCCACAACGTTACTGTCGTCCGATTTTTTACCGCTGTCTGCGGAAGCAGTAGCTGTTTGGCCCTGTTGAGCCTGTTGCGCTTGTTGCGCTTGGCTCTGGGCGTAGATGTGCTCCGCCAGCTTGTGCGAAGCTTCGGCCAATGCCTGGCTCTTGGTCTCGATTTTCGCCTTGTCGTCGCTTTTCAGAGCGGCTTCGGCGTCCTTCAAAGCGGCTTCGATCTTGGCCTTTTCGTCGGACGAGAGTTTTTCACCATAGTCCTTCAGCGATTTTTTAACTGAATGGATAAGGGAATCGCACTGGTTACGCGCGTTCACAAGTTCCACTGCCTTGCGGTCTTCTTCAGCGTGCGCTTCGGCATCCTTGACCATGCGCTTGATTTCCTCTTCCTTGAGGCCGGAACTTGCCTTGATGGTGATCCTGTTCTCCTTGCCGGTCGCCTTATCCTTGGCTGAAACGTGCAAGATGCCGTTAGCGTCGATGTCGAAGGTGACTTCAATCTGAGGAAGCCCGCGCGGCGCCGGCGGGATATCGGCCAGATTAAACTGGCCGAGACTCTTGTTGCCGGTGGCCATCTCGCGCTCGCCTTGCAGTACGTGGATGGTCACTGCGGTCTGGTTGTCGTCCGCGGTGGAGAAGACCTGCTGCGCCTTGGTCGGGATGGTGGTATTTTTTTGGATGAGTTTGGTCATCACGCCGCCCAGCGTTTCGATGCCCAGAGAAAGCGGCGTGACATCCAGCAGCAGCACGTCTTTGACCTCGCCTTGCAAAACGCCAGCCTGAATCGCTGCGCCAACCGCAACCGCTTCATCCGGATTCACGTCCTTGCGCGGTTCCTTGCCGAATATTTCTTTCACCTTTTCCTGCACCTTGGGCGTGCGTGTCTGGCCGCCGACCAGTATCACGTCTTCGATTTCGGATAATTTCACCCCCGCGTCCTTGATGGCGATCTTGCACGGCTCCACGGTTTTTTCAATCAGTTCTTCAACCAGGCTCTCGAATTTGGCGCGGGTTATTTTAATATTGAGGTGTTTGGGTCCGCGCGCATCCGCCGTGATGTAAGGCAAATTAACTTCAGTCTGCTGCGTGCTGGAAAGCTCGATCTTGGCTTTTTCGGCCGCTTCCTTGAGGCGCTGCAGGGCCAGCACATCGTTGCGCAGATCTATGCCTTGGTCTTTCTTGAATTCGTCGGCCAGGTAATCGATTACCCGCTGGTCAAAATCCTCGCCTCCGAGGAACGTATCGCCGTTGGTGGACAGAACCTCAAACTGATGCTCGCCCTCGACTTCGGCGATTTCGATGATAGAAATGTCGAACGTACCACCCCCCAGGTCGTAGACCGCAATCTTGCGGTCGCCTTCTTTTTTGTCCAGGCCGAAAGCAAGCGCCGCAGCAGTCGGCTCGTTGATGATGCGCTTGACCTCAAGGCCGGCGATGCGTCCGGCATCCTTGGTCGCCTGGCGCTGCGAATCGTTGAAATAGGCCGGGACGGTGATGACTGCTTCATCGACGTTTTCGCCGAGGTAGTCTTCCGCGGTCTTTTTCATTTTTATCAGTACCTGGGCCGATATTTCGGGCGGTGCGATTTTCTTGCCGCGCACTTCAATCCAAGCGTCGCCGTTGCTGTTCTCGACGATCTTGTAAGGCATCAGATTAATGTCCTTCTGCACCTCTTTTTCGCCGAAGCGGCGGCCGATCAGCCGCTTGACCGCGTACAGCGTGTTTTTCGGGTTGGTCACCGCCTGGCGCTTGGCCGGCGCGCCGACCAAGATTTCACCGTCATCCATGTACGCGACAATCGAAGGCGTGGTGCGCGAGCCTTCTGAATTTTCGATGACCTTAGGCTTGCCGCCTTCCATGACGGCGACGCAAGAGTTGGTCGTTCCCAAGTCGATTCCGATGATCTTTGCCATGTCGATTCCTTAAGATGAGTAATTACCTATTAGTTTTTAATATCTGGGCGCAACGGCCCAAGTTCAAGCTTTCTTGGGCTTGCCGACCACGACCAACGCCGGCCTGATGACCCTATCGTTAAGTGTGTAGCCTTTTTGCATGACGCTAATGACGGTATTCGGTTCGCCCGCCGACTCCACTGCAGTTATGGCCTGGTGGCGGTGCGGGTCAAACTTTTCACCCAGTGCCGTGATTTCCCGAATATTGAATTTTTCGAATATCGAAATAAGCAGTTTCAATGTCAGTTCCACGCCGCTTTTGAGACTTTCCAAGGTTGCATTTTCACTGGCCAGCGCCGCTTCCAAGCTGTCCTTAACCGCCAGTATCTGGCCGGAGAAGTTCTCTATCGCGTATTTGTGCGCATTGGCGATGTCCACCTGGGCGCGTTTACGGATGTTGTCGGCTTCTGCGCGCGCCCGCAGCCACGCATCGTGGTGCTCCTGTGCGGCGAGCTCGGCTTTCTTGAGCATTTCTTCCAAGCTGGGCGTGGTTTCGGGCGTTGTCTCGGGGGCCGCCTGTTCAGCCTGTTGCTCGACTGTTTCAGGTTTTTCCTGAATGAGCTCATGTGACTGATTGTGTTGTGAATCTTGCATACACTCCTCCGCTTTATTTGTAACATGGGGCCGCTTGCGACCATTTCAAGCGGTTACAGAAAGATGTTCAGGCTTTGGCGCCTAACGCAACTGCCCGTTCGCGGCTCAAACGGCCGGCGACTTGAGCTGCCTGCGCATCGTATCTGACCGAGACCCAACCCTGCAGATTTTCCAGCGCGATTTGGCAAAGTGCGTGTATCCAGTCGGCGCGCTCATTGAGGCAGGGAATGTAATGAAACTCCGTACCGCCGCTGTTCAAGAATGCAGCCTTGCCTTCGATGGCGATTTCTTCCAGTGTTTCCAAGCAATCGCTGACAAAGCCCGGGCACACCACATCGACACGCTCGGTATGCTGTTTGCCTAGCTTATGCAGGACTTCCATGGTGTAAGGCTTCAGCCACTCCGCGCGTCCAAAGCGCGATTGAAAACAAACTTGGTAACGTGGCTCCTCCCAACCCAGCGCCTCGGCGAGGAGCCGTGCCGTTTTCTGACATTCGCAATGGTACGGATCGCCTTTATCCAGCGTGTAGCGCGGCACTCCGTGAAAACTGATAACAAGCTTGTCGGGACGACCATTTTTCATCCAGTAGTCATTAACGTTTTGGGCCAGTGCCGCGATGTACGCCGGATGGTCGTGATAATGCTTGACGGTGCGCAACGCCGGCGCGTTGCGCGTGCGAAGCAATTCCTGGAATACCGCATCGAAGCTGCTCGCAGTGGTGCTGGCAGCGTACTGCGGGTAGAGCGGCAGCAGCAGAATGCGCTCGCAGTGCTTAAGAGCGGCAAGCGATGAAGCAATCGACGGACTCCCGTAGCGCATCGCGTATTCGATACTCAACGGCGATTTGATCCTCTCCCCCAAATAGCCGCGCAGCAATTTTGTTTGGCGTTCGGTGTGCACCCTAAGCGGCGAGCCTTCGCTCATCCAGATTTTGGCGTATCGTTGCGCAGACTTTCTCGGGCGCATATTGAGGATAATGCCGTGCAGAACTGGTCCCCAGATAACGCGGGGAATCTCGATAACCCGCGCGTCGGACAGGAATTGCTTGAGATAGGAGCGTAACGACCGGGCCGTCGGCGCATCCGGGGTGCCGAGATTGACAAGCAGGATCCCAGTTTGCGCCTGCGTGCCGTGCTGATAAGGGGGTTCCGCGCGGTAGGATGACATTAAATTTTAATGTTGCGAAAGTGCGCTGGTGAGAAGTTTCGCGGTGATGTCTACAATCGGAATGACACGCTCATAGGCCATGCGCGTGGGTCCGATCACGCCCACAGTACCTACAATTTGTCCATCCACCTCGTACGGTGCGGTGACCACGCTGCATTCATCGAGCGGCAGCAAGCCAGACTCGTTACCGATGAAAATCTGCACCCCGTGGGCGCGGCTGCTTACATCGAGCAGCTGCAGCAGCGCCGTTTTCTGCTCGAACAGATCAAAAAGCTTCCGCAGGTGTGCCATATTTGAGGATAAGTCCTGCACGCGCAGCAGGTTGTGTTCACCTGAAATAACATAATCCCCGGAGGACTCGGAGACTGCCTGGCTGCCTACATCCAGCGCTGCGGTCATCAAGGCGCTCATATCGCTGTGCAGCTGCTGGAGTTCTCGTTGGATGTGCTTGCGAATCTCTTCAAAGGTATTGCCGGCAAAATTCTGGTTAAGGAAATTTGCGGCCTGGATTAGCTCGGCGGGTGAATATTTCTTCTCTGTGAGGATGATGCGATTTTGAACATCGCCTTCTGGAGTGACGATGATTAAAAGGATGCGCTTGTCGGATAGGCTTAGAAATTCAATATGCCGAAACGTGGCGCAACGGCGTTTCGGATTTACCACAACGCCGGCAAAATGCGTGAGATCCGAGAGCAAATGCGAGGCGGAATGCACTAGTTTTTGCGTATTGTCGGTTTGTAGCTGGCCTTCGAGCTGGCTGACTTGCGTAACGTCGAGAGGTTTGATGGTGAGTAGCGTATCTACGAAGAACCGGTAGCCGAGCGCGGTGGGTACACGTCCCGCCGAGGTATGCGGACTGGCGATAAAACCCATGTCCTCAAGGTCGGCCATGATATTGCGAATGCTGGCCGAGCTTAAATCCAGGCCTGAATATTTCGAGAGCGCGCGCGAGCCGATAGGCTGGCCCTCGGTGATATAGCGTTCCACCAGAGTTTTAAGCAGGATACGGGCGCGTTCACTCAGCATGACTGGAGCCTCAGATAAAGTTCATGTAACCGCGTTGCCGGCAGAATGGAACCGATGGCTGGGCGCAAGGCTTAAGCGAATAGTTAAGTAGAAGCCATTCGCGAGCCAAGCAACGCCGCCAGCGGCAAATTTCGCCGCAACCCGATAGAACGGGGCTTTCCGTGCGTCAAACTTTGTCGCTCGTCGCTGGTGTGCAAACCCAGCACACCTCGCTCCTCGCTTCGCGTATGGCCCCCGGAAAGCCATCCGTCGCGCCTGCGCGCTTTGTATCAGAGGTTCCTTAATTCTACACAAAGATGCGCGCTAAAAGTGGCGGAAAACGCGTTAATGAAAAAAGCGCTTCTCCCCGGGCGCTTTGCCGTTCACACCTTACCCATCTTTTTATGGTTTAATTTGGGCATGAACGATACCTTCAAAACCATTGCCCTCATCGGCAAATACAAAAGCCCGGAAATCGCCGGGTATCTGCAAACTTTGGCGCGCTACCTGACGGACAGAGGCGCCACGGTGCTGGTCGACCGGCTGACCGCGGCGCACCTCGAAAACAACACTTATCCAGTAATGGCGCTCGAGGACATTGGCAAGCGCGCCAAACTTGCAATTGTAATCGGCGGCGACGGCACCATGCTGAATATCGCCCGTACTTTTGCGCCCCACGACGTCGCCCTGGTGGGGGTGAACCAGGGGCGGCTGGGATTTCTCACGGATATTTCACTGGATACGATGCTCGAGACCATCGGAGCAATCCTTGACGGTAACTATGTCGCCGAACAGCGCATGCTGCTATCCGCAGAAATATTCAGCAGCAACCAGAGCGTGCTGAAAGTGCTGGTCTTCAACGACGTGGCGGTGAGCAAGGGCGCGAAGGGCAGCCTGATAGAATTCGACGTCCATATCAACCAGCAGTACGTGTATACCCTGCGTTCAGACGGCCTGATTGTTTCCACTCCCACCGGGTCCACGGCATACGCGCTGTCGGCTGGCGGGCCGATCGTGCATCCGTCGCTGAGCCTGATCGCTCTGGTGCCGGTCGCTCCTCACACCTTGAGCAACCGGCCCATCATCGTGAGCGGTGAATCTACTGTCGAAATTCTCATGCACGATTCGGGCGACGCGCGTGCGCACTTCGACAGTCATTCGCATTTCGATTTGCGCGACGGCGACAAAATTCAGGTGCGGCGGGCCCCTGCGACGATCCGCCTACTGCACCCGGTGGGACACAATTATTACCACATGCTGCGTGAAAAGCTGCACTGGAATAAAACTTCATAGCTATGTTGCAAGCCCTCACCATCCGCGATTTTGTTATTGTCGATACAATGGAGCTCGAATTCAAAGCGGGCTTTACCGTGTTAACGGGAGAAACCGGGGCGGGGAAATCCATATTGATCGATGCGCTGGCTCTTACACTGGGCGAACGGGCCGACGGTCTGGTGGTGCGTACCGGCGCCGAGCGCGCCGAGATTGCTGCCGAGTTCGATATCGGTAACTTGGACAAGCTTTCCGCCTGGATGCGCGAAAATGACCTGGAAGGCGATTCCGGCGTTTGTTTGATGCGTCGGGTGATCGAAGCAAACGGCCGCTCGCGCGGATTCATCAACGGTCATTCGGCGACGGTGCAGCAGCTGCGCGAGGTTGGCGAGAAACTGGTCGAAATCCACGGCCAGCACGCACACCAGACATTGCTGAAGGCCGAATCGCAGCGTGAACTGGTAGACGCTTACGGCGGATTAAAGGAGCTGGCTTCGCAGGTCGCTGAGCATTTCCATCGATGGCAAAGCTTGCGCAAGCGGCGCCAGGAATGGGAGAGCAACGCCGCCGCCTTCGCGGCTGAACGCGAGCAACTGGAGTGGCAATCGCGCGAACTCAGAACACTGAGTTTTTCACCCGACGAATGGCAAGGGCTGCAAGCGGATCATTCGCGTCTGGCACACGCGGCGGCTTTGCTGGAGGCTGCGGGGACGGCCCTTGGTGTTCTTTCGGAAAACGAGTCAGCGCTCATTCCACAGCTCAATTCGCTGATTTCCCGTTTCGGGAACTTGATTGAGCACGACTCCGGCTTAAAGGAAGTTTTGGATATTCTGGAACCGGCGCAAATCCAGCTGCAGGAAGCGGTGTACAGCATTCGGCATTACCAGGAGAAACTCGATCTCGACCCCGAGCGTTTGCAGCAAGCGGAGCGGCGCATGGAAGCGATTCATTCCGCCGCCCGCAAGTACCGTGTAAAACCGGAGGAAATTCCGGATTTGTTGGGAAAATTCGAACAGCGCTTGGAGGAAATGGGCGGGGTCGGCGGAACTGAAGAACTGAAAGAGCTGGAACAATCCGCGAACAGCGCATACCTAGCCCACGCTAAAAGATTAAGCGCAGCACGCAAGAAAGCGGCAAAATCTCTGTCGCTGGAAGTCACCGAGATGATGCAGAGCCTTGCGATGAGCGGGGGCGAATTTTCGGTATTAGTGAATGCGCTCGAAGAAGGTTCGGCTTGCGGCCTGGAGCATGTGGAATTTCTGGTCAGCGTTCATAAGGACGCGCCTTTGCGGCCGCTCGCGAAGGTTGCGTCGGGTGGGGAATTATCTCGCATCAGCCTGGGAATTCAAGTCGCCACCAGCAGAATCGGGGCGGTGCCGACTCTGATTTTCGATGAAGTTGACGCCGGCATCGGGGGGCGTGTCGCGGAGATCGTCGGCAGGCTGCTAAAAAGACTTGGTAAAGAGCGCCAGGTGCTCTGTATCACGCATTTGCCGCAAGTCGCGGCAGCGGGGGATCAGCAATGGCAGGTGAGCAAATCGTCGGTTAACGGCTCGATCCTCAGCCACATCGACGTGATGGATGAAAAGGCGCGCATCGAAGAGATCGCTCGCATGTTGGGCGGAGTCAAAATCACTGAAACTACGCGCAAGCACGCTGCCGAGATGCTCAATGCCATTGCCAGCGCTTCCAAACGGTAACTCATCATTCGCATGATGGATGCCAATTGCGGCAGGCTTGCATACCGTTATTTGAGTCATGGATAGGGTAATCGTCATTACTGGCGCGGGTCGGGGCATAGGCGCTGCCACGGCACGCCAGGCCGCGCAGCGCGGCTACGCCGTGTGCGTCAATTATATTCATAACAGGGTCGCCGCTGACGCTGTTGCCGGTGCAATCAACCGCGCTGGAGGAAAAGCAATAACCGTGGCTGCCGACGTGGCTTCCGAATCCGAAGTAATTCGATTGTTCGAAACCGTCGACAAAGAATTGGGTCGCATCACCGCCCTTGTCAATAACGCCGGGATTTTGGAGCGGCAAATGAAGCTCGAGGATATGGACGCGGCTCGTCTAAAGCGCGTGTTTGCAACGAACGTTACCGGGTGTTTTCTGTGCGCGCGCGAGGCCGTCAGGCGCATGTCCACCAAGCACGGCGGCGCGGGAGGAGTTATTGTCAACGTGTCATCGTTTGCATCGCGCCTTGGCTC